>Ga0066256_1005733_pt1 | contig 10094 bp, 6 predicted proteins | sample ThiBio_1000_biof_FD_87107 | JGI IMG/M metagenome (GOLD analysis project Ga0066256, IMG submission 87107) | Wastewater bioreactor microbial communities from Cape Town, South Africa - Thiocy_expt_1000_biof (version 2) | ecosystem: Engineered > Bioreactor > Thiocyanate-remediating >... | reverse complement strand
TTGGCGGCAGTTGGGCCTGACCGGGTGGGGCTGGGACGATGTCGCACCGGTCTTCCGCAGGCTGGACCGGCATTTCCTGGGCGACAGCGAACATCACCGCGGCGACGGTGAATTGTCGGTGGAGGCGCCGCGGGTGCGGTGGAAAGTCCTGGACACCATCCTGGACGCGGCGGAGCAGATGGGCATTCCCCGCAAGCCCGATCCCAATACCGGCGACAATGAAGGTGGCTATTATTTCCATGTCAACCAGAAGCGGGGGCGGCGCTGGTCGGCGGCGCGGGGTTTTCTGCATCCGGTGATGCACCGCCGAAATCTGCGGGTGGAAACCGGCGTGCAGGTGGAGACGCTGACCTTTGACGGCAATCGCGTCACCGGCGTGCGCTTGCGCCAGGACGGCCGCACCGTCACCGCCAAGGCGCGGGGCGAGGTGATCCTGTCGGCGGGCGCGATCGGCTCGGTGCAGGTTTTGCAAAGGTCGGGCATCGGTCCCGGCGCCTGGCTGAACGAACTGGGCATTCCGGTCAAGCTGGCGGCGGAGGGCGTGGGCCGCAATCTGCAGGATCATCTGCAACTGCGCGCCATGTATCGTGTCTCCGGCGTGAAGACCCTCAACGAGATATATTATTCGCTGCTGGGCCGCCCGCTGATGGCGGCGCAATATGCCCTGATGCGGCGCGGGCCGATGACCATGGCGGCGTCGCAGCTTTGCCTGATTACCCGCTCCGATCCGGCGCAGGAACGCGCCAATGTGCAGTTCCACATCCAGCCTTTGTCGCTGGACCGGTTCGGCACGCCGCTGCACCGCTTCCCGGCCATCACCGTCAGCCCCTGCAACCTGCGCCCCACCTCGCGCGGCACGGTGCGGCTGGCCTCGGCGGCGCTGGATGCCGCGCCGCTGATCGCGCCCAATTATCTGTCCACCGGCGAGGACCGGAAGATCGCGGCCGACTGTATCCGCCTGACCCGCCGCCTGATGGCGCAGCCGGCGCTGGCGCGGTTTTCGCCCGACGAATTCCGGCCCGGTCCGGCGGTGGGCGATGACGAGGCGGCGCTGGTCCAGGCCGCGGGCGACATCGGCACCACCATCTTCCATCCCGTCGGCACGGCCAAGATGGGGGTGGCGGGCGATCCGCTGGCGGTGGTGGACGAACGCCTGCGGGTGCGTGGGCTGGAGCGCCTGCGGGTGATCGACGCCTCGGTGATGCCTACCATCACCTCGGGCAACACCAACACCCCCGCCATCATGATCGGTGACAAGGGCGCCGCGATGGTGCTGGAGGACGCGAAGGGATGAGCGCCGCTCACCCTTCGACAGGCTCAGGGTGAGGACAGGAAATAAACCCTCATGCTGAGCCTGCCGAAGCATGAGGGCGGTCAGCGGCCAGGCCCGCTTATGTCACCGGCGCGGGGTTGAACAGGGTCAGATCGTTGGCCAGGCCCCATTTGTCGGCCCAGACCTGTTTGCGGCCGCTGGCCACCTCCAGCATCAGATGGAACAGTTCCCAGCCCACCTGTTCGATGGTCTTTTCCCCGGTGGCGATGGGGCCCGCATCCAGATCGATCAGGTCGGCCCAGCGCCGCGCCAGTTCGCTGCGGGTGGCGACCTTGATGACCGGGCACGCGGCCAGGCCATAGGGCGTGCCGCGCCCGGTGGTGAAGACATGCAGGTTCATGCCCGACGCCATCTGCAGGGTGCCGCAGACAAAATCGCTGGCCGGGGTGGCGGCGAAGACCAGGCCGCGCCCGCGCAGCTTTTCGCCCGGCGACAGCACGGCGCTGATGGCGCTGCTGCCCGACTTGGCGACCGAGCCCAGTGATTTTTCGATGATGTTGGACAGGCCGCCCTTCTTGTTGCCGGGGGTGGTATTGGCGCCGCGATCGACGCCGCCCTTGTCGAGATAGGAATCGTACCATTTCATCTCGCGCACCAGCGCGTCGGCCACCTCGCGGCTGGCGGCGCGGGGGGTGAGAAGATGGATGGCGTCGCGCACCTCGGTCACTTCCGAGAACATCACGGTGGCGCCCGCCCGCACCAGCAGGTCGGCGCAATAGCCCAAGGCGGGATTGGCGGTCAGGCCGCTGAAGGCGTCGCTGCCGCCGCATTGCATCCCTACGATCAGTTCGGCGGCCGGTACGGTTTCGCGGCGGCGCCGGGCCAGGGTTTTCAGCCGCGCTTCCACCCGCGCCAGGATGGCGGCGATATTGGCGCCGAAACCTTCATGGTCCTGCATCCGCATGGTGCCGGTCTCCTGACCATCAGGCAGCAGGCGTTCGGGTGCCAGCTTTTCGCAGCCCAGGCCGATCACCAGCACCTCGCCGCCGAAGTTCGGGTTCTTGGCCAGGTTCTGCAGGGTGCGGATCGGCACCACCGCCTGGGGCGCGGTGATGGCGACGCCGCAGCCATAGCCGTGGGTCAGCACCACCACATCGTCCACATTGGGGTATTTGGGCAGCAATTCGGCCTTGATGCGCCGCAGAGCATATTCCATCGTGCCCGCCACGCATTGCACACTGGTCGAGATGGCCAGGATATTCTTGGTGCCCACCGTGCCGTCGGCGTTGCGATAGCCTTCAAAGGTATAGCCGGTCAGTGGTTCGGCGGGCGGCGGCGGGCGGGTCGCCATCTCCAGCGCCTCCAGCGGCGGCGCGGTGCCCATCACCACATTGTCCTCGTTGACCCAGTCGCCGCGCCGGATATCGCCTTTGGCGGTGCCGATCACCTCGTTATAGCGACGGATATCGCCGCCGTCCGGAATGTCCGCCAACGCCACCTTGTGACCCTGGGGCACGAAATGGTTCAGCACCAGCCCGTCGGGGAATTCCGTTCCGGCGGGCAGGCCCAGATCGTTGACGATGATGGCGACATTGTCCTGCGGCGACACCCGGATGCGGCGCGGCGGTTCGTGCGGGGCTTTGGCCTGGATATTCATGCCGCTTTTATAGCATGGCGGCCGCGTCCCGGCAGACCCCAAGGGGGCGGAATCAAACCAAAGACGGCATCGTCCCATGCGCCGGACGCAATCTTGGCGCGCGGTTCAGCGCACCAGGCAGGGTTTCTTGGGATCGAAACGCCAGCCAGGGATCAGGAACTGCATGGCGGCGGCATCGTCGCGCGCCCCATCGCCCAGCGTCTTGTAGAGAGCATGGGCTTTTTCCACTTCCGCCATGTCGATCTCCACGCCCAGCCCGCCGCAGCTGGGCACCGCGACCAGGCCGCCCTTGATCCGGAACGGCTCCCGGGTCAGGCGCTGGCCGTCCTGCCAGATCCAGTGGGTGTCGATGGCGGTAATGTTGCCGGGCGCGGCGGCGGCGACATGGGTGAACATGGCCAGCGAGATGTCGAAATGGTTGTTGGAATGGCTGCCCCAGCGCAGGTCGCGGTCGGCGCACATCTGCGCCACCCGGACCGAGCCGCGCATGGTCCAGAAATGCGGGTCGGCCAGCGGAATGTCCACGCTGCCCAGGTCCACCGAATGCACCATCTGGCGCCAGTCGGTGGCGATCATGTTGGTGGCGGTGGGCAGGCCGGTGCGGCGGCGGAACTCCGCCATGATCTCGCGGCCGGAAAAACCGGCCTCCGCGCCGCAGGGGTCTTCGGCATAGGCCAGGACGTCGCCGCGCCCCTTGCACAGCGCCACCGCTTCCTCCAGCGACCAGGCGCCGTTGGGATCGAGCGTGATGCGCGCCTTGGGAAAGCGTTTGGCCAGCGCCTCGATGGACTTGATCTCTTCGGCGCCCGCCAGAACGCCGCCCTTCAGCTTGAAGTCGTTGAAGCCATAGCGTTCATAGGCCGCCTCGGCGGTGCGGACGATGGCGTCCGGCGTCAGCGCCACCTCGTCGCGGACTTCAAACCATTTGTTTCCGGTCTGGCCGTGGCGATAGGGCAGGCTGGTCTTGGTGCGGTCGCCGATGAAGAACAGATAGCCCAGCATCTCCACTGCGTCGCGCTGTTGGCCTTCGCCCAAAAGGGCGGCCACCGGCACTTCCAGATGCTGGCCCAGCAGGTCCAGCAGGGCGCATTCCAGCGCCGCCTGCACATGCACGGTGGTCCGCAGGTCGAAGGTCTGAAGGCCCCGTCCGCCCGCATCGCGGTCGGCGAAGCGGCGGCCCACCTCAAGCAACACGCGGTTCCAGTCGCCGATCCCGGCCCCCATCACGATGTCGCGCGCGTCCTCCAGCGTCTGGCGGATCTTCTCGCCGCCCGGCACCTCGCCGACGCCGGTATTGCCGGCGCTGTCGGTCAGGATGACGATGTTGCGGGTGAAGATCGGGCCATGCGCCCCCGACAGGTTCAGCAACATGCTGTCCTGCCCGGCGACGGGTACGACCTTCATTGCGACGATACGGGGCGCGCCCGTGATCCGTTCGGCGGCTTTGTCTGACATGGTGATGCTTCCGGTTCTCAGGCTGTGCGCAGGACCACGCGCTTGATCTCGCCGGTGATGAAGGCATAACTCACCATGGCGATGACCGAATGGGCGAAGACGAAGACCAGCGCCAGTTCCCAGTTGTTGTTGGTGGTGGCCAGGATGTAGGCGATGCCCAGCGGCGTGAAGATGCCGGCGGCGTTGCCGAACAGGTTGAAGATGCTGCCCGACAGGCCGGTGGCGTCGCGCGGCGCGGCGTCGCTCATCACCGCCCAGCCCAGCGAGGCGATGCCCTTGCCGAAGAAGGCCACGGCCATGAACACCAGCACCAGCACGCGCGAATCCGTGAAGTTGCACGCCAGGATGGCGCAGCTCACCACCAGGCCCAGCAGGATGGGAATCTTGCGCGCCTTGGACAGCGGCAGACCCTTTCTCAGCAGCGCGTCCGACAGCACGCCGCCCAGGATGCCGCCCACCCAGCCCGCCAGCGCGGGCGCGGCGGCGGCGAAGCCGGCTTCGGTGAGCGACAGGCCGCGCGCCTTGACCAGATAGACCGGGAACCAGGTGGCGAAGAAATAGGTCATGGCGGTGATGCAATATTGCGCCAGATAGATGCCCAGCAGCATCCGGTTCGCCAGAAGCTGCCCGGCGGCGTCCCAGCGGATTTTCTGGGGACCGCTGGCGGGCTTGTCCAGGTTCACCAGCGCGCCGCCTTCCTCGATATAGGCCAGTTCGCGCTTGCTCACCGATTTGTGGCGTGCGGGCGAATGCACCACCACCCAGAACAGCGCCCAGCTGACCAGGCCGATGGCGCCCATCACCATATAGACATGCTGCCAGCCATAGACGTCGGTCAGCCAGCCCATCAGCGGCGCGAAGGCGACCAGCGAGAAATATTGCGAGGAGTTGAAGATCGCGCTGGCGGTGCCGCGCTCGGAATTGGGAAACCAGTTGGCCACGATGCGGGCATTGGCGGGGAAGGACGGGGCTTCGGAGAAGCCCACCATCACCCGCAGCATCACGATGCTGATCCACACCGGCACGAAGGCCAGCGCGGCGGCGAAGGACTGCAGGAAGGTGAAGATGGACCACAGGGCGATCGCCCACAGATAGACGGCGCGCGAGCCGAAACGGTCCAGGAGCGCGCCGCCCGGAATCTGCGCCGCGGCATAGGACCAGGCGAAGGCCGAGAACATCCAGCCCAGTTGCACGGTGGAAATCGAGAATTCCTCCGCCATGTGCGAGGCGGTGTAGGACAGGGTGGCGCGCTCGGCGTAATTGACCGAGGAGACGATGAACAGGACCGCGATGATCCAGAAGCGGACATGGCTGTTGCGGCTGTCGTCGGTGACGCTGGTCATGATCGCTGCCCCTGGATGGCCGCGTGTGGACTCACGGACGCGGTGTTATTGGCCTGGAAGGTTAGGCGCGCCAAGCTTGGCGCGTCCAAGCCAAAGGTTCAAGCGATCAATGCCCCAAACGCATTAATCCGGCATCTCGTCGGATGCCGCGGCCGCGTCGCCGCCTTCGGGGTGCAGCAGGCCCAGAAAGGCCCCCAGCGCCGGATTGTCGTTGTCGGCGCGCCAGGCGGCATACAGTTCCACCGGATGCGGCGGGTCGGTGACCACCGGGCGGAAATGCACATCATCGAAATGCAGCGACATGGCCGCCTCCGGCACCACCGCCGCGCCGATCCCGGCCCGCACCAGCGCCAGCATGGAGTGGATCTGGCTGAGGGACTGCACCACGCGCGGCGTCACGCGCGCCGCCTTGAACAGCCCGTCCAGCATGTCGTGGAAATAGCGCGCCCCTTCCGGGGCGTACATCACCAGGGGGGCGTCGTCGAAATCGGCCAGCGACAGCGACGCCTGGGCCAGCCGGCCGTCGCCCACCGGCAGGGCCGCCACCAGGCCCTCGCTCGCCACCTTCAAGGTGGTGAACTCGCTGCGGGCGATGGGCGGGCGCAGCAGGCCCACATCGATGCGGCCGGTCAGCAGGCTTTCGATCTGCTCGGCGCTGACCATTTCCTTCAGCGCGACATGGATATTGGGGGCGGCCGAGGCGCGTTGCAGCAGCAGGCGCGGCAGGAAGCTGTAGCCGCTGGCGGCGGTGAAGCCCAGGGTGATGGTCCCGGCCTCGCCGGTGGCGATGCGGCGGGTGGCCAGGGCGGCGCTCTCGGTCAGGCGCAGGATGCGGCGCGCTTCCAGAAGAACCCCCCGGCCCGCCGGGGTCAGCTTGACGGTCCGGCTGGTGCGGTCCAGCAGCTTCACGCCCAGCACATGCTCCAGAAGCTGGATCTGCCGCGACAGCGGCGGCTGGGTCATGTTCATGCGCGCCGCGGCGCGGCCGAAGTGGAGTTCTTCGGCCGCCGCCACGAAACAGCGCAACTGGTGAAGCTCGAACTGCGATCCGAAAGATGGTCCTGTCATGGGACCAGCTTAACCCAAAGCCGCGCCGCTTAAACCGGCTTGGTGGCCTTGATCAGCGTGGTCAGGCGCTGCTGCTGCTCGGCGGTCAGGTCGGTCAGGGGCGTGCGCACCGGGCCGGGGTCGCGGCCGACCGCGGCCAGGCCCGCCTTGACGATCGAGACGGCATAGCCCTTGCTCTCGTTGCGGATATCCAGATAGGGCAGCACGAACTCCTTCAGGCCCTTCATCACCTTGCCGTGATCCTTGGCGCGCACCGCGTCGTAGAAGGCCAGCGCCCATTCCGGCATGAAATTGTAGATCGCCGAGGAATAGGTGGTCACGCCCATCTCCAGATAGGGCAGGGCGAAGGTTTCCGCCGTGGGCAGGCCGCCGACATAGGTCAGCCGGTCGCCCAGCTTGGCATAGATCCGCATCATCAGTTCGACGTCGCCCACGCCGTCCTTGAAGCCGACCAGGTTGGGATTGCGGTCGCACAGGCGGGCCACGCTGTGCTCGTTCAGGACGGCATTGTCGCGGTTGTAGACCACCACGCCCAGCCGGGTGGCTTTGCACACCGCCTCGACATGGGCGATCAGGCCCTCCTGATTGGGCGTCATCAGGTAATTGGGCAGCAGCAGGATGCCGTCGGCGCCATTGGCCTCGGCCGACCGGGCCAGGTCCACCGCGATGGCGGTGCCATAGCCCGCGCCCGCGACCACCGGGGTCTGGCCCTTGGTTTCGGCCACCGCGGCGGCCACCACCTTGCCCACCTCGGCGGGGGTCAGCGAAAAGAATTCGCCGGTGCCGCCGGCCGGGAACAGGCCGGTCAGGCGCTTGAAGGACAGCAGCCAGGCGCAATGCTCGCGATAGGCGGCTTCCTGGAACTGCTGGTCCTTGTCGAAATGGGTCACGGGGAAGGACAGGAGGCCCTTGGCCAGGGTTTGCGCCAATTCCTGCGGCGACATCTTGCTCATCGTTCCAACTCCCTGCATGACGGATTGATATGACCGGGGCGAACCTAGCCGGGGGTACCCGGCGGGTCCAACCCAAAGTGGCTATGGACCGATGCGGTTTTTGGATGGGCGTGCTAAACCCGTCCGGCAAAGACGGGAGCCGGGATGCACCGCAGGGACATTTTGAAACAGGCGGGGGCCGCCATGATCGCCAGCCAGATTCCGCAAGCCGCCTTCGCGCAGTCGTCCGCCGCCTGGGATACGGCGACACTGGAAGCGGCCGCCGCCGTGATGAACGACTGGACGCGCGACGGCCGGGTGCTGGGCGCCTCCATCCTGGTGCAGCAGGGCGCCAACCAGTTCTACCGCAACTATGGCGCCGCCCAGGGCGGCGCGCCGGTGTTCCTTCTGGCCTCCATCACCAAGCCGATGACGGCGGCGGCGGTGATGACCCTGGTGGATGCGGGCAAGCTGTCGCTGGATGACACGGTGACGCGCTTTTTCCCCAGCTTCACCGGCGACGGGCGCGAGACCATCACCATCCGCCATTGCCTGACCCATACCAGCGGCCTGCCCGACATGCTGGCCGATGACGAGCTGCTGCGCGAAAAGAAAGCTCCGCTTACCGCCTATCGCGACGGAGCGCTGGTCGCGCCGCTGAAATTCAAGCCCGGCACCAGCTATTCCTATTCCAGCATGGGCATCCTGTTTTGCGCCCAGATCGCCGAGATGCTGTCCGGCAAGGCGTTTCCGCAATTCCTGGCCGACACCGTCTTCACGCCGCTGGGCATGACCAACACCACGCTGGGTCTGGGCGGGCGCGACAAGTCCGCCACCGTGCCCAGCCAGGCGATTCCCGCCAACACGCCCGCCGGCCGCAAGAGCTGGAACGGCTGGAACTGGAACAGCGATTACTGGCGGGGCCTGGCCGCGCCCTGGGGCGGGGCGCTGGGACCGGCGACCGATATCGTGAAATTCTATGACGAGTTCCTGCGCAAGCGCGGCCGCATCCTCAAACCCGCCACCGAAGCCCTGATGATCGTCAACCAGTCGCCGCCCGGCGTGCATCCCCGTGGCCTGGGCTTCGACGTCGCGCCGGGTGCCGGTTCGCCCGGATGCAGCCCGGCCACTTTCGGTCACAACGGCTCCACCGGTACGATGTCCTGGTGCGATCCGGCGACCGGCACCATCTGCGTGGTGCTGACCACGCTGTATGAGGCGGCGGTGAAACCCCATCCGATGCGGCTGGTGTCGGAGCTGGTGGCCAAGGCCACGGCCAGGGCATAGGGCGGCTCGCCGATGGCGTCATTCCTGCGGCTGCATCCGTCCGACAATGTCGTGGTGGCGGTGAAAGGCTTGTCCCCCGGCGAGACGGTCGAGGATGTGACGGTGATCCGCCGCATTCCGCCCGGTCACAAGGTGGCCGCGCGCACCATCGTCAAAGGAGCGCCTGCGCTGAAATTCGGCCAAGTGATCGGCTTCGCGCTGGCCGACATCGCGCCGGGCGACTGGGTGCATGAACACAATATCGGCTTTCACGCCGTGGACCGCGATTATGAATTCGGGGTCGACGCCCGCGACCCGGCGGCGGTGGCCGCGCCTGCCACCTTCCAGGGCTACCGGCGCGCCAACGGCAAGGTCGGCACCCGCAATTATCTGGGCATCCTGACCAGCGTGAACTGCTCGGCCACCGTGGCGCGGCTGATCGCGCGCGAGGTGGAAAAGCGCGGCCTGCTGGACGCCTATCCGCAGGTGGACGGGGTGATCCCGTTGGTGCATGGCCATGGTTGCGGCATGGACAGCAAGGGCGAAGGTTATGAGGTGCTCAAGCGCACCCAATGGGGCTATGCCGCCAATCCCAACATGGGCGCGGTGCTGGTGGTGGGGCTGGGCTGCGAGACCTTCCAGATCGCGCGCTGGAAACAGGCGTACGGCATCGCCGAGGGCGACACCTTCCGCTCGCTGACGATCCAGGAGGTGGGCGGCACCCGCAAGGCGGTGGAGCAGGGGCTGGCGGCGGTGGCCGACATGCTGCCCATCGTCGGCGCGGCCCGGCGCAGCACCGCGCCCGCTTCGGAACTGATGCTGGGCCTGCAATGCGGTGGCAGCGACGGCTATAGCGGCATCACCGCCAACCCCGCCTTGGGTGCGGCGGTGGATCTTCTGGTGGCGCCTGGCGGCACCGCCCTTCTCTCCGAGACGCCGGGAAACTATGGCGCCGAACATCTGCTCACCCCCCGCGCCGCGCCCCAGGTCGGCCGCCGGCTGATCGCGCGCATCCGCTGGGGGGGGGGTTATACCCCCCCCAACGCCGGCGACCTGAACAACAATCCCCCGCCCCGCAACAAGGCGGGCCGGCCGACCCC
>Ga0066256_1005731_pt1 | contig 10097 bp, 8 predicted proteins | sample ThiBio_1000_biof_FD_87107 | JGI IMG/M metagenome (GOLD analysis project Ga0066256, IMG submission 87107) | Wastewater bioreactor microbial communities from Cape Town, South Africa - Thiocy_expt_1000_biof (version 2) | ecosystem: Engineered > Bioreactor > Thiocyanate-remediating >... | reverse complement strand
CCCCGCGCACGGGGGCGCGGCGGGGGGGGGGCGCCCCGGGGCCCGCCTCGTTGCTGCCCCGCGGCAGCGGGCCCACCGCCGCCTCCATCGCCGAAACCCCGCCGCCCGCTGCCCCCCGCCCGCCCTCACCCCCCCGCCGCATCTTGTGCGTGCGCACGCCGTGCAGCATGTCGCCACCGCCGCCGCCCTCCGAGATGCGCGTGTGCGCCAGCATGGCGGTCATGCCGGTGTTGGAAATGTCTGACTCTGCCTCGCTCACGTCGCCCTCAAACCCGCTACCTGCGCCGCCGCCACCGCCGCCACCACCACCGCCACCATCGGCAGACCGTCGCCCTGGGTCACCCGCCTCACTGCTGCCGTCCTCCCCCCAGTCGTCAGCCGACGTGTCGCCCGACGTCTCGCCGCCGCTCTCATACGCCGGCCGCCGCCGGTTGTCATACAGCATGGCTGACAGCGGCCCACCGCACCCCCCCCCCCCCCCCCCCCCCCCCCCCGCCCCCCGGCCGTATGGCTGGCCCCCGGGACCCCCCCGGCGGCCCCCCCGGCCCCCCGGCCGGCCCCCCCCTACCCCTCCTGGGCCCCCCCCATGCCGCCCGCCCGCGGCGGCCCCCGCCGCTTGCGCCCTGCTGACCCCATTCCACCGCCGCCGCCGCCGTCGCCGCCGTGGTGTGCATGCATGTGGCCGTGCCCACCTCGGTGGCCATGCCCCATCTCGCCACCGCCGCCACCGCCGCCATGTGCATGTGCGTGCGCGTGTGCGTGTGCAGCATGCCCGTGGCTATGGTACGCCGCCGCTGTCATGGCATCCATGCCGCCACCAGCGGCGGCAGCCATGCCCGCCAGGCCGCCCAGGCCACCGCCGTCGCCGCCCAGCGGCACGTCGTCATCCTCACCTTCCCGCTTGGTGCGCACCTGCTGACACGTGTCCTGCGTGCCCAGCCGCAGGCAGCGCTCACACGGGAAGGTGCCGCTGCATTTCCGCTTGCTGCTCGCACACCGCTGGCAGGCGCGCGCCACCTGCTCCCGCTTAATGCGGCGGTCCATCATGGCGGTGGAAGCAGCCATGATGTGTATGATGTTAGTGTGTGCGGCAGGGGGGCTGCCAGCCCCGGTGGGCAACCCTCCACTACCGAAAGGTGCTGCAGCTAGCCGCAGCGCCAGTCACGGGTGCCAGCAATCAAACGCTAATAGTTGGACGCTAGTCAGTAATCACGGGCGCCACTCACGGGCGCCAGTAGCCAGGTGGTGGCGTGCAGCCAGCCAGACGAGCTGAGTTGCGCTGCAAGGTAGTATGTAAGTGATTACCAGTGGGAGAGAAGAGAAGAGAGGGAGGCGAGAGGGGGCGAGAGGGAGGGTAGAGAGGGTGGTGGTAGTGGGGCACAGACACAGGGAGGGAGGATGCAACAGACGGGTAGGAGGTGCAAATAGGGCGTGGCCCGTGGGTGGGTGACTGACTGTATTGCACCGTAGTTTGGGCGGTGCCGGCGCAGCGCTGCGCACGACGCGTGGCACGCGATGGTACTTCTCCCGCTCTCTCCACGCCTACTCAACTTGCCGCCCAGATTTCAAGCCATTGACACGTCATTTGGTGCACACTCGCGGCGGGAATTCATTAATGTACTATGGGAGTGGGTGTATCCGTGGGGTTTTGGGGCAGAGCGCGTGTGCCTGCCCGTCTTTGGTGGTTCTAAAGTTCACCAGGCAAGAACTCAGAATGGCCTGGCCTGGCAGCTGCGAATCTGAAACCGAAACGAAGGAAAAACGCATGCAACATCGAATTCCTTGCCGCACACCGGCACCACCGCGCCGCCACGCGCGCCACCATACCACCAACCTACCTTGCGTCCCATTCCCCCCTTCCGCGCCGCCAATTCGTTGCTGGCCGCCCGCACACGCGGCCCAAACTTTGTTGGAAAAAACCTCCCGCGAGCTCAGATACCACCACTGCCGCACCCACGTGTTGTGTGTGACATATTGCTACTAATATGGTTGTTATGAGTCGGGGAGGGTGCGCCGTGCCAGTGGGGTAGTTATATAGCAAGCGTTAGCGCCAGAGTTGTGGGTTTCTGGTGCGATTCCTTTGTGTTGTTGGTACACATGTAGTGACTACCGTCTGTGGGTATCGCCGCCGCTGCTTGCTACTACTGCTGCTTCCTGCTGCTGCTGCTACTGGTGGTGTTTGCTGCTACTACTGTTTGGTATCGCTGCTGCTTCAGCCTCGTTATAGTTGCTGCTGCTGATACGCTGCTTGCAGCTGTGCTTGCATACCTGACGCTCAAATCGCCACCAAGCAGCGCAACGAATCTATAGCAAGGCACCTAGGTTGCCCCCACCGCGCGCGACCAAAGATGGTGCTGGCGGACCTGGTTGCCGGCACGATTGCCGGGTTTGCCATCTGTGGCGTGGGCCACCCGTTTGACACGCTGAAGGTGCTGATGCAGATGCAGCCGGACCGGTACAAGAGCTTCCTGGACGCCGCCAAGGAGACGGTGGGCAAGCATGGCATGACGGGGCTGTACAAGGGCGTGGGGTCGCCGCTGGTGGGCAACGGCCTGTACAATGCGGTGCAGTTTGCCGTGTTTGCCAAGGCCAAGGCGCTGTTCACGGACGACGGCCGCAACTTCACGCTGAACCGCGTCGGCGCGGCGGGCGCCTTCCCCGGCCTGTTTGTGGCGCTGGGGGAGGGCCCACAGGACCTGTTCGAGTCGCAGGTGCAGGCGCCGATGATGACGGCGAAGGCACCGGTCGCTGCTGCGGCAGGGGCAGCGGGGGGGGGGGGGGCGGCCCCCCCCCCCGGGGCGGCGCCCGGCCGCCCGCCGATCCCGGCGTCGACCTCGTCGAAGACGAACGTGGTGGCGCGCCCGTGCCGCTCCGCGAGCACGACCTCCAGGGCCAGCATGACGCGGGACAGCTCGCCGCCGGACGCGCCGACGCCCAGCGGCGCCGGAGCCGCGCCCCGGTAGGCGGTGAGCACGAGGGTGACGGCGTCGTCGCCCGTCGGGCCGGCCTGGGCCGGCGCGACCTCGACGTCGACCCGAGCCGCCGGCATGGCGAGCCCGTGCAGCTCGGCGGTCACGGCGGCGGCGAGGTCGGCCCCGGCGGTGCGCCGGGCGGCCGTCAGCTCGGCCGCGACGGCGCCCCGCTCGGCGAGGGCCTGCGTCAGCGCCTCCTGGAGCGCCTCGGCGTCCTGGCCGGGGTCGGTCAGCTCGGCCAGCCGCTCGCGCGCCCCGACCGCCCAGGCGAGGACGGCGTCGCTGCTGCCGGGCGGCGGGTCGTCCGGACCGGGCTCGCCGAACGCCGTCCCGTAGGTGCGGGCGAGCTGGGCGAGCCGGGCGCGGCGGGAGTGCACGGCGTCGAGCCGGTCGGGGTCGGCCTCGAGCGCGGCGACGTAGCGGCCCAGCTCACCCTCGAGGTCCGCGGCCAGATAGGCGGCGTCGAGGAGCTGCGACGCGAGCGTCGCGAGGGCGGGATCGTGCTCGCCGGCGCGCGCGAGCGAGCGGGAGGCGTGCTCCAGCAGCGCGATGGCGCCCGAGCCGCCCTCCCCGCCGGCCGGGTCGCCACCGAGAGCCGCCCCGGCGAGCGCCGCGGCCTGCGTCAGGTGCTCCATGTTGTCCAGCCGGGCGGCCTCGTCGCGCAGCGCGACGTCCTCCCCCGGCTGGATCTCGGCATCGTCGATCTCGGCCAGGGCCGAGGTGAGGGACGCGATCTCCAGCTCCCTGGTCCGCTCGCCGGCGCGGACGCGCGCGAGCGTCTGCTCGAGGTCGCGCGCGCGAGCGTGCGCGCCGCGCATGCGCGCGAGCAGGTCGGCGTGCCCGCCGTAGGTGTCGACGACGTCCCGCTGCCGCGACGGGGAGCGCAGCCGCGTCTGGTCGGACTGGCCGTGGATGGTGACGAGGTCCTCGGCGAGCTCGCCGAGGACGCCCTGCGGGACGGAGCGCCCGCCGAGGTGCGCGCGCGAGCGGCCGGTGGCCGGCACGGTGCGGGCGACGATGAGGACCCCGTCGTCGAGGTCGCCTCCGGCCTCGCCCACCCGCTCGACGACGGAGCCGGGCAGGTCGGCGAACCGGCCCTCGACGAGGGCGCGCTCGGCGCCCGGCCGGACCAGGCCGGCGTCGGCTCGGCCCCCGAGGAGGAGCTCGAGCGCGGTGAGCAGCATCGTCTTGCCGGCACCGGTCTCGCCCGTGACGGCGGTGAACCCGCCGGCCGGTTCGAGGCGCGCCTCGGCGATGACGCCGAGGTCGTGGATCTCGATCTCCTCGATCACGTGTCGTCCTCCCCCCGCCAGCCCGTGACGGGGAGCGCGAACTTGCGCACGAGACGCGCGGTGAAGGGCCCCGGCCGCAGGCGGGCGAGGATGACGGGCTGGGCGCCGCGGCGCACCTCGACGCGCGCGCCCGGGGCGAGGTGGATGGTGCGCCGACCGTCGCACCACATCGTGGCGCCGCCGCGGTTGCGCTGGAGCAGCTCGACCTCCAGGACCGACGACGGGCCGACGACGAGCGGGCGGGCGAACAGCGCGTGCGCGTTGAGCGGGACGAGCAGCAGGGCCTCGACGTCCGGCCAGACGACCGGGCCGCCGGCGGAGAAGCCGTACGCGGTCGAGCCGGTCGGTGTGGCCAGCACGACGCCGTCGCAGCCGAAGCTCTCGAGCTCCCGGCCGTCGACGCCGATCGCCAGCTCGACCATCCGGGCGACCGCGTCCTTCTCGACGCTCGCCTCGTTCATCGCCCAGCCGAGTCGCACCGTGCCGTCCGGCTCGACGACGCGCACGTCGACGGTCATCCGGCGCTCGACGTCGTAGGCGCGCTCGTCGATCTGGCGGACCGCGTCCCGCACGTCCCCCTCGTCCAGCTCGGCGAGGAAGCCGACGTGGCCGAGGTTGACCCCGAGGACGGGCACGTCGTGGCCGCGGACCAGCTCGGCCGCGCGCAGGATCGTCCCGTCGCCGCCGAGGACGACGGCGATCTCGACGCCCCCGGGCAGGAGCACCCCGCCGTCGCGGTCCCGTTCGAGCTCGGCCTCGCCCACGATCTCGATCCCCCGGGCGCGCAGCAGCTCCGTGAACTCGTCGCGCACGACGCGGGCACGCTCGTGGACGTGGGAGACCAGGAGCACACGGCGGGGTGGGGTCGACGCAGTCACGTGCCCCATTCTCCGACACGGCACCGACACGCGGGGCCCAGGTCTGTGGACAACGCGCCGAGCGGATCGCCGGAGGCCGCCGGCGATCCCGGCTCGCCGGACGCGAGCAGCACGGTCTCCCCCGCCGCCGCAGCAGCCGCCGCCTCGGTCAGCCGGCAGTCCGCCGCAGCCGGCCCGGTGGTGCCGACGGGCGGGGCGGCGGCGCTCGACGGTCCGTCCGCGAGCCGCAGCCAGGCCAGCAGCTCGCGGTTGCCGTGCTCGCCCGCGACCGTGCTCGGCAGGACCGCGCGCACGTCGAACCCGGCCGCCCCGGCCGCGTGCAGCACCCGGGCGAGCGCCGCCGCGCGCGCCCCGTCGTCGTCCACCACACCGCCCTTGCCGAGCGCCGCGCGACCGACCTCGAACTGCGGCTTGACGAGGACGACGGCGTCGGCCCCCGGCGCGAGCGCCCGGGCGAGCGGGGCGAGGACGAGCGTGAGCGAGATGAACGAGAGGTCGGTGACGAGGACGTCGGGGGCCGGCGCGACCTGGGCGGGGTCGAGGTCGCGCACGTTGACGCCCTCGAGGCTGGTGACGCGCGGGTCGTCGCGAAGGACGGCGGCGAGCTGGTCGTGACCGACGTCGACGGCGACGACGTGCGCGGCGCCCCGCTCGAGCGCCACCTGGGTGAAGCCGCCGGTCGACGCGCCCGCGTCGAGCACCCGCCGCCCGGCGAGGGACGGGGCACCGAGCGGCGTGGCCGCCAGCGCGTCCAGGGCGCCGACGAGCTTGAGGGCCGCCCGAGAGACGTAGTCGCGCGCGCCGCCCGGCGCCGGCGCGACGTCGAGCGGGTCCTCGGCCCCGATCGGACGCGAGGGACGGTCGACGACGGCGCCGCCGCTCCGCACGCGTCCGGCCTCGATGAGGCGGCGCGCGGTCGTGCGGGACGTCGCGAGGCCTCGCTCCACGAGGGCGACGTCGGCGCGCACGGGCGCCGGAGGCCGGGCCGGCGTGGTCATGGGCGCCGGGTCAGGCCTGGTCGTCGAGCTGCTCGGCCAGCCGGGCGTGCAGCGTCTCGAAGACGGCGACGTGCTGGCGGACCGGCATCTCCTCCAGGTCGACCGGGTCCGGGAGGAGGCCGTCGACGTCGAGCGGGCGTGGCCCCTCGTGCTGGCCCGGCGTCGGTCCGGGTCGCGGCGCGCTCACGCGACCGCCTCCGCCTCGCGCGTGCCGGCGACGACCAGGTCGGGTGCGAGCGTGCCGACCGGCAGGGGCGCCCCGGCGTCGGCACGGCTCCAGAACGCGACGCACAGGGCGCGCAGCTCGTCCAGGGTGACCGTGAGGCCCGAGGTGAGCTGGACGTCCTGGTCGTCCCGGACGAGCACGACGCCGTCGCCGTCGACGCGGACCCGGGCCTGCCGGCACACCGTGTGGCCGTCCGCCGTCGTGACCGCCGGGTGGGTCTCGAGGAGGGCCCGCAGGTCGAGGCCGAGGAAGCTCGGCCGCTCCGCCACCGGCGCCGCGAGGAGCGCCGGTGCCTGGCTGACGCCGGTGAGCACGTGCAGGCCGGGGTAGCCGGCGTTGCGGGCGCCCGCGAGGTCGGTGTCGAGGCGGTCCCCCACCATGACGGGGTGCGTCGCGCCGACGAGCTCGGCCGCCTCGTGGAAGATGCCGGGCTGCGGCTTGCCCGTCGAGATCGGCCGCACGCCGGTCGCGCTGACGACGGCCGCCACGAGCGAGCCGTTCCCGACCGCCATGCCGCGCTCGGTCGGCAGCGTCGCGTCGAGGTTCGTGGCGAAGTAGGCCGCCCCGTCCTCGATCGCGTAGGCCGCCTGGGTGAGCTGCGACCAGCCGACGTCGGGACCGTAGCCCTGGACGACCGCGACCGGGCCGTCGTCCGCGGACGTCACGACCTCGAAGCCGGCGTTCGCGACCGCCTGGTGCAGGCCGGCCCCGCCGACGCAGAGGACGCGGGCACCCGGGGACAGCTCGCGGTGCAGCATCGTGGTGACCGCGAGGGACGCCGTCATCACGTGGGCGGGATCGGTCGGGATGCCCAGGCTCGTCAGCTGGTCGGAGACCACGCTCGGCGGCCGCGAGGCGTTGTTCGTGACGTAGACCGGGGGGATGCCGGCGCGCGTCAGGGTCGCGAGGACCTCGGACGCGTGCTCGACGGCCTCGGCTCCCCGCCAGACGACACCGTCGAGATCGAGCAGGACGGCGTCCGCCGTCTCGGCGAGCGGGACGTCGCAGGAGGACAGCGTGGCGTCGGACATGTCAGAACAGCATCCCGTCGGTGTCGTCCTCGGCGGTCTCGGCGTCAGCGTCAGTCTCGGCCTCAGCATCGTCCTCGGCCTCAGCGTCGTCCTCAGCCTCAGCGTCGTCCTCAGCCTCGGAGGCATCGGCGTCGGGACTGATCTCGGCGTCGGGCCCGGCCTCAGCGGCCTCGTCCTCGACCTCGTCCACGTCGTGCACGGCGGGCTCCCGAGCGGCGTCGGCCGCCTCGTCCCCCGTACCCTCCTGGCCGCCCTCGGCGGCGGGGGCGCTCTCAGGCTCCGCGCCCTCCTCGTCCCGGGGCTCAGGATCTTCCGCGCCCGTCGGATCGGACTCCGGCTCGGCCGGGTCGAGCTCCTCGAGCATCTGCTCGTCCAGGGTCGCGGCAGCCTCGACCGACTCGATCTCGGCCAGCTCGGCCTCGACCTCGGCCGCCAGGTCGGCGATGGCGATCGCCTGGGCGGCGCCAGCCGCGGCAGCGGCGCCGCCGCCATGACGGTCGACCTCCTCGGCCGCGCGCTCGGCCCTCTCGACGGCCGGCTCACCGTCCGCGGCGGGCTCGTCGGGGTCCTCGTCGAGGTCGAACACGACGATCGGGTCCTCGTCGAGCTCCGCGGCGGGCTCGTCCTCCTCCTCGGGCAGTGCATCCGCCTCGGCGTTGCGGCCGAGCGCGCGGAGCGCGAACTCACGCACCTCGCGGATGCGACCGGGCAGGTCGGGCAGTCCCTCCGGGACGTCGAGCTCGTCGAGCAGGATCAGCGCGGCCTCGGCCTCACCCAGGTCCACCCGGGCGGCGGCCTCGACGACGGCGAGCTCCGCCAGCTCCAGCGGGGTCACCCGCGGTCGCGCGGCCCGGATGACGTCGAGGGCCCGCTCCGGCCGGCCGAGCCCGCGCTCGCTGTCGGCCTCGAGGGTGGCGTAGGCGTCGACGCCGGAGAGCCGTCGAGCGGTCCGGATCTCGCGCAGGGCCTCGGCGTACCGGCCGCTGGCGTGCGCGGTCAGGGCGAGAGCCTCGCGCACCACGTCGATCCGGGCGGCGCGTCGTCCGGCGGCCTGGGCGTGCTCCCAGGCCAGCTCCGGGTCGACGTCGATGAGCCGGCCCGCCATGACGAGGTGTCGTCCGACCGTCTCCGCGTTGTCCTTCGTCAGGCCGCGCAGCGCCTTGCGAGCCTCGCGCGAGAGCATCGAGAACTCGATCTCCTCGGGGAGGAACGGGTCGTCGACGCGCTCGGCGCGACGGTCCTGGCCCGGGCGCTGGTTGCGGTCCGGGCGACCCCGCTCGTCGAACGAACGAGGCGGGCGCGAGTCGGACGGGCGCCGGCCGCGGTCGTCGCCGTCACGGCGAGGCCCCCGGTCGTCGCCGTAGGAGCGACGCGGACGCTCGTCGCCGTCACGACGCGGGCCGCGATCGTCGTAGGAACGACGGGGGCGATCGTCGCCGTGCGAACGACGGGGGCGCTCGTCACCGTCGCGACGAGGGCCGCGATCGTCGTAGGAACGACGGGGACGGTCATCACCGTAGGAACGTGCGGACCGCTCACCCTCACGACGAGGGCCGCGGTCGTCGCCGTACGAGCGACGCGGACGGTCTTCACCATAGGAACGCGCGGGACGCTCACCCTCACGACGCGGACCACGGTCCTCATAGGAACGCTTGGGCCGGTCGTCGTAGGAACGACGGGGACGCTCGTCACCGTCACGACGCGGGCCACGGTCCTCATAGGGACGCTTGGGGCGGTCATCACCGTACGAGCGGCGCGGCCGGTCTTCGCCCTCACGGCGCGGACCGCGGTCGTCGTAGGAGCGCTTCGGCCGGTCAGCACCGTCGCGACGCGGGCCACGGTCCTCGTACGGACGCTTCGGACGGTCGTCGTAGGAACGCGCGGGACGGTCACCCTCGCGACGCGGACCGCGGTCGTCGTAGGAGCGCTTCGGCCGGTCTGCACCGTCGCGACGCGGACCGCGCTCCTCGTACGGACGCTTCGGCCGGTCATCACCGTACGAGCGGCGCGGCCGGTCTTCGCCCTCACGGCGCGGACCACGGTCCTCGTAGGAACGCTTCGGCCGGTCAGCACCGTCACGACGCGGACCGCGCTCCTCGTACGGACGCTTCGGACGGTCGTCGTAGGAACGCGCGGGACGGTCACCCTCGCGACGCGGCGCCCGGTCGTCGTAGGAACGACGAGGACGCTCGTCACCATCGCGACGCGGTCGCGAGTCGTAGCTGCGGCCGGCTCGGTCACCCTCGCGGCGGGGCCCGCGGTCGTCGTAGGAGCGCTTCGGACGCTCGCCCGAGGACCGCGGCGGTCGGTCGTCGTAGGAACGCTTGGGGCGATCGGCTCCGTCGCGGCGCTTGCCGGGGTCACCGGTACGGTCTGACACGTCTTCTCCTGTTCCAGGCGAACCGATCGGCTCGAGCCTGCACGTACTTCCCGCTGGGATCAACAGGACCGCTCCACGATACCGGGCGTTGCCGCCAGGCATCGCATCCGGCCTCGGTCGGCGTGGTCGTGTGGGTCACGTGACCGTGGCGGGGATCGGGCTCGGCGATCGTGGGGCGGGGGCCCTGGGAATGCGAAAGACCCCCAGCACGCGGGGGGCTGGGGGGCTTTCGGGGTTGGGGGGGCGGCGGGGGCCTACTCTCCCCCCCCCCGGCGGGGTGCGGTCCACCCGCCCCGGGGGGGCTCTCCTCCTCGGTGCGC
>Ga0066256_1005406_pt2 | contig 10098 bp, 11 predicted proteins | sample ThiBio_1000_biof_FD_87107 | JGI IMG/M metagenome (GOLD analysis project Ga0066256, IMG submission 87107) | Wastewater bioreactor microbial communities from Cape Town, South Africa - Thiocy_expt_1000_biof (version 2) | ecosystem: Engineered > Bioreactor > Thiocyanate-remediating >... | reverse complement strand
GATCACCGCATTTGCGAGGAGCTCTATTGCGAGCCCAGCCACGGCCATACACCAGGCCATGTGCATGTCTGCATCCACTCCAAAGGTGAGCGCGCCGTCATCACCGGCGATCTGATGCACCACCCGATGCAATGCGCCATGCCGGAACGCGACGCGACCTTCGACATGGACAAGGATGCCGGGCGCGCCAGCCGCATGCGCTTTGCCGAGCAATATACCGATAGCGGCGTGCTGATAATCGGGGCTCATTTCGCCGATCCCACGGCGGGCCACTTCACCACCGACGCCCAAGGCGAGCGCTGGTTCAAGGGGCTGGGGCTGTAAGATGGCGCGCGCGATCCCCGATTACCCGCTCGACATCTTCACCCCCGATGCCGTGCGTAACGCGCGGGAAGTGGACGATGCCCTGCGCGAATTCGCCCCCGCCGTGCGGCTGCATGATGGTGTGGTGATGATCGCCCGGCATGAGCATGTGACCAAGGGCCTGCTGGACTGGCAGACCTTTTCCTCCGCCTCGCGCCCGTGGCACGATCCCAATTCGCCCCGACCCGAAATCCTGCTGACCGACGATCCGCCGCGCCACACGCAGGTGCGCAAGGTGGTGGCCGATGCCCTTTCCCCCCGCGCGCTGGAACGCGTGAAGACGATTTTCGAGGGTGCCGCACAGGAATTCGTGGACGAGCTTCGCGCGAAGGAGGGCGAAGTGGTGGATGCCGTGGGTGACATTACCCAGGCCTATATCTTCCGCGTGCTGCCCGACATCCTCGGCCTGCCCAAGGAAGGCCGCCATCACATGCACGGCTTCTCCCAGATGGTCTGGGCCACCATGGGCCCGCCCGGAGAGCTGTTCGACGAAGCGATGAACGAGGATTATTCGGGCGTCATCGAATGGCTGGAAGCCACTTGCGAGCGCGACGCGCTCGATCCCGAAGGCATCGGGGCGGAATTCTTCCGCGCCGCCGACCGGGGGCAGGTGACCCTGGCCGAAGCCAAGCTGCTGCTGCAGACCGTGCTATCGGCCGGGGCCGACACCACTTACCTCACCATGGCCAACGCGCTGCGTGCCTGGGCCGAGTTCCCCGGCGAATACGAGAAGCTGCGCGCCGAGCCGAAGAAGCTGCGCAACGCCTTCGACGAATCGCTGCGCTGGGATTCGCCCAGTCGCATGGCCGGGCGCATGGCGGTGAAGGATGTCGAGATCGAGGATTACGTGATCCCCGCCGGAACCAAGGTGGGCCTGATGTTCGCCGCCGCCAACCGCGATCCGCGTTACTGGGACGCGCCGGAGGAATACCGGATCGACCGCGACACCCGGCATTCGCTTGGCTGGGGCTATGGCGTGCATGGCTGCGTCGGCCGGGTGCTGGCACAGATGGAGGCGACCGCGCTGCTCGGCACCATCGTCCGCGAAGTGACGGGCGTGGAGCTTGCGGGCCCTTACGAACCGTGGATGACCACGGTGGGCCACGGGCCGATCCGCCAGCCGGTGAAGCTGGCCTTCGCCTGAGGCCGCACGTAAAAGAAAGGACATGGCAGCCCCCGTCACCCGTATCGACGCGATCCGCTATGCGCGGCACGATCGCACGGCGGCGGCGAACTTCACCGGCGCGGTGGACGATCACGACCTGCCCATGCCGCTCGATTACTTCGTCTGGGCGATCCACCGGGCCGAAGGGCCGCCGGTGATCGTCGACACCGGCTTCGGCGAAGCGGCGGCGGCGGCGCGGGGGCGCACGATGATCCGCCCGGTGGTGGAAGGGCTGCGCGATGCGGGGATCGATCACCTGCTGGTGGAGGACGTGATCCTCACGCACCTGCATTACGACCATGCGGGATCGCTGGGCGCCTTTCCCAATGCGAAGTTCCATGTGCAGGACGCCGAGATGGCCTCCGCCACCGGCCGCGCCATGTGCGACCATGAAACGCGCGCGCCGTTCGACGGGGAGCCGGTGGCCCAGCTCGTCCGCAAGCTCTTCGCCGATCGGGTGGTGTTCCACGACGGCGACGGGGACTTCGCGCCCGGCATCGCGCTCCGCCTGGCGGCGGGCCACACGGCGGGCCTGATGGTGGTGTGCTGCGAAACAGCGCGCGGCACGGTGGTCCTCGCCAGCGACGCGGCGCATCTCTACGCCAACATCACCCGCAAGCTGCCCTTCCCGATCTTCCTTGACGAGCCCGCCTATCGCGCGGCGCAGGCCCGTGCCTTCGCACTCGCGGGCGGCTCGCTGGATCATTTCATCCCCGGCCACGACCCGCTCGTGCTCGAATGCTTTCCATCGGAAAACGGCATTGCGCGCGTGGACCTGGCCCCCATCATTCCTGTTTCGGAGAGAGTATGACGATTGTCGGTTTCCTGGGTCTCGGGCGCATGGGCGCGGGCATGTCCGCGCGGCTGCTGGGGCATGTTGACCACCTGCTGGTGCACGACATTTCGGACGAAGCCGTGGCCGCGCTCGTCGCCAAGGGGGCCGAGACCGCGGGATCGGCGAAGGCGCTGGGCGAAGAATGCGACATCGTCTTCACCAGCCTGCCCACGCCTGCCATCGTGCGCGAGGCCATCCTGGGCGAAGAGGGCATCGCCGGCGGCGGCAAGGTGCGGATCGTCTGCGACCTGTCCACCTCCGGCCCGGGGCTGGCGCAGGAGCTCGCCGCCGCGCTCGGGCCGAAAGGCATCGCCTCCTTCGACGCGCCGGTTTCGGGCGGCATCAAGGGCGCGAACGAAGGCACGCTGTCGCTGATGGTGGGTGGAGCGGAAGCGCAATACGAAACGATCCGCCCGCTGCTCGAACGCATGGGCAAGCCGTTCTACATGGGCGAGACGCCCGGCGCCGGCCAGACCATGAAGCTGGTCAACAACCTGCTGGGCGCCGTGGCCATCGCGGTTACGTCCGAAGGCATGGCGATGGGGATCAAGGCGGGGCTGGACCCGGCGCGGATGATCGAGGTGCTGAACCAGTCCACCGGCATCAATTCCGCCACCCGTGACAAGTGGCCGCGCGCGGTGCTGCCCCGCACCTTCGATTTCGGCTTCGCCGCCGCGCTGAGCCTGAAGGACACGAACCTGCTGATGGCGGAGGCCGCGGCGATGGACGTGCCGCTGCCGCTGGGCGGCATCGTCCAGCGCCTGCTGGAACGCACGCTCGAAACCTATGGCGATGCGGCGGACTTCACCGCCATGGCCAAGGTCGTCGAAAGCGATGCGGGGCTCGATCCCGAACGGCCGGGCTGAGCATTCGGCCAGCCGCCTATCCTTCGGCAGCTTGCAAAGCGGCATGCGACTCGCATAACCTCCCGCGTTCATGGCCTGCGAAGAACGGCCAGGCCGCGCCCCGCGGCCATAGGAGAGATGGAAGCCATGCCGCTTCTCGAAGAACTCAGCACCGCCGAGGTCGCGATCCCCGACCGGCTCCCTTTCTGGAACGACATCGCCCGGATGATCGCCCCGGTCCGCGTCGAACCGCACGGAGAAGCGCCGTTCGAGGCCCGCATGTACCGCCGCAAGCTGCGCGAGTGCGAGCTGCTCTCCCCCTGTTCCTCGCCCGCCCGGATATACAGCGCGCCCGATTTCGAAAGCGCCGGGGTGCTCAACATCCAAGTCCAGTACAAGGGCCGCAGCACGAATCACACCGGGGGCCGCACGGCCACGCTCGAAGAGGGCGATTTCCTGCTCTACGATCCGTCGAAGCCGCTCTGGCTGGCCTTCGAGGAATATACGCAGGCCATCGTCCTGCGCCTGCCGCTCGCGACGGCCGAGGAGCGGATTCCCCATCTGCGCAGCCAGGTCGGCATCAAGGTGAGCGGGCGCCAGGGCCCCGGCGCCCTGTTCTCCAACTTCCTGCGCAACGCCTGGGAAGAGCTGGAGCGCAACGATGAAGGCGAATGGATCGACGGGCTGAGCGAGGCGATCTGGCCGTTGCTGGACATGGCCTACGCCCCGCTACGCCCGGCGATCGAGAACAACCGCCGCGAGGAGCGCCGCCGGGCCCTGTTCGAAGCGGTCGAAACCGACCTCACCGATCCCGAGCTCGACGTCCACCGCCTCGCCCGCAGCATGGGCGTTTCCGCGCGCTACGTGCAGATGCTCTTCGCCGAACTGGGCACCACGCCGCGCGCCTTCATCCAGAACCGCCGGCTGGAGCTTGCCGCACGCCGGCTGGAGCGCGAAGGGGGCGACGTGACGGTGACCGATGTCGCCTATGACGTGGGCTTCAACGACCTTTCCAGCTTCTGCCGCGCCTTCCGTCGCCGCTTCGAAATGAGCCCGCGCAATTACCGCGCCGGCGGCCGGAGCTGAACGGCATGGGCCTACTGTATCACACCTCGCTCTGCGTGACGGACATCGAGCGCGCGGCCGGTTTCTACGACAAGCTGCTGGCGACGCTAGGAGCGAAGCGCATCTGGGATTTGATGCCGCTGGCGATCGGCTATGGCCGCGAGGGGGAGGACGCCTCGTTCTGGCTCCAGACACCCGACCACATGCCGTTCCTGCGGCCGGCAGTGAGCGGCCATTTCGCCTTCAAGGTCGACACGCCCGAGCAGGTGCTGGCCTTCTACGAAACCGCCTTGTCGCTCGGCGCCGAAAGCATGCTGGAAGCCAAGCTGCACGACGACATGCCCGGCTATTTCGGCACGGTGATCAAGGATATGGACGGGCACCTGCCCGAATGCTTCGCGATGGTGGAGGTGCCGGCGGGCTGAGGGTGCACGAGATCGGAGCTCGACGCGGAACTTTTGGGATTTGGGGGGACGAATGCGCGCGAAATTTCTTCTCTGCTTGGGCTTTGGCGCCCTTGTGTCATCCAATTGGGCATCTGCTCAAAGCGAGGATCAGCCAGGCATCACATATGATTGCGATACGGCGGCGAACCATTTTTCGGAGCTGATCCTGCCCACGCCTTCAGCTCCATTTTCCGTGACCGGCCGGGTCAAGTTGATGAGCCTTGCGGAGAGCAAGGAGTATCTCCCGCTAACGCGTTTGAGCGTCAGCCAACACAGCGCAGAGGGTGAACCCTCGGTGGGGGACTGGGCCGGGTTCGAATTCCTCGTTGCCCCCACCAAGAAAGGCAGGAAGCCCGATCTTCCCTTGCTGGCGTTTTCCGAAATGCTCAACGGTGAGAAGCACGACAGCGACTTTGCCGGGGAGCCGAGCGGGATGGAAGTTCCCTTCCGGCTTTCCTACGATGGTACGACGGCGGTCACGCAATTAGATGGCCATGAGAAGCGCATGGCGTTCACTGCTTCGACTCCGATCGTGCGCATCCTCTGCTCGACGGGAGAATTCCTGTATCGCGATCTGAAGGTCGCCCCACTCGACTAGGACCTGCCCTGTTCGAGGAAGTCCTCGTCATTGCGAGGGGCACGCCCCGAAGCAATCCAGAGCTGTTACGTGAGGCTCTGGATTGCCGCGGGCCCGCGGCCCTCGCAATGACGAAGGTTTGTCGATCCTACAGATCGTTCCGGATCGTCGCCAGCGCGCCGCCGTCCACTTCCCATTTCGCGCCGTTGACGTAGCTCGCCTCGTCCGAGAGCAGGAAGCTGACCACGTCGCCCACTTCGCGCGGCTGGCCCACTCGGTTGAGCGTGGCGACTTCGCCCAGCTTCTTCATGCCGGCCTGCACGTCGTCGAACATCTGTTCGAGCATGCCGACCAGCAGCGGGGTTTCGATCACGCCGGGCATCACGCAGTTCACGCGCACGCCCTTCTGCGCCACTTCGCTAGCCGCGGTGCGGGTGAGGCCCACGGCGCCATGCTTGGCCGCATTGTAGGCGCAGGCCCCGGCAAGTCCGCGCTCCGACCCGATCGAGGCGGTGTTGACCACCGCGCCCGACCCGCGCCGCACCATGTCGGGCAGCACGAAGCGCAGGCCCAGAAACATGCCGCGCAGGTTCACGTGCAGGACCTTGTCGAACATGGCGATCTCGTATTCATGCGTCGGCGCCAGATCGCCTTCGATGCCGGCATTGTTGAAGAAGCCGTCCACCCGGCCCATCGCCTTGAGCGCGGCTTCGGCATAGGCTTCGACCTGCCGCTCGTCGGCGCAATCCGCATGATGGCCGATTGCGTCGTAGCCCGCGTCCTTCAGTGTCCTGACCCGTTCCTCCAGCCCCCCGGCGTTGATGTCCACCAGCATTACCTTCGCGCCTTCGCGGGCGAGAATCTCGGCCGTGGCGTAGCCGATCGCACCGGCGGCGCCGGTGACGAGCATGGTCTTTCCTTCGTGGCGTTTGGTCATTTTCGCGGTTTCCTCTTCCAAAAAACGGCCGGCGGCGGCGTCACTTTCCCTTTGCTTTCGACTTCCGGAAAGGAAGCGTGAGCAGGAAGAACACCAGCCTGGGCGAAAGCAGCTTCAGCGCCTCGCGCGCCTGCTCGGGGGTCAGCGTCGCGCTCATCGGCATGGTCCCGAAGACCTTGCCCTTGAGCACCAGATCGTCGCCCTTGCGCTCGATCGAGCTGACCTGCATCAGCTCGCTCCTGTCCGCCGAATAGATCTTCACGAGACGCGGATCCCGTCGAAATCGATGCCCAGATCCTCGGCCATCACCTGCGCGGTAGCGCGGCCGGCGCCGAACACGCCGCCGCCCGGATGCTGGAACGGCCCGACCAGATAGAGCCCCTCCACCTCGGGCACGCGATACTGGCCCAGCTCCGGCGTGGGCCGGTGCGCGCCGGACTGATAAGGCGTGGTGGCGATGCCGTGCAGGTCGCCGCGCAGGAAGCTGGGGCTGGTGCGCTCCATGTCCACCGGGCTGTCGCAGTGATAGTCCAGGATCACGTCGGGCACGTTCTCGATGAAATCGCCCATCCGCCGGACGATCACTTCCGCGTAATCGCGCTTGGTGTCGTCCCAGCTCGCACCGTCCGGCCGCTCGTAGGGCACGTAGTCCCAGGCGTGGAAGATCGCCTTGCCTTCGGGCGCGCGCGAGGGATCGTGCTGGGGCAACTGGCCGACGCCGACCAGCGGCCGGCGCCCGAACCCGCCGTAGCGCCGATCGTCGCAGGCGCGGCGCATCGTCCCGTAGCTGGCGGGCATCAGTTCGTACATCACCGCCGAAACGTCGCCCGCCTTGAACTTCAGCGGGCCGTCCAGCGCGGCATGCACGGTGAAGCAGGCCGCCGGCGTGATATGCGTGCGCTTCGCGTTCTTCGCCACATGGGCGGGCAGGGCCGCGACCATGTCGGGCAGAATGTGCGGGTGGATCGCGCCGATGATCCCTTCTCCGGCGGATAGCCGCGTCCCATCGTCCAGCACCACGCCGGTGGCGCGGCTGCCGTCGGTGACGATCTCGCGCACCTGCGCGCCCGCCACCACCTTGCCGCCATGGTCCTCGATGCAGCGGATGAGCGCGGCGGTGAGGCTGCCCGAACCGCCCACCGGCACGCCGAAGCCGAACTTCTCCAGGAAGCCGAGGAACACATAGGCGCCGATCCCGGTGGCCTTCTCGTCCGGGCTGACGAGGTTCTCCCCCGCCACGCGGCCGAAATGCATCTTCACCTTCTCGTGCTCGAACAGCTCTTCCATCAGGTCGAAGGTGGAGACCGCCATGGTGCGCATGATCTCGCGGCCCTCGGCGCTCTGGTCCATCATCGCAGCCGAGGCCCCGACGGGCATGGGCGGCGTGTAGAGCGAAGCCTGGATCATCGGCAGCCATTCGGCCGCCTGGCGCGACAGCTCGAGGAACGCCTCGGCATCCTTTGCGGAGAATTTGCGGATCGCCTCGGCCGACTTGTTCGGATCGCGGTGAAGCGGCAGCGTGGTGCCGTCTTCCCAGATCGACATCATCGGCACGTCGGGCCGGACATATTGCAGCCCGTATTTCGAATGGAGCCCCAGCTCGTCATTCAGCAGCATCGGATTGCCCTGGATGAAGATGTGGCTCATCGAATGCTGGTCGTGCCGGAAGCCGGGCCGGGTCAGCTCGCGCGTGACCACGCCGCCGCCGAACCATTCGTTGCGCTCCAGCACCAGGACTGTCTTGCCGGCCACGGCGAGATAGGCGGCGGCGACGAGCCCGTTATGGCCCGATCCGATGGCGATGATGTCTGCGTCAGCCATTGTTGCTCTTTCCTGTGATCCGTTCGTGTCGAGCGTAGTCGAGACACATCTTGCCGGCGCCTCTCGACTTCGCTCGAGGCGAGCGGTGGTGCATCTTCATCAGATCATCGCGCTCACGACGATGTCCGACAGTTTCTGGAACCGCGCGATATTGGCGGTCTGCGTCATCACGCCCGCGCTGCAGGCGGCGAACGACACGTCGAGCGCGGGATCGACCCACAGCAAGGTGCTGCCCGCACCGTAATTGCCGAAAGTCTCCGGGCTGGTCAGCGTGCCGAGCTGATGGTTGACGATCCTCGTGCCGCGCACGTTGAAGCCCAGCCCCATATAGGCCGGCGCGACCTGCCATCCGGCGCGCAGATGGGCGGCCTTGTAAAGCTCGTTGGGCATCTCGCCGGTATGGACCTGCCGCGCGACCGCGATCGTGCGCGGGCTAAGGATGCGCACCCCGTCAAGCTCGCCGCCCCGGCGGAGCATTTCCGAGAAGCGATAGAGGTCGCCCGCAGTGGAGGCGCACCCGACATGCGGGCTTTCGGTGTGGGGGGATTCGAACAGCGCGTGATCGCCTTCCATGTCGCGCGAAAGGTGCTTGATCGGCACCGTTCCGCGCATGTCCGGCTTCACATGCCGCTCCCGAAGATCGGGGCGCAGGCCCATGCTGGTGCTGTTCATGCCCAAGGGGGCGAACAGGTCCTCATGCAGCAGGGTCTGGTAATCGCGCCCCTTGGGATCGTGGCGCACCAGCGTCATCCCCATCAGCACGTGGTTGACCAGCGGCGAATAGTCGCAGCGCTCACCCGGCGGGACGAGGCCGTGCACGTTCTCGATCACTGCTTCGTAAAGCTCGTCCAGCCGGTCGAGATACATGCCGGGCTTCGGCGTCCACACGCCCGGCATCCCGGCGGTGTGCGTCAGAAGGTGGTAATAGGTCGCTTCCTCGCGCGGGAGCCCGGCGAACTCGGGCAGCATCTCGCTAACCCTGGTGGTGAGGGCAAGACGGCCTTCCTCGATCGCTTTCAGGATCAGGATGTTGGTGAAGGCCTTGGTGACCGAGAAGATCGAGAACACGTCGTCGGTCTTGAGCGCGCGCTTCCCTTCAGCGTCGGCTGCGCCGACCGCTTCCTCGAACACCACATCGCCGCCGCGCCCGACCTTCAGCACCAGGCCGAAATAGTCGCCACGCGCGACATCCTCTTCGATCGCCGCCTTCAGCCGGTCGAGCCGTTCCTGCCAGATTGCCGCCATGCCCCTCACCCCGCCGCGATGATGCCGCCGTCGATGGCCAGCATCGCGCCGTTCACGAATTCCGCCTCGTCCGAAAGGATGAAGGCCGCCGCGCGCGCGACATCCTCGGGCGTGCCGTTGCGCCTCAGCGGAATGTTCTTCGCCCGCTGTTCATACTGTTCGGGGCTAACGAAGCCTTCGGTCGCCGGGGTCGGCACCGAACCGGGCGCGATCGCGTTCACCCGGATGCCGCGCGGCCCCAGCTCGCCCGCGAGCACCTGGGTCAGCCCGGCCACCGCGCATTTGATCGCGGTATAGGCCCCGGTGTTGGGCCGCCCGCGATAGGCGACCGGCGAGCTGTAGTTGAGGATGTTGCCCTGCGCGCTTTCGTCGCGGTGCTCGAGATAGGCCTGCGTGCCCCAGAACACCGACTTGAGGCCGGCGGAGATCATCCGCTCCAGCGTTTCCTCTGTAACCTGCTCGATCGGTTCGTAGACCAGCACCGAGGCGTTGTTGATCAGGGCGCGCAAGGGGCCGGCGTCATAGCGGAACGCCTCGACCACGCCGAAGAACTCGCTCCGCTTGCCCAGATCGCCGCCATAGGCATGCGCGCGGCCGCCAGCATCGCGGATCGCCTTCACCACATCGTGGGCGGATTGCTCGTTGATGTCGCACACGCCCACGATCGCGCCTTCCGCCGCGAGGTGCTTCGCGATCCCCTCGCCCAGCCCGCGCCCGGCGCCGGAGATCAGGATCGGGCGGCTGTCGAAACGCCCGATGGCTCAATCCATCCCGAACAGCGTGGCGGTGTAATGGCTGC
>Ga0066256_1005729_pt1 | contig 10102 bp, 10 predicted proteins | sample ThiBio_1000_biof_FD_87107 | JGI IMG/M metagenome (GOLD analysis project Ga0066256, IMG submission 87107) | Wastewater bioreactor microbial communities from Cape Town, South Africa - Thiocy_expt_1000_biof (version 2) | ecosystem: Engineered > Bioreactor > Thiocyanate-remediating >... | reverse complement strand
GCCCACGGCCGCCCCCCCCCCCCCCCCCCCCCCCCCCCCCCCCCTCCCCCCCCCCCCCCCCCCCGCCGCCACCCCCCGCCCCTCCCTCCTCCCCCTCGCCATCGTCGTCCTCATAGTCCCCACCGTCTGCCGCTGCCGCTGTTGCTGCCGCCGCTGCCGCTGCCGCGCCACCACCGCCGCCAGACACGCGCGCCGCCTTACTTGCGCTCCCGCCTGCTGCCGCCCCACCCGCTGCTGCCGCGGCGGCGGCTGCTGCTGATGGCAGCGAAGGTGGGGACGGCACGTCAGCCGCAAACTCCACCCGCTTCCGCTTCATCCCCGCCGCCGCTGCCGTCGCCCCCGTGTCACTGGCCATAGCAGCTGCTGCAGCTGCAGGCGTGGACGGAGCAGCGGCTGCTGCAGGTGGAGCAGCTGGCGCCGCCATGGTGGTGGTGTCCCAGCTATGTGGAGGGGGCCCGAGGGGGCGAATGAGGCGGTGGAATGGAGGTAGGGGGTTCGAGGGGGTGGATTATGTATAAGATCGCACTCCTTTCCCTCAACCACCACTCCCTTCTACTATTGTTCACTAACCGCATACGCCCTACGTTGCAATAAATCAATTGCACGTTCTGCTGCGCCCCATTCCTCCACAGTACATTCACGCAGTGAATCACACTCGCCTTCCCTCTCCACTCCTCCTCCTCAGCTGCTGCCAGCTGCCAACGGACGCAGCAGCCACGGTCAAATCCGCGGCGTTTGCATCACGAGATAATGCGCGCGCGACGGTGCGGCGCCACAATTGTTGCACGGCACGCGAGCTTATTGCACCAGGTTATACACCCGCCCATTTACATAGTTGCTGGCCTCCCCCTGTCGCACGCCATTTCTCCACTGTCCCAGCGATGGCTGCGGCGGCGGCTGGCAGCACCGCTCTCGCCTTCACTACCCGCCTGACTGCGGCTGCCCTAATACTCGTCGCCACCACTACCGCTGCGGTCGCTGCTGCCACCAAGTCGGGTAAGGGCCGTGCGTCCGTCAGTGCGACGCCTGACACCGCAGCAGAGGTTGTGCCTGCCGTCACCCCATCGACGTTGCCGGACGTCGGTGAACCGTCTGCTGTACCCTTAGAGGTGTCGGTGGTGTACCTGGTAGCGTATGGGGTGCTGGTGACGGTGCTGTGCATCGCCGCCATTGCGTGTGCCTGCTGGACGGCGTGGGTGGTGGCGCTGCGGCGCAACAGCCTGGTACGCGAGTTGCTGGGGCTGGACGACCCTGCCCGCGTGGTAGCGGCACCGCCGACACCGCTGTCATCATCATCGTCGTCATCGTCGTCGGCGCGGTCGGCAAGCGCGGCGCGGCCACACGCCGAGTAGTAGCGCGCCACCATGGCACTCGTACGAGGGCCGCCAGTGGGGTCTGAACGCCGCAGCAGCGGCGTGATTGGCGGAAATGGTAGTGGCGGTGGGGACGGTGGGGGTGGCGGCGGGGGTGGAGGCAGCCGAGGGGTTGGCGTCAGCGGCGGCAGTGGAGAGAGCAGTAGTAGTGGGGCGGGCGGTTCGGCGTCGTGCTGCGCCACCTGCTGTTGCGCGTGCTGCACGCGGCCGCACCCCTGCTGCGCCCGCTTTGCGCGCCGCTGTTGTCCGCGCACCGCCGCCTTTGTGCAGGCGACGTGCGTCATTGCCATCATTGGCTTTGTCACCACCCTCCTGTTTGGCCGCTCCGTGACCGCCATGGTGCAGGGCTTCCTGGGCATCATTTTTTCAGTGGAGACGTTCTTTGCCGCCGCGCGCGGCGCCCGCCGCGTCCTGCAGCTGTACGCCCTCTTCTCCGTGCTCAACACCGGCGCCGCCATTATTGTGGGCGTCATCGTGCTCAGCGGCGTGGAGTTTGAGTGCGCCGGTGCGCAGAACATGGCGGCGTGTGTGTCCACGCAAGAGATCTACGGCCTCATCATGGCGCTGGGCGCGTCGTCGGTGGGCGTCGTTGCCGCCATCAACACCGGTCTGCTGTCGCTCACCATGCCCGCCAAGCCGCCGCCAGACCCGCTGGAGCGCAAGCTAGGCACGTGACCCCATTGTGCTTTTGCTGTTTGTTGTTGTTCCTGCTGCTGCAACCGGCAGAATCGTGTGGCATTTCTTGTCCACGTGTCAGCACCGCCGCGGCTCACCGCTGCATATCAAGCTGGGTTGGGCAAGCCTGGCCACTGGCTCGCAAGCGACAGCTGGTCGCGCCCCCTCGGCTGCCACTGCCAGCGCGCACGCGTAACTCAACGTGCTTTCAAATCGCGGCGCAGGCGTCGCACACGCCTACGCGCCACAGATAGTATTGAATACACTCTGGCTCAGCGGTTGTTTATGTGGAGGGCGGTGCGTCACCACCGGCCTTGCCCCGTCCCAGCCACAGGTACGCTGCTAGGATGGCAACCAGCGCCACCACCAGCGCAGCAATGGCGGCAGGGGGCACACCACCCCCGCCGCCGCCGCCGCCACTTCGGGCGAGTGCAGCGCTGCCACCCCCGCCGCCACTGCCTCCCCCAGGCGCCGCCACCGTCGCGGCAGTCGCCTTCAGCTCGCGCATCACATCCACATGCTCAAACTTGGCGGCGCACTGCATGGGCGTCATGCCCTCTGACACTGCGTTTTGGGTGTGTGAGAGGGAGGGGTGAAAAGCGTTGTGTGTACGGTACAACAATGGCAACAAAACAACCACCTCAACAGCGTACCTGTGGTCGGGGACGCGCCGGCGCGCAGCAGCTCCTTGACAATTGGGGCGTAGCCGCGCTGCGCGGCTGCATGCAGCGCCGTGAACGCCGTCTTGGGGTTGCCGCCATTCACGGCCGCGCCCTTGGCCAGCAGGTAGTGCACCACGTCCGCATTGCCGCTCCACGCCGCCACCACGAGCGGCAGGTTGCCGTTGACGTCGGGCGTGGACAGCAGTGCCGCCGGGTTTCCCTCCACCAGCACCTTCACGCGCCCCAGGTCGCCGTGTTGGATGGCTTGCAGCAACTCCAGCAGCGCCGGCAGCGCGGGCGGCGCCGGCGCGGGGGCCGGCGTCGGTGGTGCGGGTGTCGGTGGCGCGGGTGGCGGTGCTGCAACGGGCGCTGGTGACGGCGCAGGCGATGGCTTCACAGCGACAGGCGGCGGCAGCGTGGGTGCTGGCGGGGCATCCACAATTGGTACACCCGTTGCAAGCGGCGCTGGCGGCTCAGCTGGCGCGGGTGTGGTGGCGGCCGGCGCAGCGGCGGGCGAGGCATCAGCGGCGGGCAAGGCCGCAAGCGCCGGTGTCACTGGGTGCGGCAAGGCCGCATCAGCTGCCGGCGTAGCTACGGCAGGGGACGCAGGTGTGGCAGGCGCAGGTGCAATTACCGCGGGTGCGGGGGCAGGTGCGGCGGCAGACAGTGCGGCAGCCACGGTGGAAGCGGCGGCCGACGACAACGGCGGCGGCGGCGGCGGGAGGTCGCCGTTCAGTACCGCCAGGACTTGCGTCAGGTTGTGTTCGGCAGCGTACATGCGCGCGGTACGGTAGTAGTTGTCCGGCACATTGGGATCGGCGCCGGCGCGGATCAGCAGTGCCACAACGTCGGGGTGGTTCTGCGCCGCGGCCGCCAGTAGCGCCGTCCACCCGGGGCCGTGGTTCTTCGCCTCCACATCGGCACCCCGCGCCAGCAACAGTTGCACCACCTCCAGCTGGCCCATATATGCTGCCAGCACCAGCGGCGGCGATGGGGTCTCCTCCTCGTAATCCACCGCATTCAACAGCGCCGCGCCGCCTGGTGCGTCCAGGAACGCTGCCACCGCCGCCACATCCCCTCGCGCCGCAGCTACCCAGATGGTATCCTCCCCCTCATCCTCATCAATCGCGCCCTCCTCGCCGCCACCACCGCCATCCGACCCGGCGTCGGGCTCACTCACACGCTCCATGCCGTCGTCTTCCAGCCCGCCGCCTGCCAGCGGCGGCGATGTGGGCGGTGACGCCGCCACCTCCTCGCCCTCGCCGCCCTCCATTCTGGGGTGCTGGGCCGTGCTGGCTGCTGGGTAACGATATCCCTGCGGATTTACAAACGCGTCACGTTGTGCAGCTGTCGCAATCCACTTGCACCACACGGTTCAGCACTGCTGTCGGAGTGCATTTATTGCCGCCCGCGCGCATCGATATTTTCACTCCATGTGTTTGGGTGGTGTTGTGGTTTGACCAACCGCCAACGGTCGCGGCGCCCGCGCTGCGGCACTGCCCTGCCATGACCTTTGTTGGTTGGCACAACGACACAACATTACAGTGCAAGCAGTAAGTGGCCTACATGATCACGCAACTGCGGTCACCGGTCGACGGCGCACAGCAAACGGTTGCGCCGGTGGTAGCGGGTGCAGCAGGCGGCGCGGGGTTCGGCAACGGTGGCGGCGGCAGTTTTGGTGCGGCCGCCGGTGCCGCAGGTGGCGCAGGCGCCAGAGACGCAGGCGGCAACGACACAGTCGAAGGCACAGATGCAGATATCCGCATGGAATGCGGTGGCGGCGTTGGCAAAGGGGCTTCTACCAGCGAGGCGCCGTTAGCGTGCGGGACGGGCACAGGTTCGGGTGCTGGTGGCGGCGTGGTGGGACGCGGCAGCGCACAAGCTGCCAATACAGGTGTCACAGGTGCCGTGGGCGCGGCAATCACCGGCGCAGCAGCCACGCTGACGGAAGCAACAGACGGCAGCGGCTGCATCAACTGCGGCGACAGTGGCGGTGGCGATGGCAACGACAGCCGAGTCGGCGATGACGACGACAGCAGGGGAGCTGGAGCTGCCACCTCCGTCATCAACGCCGAAACGTCTGCTGGCGCCAGGAGGCCGCCGTCTGCCGCATACGCCAGCGCACTCGAATAGAAGTTATCAATGACGGAGGCGTCCGCGCCGGCGCGCAGCAGGCACGCCACGACAGCGGGGCGCATCTGCGCTGCCGCCGCCACCAGCGCTGTGCAACCGGCGCCGCGGGTGGTTGCCTCCAAGTCGGCGCCTCGGGCTAGCAGCAGGTGCACCACCTCCAAGTTGCCTGCAAATGATGCCAGCACCAGTGGCGGCGGCGCTTCTTCATCCTTCTCGTCGCCTGCATTTAGAAGCGTCGCGCCGCCTGGCGCATCCAGGAACGCAGCCACCGCTGCGGCGTCCCCTCGCGCCGCCGCCGCCCAGATGGTGTCTTCCAAATCTACATCCCCGTCACTGCCACCACCGCCATCATCCCGCCGGATGTCATGCGCACTCGGAGATGGCACGGCTTCTGCTGCTGCTGGAACAGGTTGGGGTACGGGAGTGGGCGCGACATCAGGCGGTGGAATGTCAGGGACACTGGAAGCCGTCGCGGCGGTTGGCGGCGATGGTGGCAGCGTTGGCGGCGGCAGTGGTGATGACGGTGGCAGCGGCGACGGCGGAGGTGGCGGACGGTGCTTCAATGCGGCAACAATGCGCGCTAGGTGGTCATCTGCTGCATACATCAGCGCGTTAGCGTAGTAATGGTCAATAACGGTGGCGTCCGCGCCGGCGCGCAGGAGCAGGGTCACGATGTCAGGATGGTTCTGCGCTGCGGCAGCCAGCAGCGCCGTCCACCCTGAACCGCGCGCGTTTGCTTCCACATCAGCGCCCCGCGCCAGTAGCAGCTGTACCACTTCTAGCTGTCCCGTAAAGGCCGCCAGCACCAGCGGTGGCGCGGAGTCCGCCTCCTCCTCTACTACCACATTTAACAGCGCCGCGCCGCCCGGTGCATCCAGGAACGCTCCCACTGCTGCCACGTCACCACGTGCCGCCGCTGCCCAAATGGTGTCCTCCGCATCAACAACCGCACTCTCCCCACTATCATCAGTGCCAACCAGCAGGGGTTCGCGCACGCTTGCACACTCCGCGCCGTCGTCGCTTGGTCGTTCCGGCTGTTCCGCCGGCGGCAGGGCGCGAGGCAGCACACGAGGCAGCGGCGCTGCCGTCACCTCTATCTCCCACAGCCGCTCCACCCAACACTGGCAGCTGGGCGCCAGCAACCCCCCTACTCCACAGACGCGGCACGGTTGCTTCCCGCTCTTGCCGTCCATTTGCACGCGTTGTTATTGCCGCTTCGCCTCGCGTCGAGTTCGCGCGCACCCGTCGTGGCAGCAGCAGCCGGTGTGGGCAGGCTGAAGTTTACAACACAGGAATATCGCAACTACACCGTAAGCATGCAAAATTAGTGCGCGAGTGTGATGAAATTGTACATGTTTATGCAACCAGCTATGATATTTGCGCGGTAATAAGCGCCAATCAACTGTTCCATTTGTTACAAAGTCGTCGGCCGTTGGCCCTTCTCGCTGCATCGCACCTCGCTCCAACTGTGTTGCCAGTGTTGGCAGCCTGCGTGCCTGCCAGTCCTGGTAGCAGCAAGGCGGGAGACTGCGGCGCGGCGGCGCTGCACATGACGGCATGGCGCCGGGGGGGGTCCTGACTGCGGCGCGTGTGTGGCCGCTGGCGATGGCCCGGGCGTATCTGGGTGCGGCCGCCGGGGACAGGCGACCCCCTGACAACAGCGCCGCGGCCGCCGCGGCCACCCCGCCGCAGTGGACGTGCGAGCGCGGGATGGACGCGTTTTGCCAGTGCGATCCACGCCTGCGTGATGCTACACCCGAGCTGTGCAGCGTGGCGGCGGCACAGTGCCGGGCCAGCTTCTGCAGCCCTGTGTGCACCAGCATGGCGTGGGGTGTGCGGGTGAGCGTGGACTGCAGCGCGGCGCCTGGGTGGCACGACTGCCCGCGCTACGCCGCCGCCATGCATGCCGGCGGTGGCGCGGCAGCGGTAGAGGCGCAGTTTAAGGTACGCGCCATGCGGTCTGGCGGCGCCGCACACTGCAACATGTGTCACCACCACCACCACCACACCTCCCCGGCGCAGGCTCACGTGTGCTCCCGCGTCATGGGGTGCTGCGATGGTGAGGACAAAGCGCTGCAGTGGCGAGTAGACGAGGCGCTGTATCGGGACCACTATCCGCGGCCCGTACTGCCCGCCGCCGGCTGCACCGGCGCCGGCAACGGGGAGGCGCGGTGCGCCGCCTGCCGCGCGGCCACACGCGTATCGCTCACCGCCGATGCCAGCCTGTGTGCGCCCTCCGCGCCCACCCTGGCGGAGACCTATGTTGTCCAGCCGCTCAGCCTCCACGAGCGGGTGCGTTCAGCGTGCTGCCTGGCGCGCTCGCCGTCATTGTGTTATGTGTTTCACACGCACCGCCGCCACCCACCCATGTGTGCAGTGCGAGTTTGTGACGGACGTGGTGCAGTCTGCCGCAGACCAGCTGCAGGCTGCGTTTGATGCCGCCGTGTGCAGCTGCACGGGTTGCTGTGACGACGCGGCAGCCACAGCAGCAGCACCCGATGGCTCGTCGCGCCGCCTGCCAACCTGCCTGTATGACCTGTCGCCGGAGGATGACTGGCTGGCTGGCCTCCTGGCGCGCTGACGCGTCGGCGGGAATGGGGGCGGGATGCAGCACAATTTAACGACGGCCATAGCAGCTATGATAATTAGTGGTCGCGCCTACTTCTTGGCTGGCGTCTTGCCCGCCTTCTTGGCAGACGCGGCGGCGGCAGCGGCAGGCGCAGGCTTGGCAGCCGACGCGGGCGCAGGCTTGGCAACCGACGCGGGCGCAGGCTTGGCAACCGGCCCGGGCGCGGGCTTGGCAGCAGATGCGGGCGCGGGCTTGGCAGCGGATGCGGGCGCAGGCTTGGCAGCAGATGCAGGTGCAGGCTTGCCCTTGCCGCCGGTCGGCGGTGGTGCTGGTGCCGCAGCCGCAGCAGCGGCCTTGGGTGCAACTGCCTTGCCCTTGCCCTTTGGCGCCGGCTCCTCCTCACTCTCCTCCTCGCTCTCCTCCTCCTCGTCATCCTCGTCATCCTCATCGTCGTCATCCTCATCCTCGTCGTCATCATCATCGTCCTCCTCCTCATCGTCCTCCTCATCGTCGTCGTCCTCGTCGTCGGAGCGCGCGCGCTTGGACGCAGACGCGGCAGCGGTCGCTGCCTTGCGCTTGGTGCCCGCGCCGCCCGCCGCCGCGCCACCATCCTCCTCCTCCTCCTCGTCCTCCTCCTCGGATTCCAGGTCGGAGTCATCGTCGTCGCCCTCGTCCATCAGGCGCGGCCGCGGCAGCGACTTGTACAGCGGCAGCATGAGGGTGTTGACGGCGTGCAGGTCCACGCGCTGGATGTTGGACCAGCTGCCCGGCTGCGCCGCCACGGCGCGCTCCATCACCGCCATCACGTTGTCTGCCACCTGGCCCGGCGTCATGTCGCTGCGCGCGATGCGCACCGACACGTGCTGCGGCCCGCGCGGCACCCACGTGGAGTCGCGCGCCGCCGCCATCCGCTCCCGCCACGCGCCGCCCTCCACGTCCACCGGCTGTGGCATCTTGCCGCGCTGCCAAAACAGCTTGCCGCACACCTGCGGCATCATGCGCACCACGCGCGCGTCCGCAAAGAAGGCGTCGTACGACGCCACCAGCTCGCGCCGGTCCTTGAACTGCGCATGCTTCGTGCGCAGCTTGCTCACGCCAATGACGCGCGTGAAGCCGGGCACCGGCTCCGCCGCCAGCTTCTCCTTGAACTCCTTGGCGGGGTCCTTCACAATGATGCAGCACTCCACGCCCGCCGCCGGCGGCAGCAGGCTGTGCGGCAGGCGGCTGCAGTTGGGGGGTGGGGGTGGGGGGCGTTGAGTGGGCAACCGTGTGAGCGTGCGTGACCAACCCGCCTACTCGCCCGCTTGCACACGCACATCTGTGTGGAGCGGCCGTGGGCGCGGCCAGGGGTGGGCCGCGGGGGGGGGGGACCAAACCGGGGCCCCCCCCCCCCCCCCAACCGCCCCCCCCTGGCCCCCCCGCCCCCCCTTTCCCCCCCCCCCCTTGCCCCCCGGGTTCTTCGGGGGGCCCGTCCCCGGCCCCCCCCCCGGAAATTGGGGGGGGGGGGGGGGGGGGGGGGGGGGGGGGTGGAGGATACAGTTGCTATGTTATCCGGCGGTTGATGTTCAGCGCGCCACGCTTGCGCACCGTTTCCCTTGCCACGCGAGCCGGCGTCGCAGCCGCCGGTGCTGCCGCCGCCGCTGCTGCCGCTGCTGCAGGGGCAGGAGCAGCGGCCGCCGCCTTGGGCGCCGCCACCACCACGGTCTCTGCCGCCTTCTTCCCTGCCGCTGCCGCCGCCGCTACGACCGGCTTCGCAGGTGCCGGCCCAGGTGCCGGCGCAGGTGCCGCCGTCTTCTTCTTTGTTGCCGCCGCCGCCGCCACTGGGGCCGGGGCCGGGGCCGGTGCTGGGGCCGGGGCCGCAGCTGCTGCTGACTTGGAAGCCTTGGGCGCCATGATGGTGAGCCGCTTGCAGGTCGATGAGGTTGAGTGCGAGTGTGTATAACGAGGAGGTGGAGAGGGGAGGGGAGGGAGAGGGGTGTTAGCGTCGGGCGTGTAAACAAATGAATCGCGCAATGAAGCCGGTACCGCCACAGTTCTCAACACAGTGTGGATGTGCGCTGCCTGCACAAATTACGTGCCACCAAGGAGCCGCTACTACGAACCCATTTCTACCTCTACCCACTCGTGGTTTGCGGTGCGCCTCACCTGGAAAAAATCACAGCCACCAGGTCAGTCAAACAAAGAAAGAAGGGTCACAGAAGAAGGGGGAGATGAGGAGCAAGAACGTTCTCTCTCTCTCCTCTCCTCTCCCCTCTCTTCTCTCCTCTCCCCCCTTCCCTTGGCGAAGGAGGAGGAGGAGGGGCATATCCAAGCGGCGCGGGCGCGGTGGCGGCGCACACGCGCATAAAATCGCAGCGACAACGTGTGTCACCCCTAGTCTAGAACCCACTCCCACCCGCCACCATGGCCGCCGCCGCCGCCGCCGCGCGCGATACCTCCATGAAGACCGCCACCCACGCCGAGCTGGCGGCCGCCTTCCCCAAGGACGGCCTGCGCTCCATCCTGCACAAGCTGGGCGGCGACGTACGTAGGGCCGGGTGGGTTGGGGGAGTGGAGGGGATGATTGAGGGGTGTGTGGTGTGGGGACGTGTGGTGTGGGGGCTGCGGGGGGGTGCAGGGGAGGCGCCAGGTGGCTGCGGACGAACACAACCCTGCCGACTCCGTCCCTACCGGTAGCTGGGGGTTGGTCC
>Ga0066256_1005728_pt1 | contig 10102 bp, 9 predicted proteins | sample ThiBio_1000_biof_FD_87107 | JGI IMG/M metagenome (GOLD analysis project Ga0066256, IMG submission 87107) | Wastewater bioreactor microbial communities from Cape Town, South Africa - Thiocy_expt_1000_biof (version 2) | ecosystem: Engineered > Bioreactor > Thiocyanate-remediating >... | reverse complement strand
GAGACGAAGAGCAGGACCATGCCCAGGCGGAAGCGCTCGGCCCGCACCGTCTGGGTAATGTCGCGCGCGTTCACCGTGGTCATCACCACGCCCAGCTCGGTGATCGGCGCGGCGGCGGTGATCACCGGGGTGCGATCGGGCGCGCGCCAGACCGTCGCGGGAGTGCCATGCGCGGAGAGGGCCGTGCGCACGTCCGGCCAGTCGAGCCCCTGGTCCGCCGGGCGCTCGCGATAGAGCGGCGCGCGGTCGGCCCCCGCCACCGTGTCGATCACGGCATCGAGGAAGCGCGCCGCTTCCAGCCCCCAGGGATCCTTGTCCGGATCGCGCAGCACCACGTTGCGCAGGCCCAGCGCCTTGCTGTCCGAGAGCAGTTTCCCCTTCTCGTCGAACAGGCGGATGCGCGTGCCCGTGTCGCGCGCCAGGCTGAGCACCAGCAGGTCGCGGCGTTTCGCGTCCTTGGCGGAAGCGAGGGCCTGGGCGATCAGCCGCACCTCTCGGCCTGCCTGCTCCACCCGGCTGTCGACGATCCGGCTGCGATAGGAATCGAGATAGGAGAAGCCGCCGCCCAGCAGCGCCAGCGCGAAGATGTTCACCGCGAGGATGCGCGGCGTCAGGCTGACCCGATTGGACCATTTGAGCGCGAGGTCGCGCTCGTCCCTATTCGTCCGAGAACCGGTAGCCCGCGCCATATAATGTCTCGATGGCGTCGAACTGCGAATCGACCTGCCGGAACTTGCGGCGCACGCGCTTGATGTGGCTGTCGATGGTGCGGTCATCGACATAGATGTCGTCCTGATAGGCGGCATCCATCAGCTGGTTGCGGGTCTTCACGATGCCCGGGCGCTGCGCCAGCGTCTCCAGGATCAGGAACTCGGTGACGGTCAGCGTCACGTTGATGCCGTTCCAGGTCACGCGGTGGCGCGCCGGGTCCATGGTGAGCCGGCCGCGCTCCAGCGCCTCGGCGGTCACTTCCTCGCCGCCCTCGGCGCTCGGCTGCGTGGCCTCGGTACGGCGCAGGATCGCGCGGATCCGCGCGATCAGCAGGCGCTGGCTGAACGGCTTGGCGATATAGTCGTCCGCGCCCATCGCCAGGCCCAGCGCCTCGTCCAGCTCGTCATCCTTGCTCGTGAGGAAGATCACCGGGATCGTGCTCTTCTCGCGCAGCCGGCGGAGCAGCTCGAGCCCGTCCATCTTCGGCATCTTGATGTCGAGCACCGCCAGGTCGGGCGGATTGTCGATCAGTGCCTTCAGCGCACTCTCGCCGTCCGAATAGACGCGCGTGAGGAAACCCTCGGTCTGCAACGCGATCGAGACGGAGGTGAGGATGTTGCGGTCGTCGTCGACCAACGCGATCGTTGCGGTCATGCTTGTGTGGCACTCGGGTCCATTGAATCCGTGGCGTAACCGAAAGTTCTTTGCCGCTCAATCGGCTGACAACGTTTACTCGGGTTGACCCCCGTCCGGCTGAGGTTCAAGGCCGCGCAATATTATTGCACCGGAGGGCAACAATCCGGGCAAGCACTTGGAGACGGAGGCCAATTTGACCGAGCGCACCCCGCGCCATGGTCTCGATGCGATGGGCATCGGGACGGACGCCGATATCATCTGGAACCTGGAGACCGCGCAGCTCGTCGAGCACGCCGTGCGCCGCGGCGAGGGCAAGCTGGCCAAGGACGGTCCGCTGGTCGTCACCACGGGCAAGCACACCGGCCGTTCGGCCAAGGACAAGTTCATCGTCCGCGACGCCGCCACCGAGGACAGTGTCTGGTGGGGCAAGGTCAACAAGGAGATGAGCCCGGCGCATTTCGCTGCGCTCAAGGCCGATTTCCTTGCCGCGCTGGCGGATCGCGACACGCTGTTCGTGCAGGATCTCCATGGCGGCTCGCAGGCCGAGCACCGCGTCAACGTGCGCGGGATCAACGAGCTGGCCAGGCACAATCTGTTCATCCGCACGATGCTGGTGCGTCCGCCGGCCCGAGACCTTGCCGGCTTCGTGCCCGAGTATACGATCGTCGACCTGCCCAGCTTCCGCGCCGATCCGGAGCGCCATGGCTGTCGCAGCGAGACGGTGATCGCGGTGAGCTTCACCGAGAAGCTGATCCTGATCGGCGGCACCGCCTATGCCGGCGAGATGAAGAAGAGCGTCTTCGGGCTCCTCAACTATCTGCTGCCCCAGGACGGCATCATGCCGATGCACTGTTCGGCGAACATCGGCGCGGACGGCGATACCGCGGTGTTCTTCGGCCTGTCCGGCACCGGCAAGACCACGCTTTCGGCCGATGCCTCGCGCACGCTGATCGGCGACGACGAGCATGGCTGGTCGGACACCGCCGTGTTCAATTTCGAGGGCGGCTGCTACGCCAAGATGATCAACCTCTCGGCCGAGGCCGAGCCCGAGATCTTCGCGACGACCAGGCGCTTCGGCACGGTGCTCGAGAATGTGGTGATGGACGAGGAGAGCCGCGCCCTCGATCTCGCGGACAACAGCCTCGCCGAGAACAGCCGCGGTGCCTATCCGATCGACTTCATTCCCAACACCTCCGAGCGGAATCTCGGCCCGGTGCCGCGCAACATCATCTTCCTGACCGCGGATGCCTTCGGCGTGATGCCGCCGATCGCCAAACTGACGCCCGATCAGGCGATGTATCACTTCCTCTCGGGCTACACCGCCAAGGTGGCTGGCACCGAGATCGGCGTGACCGAGCCCGAGGCGACCTTCTCCACCTGCTTCGGCGCCGCCTTCATGCCGCGCCATCCGGCGGTCTATGGCAATCTGCTCAAGGAGCGGATCGCGAAGGGCGGCGTGGATTGCTGGCTGGTCAACACCGGCTGGAGCGGCGGCCGCGCCACCGATCCGGGCATCAAGCGCATGCCGATCCGCGTGACGCGGGCATTGCTCAACGCCGCGCTCGACGGCAGCCTGGCCCAGGCCGAGTTCCGCAGGGATCCCAATTTCGGCTTCATGGTGCCGGTCACGGTGCCGGGGGTGGACGGCGCGATCCTCGATCCGCGTGCCGCCTGGGCGAACAAGGCGGATTATGATGCGACCGCCGGCAGGCTGGTCGACCAGTTCGTCGAGAATTTCGCCCAGTTCGCCGACCATGTCGATGCGGGCGTGCGCGAGGCGGCGCCCAAGGTTACCGCCTGAGCGCGATCCGTTCCGGCGGCTGTGGGCGGGCGCTTCAACCTGTGCTAAATTGCTCCCGTTCCGATCACTCGTAACGGGAGCAACAGCATGAGCATTCTCGACGGCATTCTCGGCCAGGTTTCGCAGAACGTGGACGTGGCCAATCTCGCCTCCAAGGTCGGGCTTTCGCCCGAGCATGTCGAGCAGGCGGTGCAGGCGCTCGCCAAGTTCCACCCGATGGACACCGATACCGCCGAGGGCGCCGCCTCGGAGACCGGCCTGCCGGTGGAGAAGCTCCAGGAGATCATCGGCCATATCGGTGGCGAGGGTTCGCTCGGCCGCTTCTCGCAGCTGATGCAGGAAGGTGGCGAGGGCGTGCTCGGCCAGCTCGGCGGCCTGGCCTCCGGCCTGTTCGGCACCAAGAGCTGATATCCGCGCGGGCTCGCCCGGCGGGTGGCCGGGCGAGCCTCGCGTTTCAGCGTATCGCCGGCAGGATATGGTCCGGCACGTATTTCTCCTGGGGCACGTACGTTACCTTGTCCCCGTAATTGCCGCCGAAGATCGCCACCACGAGGTCGAGCTTCGGCACGACCATCACCACCTGGCCGCCATTGCCAGCCGCGAAGAAGGCCGGCAGCTTCCCGCCCTGCCAGGGAAAGTCGATCCCCCACCAGAGATAGCCATAGTGCAGCCCGCGCAGCTCGCCGCTCGGCGCGGTGGAGCGTCGCGCCCAGTCGGCGCTCAGGATGCGCTTGCCCTGCCAGGTGCCGCCGTCGAGCATCAGCTGACCCAGCTTCATGAAATCGCGCGGTCGGAACTGCGCGCCGCCGCCCATATAGGGCTCGCCGGTCGGCTCCCGCTTGCGCGGATCGAGATCGGCGGGGAGCGTCTTCTCCATCGTCGCATAGACCGGCGTTTCCGGCCCGATCCGCGTGCCCTGCTGCATTGCCGCGCCGACCAGCACGGAGGTGAGGCTCTTCGCCGCCGAGCGCGTGTCGTGCAGGGCGTCGCCGTCCGTGCCGTGGAGATACTCCTCCAGCACCAGCTTCCCGTGCCGGGCGATCAGCACGGCATGGATATCCTGGGCGTGAACCGAGTCGATCGGCTGGTCGATCAGCATCTGGACGAAGCGCTCGATCGCCGCGCGGTCGATCCCTTCCGCCGCCAGCGTGGAGACCGGCCAGCCGTCCTGCTTCGGCAGTGGCGGGCGATAGGCATAGGGTGCCGTGAGTCCGGGGCGGGGATAGAAATCGCTCAGCGCCCCCGCCGGCTCGAAATCATAGCTGTTGCCGCGCCCGGGAATGGCGATCGAGAGCAGTCGGTTGCCGGCATCGAAGTTGCCGGTGGCGATCTCCACTTCCTCGGTTGCGCCGCCGGGCTTGCCGAGCAGCCGCACATGGCCGTCCTTCAGCTCGATATGCCTGAGGTCGACATTGCGCCCGATGTTGCGGTCCGGATTGCGCAGGAACACGCCGAGCCGCCCGTCCGCCTCGCGGTCGATCTTCAGGTAGAGCGTGAAGCTCTCGTCGAGCGGCCGCACCTCGCCGCGCCACAGCGACGGGCCGGCGGCGGCGAGCACCACCGGAGTCGCATAGCGCATCCCGCCGGTGACGCTCCGGGGCTGGATCCAATGGCCGCGGATGCGGTTGCCTTCGATTCGCCCGCGAAAGCCGCCCAGTTCGCCCGCCAGCGCGAAGCGCAGCGTGTCGCCCGCCTGCGTCACCGTCGCCTCGCGTCCGGCGATCTCGGCGCGCCAGCCCGACGCTTCCTGGACCAGGGTGAGCGTGCCGCGCACATCCGGGCCGAAGCGCTTCTTCGCCGCCCAGAGCCCGGTGATATCCTGTTTCGCATCCTGCGCGGCGAGAGGAGCGGGGAGGGTCATTGCCGAGGCCAACAGGACGGAGAGGAGGACGGAACGCATCGAAACCCTTTCATCGGTTGCGTCAGCCGCTTTGCGCCGACGGCACGCCACCGTCTTGTATCCGCGCAACTTCCCGCCGCCAGCGCGCCGGCGTTGCGCGAAAGGCTTCGCGAAAGGCGTGGCTCAGATGCGCCTGGTCGACAAAGCCGGCGGCACAGGCCACTTCGGCCAGCGAGGCGGTGCCGCCCCCCAGCATCGCTGCCGCCCGTTCCAGCCGCCGCCCGCGCAGCAATTCGCCCGGCGTGCAATGGAGATAGCGGCGAAAGACGCGGGCGAGGTGCACCGGGTGGACCCCCGCCTCGCGGGCAAGGTCGGCGACGCATAGTTCCGGGTCGTCCGCGGTGAAGCTCATCTCGAACACCCGGCGCAGCCAGGAAGGCGGCCTGGCGGCACGTCGCGCCTCGTCGGACGCGAGCGGCTGCACGCTGGCGACCAGCTGGTGCGCCCGCCCGTCAAAGGCGAGGGGAGTGGGGGCCGCCCGGTCGAACTGGGCCGCGACGGCATGCGCCGTCCAGATCGCATAGGGATCGAGCACCCGCACCGCCGGACCTTCGCCGCGTTCATATCCGCCCGAGATGGCGAGGAAGCTGCCCTGGCCTTCGTGGAACCGGTCGCGGTGCGTCGTGCCGGGCGGGTTGAACACCAGCAGCGGCGTGCGCGATACCGGCGGCGCATCCCTGGCCGAGGACTTGTACCCGCCGGAGAGGACGAGCACGAAATGCGCCTCGTCATGCGTGTGCGTCTCGACCTCGTGCTCGGGTGCCGTGGCGGCAAGGCGATGATAGGTGAAGCCGCCGATCGCGCGATAGGCGGGACCGTCGCCCCAGAATTCATGCCGCGCCCGCCGCAACGCCACCGTTCCCGACCTCTTGTGGTTCGCCGGCTGTACTAGTTGTGTAATACTCTTCGATCAACTGCCAGCGCGATTCCTGCGCCGGCGGCATAGGCGAGGAAGTCGAGCCATTCGAAGCTCCCGCCGAGCACCACCGCGACGACCCGGATGGCGCGTATTCCGAGCAGGTCGAGGATATGGATCGCTTGGCCGAGTTCGATCAGCGCGCCGATCCCGAACGCCGTGGCCGCGGCGGGCAGGGGCCGGATCGGCAGCACCGCGCGCAGCCCGCAATGGACCAGGATCACCGCCAGCACGTCGCCCAGATACGGCCGGATGAAGCGATCGCGGGCGTAGAGCGCGATCGCCACCTCGATCGCGAGCAGCAGCGCCGCGACGGCCGCGTGGCCTGGGCGCCAGACCATCAGCTGCCGCGATACATGCGGATCAGCGCGGCACGGGCGCGAACGATGGCGCGCATCAGCCCTTCCGCTCGGCGACGTGCCGATCGATCACATGCCCCAGCACGGTCATCGGCACATTGCCGCCCAGCACCACCGCATCGTTGAACGCGCGGAAGTCGTAGCGCTCGCCCAGCGCCGCCCTGGCATGGTCGCGCAGGCGATTGATCTCGCTATGCCCCACCTTGTAGCCGCATGCCTGGCCCGGCCAGGAGCAATAGCGATCGACCTCGCCCGAGACTTCCTCCACCGAGGAGCCGTTGGCGGTGACGAACCAGTCGATCGCCTGTTGCCGCGTCCAGCGCTTGGCGTGGAGGCCGGTATCGACGACCAGCCGGCAGGCCCGGAAGCCGAGCGACTGGAGGTAGCCGAGCTTCTCCGCCGGATTCTCGGCATAGACACCCAGCTCGTCGGCCAGCTGCTCGGCATAGAGCGCCCAGCCTTCCGAATAGGCGTTGAAGGCCAGGATCGAGCGGATCAGCGGCATCCTGTTGGCATATTCGCCTTGCCAGACATGGCCCGGGATGGCCTCGTGATAGGCGAGATCGGGCAGGCTGAAGCGCGTGTGCAGGCTGGTGGTGCGCAGGTTGATCCAGAATTTGCCCGGGATCGTCCCGTCGATCGAGCCCGCACCGCCATAGGCGCCGGGCGCGCCGGGCTCCTCCTCGGGCGGCAGCCGCTTCACTTCGACATTGCCCTTCACCAGCGTGTGGAAGGCCTGGGGCATGCGGCTGCGGATATCCGCGACGCGCTCGTTGAGGAATTTGAGGATCTCGGCGCGACCCGGATCGCCCTCGGGGAAGGCGAAGCGCGGATCCCTGGCCAGCGCCTCCATCCGTGCGCCGACCGAACCCTGCGAATAGCCCTGCTTCTTCAGGATGGCGTCCATCTCGGACTGGATCTTCGCCAATTGCTCGATGCCCATCCGGTGGACTTCGTCCGGCGTCATCGTCGTCGTGGTGCCCGCGCTCAGTGCCCAGGCATAATAGGCGGCCCCGTCCTTGAACTTCCACACGCCGGCATCGCCGGTCGCGCGGGCGCGGTGCTTCTGCAGCTCGGCGATCTGCCGGTCGAGCGCGGGCGCGAGCTTGTCCCTGGCGAGCAGCCAGGCCCGCTCGCCGAAATCGCCATCCATGCCAGCGGTGCGATTGGCAACCGAGGTGACTACGCCCCAGCCGGCGGGATCGCCGCTACGGGCCAGCCTGATCTGCTTCAGGCACTTGTCGAGCAGGAAGTCGGGCGCGATCACGCCTCTGGCCGCGGCGCGCTTCAGCCGTTCGGTTTCGCCGTCCACCTGCTCGGCATAGCTTTCCAGCCGGTCGAGATAGGCTTCGCCGTCTTCGGGCGTCGCAATCTGGTGATCGCTGTCGAGCATGCGTGGCAAGTCGAGGAACGCGCCGACATTCTGCACCACCACATAGGGGGTGTTGCGCCAGCTGCCCGTGGCCACGTCGCCATAGCCGAAGGCGAAGCCCTTGAGTGCGTTGGAGAAACTCGCCTGGATCACGTCGACATGGGTCCGCATCGCCGGGCTCAGCGCGTTCATGTCGAGCCTGGCCAGGTCGGCCAGCCCCTTTCTCAGGTTCGCCGCGATCTTCGCCTGGCCCTTGACCGAGCGGTCCGTCAACTGGTGCTTCAGGTTCGCCCGCTTGTCCTTGTCGACGCCCAGCGTGGTTGCCGTCTCGGGATAATCGCGCAGCATCTGCTCGGCGATCCGGTCGATCAGCGCCTGGGCCGGCGCGTCATTGTCGGCCAGCAGGGCGCGGGCCCCGGCGGGCGCGCCGGCGAACGCGAGCGTCGAGCCTGCGCCAAGCAGCAATTGGCGGCGAGTGGTGTTCATTCGGAATTCCTCGAAGCGAAAATCTTCAGGCCGGTTCGACGTCGAGCGAACCGCTCCGCGCGCCGGTGATGCGGACATGCGCGCCGGCCGGGGTATCCGGGCCGTTGGCGAGCCATTCGCCGTCGCCCACCTTCACTCGGCCCTGGCCGGCGACGATGGGCTCGACCACGGTGACCACCTGGCCGATCAGCCGGGCGACGCGGTCGTTGAGCAGCGGATCCTCGCTCGGCACCGGATTGGTGCGATACCAGCGCCGCCCGACCGCCACGGCCGCTGCCGAGGCTCCCGCGAACAGGAACACCTCGAACACCAGGTCGAACGCCGGTACGAGCAGGGTGACGATGCCGGTCACCGCAGCTCCCGCAGCGATGAAGACCAGGAAGACGCCCGGCACGAGCAGCTCGGCGATGGCGAGCAGCGCGGCGAGGATCAGCCAGGCCAAGCCCGGCACGGCGAGCAGTTGGTCGAAGTTCATCTCAACTCTCCTGGGGTCCGAACGGCCGCGGGCGCGACGGTGCCGGCGGCGCGGGCGGACGCGGCGCGCCGCCATTGCCGCTGCCGCCCAGCGCGTCGCGCGCCAGCTCGCCGATGCCGCCCAGCGTGCCGATCAGCTGCGTCGCTTCGACCGGGAACAGGATGGTCTTGGCATTGGGCGAAGTGGCGAACTTGCCCACGGCTTCCACATATTTCTGCGCGATGAAGTAGTTGAGCGACTGGCTCGAGCCCGCCTCGATCGCGTCCGAGACGAGCTGGGTCGCCTTGGCCTCGGCCTCGGCCGAGCGCTCGCGCGCCTCGGCGTCGCGGAAGGCCGCTTCGCGCCGGCCCTCGGCCTCGAGGATCTTGGACTGTTTCTGGCCCTCGGCGCGCAGGATTTCCGAGGCGCGGGTGCCCTCGGCCTCCAGGATGTTGGCGCGCTTCTCGCGCTCGGCCTTCATCTGGCGGCCCATCGCGTTGACGATGTCGGCGGGCGGGCGGATGTCCTTGATCTCGACGCGCGTGATCTTGACGCCCCAGGGCGTCGTCGCATGATCCACCACCGAGAGCAGCCGCGCGTTGATCTCGTCGCGCTTCGACAGCGTTTCGTCCAGGTCCATCGAGCCCATCACGGTGCGCAGGTTGGTCGTGGTGAGCTGGAGGAGGGCGATATAGAGGTCCGACACCTCATAGGCCGCCTTGGCCGCGTCGAGGACCTGGAAGAACACCACGCCGTCGGTGGAGATCATCGCATTGTCCTTGGTGATGATCTCCTGGCCGGGAATGTCGATCACCTGCTCCATCATGTTCACGCGCCGGCCGACCCGGTAGAAAAAGGCCGGATAGAAGTTGAAGCCAGGCGTCGCGACCGTGGTGAAGCGGCCGAAATGCTCGATCGTGTACTGATAGCCCTGGCGGACGATCGTGACGCTGGAGAAGAGATAGAGCACGACCACCGCCGCCACCGCGCCCAGAAAGACATTGAGTACGAGCATTCCGACTCCCCCAAAAGAACCTGGCCCGAAAGAACGCGGTCCAGAAGAATGTGGCCCTCGCCAATCCGTTCCTTGCTAGCATAGAGAAGGGGTATGATCACAGCCCGTCTCGCACCGCGCACCGCCCTGTTCCTTCCGGCATCGAACCCGCGCGCGATCGAGAAGGCACGGGAGCTTCCCGCCGACCTCGTGATCCTCGATCTGGAAGACGCGGTGAAGGACGCGGACAAGGCACAGGCCCGCCTCGCCGCGGTGGCGGCGGTGGCCGAAGGGTTCGGCTCGCGGCTCGCCGCGATCCGCCTGAACGGAATCGGATCGGGCGAGTATCCGGAAGATGTCGCCGCCGTGGCGTCGTCCGCCGCCGATTTCGCAGTGCTGCCCAAGGCCGAGGGGGCCGCCGAGGTCGCCCAGGTGGCGCGTGCGCTCGGCAAGCCGCTGCTGGCGATGATCGA
>Ga0066256_1005727_pt1 | contig 10107 bp, 3 predicted proteins | sample ThiBio_1000_biof_FD_87107 | JGI IMG/M metagenome (GOLD analysis project Ga0066256, IMG submission 87107) | Wastewater bioreactor microbial communities from Cape Town, South Africa - Thiocy_expt_1000_biof (version 2) | ecosystem: Engineered > Bioreactor > Thiocyanate-remediating >... | reverse complement strand
AGCCCTGCTCACCAGTGGTGGCAACAGTAAGAGCGGGGAGGGCAGTGAGGCTGACACCAGTGGCGACAGCGGGAACTCCGCCTGGTGGGGTGTCTGGCAGCAACCAAGCGCGTCGCCGAGTAGGGCACCAACGCCGTCCCCCACGCCGTCGCCAGCGCACCTGCGCCTGCTGTCAACGGACCTGCACATCTCGCCCATCGCGGACCTGAAGGACGTCCTGCGGCGGCACCTGCCATACGTGGAGGTGACGGACGAAAGCTTGAGTGGCTCCTGTGCGTCCATGAACACCTGCTCACAGCGGCTGCAGGTGCTGCGGCCGGAGAACGTGCACGCCAACATTTACGCAACCCCGCAGCTGAAGCGCGCCTTCTTTAACGCCTACCGGGAGGGCGGCACCGCGGACGACCTGGTGCGCAGCCACGACGCGGTGCACTGCAGCCACCCCACCGGCATGTGCGAGTTTTACATGCCGTTCAACCGCACGCTCATCCTGTGGGCCACCACCCGGTTTGAGCAGGGGCGCGAGATCTCGTCCTACGCCATGGCGTCGTTTGTGAAGAACGTGCGTGCCATAGCAGCGCAGCCGGGCAATGTGCTACTGGCCAACAGCGTGTACGACCAGCACTACGTGCACTACTTCACCGGCCTGTGGCCAGAGTACGTGCCTTCCCTGTGTGCCTACATTCCTGTGCGCTACGGCTGGACTGGGCCGGGCGGCCCACCGGGTGCGAACGACCGGCCGCCGCGCGGCGACACCATCCTCGTGGCAGGCTACCGACCACTGCATGGCAGCCGAACAATGGAGGACTTGCTGGCGGGCGCCATCGACTTGCTGGCGGCGCGCGGTGGGACGTGGAAGTTTTTGCATCAGCACCATTACTACCCTGGCCGCTACGAGTACTCGGAGCTGGCGGCGCACCCCGCCATCCTGCACATGCCGTACCAAGTCAGCGTCATGTCGTTCTTTGAGCAGTACCAGATGGGTGCGTGGGCAATGATAATCACACGCACGCCAACTGACACGCAACACAGCAGTAGACCCCACCTATCGATACATAACCCGCCAACCACTGCAGGTATTCCCATCATTGCGCCCGGCCCCAAGCTGCTGACAGCGTGGCAAATGGAGTACTCGATGGTGTCGGAGCGCACGTGGCACATGGTGTTCAATAGGGCAAAGCCGGCCGGCTCTGTCATCCCGCGCCACCCAGACGCGGCGCCCGAGCCTGACCCCAACAACGAGGTTGACGCGGCGGCGGTGGAGTACTGGATGCAGTTCGCGGACTACTACGTGTTCCCGCACGTCATCATCTTTGAGTCCATGCAGGAGCTGGCCGACAAGCTGCTGACGGTGGACTTCAAAGCGGTGAGCGCGGCGCAGCTGCAGGCCGCCGCCGCGCTGGAGCGCAACGTGACGGCGCAGTGGGCGCGCATTACCAACGGCATCATCCCGCGCACAGCGCGCCCGCCGCTGGACCCCCAATCCAGCTACGAGGACCGCATGAACGCCATCTACGGCGCCGGCAACCGGGTTGACTACTGAGTCCCGTGTGTTGCCGCCTTGTGGGGCCCGTCTGTGTTGTGCTCCATGGTATCACTTGAACTGCCCTCATCCCCTACTACACGCCTGTGCCAGCCGCCGTCGGCAGCGACGCGGGCGGCGCACCGGCGCTGTACTGCAGCAGCCACGCCACAATGGATACCCACGCCTCCGCCTCCGACGCCGGCTTGTCAATGGCGTGCACGTCGTCGGGGTACGCCAGGACGCGCGTTGGCACGCCGCGCGCCTTCAGCGCGTAGTACAGCTCCAGGCCCTGGCTGAACGGCACGCGGCGGTCCTTCTGCCCCAGCACAAACAGGGTGGGCGCGCGGACGGCGGCGGCGTGCGCGGCAGGCGACATGTCAAACATGGCAGCCAGCTGCGCGCCAGTGGGTAGCGGCGCGCGGCCGTCCGCCACCGGCTCAAATGCCCCGCACCCCAGCGCCTCGGTATAGCACCAGTCCGGGATGTCGGTGGTGGTGACCATGGCGGCAATGTTGGTGACGGGGTTGCGCACCGCGGCCGCCTTGTACATCTCCGGGTGCTGCCCAATGGCGTGCATAGACAGGAAGCCACCGTGGCTGCCGCCCGAGATCACAACGCGCGCCGCATCGAAGGAGACAGGCGTCTGGCCGGCCGCCGACGCCGCCAATGCTGCCGTCGTGGCTGCGTACACGTCCCCCACATCCTGGCTGCCCACGCCGCCTGCCAGGCTCGCGGTTGCGGCCTCACCAAACCCCAGGGAGCCGCGGTAGTTCACCACCAACACCGCAAAGCCTGCAGAAGGGGGGGTGGGGGTGGGGGTGTTATTAGGTGGTTTCTGAAATGTTATATCGCGCGCGCCACCCACGTTGTACGCACCCTGCGACACGGCAAACGCAAAGGAGAGGAAGTAGTTGGCCGGAATGGTGCTGTGCGGCCCACCGTGCGGGAACACGAGCAGCGGTGCCGAGGTGGCGGCGGGCGTGGTGCGGTCGTACACCAGGAAGGCGTCGCCGCCTGCCGCCGGGTGCGGCATGTAGCACCAGTCCAGGCGCGCCAGGAGCGCAGCAGCATCATCAAGGTCGGGCGACGCCACGGGCGCGGGTAACGGGAGCGCTGCACTGGGCTCGCCCGCCACCAGCGCGCGTGCACGTGCCACGGCGGGCAGCGTAACGGACGGCAGCGGCACGGCAGTGAAGTCGCCAGCGCCGGGCGCCGTCTCCCCCGCCCGGAACAGGGCATCTGGGCGGGACGGCGAGCCGGCGGCCAGCGCCAGGACGGCGCGGCCGGAGGCAGACGACCCCACCGCCAGCAGGTCGTTGGATACGACGTGGTCGCCGCGCGCGACACCCAGGGACGGCAGCGCAGCCACGGCGTCGGTGCCGGCGGGGTCCACACGCAGCACAATCGACCGGCTGCCCAGCAGCGATGACAGGTACAGGTACCGTCCCTGCGCCGCCTCCGACTGCAGCGCACTCGTGTACAGTCCAGGGAATGCAGCGACCGGCGGCGGTGCGCCGGCAGCCGACAGCACCGCCGCGCGTGGCACGTCGTCCGTGACAGCGTGCACAACGTCGGCGTTCGTCACGTGTAGCCAGGGCAGCGGCGTGGCTGGAACTGCCACAGTCGCCACGGCGCACACCCCCGGCCCGCTGCCTGCCACCAACTCGCCGTCACCCGTCACGCGCGCCGTCGCCACCCGCAGCTGCGACGCGCCGTTGTGCGTAGACCGCGCAGTGCCATCCATGGCCAGGTACGCCACACGGCAGCAGCTGCCGTCCGCCGGCGTGACGGGCAGGAAGGTGGGGCTGCGAGCAATGGGCACGCCGTCGCTGATGCACGTGTGGGTCGCGGTGGGGACTGACGGCGACGCGCTGGCCGGCGCAGCAGCCGACTGCAGCACGCCCGTGACGTCGGTCAGCCACACGCTGCACGGGCGGTTGAAGCAGTAAATCATGCCCAGTCGGCGCGTGCCGGGCGTCCAGCGCGTGTGTGCCAGCAGGGTGCGGCCACCCACCGCCGCCCACACCGGCTGGCCCACAGACGCCGTGTCAGGGAGGCCGGGCAGCGGCACCACGGCGCGGCGCGCCAGGTCCACCATGAAGATGCGGGGGCAGCGCACGGCGTCGTACTTCTCGCCCCATGACTCCTTCGTGCCCGCCGCACCAGGTGCCGTGCCGCCCGGTAGCTCCCAGTCGGCACCCCGCCCCCGTAGCGATGCGGCAGCGTCGCCCCCCTCCTTCCCCTTGTCCTTGGCGGCCGCCGCCGCGGCGGCGCCAAAGTCAAACAGCGGCACGCCCACGTCCGCCGCCTTGGCCTCTGCCACGTATGCGATGTAGCGGCCACACGGGCTCCACGCCAGGTCAGACGCAAACCAGCCGTCCGCCACCACGTCGCCATGCACGCTGGCGTCCAGATACACGGCTGCCGTCAGCCCGCCCGACTCCAGATCCCACACCTCCAGCACCTGCCGCGGCTTGGCGTCGCCACCGCCGCCGGCGCCACCCTCCTTCCGAATCAGTGCCAGGTACCGGCCGCCCGCATCCACGCCCGTCACCAGTGCGCCGCTCTCCAGCGGCACCGCTGCGCCCGCGCGACAGATGGGTACGCTTGACGACGACGACGACGACGATGTCCCCGCTGCCGGCAGGTCCACATGCAGCACCTGCAGGCTGGCGCGCGTGCGGTTAGCCACCGCGTCCTTGGTGCCGCGCTTCACCAGCACCCGCATGCTCTCCACTCCGCCTGTAGCTGCAGCAGCAGCAGCAGTGGTGGCGGCGGCAGCAGCGGGGAGGAGCGCGAGGACGGAGAGGGAGGGCGCGGTGGCAGCCGACAGCCGCGCCCACGTGCTCGCCAGCCCCTCCACCACCGTCGTTGCCACGCCCGCCGCCATGCTGCAATGGGTTGAGTGCCTGCGCACACTTGCTGAGCCGCAATAACTGCAGGCAGGGAGTGTTTGTGTGTATTTGACCTATTCGAGCAGCGACAGAACGGGCGTGCCGCGTGTGCAGCCCTTCGTATCCACGACCCGGCCGTATCATTTGAACGCACACAGGTCAGAGGCACAACGTCGTCAAAGGGCCAAGCCGCCGGAAGCGGCACGCGGTCCCAGCAGCGGGATGCCGTGGCTGTCTACTAGTGATGCGTCGACGGCGCTGGATGCCATTGTTGGCGGTGCGGCCGCGGGTGGCGCGACGGCGGCAGCGGCCTCCTGATGCTGCAGCCATTGCAGCAGCACCGTCAGCCGCGGGACGGCCGGCACGCCGCGGTGGTCCAGCAGCGCACGTACACAGGCATGCGCGGTTCGAGCACGGGCGTCAGGTCCCATCAGTGCTGCAACTGCCGGCGGCAGCGTGGCAGCAGCCGCTGCTGCCGCCGCTGCCGCGGCCGCCGCCACCGACGTTGACGCACGCGCAGTCGATGACGGCAATTCCATGACGGTAATGGTGGCGGCCGGCGTGGAGGGCGGTGGCCCGCCGAAGGCTGGCCGTGCTGCCTCCACCACTTGTGGGAACGCCAGCAGCAGGGAGGTGTCCTCCAGCACGTCTGCTGCCGCGGCGGCGTCACCTGGCGGCGCACTTGCGTCCGCGGCCACCGCCGCCGCCAGCGGCAACATCTCGCGCGACACCACGTCTGCCGCCGCTGGCCATGGTGACCCACCTGCATGTGCCGCCTCGGCGCCGCACACCAGGTCGACCACCACCTGCTGCAGCAGGCGCAGCTGCAGCAGCGGACGCGTTGCCAACAGCCCGCCGCAGTGATCTGACAACAGCGCCAGTGCAGTGCGCGCCTCGCCACGCAGCACGGCGTCCCGCACCACCACACGCAGTGCAGCATCGGCATCCGTCTCCCCGCCCCCGCCCCCGCCACTGTTACTGTTACTGCCGCCGCCGCTACCACCGGCGCCAGCGCCAGCGCCAGCGGCATCCGTCGCGGCGCCACCGGGATGCGCGAGGCTCGCGGCCGCGTCCACGTAGCCGTCGGCACGCAGCTGCTCCACCACCAGCTCCACCAGTGCCGCCTTGGGTACAACAATGGCAGCTGTCAGCGCCTCCCACGCGCTCACCACTGATGGCGGAAGCACCCCGCTGCTGCTCCCGCCGCCGTTGGCATGCTGCTGCGGCGTCGCAGCGGCGGCGGCTGCCATGATGACGATGGTCGATGGTGATGCGCTCAATCGTCGATGCGGGAGAGCGGAGAGGCCTCCACCGAGGCAGACGTTCAGACCCGCCACAAGATGGCGTGAAGAGTTGAGTGCACGTGCTGCAGTCTGCACAGTTGTTACTGGTATCGCGCCCTTGCACTTGCAGGTGCGTGTTGGCACTTGGCACTTGCAGTTGGAGGCCAAGGGAGACCTGAGAATGGCGCCAGCGTGGTGTCGAACAAACCGTGCAAACGCTAATACAACACGCGGGTGCATATGTCCATGAACCATGTACCCATTTGCACGTGCAAAATCCTTGCGCACTTGCGCCGATCTTTATTTCGTGTGTTGCCATTCTGCCTCGCTACTCGCTGGCATGCGATGGAAAGAAACGGCCGCAGCCGCCGCAGAGGGTGGGAGACGAAGAGGGGTTGAGAGGAGTGTGTGTGACAAGGATTCGCGCAGATGCACCGGGGGGCGGCGCGGTGCAACGACGGCAAAGGTTGCGGTGGCGACGGGTGTTTGTGTCTCTGTGGTGTGGTGGTTGGCGGGCGCCTCCAGTTTGTGTAGCAGTGCTTGGCTATTCGCCCCCCTCCTCGCACCCACAGCCAACTGCTCCTGCTGCTGCTCCTCCCCTCCTGCTACTGGTTGCTGCTCTTGGCTGCTGGCACTCCTGGTACCCGGCTGCTGATTGGCACTTGCACTTGGCACTTGACTGCTGCCACGACTGGCACTTGACTGCTGCTTGGTACTTGGCTGCTCCTGCCACACCCACACGGCCCCCCCCCCCCCCCCCCCCCCCCCCCCCCTCCCACACCAGCGACGGGTGGACGCCGGTGCGTCGACCGCCGGCGTGCGGCGGTGGACTTGTGGGAGAATGTGGCCCCGCCGCACGAGTTCGAGGCGGCGCTGGGGCCGGCGTGGGGCGCGTTCCAGGCGGTGGACGCCGCTGCCTTTGTAGCCACGCTGCTGGTGGTGGTGTACCAGGTGCTCGTCACGTCCAAGCTGCGCCTCAACTTCCGCACGCCGACGGTGAGCGTGGCGGGCACCGCCGTCGCCGTCCGCCTGCTGTGGCTGGGGGACCCCGCCGGCTTTGCCAGCATCTACCCGCCCGCCGCGCGCGCCGTCCTCCAACGCCTGCCGCAGGTGCTCGTGTACCTGTGCTGCGCGCTGCTCACCGCCATGTGGATGCGCGTGGTGGAGGCGTCGCGCCGGCTGCACCGCATCCGCTCCCGCGTCACCATCGGTCGCTACAAGTACTCGCTGGCGTCCGCCACCGTCCTCCTTGCCGCCGTCGCGCTGCTGTCGGGCATGGCGGCGGCGGACATGGTGAATGTTTGGTGGGCGGCGGGCATCACGCGCGTCGTGTTTGGCGTCATGGCGTGCGTGCTGGTCGTGGCCGGCACACGCGGCGTGTTTGCGTTCCACGCATTTCTCACACGCACCGCGCCTGGCCGTGTGGACGCGCCGCCGCCCGCCGCCGCGCTGTCTGTACCTGCCCGCCTGCGTGCCATCGCGGCGGCGGTGGTGTGCCGCTGTTGCACTGGCGGCGGCCGCGGACAGCGCCAGGCGGAGATGCAGCTACCGCCGCGCGCGCCACCGCGACCGGCAGGCGCGGCGTCCGACGCAGTGGTAGTAAATGTGCTGCGCGCCGCTGCCGCGATTCCGACGCCGCCGCCTGCTGACGGCGCCGGCAGCGTGCTGCCTGTCGCTGTCGCTAGCCCGGTTGTTGCGGTTGCCAACCCGTTGGCCACCGCGCCGCTGCCACCGACGGGCGGACGCGGCGCGCCAAAGCGCGATGTCGCCGCGGATCCATACGCCAGTCGCAGCGCACGAGCCCGCATACTGGTGGCGCTGCTGCTGTCCGTCATCCTGACGTGGGGCGTCGTGTTTGTGTGGCTGATGGTGGTGCGCCACGTGGGGCCCATCGTGTGGCTGTCATACACCTGGTTCCTGCAGATGGTGGAGCTGCTGACGGTGTGGGCGGTGCTGGGTACCGTGTGGCTGAAGGGCCGGCCGCCAGACTTCCGCTCTGCACTCAACACACGGCTGGCGCGCAAGTTGGCAGCGCTGGCCACGTTCTCGCCCGGCGAGTCGGATGCTGCTGACGGCGATGGCAGTGAGGGTGGCGGCGCAGATGGCACCGCGCCCGGTGACGCGCCGCCGTACGGCATGAGCGTGCGCAAGACGCGTGATATGGCGGCCAGCCGCCGGGCATATGGCGGCGGTGGCGGCGGCCGTAGCGGTGGGGATGATGACGGCGGCGGCGGCGGCGGTGATGCAGCGGCCGGCGCGCCACTACCCTCACCGCCGCCAGGCGCTGTACTTGACATGGCAGATGAGCTGGCTGCGGCGGCGGCAGCCGAGATGGGCGGCAGCGGCGCTGCGGCGCCGAGTAGCTGGGATGTGTCGGTGTTGGCAGAGGCGGCGGCGGCATTTAGACGTACTCACGACCGCGGCAGCCCCGCCACCGGATCACGTCGCCCGCGCACGCGCAGCGTTGGCGGCGGCGGCGGCGGCCGGCGAGACGGACGAGACGGGCGAGACGCGGGCGCGCGGTCGCGGGCGCGGGAGGCGGCTAGTGCGGCAGTGACGGCAGCGCTAGCCGAGGCGAGCAGCCGCGGCGCGTTTGGACCGCGGGCCGAGCTGCCCAGCGAAGTGGACATGCATGCGGCAGCGTTGGCAGACCCGCTCATCCTACTGACGGCCGCTGCCGCCGCCACCGGCGTGGGGTGGAGCGGCACGGGGGACGCAGCTGACGACGGCGCCATCCGCGCCATCTTGCAGGAGAACGCGGCGGAGCTGCGAGCGGCAATGGCGGCGGAGCAGAGCGCAGCGGCAGCAGAGGCGGCGCTGTGTGGCGAGGCGCTGGAGGAGGTGGGCGGCCGGCATGACTCTGGCACGTCCGGCTCGCCGCCGCCTGGCGACGACGACGCGGAGCTGCACATGCGGTCGCATGGCGGCGGGGCGGGCGTCGCGTCGGTGCTGACAACGGTGGTGACGCAGTCCAACCCCATGCGCATCCTGCAGGCGCCTGCAAGCGCGGCGCCGCCGGACCGCGCACCTCGTAGCAGCACAGGCTACCTGCCGGCCGCGGTACGCAGCTTCTTAGTGGAGTCTGCAACAGTGGAGGCGGATGGGGACGACCATTGGCAGCGGCGTACTGTTATTGCCAACGCGCTGCGGCCTGGCGGCGGCAGTGTGCCACATGCAGCGCCACGGCGGCATCCACCGCCTGCGCCACGGGTGTCCCCTCCCACACCGCTACTGCCTCCTGCACTCACAGGCGACGGCGGCGGCGGTGGCGGCAGCGGCGGCGGCGATAGCAAGCATGCGAGCCGCAAGAGCAGCAAACGTGACACCGCTGCCACCTCGCCGACGCCTCGGCGCAGCCGTAGCGGTCGCGGCAGCCGGCACAGGGCCGTCGGTGAGTCTCTAGCTGCCGATGCCACCGCGGCTTCGACACCAATGGAGACCCACCCAGTGTCGCCGCGTGCCCACAGCCGGTCGCGGCGGAGTAGTGGGCGTCGGAGCAGGAGCGGAGACAACGCTGCCAGCGGCGGAGTGAGCAGCAGCTCTAGCTCTGAGGGCAGCGGACGTAACATTGAGCTGGAGGCAGCGCGCCGGCGGCGGCGGCTGCAGCGGGCGCGCTCAACCGGTGCGCCCACTGCTGCTGCGGTGGCGACCTCCACGGGTCCTACTGCTGCTGCAGCAGCGGCGGCGGCGGCGGCGGCGGCGTCAGCGGCTGTTGCCGCGCCTCCTGCTGGTTGGGTGCCCTTGGCGCCAGGCCCCGCCTGGGGGTTGCCGCCTGGCACGGTGGCGCTGCCGCCTGGCACCGCATTTCCGTTTCCGTTGTATTCATCACCAGAGGCCGCCGCCGCTGCATCAGCCGCCGCGGCGGCTGCCGCATCTGCGGCGCGGCCCATGTGACACTGTGACTGCGTAGTGTACCGGTAATTATGTGTGGCGCGTCGTCATGCTTGTAATCCATGTGTGTACCCGCAATTCCTTCAAGCGACACAGAGTAGTGCATGCGCAGGGATGGCACACGCGACGTTCACACACAACAAGCGGCGGGCACGGCGTCGGCAGCGAGAGGCCGAAGCCGTGCCACACCGCGCGGAAGCAGGTGTCGGCACGTGGGGGTTACTAAACTGCGCCGCCGGCGGGCGGCGCGCGGACTCAACCGCAAACCTCATCTAACTATCACTTCACGGCGCTAGCAGCCTAGAACGGGTTGGTGACGCCCTCCGGCAGCACGCTCAGCGTGTGGTTGACGTCACTGCGCGCGTGGTGTGTGCGTGCGTGTGTGTGTGTGGCGGGTGTGGCGGGGGGGGGGGGGGCGGCGACGCCAGAGTGTAAACAAGGGGAGCGCGGCGCCGACCCTGGGGGGCGCCACCCGCGGCGCGAGCGGGGGGGGGGGGGCCGCAGGTGGGGTGGG
>Ga0066256_1005721_pt1 | contig 10116 bp, 11 predicted proteins | sample ThiBio_1000_biof_FD_87107 | JGI IMG/M metagenome (GOLD analysis project Ga0066256, IMG submission 87107) | Wastewater bioreactor microbial communities from Cape Town, South Africa - Thiocy_expt_1000_biof (version 2) | ecosystem: Engineered > Bioreactor > Thiocyanate-remediating >... | reverse complement strand
GGCGTGTTCGGCTCGGTCGTCGCGGCGGGGTCCTCCCCCGGGCGCCCGCCGTTCTCGGCCTCGGACCCGCGCCGGCAGTCGACGTCCCTGACCTGGTAGAGCCTGTGCGCGTGCGTCGCCCGCCCGGACAAGCCGCACGGCGGAGGCGACCATCGACAGTCCCGTCGCGCCGCCCGCGCTCGCCCCCACCGGCCCACCCCTCTCAGGGCCGGGCCTGTAACGCCGGGCGTGACCTTCGACGAAGACCTTCGCGCAGGGAAACATCGCCCCACGCCTCGGACAACACGGGACCAGCCATGAGTAGCCAGATCGTCGTGCTCGGCACGGGCCTCGCCGTTCTGCTCGCGTTCCTGCTCACCGCGTTCCGCCGCCGCGCCCGGCACACACCCGGCCGCGCGCGCCGCGGACACACGGCGCTGCGTTGGCGCACCGGCCGCGCTTCGCAGCTCGGGGGGCGGGGGTGGGGCCAGGCGGGCCCGGTGGGGCCCCGGGGGGGCTGACGGACCCCGGGGATTGCGGAAGGGGGGGGGTCGGACCCCCGGAGTCCCGACGCCCGCCGCTGTTGCCGCTCGCTCGACCAACTCCCCAGTGACGGACGAGCGGTCGTGCCCGGGAAGGGAGCCCGGGCACGGCGGCCGGCCGCTGCGACCCTGGTGGGGCGCGGCCTGGCCGACACGTTCGGGTTACCTCCGCCCGCGCAAGGTGCAAACATCTCGGCCGGGATTCGTCCGTGTCCCCGCAGCTCAGAGCCGCAAAACTACTTTCGGTGACGGGTGCCGTCAGCCGGTGGCGACGTCCTTGGACTGCTCGACGGCGAGCTGGTCGACCAGGTCGTTCATCGCGTCGCCCGAGTGGCCCTTCACCCAGCGGAACGAGACGTCGCCGCGCTCGTTCACCAGTTCCACGAGCGGCTCCCACAGGTCCCGGCTGACGACGGGCTTGCGCGCGCTCGTCACCCAGCCCCGCGCGATCCAGCCCTTCCACCACTGGTCACGGAAGCAGTTGACGACGTACGTCGAGTCGCTGACGACGACGAGCGGCCCGTCGAGGGCGCACACGGCCTCCAGCGCGGCACGGATCTCCATGCGCTGGTTGGTGGTGGGGTTCTCGCCGCCGCTCGCCCTGCGACCGTCGCGGGTCGCCCACGCCCAGCCGCCGGGGCCGGGGTTGCCGGAGCAGGCGCCGTCGGTCCAGACCTCGAGCGCGCCATCGGCGGCGGGCATGTCGGGGCGGACGGGCCTGGACCGCTCGGCGGCGGCCGGCTTCGCCGCCGTGCTCGCGGGCTGGTCGCCGGACGCCGCGCACGCCTCGTGCGCCCACCGCTCACCGGACCGGGCGATCGGCTCGCCGGGCGAGATGGAGGAGGAGCACACGCCACAGGTGGTGGCGTACTTCGCGGTCATCGGCACCGGCCCAGCCTAGGAGGCTCGCGCGCGGCCTCTTGGGCGTGGGGTGCGCCGGTCCACGGGCCGGCTGTCGTCGCGCACAGGTTTCGTTGACGTCTCCGGCCGGCCACCCGACGATCCGGGCGTGGATGCGACGTCGCCTGCCCTGCACCGGCTCCCACCGCTCGACGCGCTGCGCAGCTTCGAGGCGGCCGGGCGGCTGCAGAGCGTCCGCGGCGCGGCGGCGGAGCTCGACGTCACCCCGGGCGCGGTCAGCCGCCGGCTGCGGCAGCTGGAGTCGTCGCTGGGAGCGGCGCTGTTCGTGCACGAGGCCCGCTCGATCCGGCTGACGCCCGAGGGCCGCAGCTACCTCGACGCCGTCACCGAACACCTGCACGGCCTCGTCGCGGCCACCGACCGGCTCACCTGCCCGCGGCGCAACGAGACGGCCCTGATCGTGCGCGCGGACCCGCTCGTCGCCGCCTGGCTGGTGTCGCGGCTGCCGTGGTTCCACCGCGGCCAGCCGTGGGTCGCGTTGCAGCTCACCACATCCGGCGGCGCCGCCGATTTCGGTCACCGCGACGTCGACGTCGAGGTACGGCCGGGCAGCGCACCCGCACCCGGCTACGACGTCGTGCCGCTGCTCACCGAACCGCTCGTGTGCGTGTGCAGCCCGGCGTACTCGTCCCGCCATCCGATGCCCGACCTGCGCGCGGGCGACCTCCTGCGCAGCCTCGACGCCCCCGGCGCGTGGGAGCGCTGGCTCGCCGCGGCCGGGCTGACCGACGTCGCCGCGACGGCCGGCCCCGTCTACGGCGACGCCGCGCTGGCGTGCCGGGCCGCGATGTCTGGCCAGGGCATCGCGCTGCTGCCCGCGACGCTCGTCGAACCCGAGCTCGCCGGGGGTCGCCTGCTGCAGCCGGTCTGCGCCTCCCGCGCGCCCGCCGGACCGGTCGCCGTGTTCTCGCTGTACTCGCCGTCGCAACGGACGGACCGGCGTCCGGTGGTGGCGTTCCGCCGGTGGCTGGGCGCCGAGCTCACCGCGGCGGCCGAGGCCGGCTGACCGGATCAGTCGCGCGTCATGGACACCTGGGTGCCGCCCACGGTCCCGCCCTTGACCTCGTCGATCTCGATGACGACAGCGACGCCCGCCTGCTCCGGGTCGTGGTCGCGCTCCACCTCCGGGGACGCGTCGAAGACGGTCTTGCGGGTCTCTTCGTCCGCCGCGACGGAGGCCCGGCCGGAGAACACGTACGTCGTGCGGGCCTCGGAGTCGCGGTAGAGCAGGCCGACCGCGGGGTTGCGGGCGATGGCATCGACGATCCCGCCGCTCGCGTGCCGCACCCAGATCGCCAGCCGGTCCGGGCCGTGGACGTGCGTCGAACCGCGCAACGACATGTGTGGGCGGTCGTCGAGGCCCACATAGCTGACGGTGATCGGCTTGCGGCCGGCGAGCGCGCCGTCGACCCGCTCGATGATCTCGTCGGTCAGCTCGATACCCGCCACCGGTGGTCCTCCCCGTCGATCCGGCGGTGCCGGTCGGCCGACCGCCTGCTCCGACGCTATCGGCGGGTCGTGGGGCCCGACGTTGAGATTTGTCGCCGCACTGTGTTCCCCAGGGCAACACGTGCCTCATGGGCGGCGCACAGCTCGCTCCCAGGGTGCGTGCCGATCCTCGTGGATATGACGAACGCCCCGAGGACGACCGGCCGCACCGCCCGGGCCGGCCGCCGCGGCCGCATGCTGCGGCGCGTCCGCCGGACCACCGCCTGGACGGCGGTGTCGGCGACGGCCCTGTCCGGGATCGCGGCCGTCGTGTTCGCGACCAGCGCGTCCGCATCCTCCGACGCCTCCGCCCCGGACCCGGGCGCTTCCACCACTGACTCGGGCTCGTCGACCACCGGCTCCGGCTCCGGGACGTCGTCCTCCGACCGCTTCGGATCAGCCCGGGCGCCCGGCTCGACGAGCGGTTCGGGCTCGCACGCGCGGTCGGGTGCGTCGTGACGGCGACGCTGCGCGCGCCCGCCGCCGACTCCTTCCCGGCCCTCGGGACGACCGCCCGCGTCGTCGTCACCGACCCCGAGGTGCTGCGCGCGGCCACCGCCGCCCTGCACGCCGACCTCGCCGCGCTCGACCGGGCCGCCAGCCGGTTCCGCGCCGACTCCGAGATCCGCGCGGTCGAGCGCGCCGCCGGCCGCGAGGTCGTCGTCTCTCCCCTGCTGGCCGACGCCCTCGACGCCGCCCTACGGGCCGCCGCGCTGACCGACGGGCTCGCCGACCCCACCGTCGGCACCTGCCTCGACGCCCTCGGCTACGACCGCGACCTCGCCGACGTCACCCCGTGGACCGGAACCGGCACGCCCGGGCCGGCGCCCGGCTGGTGGCGGCTGGGCTGGGACCGCTCGCGTCGGACGCTCGTCGTCCCCCGCGGCGTCCGCGTCGACCTGGGCGCCACCGCCAAGGCCTTCGCCGCCGACCGGGCCGCCCGCAGGCTCACCGCGGAGCTGGGCTGGGGGGTGCTCGTCGACCTCGGGGGCGACATCGCCGTGCGCGGGCCCGCTCCCGCCGGCGGCTGGCGCGTGGCGGTCGGCGACGACCACCGCGGCGGGACCGAACCCGGCGACACGATCGTCACCATCCACGGTGGTGGGATCGCGACGTCCCGGACCGCCGTCCGGCGCTGGCGGCACGGGCTCGCGCACGTCCACCATCTCGTCGACCCGCGCACCGGCGAGCCGACCACCGGGCTGCGCACCGCGACCGTCGCCGCCGCGACGTGCCTGGAGGCCAACACCGCCGCCACCGCGGCCATGGTCCTCGGCGCCGACGCACCCGCCTGGCTCGCCGCACGCGGGCTGCCCGCCCGCCTCACCGACGACGACGGTGCCGTGCACGTCGTCGCCGCCTGGCCCGACGGGAGGACCGTCTGATGTGGACGTGGTACATCGCCCGCGCCACCGGCCTCGTCGCCCTCGTGCTCCTGACCGCGACGCTGCTGCTCGGCATCGCCGGCGTCACCCGGTGGGCGACCGCGCACTGGCCCCGCTTCGCCCTCGGCCGGCTGCACCGCGACGTGTCGCTGCTCGCCGTCGCCTTCCTCGTGCTGCACGTGGTGACGGTGGTCGTCGACGGCTACGTCGACGTCGGCTGGATCGACGCGCTCGTGCCGTTCGTGTCCAGCTACCACCCGTTCTCGACCGGCCTCGGTACCGCGGCCGCCGACCTGGTCCTCGCCCTGATCGTGACCAGCCTGCTGCGGGCCCGGATCGGGCTGCGCACCTGGCGGGCCGTGCACTGGGGCGCCTACCTGGCCTGGCCGCTCGCCGTGATCCACGGACTCGGCGTCGGCACCGACTCGACGACCGGCTGGGTCCTCGCCGTGACCCTCGGCTGCATCGCGATCGCCGCCGCCGCCGTGGTGTGGCGCGGCACCCGTGGCGCCGAACCCGCTCCGCTGACGACAGGAAGCCGCTCATGCCCGCCGCCCTCACCTCACCCACCGCCGCGTCCCGGGCGCTCGACCGGCCCGACGTGCACCTCCCGCTGCCCGCCGTCGACGGGCTGGTCGACGCCGTCGACGCCGCAGGCCTGCGTGGGCGCGGCGGCGCCGGCTTCCCGACCGCGGCCAAGATGCGCGCCGTCCTCGACGCCGCCTCCCGCCCCGACCGTCGGCGACGTGGGCAGCCCGTCGTCGTCGCGAACGGGTGCGAGGGCGAACCCGCGAGTCACAAGGACGCGACCCTGCTCGCCCTCGCCCCGCACCTCGTCGTCGACGGTGCCGTGCTCGCCGCGCTCGCCCTCGATGGCAGCCGCGTCGTGCTCTGCGTCGGTACGGCCGCACCGGCCGCCGCGGGCCTGCGTGCCGCCCTCGCCGGGCGCGCCGATCCCGTCGCCGTCGAGGTCGTCGAGGTGCCGGAGCGGTTCGTCGCGAGCCAGGAGACCGCGCTCGTCCGGTTCCTCGGCGGCGGCCCCGCCCTCCCGACCACCAGCCCGCCCCGGCCCGCGGAACGCGGCGTCGCGGGCCGGCCCACCTTCGTCGCCAACGTCGAGACCCTCGCCCGACTCGCGCTCCTCGCCCGCCACGGCCCCCACGCCCAGTCCCTGCTGCTGACGGTGGGCGGCGCCGTCGCCCGCCCCGGCGTCGTCGAGGTGGCCGCGGGGACGCCGCTCAGTCGGGTGCTCGCCCTCGCCGGCGGGCCGTCGACGCAGGTCGGCACCCTCCTCACGGGTGGCTACGGCGGCACCTGGCTGACCGCGCGCGACCACCTCGGGCTGCCCGTCGACCGCGACTCGTTCCGTGCCGCCGGTGCCACCCTCGGCGCCGGGGTGCTCCTCGCCCTCCCCGCCGACGCCTGCGGCCCCACCCAGACACTGCACCTGCTGCGGTTCCTCGTCCGTGAGTCGGCACGCCAGTGCGGGCCCTGCCGGTTCGGGCTCCCCGCAATGGCCGGGGACCTCACCGAGATCGTCGACGGCCGCCCCGACGCCTCCGCTGCCTACGCCCGGCTCACCGAGCGGCTCGGGGTCGTCGACGGCCGCGGCGCCTGCTCCCACCCCGACGGCGCGGTCCGCCTCGTCGCGAGCGCCCTGCACGTGTTCGCCGAGGACGTCGCCATGCACCTGCGCGGGCTCCCGTGCCGGGCCGCGGGCGCGCCGTCGCTGTTCCCGGCCGGCAGGAGCGCGTGGTGAGTCACCTGCGTGTCGACGCCATCGCCTGCGACGGCCACGGCCTCTGTGCCGACCTGCTGCCGGAGCTCGTCGACCTCGACGAGTGGGGCTACCCGATCGTCACCGGTCCCGTCCCCCGCCGTCTCCGCCGCGCCGCGGCCGCCGCCGTCGCCGCCTGCCCCGCCCTGGCCCTCCGCCTGACAGAGCCCCCTCGGTGAGACCGAGCGCAACCTCCCTTCTGCCGAGCCGCTCCGCCACGACCGTGAGGTCGCGCCCGACGATCCGCGCGCAACCTCGTCGCCGTCCCGGCCCGACCGCGACAACCGTGAGGTTGCGCGCGGTTCTTGCCTGCGACGTCGACCGGTCAGGGGGTCGGGGTGACCGGGGCCAGCCAGATGCCGGTGATGGCGTCGACGAGGCCGGTGGTGGCGTCGCGCCAGGAGGAGCGCGGGGTCGGGATGCCCTCGGCGAGGGCGCGTTCGCGTTCAGCGGGCATGACCATCATCAGCTGCCGGACCATCGCCCCGCGTTCGGCGCGGACGGCGGCGGGGAGCGAGGGCAGGCAGGCTTCGAGGCCGTCGAGGGCCCGCCGCAGCGAGGTGGAGACGAGCGACTCCTCGGCGACGGTCTCGCGCAGCACGGGGTCGGTCATGACCTGGGCGGCGAAGCGGGCGAACCAAGTGGGGCGGCCGAGGGCGTCGAGGTGTTCTGTCATCGGGCAGACGAGGCAGTCGACCCAGTCGCGGACGTTCGTGGAGCCGGTGGCAGCGGCGACGCGTTCCTCGCGGCGGCGGTCGACGTCGGCGGTGTGCCTGCGGACGATGGCGCGGACCAGGTCTTCCTTGGTGCCGAAGTGGTAGCCGACGGCGGCGGTGTTGCCCTGGCCTGCGGCTTCGCTGATCTGCCGGTTGGAGACGGCGACGACGCCGTGTTCGGCGAAGAGCCGTTCGGCGGTGGCGAGGATGGCCTCGCGGGTCGCGTCGGCGCGGCCGGAGCGGGCGGGTGTCCTCCCCTGTGTCTTCACCGTCATGGTCACCTCCACGTCACGGTCCAGTGAACCCGTGCCGCACGGATTGAGTCAACCGAGTGATTTAACCCATCGGACACTGACAGCACCTCCTTTCCGGTGACAGCCTTCTCTCAATCAGTTGATTGAACCGGCCTCGTCCCCGGAGTTTCCGTGACCGCACACCGCACCGTCCGACCGAACGCAGTCGTCGCCGTGCTGGCGTTCGCCGGCATCGTCGTGGCGCTGATGCAGACGGTGATCATCCCGCTGGTCCCCCAGCTGCCGACGCTGCTGAACGCGTCGAGCGCCGACACGGCCTGGGTGATCACCGCGACGCTGCTCGCCGCCGCCGTCGCCACCCCCACCGTGGGCCGGCTCGGCGACATGTTCGGCAAGCGCCGGATGCTGCTGATCAGCCTGGTCGTCCTCGTCGCGGGATCGGTCGTCACCGCCCTGGCCGACAGCCTCCTGCCCGCGATCATCGGCCGGACGCTGCAGGGCCTGTCGGCGGCCGTGATCCCGCTGGGTATCAGCATCATGCGCGACGAGCTGCCGTCGGAACGCCTCGGTTCGGCCGTCGCGATGATGAGCGCCTCGCTGGGCATCGGTGGTGCGCTCGGCCTCCCGCTCGCAGCGTTGATCGCCGAGCAGGCCAGCTGGCACGTGCTTTTCTGGGTGTCCGCCGGGCTGGGTGTGATCGCGCTGGGACTCGTGCTGATGCTGGTCCCGGAGTCGCCGCTGCGCGCGGGTGGTCGTTTCGACCTCGTCGGCGCGCTCGGGTTGTCGGTGGCGCTGATGGCGTTGCTGCTCGCGATCTCGAAGGGCGGCGACTGGGGCGGGGCGAGCGGTGCGACGCTGGGGCTGTTCGCAGGCGCGGTCGTCGTCTTCGTGGCGTGGGCGGTCTGGGAGCTGCGCCGGCCGTCGCCGCCGGGCGACCTGCGCCCCGTCCCCCGCAAGCCGGTGCTGCTGGCCAACGTCGCGTCCGCGGTGTTCGGGTTCGCGATGTTCGCGATGTCGTTGGTGCTGCCGCAGCTGATGCAGCTGCCGACCCGGACCGGGTTCGGCCTCGGGCTCAGCGTGCTCGACGTCGGCCTCATCATGGCGCCCAGCGGCCTGGTCATGATCGCGACGGCTCCGCTGTCGGCCAAGCTGTCGCGCTCCTACGGGCCGCGGACGACCCTGATGGTCGCGGCGCTGATCGTGGCGGTCGGGTACGTGCTGACGATCCTGCTGATGTCGCACGTGTGGCACTTCATCATCGTCTCGATCGTCATCGGCGCCGGCATCGGGATCGGCTACGGCGCGATGCCCGCGCTGATCATGGGCGCGGTCGACGTGTCGGGGACGGCGTCCGCGAACAGCGTCAACACGCTCATGCGGTCGATCGGCACGTCGGTGGCCAGCGCCGTTGCCGGCGTGATCCTCGCGCACATGACGATGTCGTTCGGCCCGGTCGCGCTGCCGACGCAGAACGCCTTCCGCGTCGTGCTGGCCATCGGCGCCGCGGCCGCGGTCATCGCCTTCGCGGTCGCGATCTTCCTGCCGCGACGGGCGACGGCGAAGCGTGCCGCACCGATGGAACCCGTTGTCGCGCAGACGGTTCGCACGAATCACGAGGCCGCGCCCCGGCTCGGGCGCACCCTGCAGGGGCGGGTCGTCGGCGCCGAGGGGCCTGGTGTCGTCACGGTGACCGCGCACGCGGCGGACGGCAGCGTCGTCGGCACCACCCGCGCGGATGCCGACGGCCGCTACCGCCTCACCGACGTGCCCGCCGAACCGCTCACCCTGGTGGCGACGCGGCTGCCCGCCGTGCACGAGGTCGTCACGGTCCGGGCCGCGGAGACACGTCACGACGTCGTCCTCCCCGGGGCGCTTCCGTCGGCACCGGCGCACGCGGCACCGGTCGTAGCCGCGAAGGAGCTGTCATGAGTGCGGTCACGGGCGTCGTCCGCTCCGGGACCACCCCGCTCGGCGACGCCGTCCTCACCCTGACCGACGGGGCGGGGACGCAGGTCGGCCGCGTCGCACGGACACCGGAGGGCCGGTTCGGTTTCGACGACGTCGCCCCCGGCCGCTACGTGCTGATCGTGCACCACTCGGGGCACCGGCCCCGGGCGCTCACGGTGTGGGTGGCGGCCGGGCACTCGACGTCGCCGCTGTCGGTCGCGCTGGAGCCGATCGCCGGGGTACGCGGTGTGGTCCGCGACCCCGACACGGGCGCCCCGGTCGCGGCCGCGGCGGTGGTGGCCCTCGACGCCGGTGGTGACGTCGTCGCGACGACGATCTCCGACCCCGACGGCACCTACCGGCTCGGCGGCGTGGATGCGGCGATCACGCTCGTCGTGGCCGCGCCGGGTGCCGATCCGGTGGCCCGCGGCATCGACCGTGACGCCGGCCTGGACGGCAGCGACCAGGTCGTGGACCTGCCCGTCCGGACGCGGGGGTCGTTGGGGGGCACCGTGTCCGGCGATGGTCCGGTCGCCGGGCTGGGCCTGCTCCTGCTCGACGGGACGGGCCGGCCGGTGGCGTCCACGAGCACGGGTGCCGACGGTGGCTACCGCTTCGACGCGGTCCCCGCCGGGGCGTACACGCTGCGCTCGGACGCGCGGGCGGCGGTCGCGACGGTGGCGGTCGGCCCGCACGAGGAGCCGCAGGATCTCGTCCTGTCCTGACCCTCCTGCCGGGCACGTCCGGTGAAGTACGGTGACGGGATGAGCCCTGCCGGCCTGCCCGCCGACGTGCTCGGCCCGGTCGGCGGGCGTCGCATCGCGGCGCCGCTCCGCGAGCAGATCACCGACGCCCTGCGGCGCGCGATCCTGGAGTTCCGGTTCGCGCCGGAGCAGCGGCTGGTGGAACGCGAACTGATGGAGGTCACCGGGGTGTCGCGGGCGACGATCCGTGAGGTGCTGCGCAGCCTCGAGGGTGAGGGGCTGGTGCGGATCGTGCCGCAGCGGGGCGCGGTGGTCGACGTGCCGGGGCCCGCGGAGGCCGCCGAGCTGTACGAGGTGCGGGCAACGTTGGAGGGGCTCGCGGCGCGGCGCTTCATCGCGCACG
>Ga0066256_1005719_pt1 | contig 10118 bp, 3 predicted proteins | sample ThiBio_1000_biof_FD_87107 | JGI IMG/M metagenome (GOLD analysis project Ga0066256, IMG submission 87107) | Wastewater bioreactor microbial communities from Cape Town, South Africa - Thiocy_expt_1000_biof (version 2) | ecosystem: Engineered > Bioreactor > Thiocyanate-remediating >... | reverse complement strand
GGCCGCCGCGGGCGCCCCCCCCGGGCTGGGGGGCGCGCGGGGCGCGCGGGGGGGGGCGGGCGGGGGGGGGGGGGGGGGGGGGCGGGGCCCCGCCGGCCGCGGGGGGGGGGGGCCCCGCCCGCCGGTCCCCGGCGGGCCGGTCCGGGGAGGGGCGGTTGGCGGGGGGGGGCCCACCGCCGCTGCCGCCGCCGGCGGATGCGGCGCTGGCCACCGCCGTGGCACTGGCACGGGCGGGTGCGGGTGGTACTAGTGGTAGCGGCGCAGCAGCAACTTCAACATGACCGCCGCCACATCGCACCCAGTAGGGACGGGCGCCGCACGCCAGCACATCCAACACACAAACACACACGTACACACACACAGGCCGCCCTCGCCGGGAAGGGGCAACATATCGTAAGGCCCGCCGGGCCACAGGGCGCAGCAAGGGGGGGAGCGCGAAGGAGGGCCCGGTTGATCAAACGAAAGGGAAGCAGGTGGTGGAGGGCGAGGGCGGCCACAGATGACGCCACCGTGCGCGGGCTGCCCGCGCACGGCGGGGACTGCATGGCCACAAGCAGAAGGGGTGGCCCCCGGTGCAACACAAAGAAGATAGGGGGAACCGGACGGGTGCGGGGGGGCGGAGCCGCGCGCACTACACTCGCACGCACGACAGTCTCGCACAGCCGCCGCCGCCGCCGGTGAAGGGGGTGGGGGGAAGGCGGGGAACCCGGCGAGAAGCGGGGGGACGACAGAAGAAACGGGCACGCGTGCAATGTGAGTGTGGGGCAACGCGGCATGAGTCGACTCGCAATAGGTAAGAGGCACATCACATATAGGGCGCGCACAGCGGGCGCGCACGTCGCGGCGCAGCAGTCGACAGGGGTGAACACGCGCCTGCTAGCATGACACGGCGACGGTGGGTGGCAGGGGCAAAACGACGGCTGGCCGAAGGGGACACAGCCGCCCGCGCGGCAGGCAGCTCGCGGCGCGGGGCAGGGGGGCGGCCAGCAGGCACACGCAGGGCTGGCCGCCCAGCACGGTGGTGGGCAACGACACAGCGCGCAACAGGGGCAGGGGCGGCGGCACAGGGCAGACGGGAGGGTGAAACGGGGGGAAGGCGCGGGGGCAGGATCGGGCACAGCGCAAAGTGGTGGGGGGAGGGGCAAGTAAAACAAAAGAGCGGTGCGCGCACTCCACCTGGCACACACGACAATGATCGCCAGCTTGCTACCAGAAACCTAGCGACGCACACTGGCAATCAAGAACACGCGCGCCACGGCGCGTCCGCACAACCGAGCGGTGCAACCGACGGAAGGGAACCGAAAATGAACAGCATCAAAGGTAGGTTAGTAGGGCAGGCGGTAGCCCGGCGGCAGGTCGCTGCCGCCGCTGCCGCCGCCGCTGCCGTCATAGGTGGGGGCGGCGCCCATGCTAAAGTACGGCAGCCGGCTGCCGGCGTGCATGTTGAGCGCGTCGTACGTGCCGCGTGGCAGTGGCGCGCCGCCGCTGCCGCCGCCCAGCATGCCGTACTCCATCATGCTGCCACTGCTGCCAGCCGGGCCGCCGCCGCTGCCGCCGCTGATGCCATCCGGCAGGCCATACCCGCCACCACCGCCGGCGCTGCCGCCGCTGCCGGCGGTGCCATCCAGCACCAGGCTGCCGTAGTAGCCCAGCGACGACGGCGGGCCATAGCTGGCACCACCCGACCGGCTGCTCGGCCGGCCGCCGCCCACCCCCCCCGCCCCGGGGTCGCCCTGGGGGGGCAGGCGGCCGGCGCGGGCGCCGTAGTCACCATCGCCGGGCGCCACCCCCAGCGGCGGCATCCCCCCATACCCACCACCGCCGCCGTACTCGGCAGCAGCCATGCGGCCGGGCAGCATGGCGTGCACCGGCAGCGCGCCGGGCGCCAGCCGCGCACGCGCGCCGCCGGCGGGCATCATGCCGCCTGGCATGCCGCCGGGCATACCGCCAGGCATGCCGGCACCCGGGTGTGCCGCCAGCGGCGGCGGCACAACCATGCCCGCTGGCATGCCGTAGCCGTCCGGCAAGCCGTCCAGGCCGCCGGGCCCGCCACCGGCGCCGCCGGGTGCCACCGCGTGTGCGCGCTCCACGCGCAGGAAGCGGATGCGGCGGCGCAGCATGCGCATCTCGGGCGTCTCGGCGGCGATGTGGCGCAGGAAGGCGTCGCGCTGCATCATGTAGCTGGGGTGGAAGGGGTCCAGGATGAGGGTGGGCGACGCGTCATCCAGCGGCAGCATGTGCAGCACGCGGATGGCGGCGTCCGCGTCCTCCGACCGCGCGTACGTCGCCATGCCGGCGCACGTGCCGTCGCCGCGCCGCTGCGGCAGCACACGGCGGTGGCTCAGCCGGCCAAACCGCTGCAGCAGGCCAAACACCGCCTCCACGCCCAGCACCAGCGGAATGCGCGCCACAAACACGCGCGCACCCGGCCCGCTGCCACCTGGGCCGCCCGGCCCACCGCCGCCCACCGCAGCCATGGAGGCGGCAGCAGCAGCGGCGGCAGCGGCGGCCGCGGCCGCAGCAGCCGACGTGTCGGCGGGCATGCCGCCCGGCAGCGGCACGCGAGCCGGCAGCGGTGGCTGCTGCACCGAGCCCGTTGCTGCGACCGGCGGCGGCGGCGGCGGGCCACCCTGCGTCATGAAGGGCGGCAGCGGCAGTGGCGCGCCGGTGGCGGCGCTGCCGCCCGAACCCAGCAGCGCGCCCTCCATGGCGGAGCCGGCGCGTGCGGCGGTGACGCGCAGCGCGCCGGGGCCCGACCCCTCCACCGCCAGCATGCGCAGGAAGAAAATGGACATGTCGCGGCGCGGCACCTCCGCCTTGCGCCGGCGCACCGCGGGGTCGTGCGGGTGGATGATGAGGCCGTCGGCGCGCACCGGGAAGCGGTCCAGCACGTCCAGCGCCGTGTCCGCGTCCGCCTTGCGCGCAAACTCCGCCACCGCCGCACCCGCCGCGCGCGCCATGCGCGGCGACGTCATGGCGACGCGCACTAGGCCGCCAAACATGGACAGCAGGCTGGCGACGGTGTGCACGTCCCACGCCTGCGGCAAGCCGCTCACCAGCACCTCCCACCCCGCCGCCAGCGGCGAGTTCTCGCTGCCCTCGGGGCCATAAAACAGGACGGTGGGCGGCGCGGGGGTGGCACCACCGCCGCCACCGCTGTGCATGCCGCCAGCACCGCCCTCCTCGCCGCTGCCGCTGGCGCTCGCCACACTGCCAGGCCCCGACCGCCCCCCAGGGCCAGGGCGGTCCGACATGGCCACCGCCGCCATGCTGGTTGCCAGCTCGTGCACCGCATCCACGCCCACCACCGACGCGCCCACGATGGTGGTGTCGGACGCCTGCGCGCCGCTGCCCTTCATCGCCGCCGCCATGCTGCCGCCGCTGGCGCCGCCCGCACTAGGAGACAGCCGCATGTACCCACCCAGCGGCACACCCGGCGCTGGCACTGCGCTCATACCCGGCGACCCCGCCGCCGACCCCGTCCAGTACACGCCCTTGCCGCCCGCGTCGCCGCCAGAGGTGGACGGTGCGCCGCCGCTCCACGTCCCCGCCATGGCCGCGTTGGCTTGCTTGCTGGTTACCTGGTGTTGGTGGCTGGCTGGCGTGTGTGGGAGACTGCGGCGGGTGCTTGACTTGTTTGTTCACCGACACCGCGGGAGCTCCAAGCAGCGAGTGTGTGTTGTAGTTGATGGTCGGTACTGCACGGTTGGGGGCGTGGGGGTTGTTGTGGCAAGTGTCGGGTGTCGGTGACGGTGGCAGTGGCAGCTGGGAGAGTCGCAGCGGCGGCGGCGGACAGTCGGGGAAAGTGGCGGTGCACCGTCCTCCGTCGGCAACGAGTACGACTACGACGGCGCCGCGTCGCTACCGCCGCCGGTGGCAACCCCAGCAGCACGGTGCGGTGACACGTGTGTGGTACGGGGTGGGACGCTGGGCGTGTGTCCGCCGGATGGCAGAAATCCGAGGCTGCGCCTGTGAAACAACGAGCGAGCGAGCCTGCACCACACCGCGTCCGTCCGTCACTGACGGTGTCACCGACCGTGCTGTCCGTCGCACCCGCCTTTCCAAAACAGCGACGGCGACGAGCAGCAGCTCAGCTGGGCATGCCGACGCACCCGCAGCTCCACACCACCTGCGCGACTATTGCGGCGCGCGCCACCCGCTGTCGCCGGCTCACCGTCAGCTGTGTCCGGCGTCTTCCGGCGTCTGACTGTGACAAGTTGGCAACGTGGCAACGCGGCCGCCGGCAACGTGGTGACAACACGGAGGTGACGACGGCGGCGGACCACGCACATCCGCAACAAGGGTGACAACTACACGCGCGTGTGGGGTGAGTTGCCACCGGCCGTAGCGATGGATCGTGGGGTGCCGCCCGTTCCGTGCCTTGCCAAGATTCGGGGGCGTGGCCGCACCGCCGCGTGGCACCGCAGCGGCTGGAGAATGTGCACCGCACCAGCTGCTTCCTCCTGCGGCGCACCATCAGGCTGCCCACACACGGCTCTTTCCTGCACCTCTCTGCGAACTGCCAACCACCACGGCACTGGGCAGAGGGTAGTCCGACCGCATGCCAGCGGTGGCTGTGGTGGCAGCGGCAGTGGTCCCCGTTCCGCGGCGCGCTGAGCGGCGTGGAAACCGGAGCAGCAGCAGTGGTGTGCGCACCCACCAGGTGCAACCAACAGCATCACCCCTGCTTCCCTCCACCACCGAGTTCAGCAGCAGCACTGGTACCACCGCAGCAGTGGGACGGAGGATTAGTCGGCCCGGTAGTGAACCAGTGGCACCAGCCACCAGTGGTCAGTACCGCACCAGTGGTCGTTCAGTCAGTGGTCGGCCCACCAACAGTGCGCCACCGACTGCCACGCACAGCAGCGTCACCAAACGGTTACGGAAGAACACCCTAGCGCCACGCCAGCACGCGCCAGCCCCTTACCCACCCGTCCCCACCCCCTACCCCCTTGGCCAACCCCTCCTTCCCTCTTTTCTTGCCGCCGCCGCCAGCCCCCCGTCTGACCCCACCGTCGTGGTCTCAGCCGCTCCGGCAGGTCTGGCGCCACCTCTCTCCTCTCCTCTCCCTCTCCACTCAACGCATCGCCCACCCCTCCGGCGGCAGAAAACGCCCGCGTCGGGCAGACGCGCTGCGGGGCGGACAGTGGCCGCCGTGCGGCGGGATAAGGGGTACGTACCTGCTGGGCCGCTAATCCGCTACTTTTGGCGTCCGCGGCGCGCTGCGCACGCCGCCGTTCTGGTCACCTGGTGGTGCGCTGTGCCACGAGTCGGCAGATCGCACCTTCGACTGCGGATGCGGACATTTATTGCCACCGCGCCGCGCCGGCGCGCAGCTCCGCACACACGCGCACACGCGAGTTGGTGGGTGGGTTGTGGATATCAGTGCATGGTTGTAATGGGGTGGCAAGGCAGGAGGTTGATTTCCAAAGTTGTATCATGTTGCGTGCGCATCGGACGATGGTGGTGTACAAGTGTTGTACAAGGGTGCGCGCGCGTCGCGCAGCTGCGGTGCGGCGCGCGGCAGGGCGCGGCCACGCCACTCACAATGCAGCACGACCCAACACAGTGCGTTAGCACCGCAGTGTGCCGTCGCGGCAACAGTGGCACTGCGGTGGCAGTGGCGCTGGTGCGGGGCACGGTACGGTGGCGCACGCAGCGCGCAATGTTCATGAACACGCCGGGCCCACATGCAACAACACAAAGCAGACACACTCACAGCGCCAACGCGGCGACGGCGGGCGGCAGGATGGCGGCCAGCCAGCCGCTGCCGGCGTGGATCACCCACCGGAATGACGCCGTGCCGCTGCCGCCGCCCGGCGCCGACTTTGGCGTGATGATGGTGTGCGGATTGGGGTGCGCGCCGCGACATGCATCGTCGGCAGCCAGGGTGGTGAAGATGTGGTGCGTGCCCAGCCGCCACGTCGTCACGCACGGGAAGGCGGCGCGCAGGCACCGCAGCAGCGTGCCGTACGCGCGCTCCGCTGCCACCAGGTTGCCCGCCAGTGTGTTGGCGTCCAGAGATGGGTTGTGGGGTGCGCGTAGCGTCGCCAAGCTGTCGGCGCTCAACACGCCGCCCAGCGCGCCAATGACAAACTGCAGGCTGTGCACCACCACGCAGCGGCCGCCTGCCGCCGCGTCGCCATCGGCAACAACTTCCTCCAACCACACGAGGTGGTTGTGGGCGTCATCGCGGTACCGGCCTGTCGCCATCAACACCCGCCACGGCATCACGCACTGCAGGCAGTCATCCAACGACGTCGCGACTCCAGCGACACCCACGCCGCGGTCGCACAGTGTCAGTGGCTCCTCCCGGCACCGCGGCATTCGAATGGCGTCGTGGCGGTGGATGGCACTGGTAATCAAGGCGCCCACAATGGCGTCATTGGCGGGGTGGTAACAGTGGATGCCACTCGGATACAGAGTGGCGGCAAGCGCGCTGGCTACACGCAACGTGTCATCCGCCTCCACGTGCGCTTTGAAGCGGTGCACCGACGCGGGCACCAGCACCTCCAGCATGCCGCTGGTGCGCCACAGTACGCTGTCGTCGTCGCACCAGCCGTCAATGACGGCGGTGGCGGCGGCGGCGCTAACCCCGAGCCGCGTTTGCAGCATGTCAACCACGCCGCGGATTAGCAGCGCGGGGAACGGGTCATGGTTGCCGTAGTAGTTGTCCAACGTCCTCAGCAGGGCGCTAAACACGGCAAACAGGCCGCGTGACGCAACCAGCGCAGCTGGGTGCATGCCAGCGTATGCGTGCGGCACGGCGGCGGCCGGCGCAGCCATCACTGCAGCAACGTGGCGGGCAACGCCGCCCGTCGCCTCCAGCAGTGTGGCGGCGTCAATGGGCGCACGCCCGGGGTACCGCGCCGCAACAAACGCCGCCAGTGCGGCTGCATCGCGAATGGGTTTCATAATGTGATCCCTGAAGATGGTGCAGTTGATGGCGGGGAAGCCGAGGCGCCGATACTCACAGTCCCGGTCCGTGAAGCGCTCCATCCGCGTCCGTGACGCCGTCAGCAGCGCGTACACGTTTCTGCGACTCTTGCAGAGGTAGTGCAGCCGCGTCATGATGTCCGCGCCCACTGCCGTCGTTGCCGCGTCGCCGTCAGCGTACAGCTCCGTAAACTCGTCGATCAGCAGCAATGGCTGCATATCGCCGCTGCCGCTGCTGCCACGGAAGGCGTGGGTGGCACAGCGCCACAGAGTGTTAAGAGACGGGAACCGGCAGGCCCCCGCGCCGCACTCGCTGCAACCAGGCCACGGCACCTCGTAGGACCAGTGCACTGGGAGCGTGTTTCGCAGCAGGACGGCGGCGATGCTGCCCACACAACGCAGCAGCGTGGTCTTGCCCGTCCCTCGCGGCCCGGAGTAGATTCTGTTGAAACCCACGTGGCGGTACCCACGCTCCAGTGCCGCCAGGTTGGCGGCAAAGGCCCGGAAATTCGCTTCCAGCTCTGGCGCGAAGTGCCGCGGCGGGAGGGCGTACCGATGTGTGCGCTCGTCCAGGCGCGCCAGCGCGTCCCACACGCGATTGCCTTGCTCCCACAACGCTGCCGGCGCACGGTCGGACCAGCCGGCCGGCGGCTCGGCAGCCAAAACTGCCGCTACACTGCGCTGTGCATCCTGCAGCACCATCAATACGTCATGCGGCAGCGCCGCAGCAGCGACCGCCGCCGCGTCGCCATTCACAGCTGCGCGCAACAGCGCCCATCTGCCAACGTCGTTGATGGTGCGCGCCGCCGCATCCTCGCCGACATCCCTCGTACCGCCCGTACTATCGCCGCCCTCGCCACTCGCCATCTCTCCACTCCCGCTCACAATGCTTTCTGGCCACTAATTGCAGCCGCGGTGCGCCGCCGGCGTCGGTGCGCAGTTGGCTTCGTTGATGGATGGAGGTGGCGCCGTCACGACTGGAGTCTAGACTCTGGCGGCACGAATGGCGGGTGGGGCCCGACCCGCCCGCCCCCCCGACCCGCGCCACCCCCCCGCCATGACATATCCCGCCGTCCGCGCGCCGCACCGCATAAGTTGCGCCGTGGCATGCCTAGTCCGAGTGGTTCCTGCCCCGCCATGGCGTGGCAACTTGTAGCTCGCAGCGGCGGCGGGGAGGCAGCTGCCCTCCTGCGTCGCTTCTACTGTCGCACTGTCGTGTCGTCACCTACTGCTGCTGCTGCTGCGGCTGCCATCGTCGTGTCACCTGCTGCCGTCGGCTCCCTGGCATCGGCAGTAGCAGGGTACAGCACGGGCTGCGGGGCGGGCGCGGGTGCGCCGCGTGGGAAGGCGGCGGCAGCCGCGGCGGCGGCGGCAGCGGCGGCCACCGTGCCTCGGCCGGTACCACGCAGCCTGGGCCCGCTGCTGGGGCGGTACACTACCACCACGCCCGTGACGCTCATCCGCGCGCAGCCGGGCGCGTCAGTGAAGCTGCGCGACTACTTTGTGCAGACCGCCAAGGCGTCCAAGTCGTATGACTACGTGCCGGCGGAGGACGGCCTCATCCACCCGCGCGACCCCGCGGACGGCCGCTTCATGGGCCCCAATGGCATGTCGCTGCGGCCGCCGGGCATCATGATCTCTGGCTACATTGCCACCATCCCCAAGATCCGCGTGCTGGAGATCCCCGCCGGCACGCCCATCCCGCCCACCCTCGTCCTCCTGCACGAGCACTCGGACCACTACTCGGTGCAGACCACGGAGGTCGTGACGCCCGACGTCTTCAATGCGCGCCTCACCGAGTGGCTGAACAAGTACGCCGAGAAGTATGACCGCGACGCCTTCCAGACGCGCTACCCGCACCTGGACAGCGAGTCCATCGGCATGTAGTTGTTGTGTTGTGTGTTATCTGTTCTGCACTTCAACAACGCTGCTGCCGTCGCAGCACAGCCCACTCAAACCCACGCACACACACGCACACGCACACACACGCCGGTAAATCAGCCCACTTTGTTACTTGGTGGCGGCGGCGACGTAGTCGGCGTTGCGGGCGGCGATCCAGGAGGCGGTGGTGGGCGCGAGGGGCGCGCCGGACCAGGCGCGCTGGAAGTAGCGCGCGGGGTCGTACGCCTCGGGGTGCGCGATGCGCTCCTCCAGCGCGGGCTGGAAGTGGCGGATGAGGCCCTGCACCGGCCACGCGGCGGCGTCGCCCAGCGCGCAGATGGTGTGGCCCTCGATCTGGCGGCTGATCTCCTCCAGCATGGGGATCTCGGCGACGTCCGCCTTGCCCACCTCCATGCGGTCCAGGATCTTCTCCATCCAGCCGGTGCCCTCGCGGCAGGGCGTGCACTGGCCGCACGACTCGTGGCGGTAGAAGTGGGAGAGGCGGCGGATGGCGGCGATGGGGTCCACCGACTTGTCAAACACGGTGACGGCGGCGGTGCCGAGGCCCGACTTGACGTCGCGCAGCGCGTCAAAGTCCATCAGCACGGTGTCGCAGATGGACTTGGGCAGCATGGGCACGGAGGAGCCGCCGGGGATGATGGCCAGCAGGTTGTCCCACCCGCCGCGCACGCCGCCCGCGTGCTTCTCAATCAGCTCGCGCAGCGGGATGGACATCTCCTCCTCCACCGTGATGGGGTTGTTGACGTGGCCCGAGATGCAGAACAGCTTGGTGCCCGCGTTGTTCTTGCGCCCAAACGACGCAAACCAGGCCGGCCCGCGGCGCAGGATGGTGGGCGACACCGCCACCGTCTCCACGTTGGTGACGGTGGTGGGGCAGCCGTACAGGCCGTTGCCGGCGGGGAACGGCGGCTTCAAGCGCGGGCGGCCGGGGCGGCCCTCCAGCGACTCGATCAGACCCGTCTCCTCGCCGCAGATGTACGCGCCCGCGCCGCGGTGCACGTACACGTCAAAGTCGTACCCGCTGCCCGCCGCGTTCTTGCCCAGCAGGCCCGCCGCGTACGCCTCGTGAATCGCCTCGTCCAGGATCCCCGCCTCGTTGTAAAACTCGCCGCGGATGTAGATGTACGCCGCGCGCGCGCGCATCGCAAACCCCGCCACCAGGCACCCCTCAATCAGCTTGTGTGGCTCCTTCCGCATGATCTCGCGGTCCTTGCACGTGCCCGGCTCGCTCTCGTCCGCGTTCACCACCAGGAACGACGGGCTGTGGTGGTTGGGGGGGT
>Ga0066256_1004376_pt1 | contig 10118 bp, 9 predicted proteins | sample ThiBio_1000_biof_FD_87107 | JGI IMG/M metagenome (GOLD analysis project Ga0066256, IMG submission 87107) | Wastewater bioreactor microbial communities from Cape Town, South Africa - Thiocy_expt_1000_biof (version 2) | ecosystem: Engineered > Bioreactor > Thiocyanate-remediating >... | reverse complement strand
GAATATAAGTTTCCACTGGGTAATTTGCTGCGGCTTGTAAAAGCATTCTTCCAAGCTGGCCACCTCCTAAAATTCCGATTTTTTGCATTGGGCAAAGATAGGGCTGAGGTAATTTGAACAACCTGTTTTTTAACTGCCGGTGAAAATAATTAAGGAATATTTTAACTTTTAAACTTTATTTTTGAGAAATCCGATTTGGAGAGAATAAAAATGATATTGTTTAGTTATAAATTATTAGTTTCCGGAGTTTGGATACAACCAAAAAGTAAAATTGAAATTCTTAATACGATAGGGGACATAACTTTTAAAAAGGAAATACTTACGATGAGGAAATTATTGGTATTAGGCTTTGCCAGCATATTTTTGTTTAACCACGCTGTTAGTGCGCAAACGTCAGCGAACGGGTCGATTTATACGGGCGGTTCGTTTCTTGAATATCAAGAATCGCTTTTAAAGACTCTATTTCAGTTAAAAGAGCTTAACTGGCCGTCGAAATATCTTTATATAAGGTCTTTCAAATATGATAGCCAGTTGGAAGTATGGGCAAAAAATACAATCAAAGACCAGTACAAACTGGTTAAAATTTACAAAGTTTGTGCACTGGCAGGAACTCTTGGCCCAAAACGCTTTGAAGGAGACTACCAGGTGCCTGAAGGCTTTTACCATATAAATCACTTCAATCCAAACAGCAGCTATTATTTATCGCTTGGTTTGAATTATCCTAACGCATCTGACCGAATACTATCTGATCAGTTGAAGCCCGGTGGTGATATTTATATTCATGGCGGTTGTGCAACCGTAGGTTGTATTCCCATTAAAGACGACCAGATTGATGAATTGTATATTCTTGCATCTGCTTCAAAGAGCGCAGGGCAGGATTTTATTCCGGTGCATGTTTTCCCCATTCGTTATGATGTGAAAAAAAGTTACGATTATCTCGGTCGTTTAACAAAGGACGATGCAAACCTGAAGTCATTCAGTAATAAAATGGAACAGGCTTATGAGTACTTCGAGCAAAATAAGCAATTACCAATAGTGATGGTGAGGGATGACGGTGAATATTTTGTATATGGCGCTGAACCGATAAGCGAAAGATTTGTTCCCAAACCTAAGATCAAAAGCAAATACGAAAAAGTAGTTCGTGAAATTGATTTTGTTCCAGATGCCGTAGCAAAATGGCCTGAATACCCCGGGGGGATTGGCGAGTACGAGAAATTTTTGAAATTACTCGGCGGCGAAATGGTTCAGTTTCTTCCTGAAAATGTGGCCAAAGCGACTGCACAGGTGGAATATATTATTGATGCAGATGGCACACCCGTAAATTTTAAAGTAAAAAAAGGCGTTGATGAATATTTTGATCACGAACTGATCGGCAAAATTCAAAAAATGCCAAAATGGGAGCCCGCAATTTATCGTGAGAAACCTGTTGCTAAAAAAATGGTGCAAACGATATTGATAGGGGTCGAATAATGCAATGCTAATTACCTGTACAACATTCTGAAATTTTGTTGGGTTCGTTGTTTAACGAGGCATTCTTTCCCACAGCTATATTTTACAACGCTTTCATTAGAGAAATGCCGGATAGCTAGTAATTCCAGCCCAGGTGTTAACTGCACGTCAAATATTTCAGCCGCAGCGCCTGCTAATTTGCTGATCTTATCTTCTCTGTTATCAAACACACAAACAAGGCTGATAGCGCCATTTTGAGTTAGGTTAGGACGCATGGAAAGTTTCTCAAAAAGATGATAGAGCGTACCGGTGTGTTCTTCCCCAACAAAAGAAAAATCTTTTGATTTCAGCTCCATCATAACCTGATTTTTTTTGATTACGATGATTGGCGGTAGCTCTTTTACAGGTTTATTATGAATCACAGTGCCGGGCAAGGATGGATCAAGAAAACATTTTACGTAAAGCGGAATACCCTTGTTCTGTAAGGGTTTGATGGTTTTGGGGTGAATAACCTGTGCGCCATAGTAAGCCATCTCAATCACTTCGGTATAGTTCAGTTCTGAAATTGAAACTGCGTCAGCAACTTCACGCGGATCAGCATTCATTACGCTTGGTACATCCTTCCAAATGGTTTGGCTCTCGGCATCGAGCATGTTTGCAAAAACAGCGGCGCTGTAATCGCTTCCCTCCCGGCCCAGGGTAGTACTTTCGTTTTCATCTGTTGCGCCGATAAAACCCTGTGTTACTACCATGCCTCCGGTTTCAAGCAACGGTTTTAGTTGCTGATCAATTTGCAGTTGTGTATAATTCCAATCGACATTTGCGTCGCGAAAATTATTGTCTGTCCTGATGATGTCCCGCACATCTACCCAGGTATTATTCACCTTCATCTCATTCAAATAAAAACTAACAATGGTGGTTGACAATAGCTCGCCAATACAAACTAATTGGTCGTAATAATAATCGTAGGATTGAACCGGTTTATCGTGCAGCAACCATTCTGCTTCCGTAAAAAAATTTTTCAATTGTGCCTCGCACGGCAAATAGTGCGTTACCAGCAAATATTTTGCTGTAGTGATGTGGTCTTTTTTTATTTTTTCAAACAACGATAGTGCTTCTTCATTTCTTTCATTATAAAATGCATCAACTACTTTTTCAAACGCATTTGTCATTTTACCCATTGCAGAAATTATGATCAGTAGCTTTTCGTTTTGATATTCTTTAAGAATGTTCTTTACGTTTTGAATTCTTTCTATTGTATTAATGGAAGCGCCGCCAAACTTGAAAACCTTCATGCTTAAAAATTTTATGTGGCAAATGTCGCTAAATTTGTAGAAATAAAAATTGCTAATATGAGTATGGTTAACAGGCGGATACAGACGCTTGATGAATTCACTATTTATCAAAAAAGAACGATACCGAACGCTACTGGAGAGTTGAGTTCGCTGCTACGTGATATTGGGCTTGCGGCCAAGCGTGTAAACGTGGAAGTGAATAAAGCAGGTCTGGTTGATATTCTCGGCGACCTTGGCACCACCAATGTGCAGGGCGAGGAAGTAAAGAAGCTCGATGATTTTGCAAACAACCAGTTTATGAAGGTAATACAGCATGGTATTAGTTGTGCGGGAATTGCCAGTGAAGAGATGGATGACTTTGTGGCTTTTGATGATACCATAAGTAAACAGTCAAAATATGTGTGTTCGTTCGATCCGCTGGATGGCAGTTCTAATATTGATGTAAATGTTTCAATAGGTACCATCTTTGGTGTTTACTGGCGAAAAACCAAGCCCGGTAAAATTGTTGAGAAAGAAGATTTTCTGCAGGCAGGAACCAAACTTGTAGCAGCAGGTTATATTATTTACGGAAGCAGCACGATGCTGGTTTACGCAACAAGGCGCGGCGTACAGGGGTTCACCTTAGACCCGTCTATCGGCGAGTTTACTCTTAGCCATCCTGAAATGAAATTTCCGGAGCGTGGAAAAATTTACTCAGTGAACCACGGCAATTTTTTTGAATACGGCGAAGGCGTTCAAAAATACATCACCGAATGCCAGAAGAAAAACAAAAGCAACGGCGGGCCTTACACGCAGCGTTACATTGGGAGTATGGTTGCCGATCTACATCGCAACCTTATTAAAGGAGGCATTTTTATGTATCCCGGTACCAATGATAAACCCGAAGGCAAGCTCAGGCTAATGTATGAATGCAATCCGTTTGCCTTCATTGTTGGCGTGGCGGGAGGCCGTGCTATCAGTGCTAAAGGACAGCGTATTTTGGATATTGAACCAAAAAGTTTGCACGAACGTACTCCTTTCTTTGCCGGCAGCAAAGCAATGATTGATGAACTCGAAACCTACTTATAATTGTTTTCAGTTCTTTTAGGGCTATTGCACAATAATAATTATTCGGGTCATTGGCACTTTCTTACAGCAATTTCTTAGCTTTAGCGCATGGCTGAAGCGATAATTTCTGTAAACGCACTGGTAAAAAATTACGGCGATTTTAAAGCTGTGAAAGGCATTTCTTTTGACGTTTTTGAAGGTGAGATATTCGGATTATTAGGTCCGAACGGCGCGGGCAAATCTACCACACTTGAAATTATAGAAACACTCCGTCAAAAAACTTCTGGCTCAGTTACCGTGGGCGGGTTTGACCTGGACAAAGCTCCTGATGCCATCAAAAGTATCATTGGGGTTCAGTTACAGGCAAGCGGTTATTATCCCGGGTTAAATTTATTACAGTTGGTTGATCTTTTTGCAGGCCTTTATAACAAAGATGTGAATGGCATGGAATTGTTACGCTCGGTTAATCTTGAAGACAAGGCCAAAGCCCAGTTTAAAAATTTAAGTGGCGGCCAAAAACAAAGATTTTCTGTAGCAACAACCTTAATCAACCAGCCCAAAGTTATTTTTTTAGATGAACCTACTACCGGGTTAGATCCGCAGGCGCGGCGCAACCTGTGGGAACTGATTAAAGAAATAAATGAACGCGGCACTACTGTTATCATTACAACGCACTACATGGATGAAGCCGAATATCTTTGTGACCGTATTGCAATTATTGATTCAGGGGAGATTGTTGCTTTAGACAATCCTGACAAATTAATTGATGATTTGGTGGCCACAGGTTTTGAAAGGCCGAAGCAGGTTAAGAACGCCAATCTGGAGGATGTATTTATTCATTTAACCGGTAAAAACCTGCGCGAAAATTGATCGGTAGTAAAAATTTTCATTCTTTTGCGACCGTAGTTTTTGGCCAAAATAAAAAACGGCTTTTCTAATATTCGATGATAGTATCTACATTTGAAACTGGTTAAAAATTCAATAAATGGGTTTACAAGACAAATTAAAAAATTTTATGAGCGGAAAAATTGAAGCGCAAAAAGAAGCAGGCAAAAAGTTTTTGGAAGATAACAAAAATAATGAGGGCGTTGTAACACTGCCCGAAGGAATTCAGTATTTAGTTATAAAAGACGGCGATGGCAATCAACCATCAATCTCCGATTCGGTTACCGCCCATTACAAGGGCGCTTTGCTTGATGGTAAAGAGTTTGACAGTTCCTTTAAACGGAACCAGCCATTTACAGCAAGGTTAACCCAACTCATAAAAGGCTGGCAGATCGCAATTCCTTTGATGAAAGAAGGCAGCCATTGGCGCTTGTGGATACCGTCTGATTTGGCTTATGGTGATCGCGGTGCGGGTAGCGATATACCGGGCGGAGCAACATTAATGTTTGAAGTAGAGTTGTTGAAAGTGAATTGATTTACGATCAATTTTTTGAGAGACAAGAGGAGGTGGTGAGTCTGTTGTTCTAAAAGGAAACAACATTAGTAAATTGATAAATGGTAAATAATGATATGAATTGGAAAACAATTTCTTCGGAATATCTTTTTAATGACCTTTGGTTTAAAGTGCGAAAGGATAAGTGCGAAACACCAACGGGCAAGATAGTTGAGCCATATTATGTGTATGAATTTCCGGAGTGGGTTACTTGTTTTGCTTTAACAGAGGACAATAAAGTACTTATGGAATTGCAATACCGTCACGCCATTGGAGAAACCTGCTGGGAAATACCCGGTGGATGCGTGGATGACGAGGATGCCGATTTGGAAACTGCTATTAAGCGAGAGCTGCTGGAAGAAACCGGGTACGAATTTTCAAAATATGAATACCTTGGAAAGACCTGCGCCAACCCCAGCACCAACAGTAACTGGATGCACATGTTTTTGGCAACCGGCGGCAAAAAAGTTGCGGGCCAAAGCCTTGACCCCAACGAAGAAATTTGTGTAGAGCTGGTGGATATTGAAGAGTTCAAAAAGAAATTCAGGAATAACGAATTTATACAAAGTATGCACGTAACCTGCATGTTATATGCGTTGATGAAATTAGGAGAACTGAAAGTTTAAAAAAGTTTCATGGTGCCAATTTCTGATTATGAAAAGTTACAGAGATTGGAATATTTCCAAAGATGCGCATCAACCGGCTATTGAAGTTCATACAGTGAGTTTACAATTGCCAAAGTTTGAATTAAATGAAGAAGGGAGCCAAATCAGATGGTCATCAAAAGCTGCATCGGTCGCAATTGTTGAGGGTGATACCAGAAAAAGATACAAAGTTGAGGTTATAAAATTTCTTACTTATCCGCAGGCAGAATGCGATGAAACAATTGAACATCTGGAATACCTTGTTGGTGCCAAATCTTTAACAGACGAAATGCTTTTTGTTACATTAAAAGATAAATACGTAGCATTAAGCAAACAAATAATCAAGTTTATTGAACGGGTCGAAAATAATTGGAACAGTTTTCCATCAGATGAACGAAACCAGTAAACAGAAACCAGTAACCTGCAACACGAACGTGCCATACCGCAAACATTTATCAAAAGACAAGGTTTTAAAAAATCTTATAAAAGCCCACGGGCCGCACGAGCTTGAGCTTAAAAACAATGTGCTGCTCGCGTTGTGCCGGTCAATCATCGGGCAGCAGTTAAGTACCAAAGTTGCAAGGGTTATTTTCGACAGGTTTCTTTCTCTTTTCAAAAATAAAAATCCTAAGGCCACAGATATTTTAGCTATACCTGTTGAAACTTTAAGGGGCATCGGTTTGTCAAACGCCAAAGTGGCCTACGTAAAAAATGTTTGTGAATTTTTTATTGCAAACAAGCTTACCGATTCGAAGCTGCATCAAATGAATGATGAAGATTTATTTGAATTGTTCACACAAATAAAGGGCGTTGGCAGATGGACGGTGGAAATGATCCTTATGTTCACAATGGCTCGCGAAGATGTTTTTTCGCCGGGCGATTTGGGTATTCAAAAAGCGATGGTAGATTTGTATAAAATAGAATACAGTAATCCAAGAGATCTTCATAAAAAGATGATGGCACTTTCAGAAAGCTGGAGCCCTTATCGTAGTTTTGCCTGTTGGCATTTGTGGCGGCATTTGGATGGAAAATAATATATTTTAGTAGGCTTGCGGCAGATGATTTGTATTCTGTATTTGCACTAACGTGACTCAATAATCTATAATTTAATAATCATGAAGAAAGTTGTTTTTGCTTATCTGTTGTGCGTGTTGAGTACGATGGCAACTGCACAGCGCACAGAAATCTTATTAGACAAAACCTGGAGGTTTACCCGCCAGGATGATCCCAAAGCAAGTGAGGCGGTATATAACGACCGCAAATGGCAGAACGTAACTGTGCCGCACGATTGGGCTATTTACGGGCCTTTTGATTCGCGCAACGATTTGCAGGTGATGGCGATTGTTCAGGACGGACAAAAGGAGGCTGAGCAGCATGCAGGCCGCACCGGTGGCCTGCCTTTTGTAGGCGTGGGTTGGTACCGGACAAAAGTGAAACTGCCGCAATTTAAAACAGGTAAAAAAGCTACGATCATTTTTGATGGAGCAATGAGCCACGCGAATGTTTATGTAAACGGAAAGAAAGTAGGCTATTGGCCTTACGGTTATAACAGTTTTCATTTTGATATTACCGATGCTTTAAAGCCGGGAGAAGAAAATACAATCGCGGTGCGTTTGGAAAATCCTACCGAGTTTTCGCGCTGGTACCCTGGCGCGGGCATTTACCGTAATGTGCATTTGGTAATTACCGAAACAGCGCATATTCCTGTTTGGGGATCACAAATCACTACACCTGTTATCAATAAAGATTTTGCTAAGGTTTCGGTTAAAACAAAAATTCAAAAACCTGCCAACGCAGACGTTTCAAAATATACTTTACAAACAAATATTATTGATGCTTCGGGAAGTACGGTCGCTTCTCAAAAATCCGCGATTACAGTTTATGATGATGCTACTTTTGATCAGCAGGTTATTGTAAAGAATCCCAAACTTTGGGATTTGGATCATCCAAATCTTTACAACGCAGTATCAAAACTTTATGAAGATGGAAAATTATTGGACACCTATGAAACAACCTTCGGTATTCGCTCTATTGAAATTATTCCAAATAAAGGATTTTATTTAAACGGCAAGCTCACCAAATTTAAAGGTGTGTGTAACCACCACGATCTTGGCCCGCTGGGCGGCGCTGTGAATGACGCTGCCATTCGCCGCCAGGTAAGGATTATGAAGGATATGGGTGCGAACGCCATTCGAACATCGCATAACATGCCGGCGCCTGAATTAGTAAAGGCCTGCGACGAAATGGGCATGATGCTGATGCCTGAAAGTTTCGATGAATGGAAAATTCCAAAAATGAAAAACGGTTACAATGCTTTGTCTAATCAATGGGCTGAGAATGACCTGACCAATCTGATTCATCATTTCAGAAATAACCCCAGCGTTGTAATGTGGTGCGTTGGTAACGAAGTGGAAGAACAAAGCGATCCATCGGGCGCACGGGTGGCGCGCTTTTTACAGGACATTTGCCATCGTGAAGACCCCACGCGGCCTGTAACAAATGGTATGGACAGGCCCGACGATGTATATAAAAATAATATGGCTGCAACAATGCAGGTAGCTGGTTTTAATTACCGCCCGCACCGCTATCCTGATGCCTATAAAATTTTGCCGCAGGAACTGGTATTGGGTACCGAAACCGTGTCAACAGTGAGTTCCAGAGGAGTTTATAAATTTCCGGTAGTTAAAAAGTCAATGGCAAAATATGAAGATCATCAATCATCGTCTTATGATGTGGAACATTGCAGTTGGAGCGATTTGCCGGAAGATAATTTTGTAATGCACGATGACCTTGGTTATTGTATGGGAGAATTTGTATGGACGGGATTTGATTATTTGGGTGAGCCAACGCCTTATTATACTGATTGGCCCAGCCACAGTTCATTGTTCGGAATTGTAGACCTGGCGGGCATTCCCAAGGACAGGTATTATTTATACCGCAGCCATTGGAACGATAAAGAAAATACGCTTCATATTTTACCACACTGGAACTGGGCGGATAGGAAAGACTCTGTTACGCCGGTTTTTGTTTATACGAATTATCCATCGGCAGAATTGTTTATTAATGGTAAAAGCCAGGGCAGGCAAACAAAAGATACAAGCTATAACGCAACAAACACCACTTACAACGCACGCGGCTTTGAAAGGCAAAAGCGCTACCGCCTGATGTGGATGGACACGAAATATGAACCGGGCACCGTGAAAGTGGTCGCCTACGATGCAAATGGAAAAGCAGTTGCAGAAAAGGAAATTAAAACAGCAGGCAAACCCGACAGGATTGTTTTAACTGCTGATAGAAGTACGATTAAAGCCGATGGCAAAGACATTTCATTTGTTAATGTAAAGATCGTTGATAAGAACGGTAATTTTTGTCCCGATGAAACGCGGCAGATTAACTTTAGAGTAATGGGTACAGGCTCGTATAAAGCAGCAGCCAATGGTAACAGCAGCAGCCTCGAATCATTTCAGGTGCCGTTTATGAAATTATTCAGCGGGCAATTAACAGCTTTGGTACAGTCTTCTGAAACACCCGGTACCATTACGTTTGAAGCGAGTGCAAAAGGAGTGAAGGGCGGCAAGATCGTCATTCAAACGAACTAATCGCAAAAGGCAGGTATAAAAAAACCGCTCGTTGATGAGCGGTTTTTTGTTATAAGTATTGTAGTGTACTATTACTTGTCCCAGAAAATACGCCCCTCTGACTTATTGGGCTGTAAATACTCTGGTTGAGATCCCAACTTCGTAACCGCCGCATTGAAATTCTCAATGTTGAATGAATTAGGAGTTGGTAAAATTGACCTTCTGGGAATTAAAAGAGGCGAGGCTCCCGCTGAAATTGCATCTAAGAATGCTGTGCCGTCAGTTGGATTTGCTGCTGCGTACTCTTTGAATTTAGGTAAACCGGTGCGCTTCCATGTAGCCCATGCTTCTTCTGGCCTCATAAAGAAATTAACCCATGCCTGTGAAACGATCAATTCTAATTTGTGAGCGCTGCTTCCTGTGTAAGCGATTTGGGGTTGTGCAAGATAAGCTGCAATCTTTGCATCCGTTATTGGAGCGTAATCTGCCGCTGTGGCTTCCGCCGCTGAAAGAACCTTCATTCTCTCGCCCCATTGCTGGTAAATCTTCATAGAGTTTCTGATACCATCCTCGTACCATTGTTGTGCTGTTTTTCCGCCTTTCGCGGCGCCTGCTTTTTCACTAATTTCTGCCATCATAAAACAAACCTCGGGGTAAGTTATTTGGG
>Ga0066256_1005418_pt2 | contig 10119 bp, 4 predicted proteins | sample ThiBio_1000_biof_FD_87107 | JGI IMG/M metagenome (GOLD analysis project Ga0066256, IMG submission 87107) | Wastewater bioreactor microbial communities from Cape Town, South Africa - Thiocy_expt_1000_biof (version 2) | ecosystem: Engineered > Bioreactor > Thiocyanate-remediating >... | reverse complement strand
ACTCGGCGTTCCTGGTGCTGGAGTTTGCGCCCACCGACCTGCTGGAGGTGATTAAGTCGGCGGGCGGCGGCGGCCTGCCGGAGCCGCGCGCCGCCACCCTGTTCTACCAGCTGGCCAAGGCGGGGGCGCACTGCCACCGCTGCCGCGTGTACCACGGCGACCTGAAGCCGGAGAACGCGCTGGTGATGGAGGGCGACGTGGTGAAGCTGTGCGACTTTGGCTCCGCCTCCTTTGTGCAGCAGACCAGCAAGGCGGCGGGCTCCATCTTCTACGCCGCGCCCGAGGTGCTGCCCATGCTGTCGCAGCACGACGCCACGCCCATGGCGCCCGGCGCGCACGTGGCGCACAAGGCGCTGCTGGCGGCCGCCTCCCCGCGCCCTGACTACCCCTCTGCCCGCACCTACGACGCCGCCGCCGCCGACGTGTGGTCGCTCGGCGTCGTCCTGTATGCCACGCTGGCGGGCCGGCCGCCGTTTAGCGAGGCGTCGGTGTACGACCTCAATTTCGTGAAGCTCGTTAACCGCGAGTTTGTCTTCCCGGCCTCCTTCTCGCCGGCCGCCGTGGAGCTGATCAGCGGCATGCTGCGCATCAAGCCGCGCGAGCGCCTCTCCATGTCCGGCGTCCTGCACGCCGCCTGGCTGACGTCGGTGCGCGTGGCGCGCGAGGGCGCCGACGCCGCCACCGACGCGCTGCGCCGCAAGCTGCGTGGCACAGACGGTGCGCATGCGTCGCGCCGTCGGCACGGCCGCCACCGCCACGTGCGCCACCACCACCGCCAGCGGCCAGACGTCATGGAGCCCGCCGCCGCGGCGCCCACTGAGGGTACAGACGACGCTGCCGCCAGCGGTCACCGCCGACGACACGTGCACCACCGTGCGCGGCCGCCCGCCGACGCGCCTGGCGCACCCCCCGGCGGCGACATTAGTACCGCGCCGCCAGCGGCGCCGCTGCCTTCCGGCGCCCACTCGCCCGACGACGCGCCGCCGCGCGGCACCGCGTCGGGGGAGCCCACCGCGCCGCCGTCGCCCATCCTCGGCGCTGCCGTTGCCGGCGACAGCGGCGGGGGGGGGCGAACACACCACCACCCGCACCGCCCACCACACCACACCCGCAGCGGCCGCCATAGCCCGCGGTCCGTGCTGGCAGCGCGTAATGTTCCGGCCGACGGCGGTGAGGAGGGTAGGGGTGGGGGCGGCGGTGCGGCAGTAGACAGCCGGTCAGACCTTGTGACGGGCACCGCGGCGTCGGCAAGCGGCGCCACGCCCGGCTTGCTGCACATTGGTGCCGATGCGACGGATGTGCAGGACCGCGGGGCCAGTCGCGCGTCTAGCAACGCCGGTGGCCACCGCCACCGCCACCACCCACACGCTCACGCACACCACCCGCTCCCGGGCGACGACGACGCGCCGGACGATGACAGCGGTGGAGCAAGCGCGAGCGGCAGCGGGGAGGGCGATGGTAGCACGAGCGGCAGCCGGTCGGGCAGCCACAGCGGCGGCAGTGACAACGGCAGCCGGTCGGGCAGCGGGGATGAGGACGACGCGTTCCCCTCACCCTACAGCTACGCGTCGCCGTTTGCCAGCGCGCGCGTCATGCCGCGCGCCATGTCGCCGCCCCCCGCTGCCGCGCCGCCGCCAGAGCCGCTGTCGCAAGGCGTGGGCGGCCTGCTGGGCCTGCGCATCCGCAGCTCGCGGCCGGCTGGCGAAGGCGGCGGTAGCGGCATCGAGGCGGCGCTGGCGGGGCGGGGACTGGGCCCCCCCCCCGGCCCGGGTGCGGGTGACGACGGCAGGACGGGCTTGGGGGGGCTGGGGCGGGCCCCCCCGTGGGGGGGGGGGCCCGCGGGGCCGCCGGGCGCCCCCGTGCCCCCGCCGGCGGGCCCGCCGCTGGGCCTCGGCCTCTCCATCCGCGTGCTGCGGCCCAACATGGAGACGGACGTCGGCGCCGCGCTGGCTGCCGCCACCGGCATGTGGTCAGCCACCGCCTCTGGCAGCGGCGGCGACACGGTTGCTTCCAGCAGCGTCGGCGCGCGCACGGGCCTGGTGCTGGGCACCGGCCGCATGACGGTGGACTCCACCGGCACCGGCGGCTCTGCCACCGACGCACTGCAGGGCGCCATGCAAAGCCTGTCGCTGCACTCTCGGCGACGCAGCGACGAGGGTGGCGACGTGGACATGACGAGCGGTGGCGGCGGCGGCAGCGGCGGTGCGCCGTCGCTGTCGATGCAACCGCGCCTTGGCTTGCCGGCCGGTCTGGGTCTGGGCCTGGGTGGCGGCGGCCCCCGCCTGGGCGGCGGCGGTGGCCTGCGGGGACCACCGCGCGCGGCGTCACCTGCTGGCGACGACGACGGTGGCGACGGTGGTGCCATGCCTGGGTTTAGCATCCCTACCGTGTCTGCTTCCATCCTGGCGTTCCAGGTGCGCCAGCGGCGCCTGCTCGCGGCGGCGGCCTCCTCCGGCCAGGCGGTGACCGCGCCGACACAAGTGCGCACCGTGTCGCCGTCGCAGTACGTGTCATCGCCCGCCGATGACGATGGCAGCTGGGGTGGCACGACGCCCGCCAGGGCCGCCAGCGCGGCATCTGCCAGCCCCCGGTCCCCACCGCGGGTGGGCTCTCAGGGCGCGTCTGCTGGTGCCTCACCAGCGTCTGCCTCCCCACCGCTGTCGCTTCGCTCCCCGCCACACTTGGCACCCATCGCTGCCGACGTCACTGCTGCTGCTGTCGCACCCGCGCCCATACCCGCGCCGCCTCCATTCGGCATGTCGCTCCGCATTGGTGCACGTGCCAGCAGCGGCGACGACGTGCCGGCGCCGGCACCAGCGCCAGCACCGGCACCAGCACTGGTGCTTGCGCTTGCGCCGGCCCCTGCGCCTGCAACTGCTCCTGCACCGTTAGTTGTGCCCCCGGCGCTGCCTAACATTGGCCTGCCACCGCTGTCGGGACTCCGAGTGGGTGTGGCTGCCGTGCCCGCGCAGCAAAGCGCCACTGGCACGCCGGCTGGCAGCGGGGTGGGAACGCCTGCCGGCGATGGCACGCCAGGTACCGGGTCCACACCTGGTGCCGGCACGCCTGGCGGCCTGAGCATCCGGCTGCCGGGCGGCGTCGCGCCGCCGCGCCTGCCCGGCGGCATCGCGCTGCCCGGCGGGGCCGGCACCGTGCCACCACCAGCGCTGCCGACGGGGGGCAGCGCGATGCCGCCGCCGACGCAGCCGCCGCAGCCGGCCATGCTGCCACGCGGCGTCGCGCCGCCCTCTGCCGCCATGATTGCAGCCGCCATGTATGCGCGCAACTCCGCGTCGCCCAAGGTGCACACCGGCGGCACTCCGTCGGCGGGGCTGGGCCCAGCGGCAACGCGCGCCATGGCTGCCGTGCTGGCGGCATCGGGCAACAACGTTGCACCCGGCCTGGAGCGCTCCCCACCGCTCTCAGCTGGCCGCTTCGGCGTACTGTCTGGCGGCGGCGGTGGCGGTGGCGGCGGTGGTGGCGGCATGCCACCGATGGCGGGGGCCGGTGGCGCCCATTTCACGGCGCCACCGCTGCCTGGCGCCCGCCCGCCTGCCGCCATCCCCATGGCTATGCGGCAGCGCCTGCTGCGCGAGGGCGGCGGCAGTGAGCTGGCTGGCGGCAAGGGCGCCAGTCCCAGCGCACTGCGCGGCACGCTGCCTGGCCCGCGGCCGATGAGTGCGGCGGCGGCGGCAGCGGCGGCAGCGGCAGCGGGCGGCCCTACCTACCAGCACTACCACCGCATTGGTACCGCGATGCAGGAGGCGGTGGAGTTGCAGCAGGCGGCGCGCGGCATTGGGGAGGGCTTCCAGCTGTCCAACGTGCACTTTGCGCCCGAGCGCACGCTGCATCGCCGCGTAGTGATGGGGCCGGGAGGCGTCGGCGGCAGCGCCATTGCAGAGGACGGTGGCGGGGACGATGCCGCCAGCTACTACAGCGTGGACGACAGCGGCAGCATCGTTGACGAGAGCGACGCGACGAGCGTGTGGAGCGAGTCGCGCGACGACGCGTCGTCGTACTACACGGACGACGACGAGGACGAGGAGGACGACGTCATGGGCGCCTCGTCCCGCAGCGTGGCCGACAGCGACGCCATGTCAGAATACTACTACGTGGATGGCGACGACCGCAGCGTGCGGTCGGGCAGCAGCCGGCGGTCCACACACAGCGCCGCGGCACGTGGCCGCCTGTTTGGCGCCACGCAGCCCGGCGCGCTGCTGGCCAATGCGTCCGTGTTGCACGCCGACGGCGACGCAGCGGGCGGGTTTGGCTTTGATGACGTCACGGCTGGCGGTCTGCATGACGGCGCGGCTGCCGGCGGCGCTGGCGACGGCGGGCTGCTGGGCGACAGTGGGCTGGGCGGCGGCGGTGGCATTGGGAGCGCGCGGGCGGGCCGCGGCGGTGCTGCCATGTTCCTTGGAGGTGGGATACTTGCGGGTGGCGGCGGGCGGGGCATGCGGGTGCGTGAGGGCCTGGCGCTGGGTCTGCGGCCCGCCGCTGCCGCCGAGGACGACGACGGCGATGAGGAGGGCGATGACGACGGCGAGGCGCGGACGGGCAGCGGCGGCCTCGCTGCCGACAGCGACGGCGACAGCAGCAACTTTTCACACAGCGTGGGGGCGGGCGCGTCGCGTGGGCGGCGCCCGCGCGCCGGCTCGAACGCCAACTCCAGCCACTCTGCGCGTAGCCACTCGGAGCGCAGCCACAGCACGGCGGGCGACAGCCGGCACAGTAGCCGCACCGGTGACAGCGCCGGCTACCACCGACGGCGGCCTGCGAGCCGCAGTCGCAGCCGCAGCCGCGGCGGCAGTGACGATGACAGCCGCCGGCACGGCGGCAGTCGGCGGCATGACGGGCATGGCCACGCTCGCAGCCGCGGCCGCGGTCGCAGTCGCAGCCGCAGTCGTAGCCGTAGCCGCAGCCGAAGTCATAGTCGCGGTCGCAGCAACCGCAGCCGCAGCCGCAGCCTGGGCCACAGCGAGCAGGCCAGCAGCCACCATGGGCGCGTCCGGCGGCGGCGGGCGGACAGCGACTTGACGCACAGCAGCGAGGCGCGCAGCAGTCGCGGGCGGCAGCGTGCGCGGTCGCTCAGCCGCAGCCACAGCCACAGCCACAGCCGCAGTAGTCGCAGTCGCAGCCGTAGTCGCAGCCGCAGTCGCAGTCACAGCGGCAGTGGCGCTGGCGACCGCCGCCGTAGGGACCGCCGCCGTAGCCGCAGTGGCAGCGACAGCAGGAGCCGCAGTGGCAGCCGCCGCAGCGGCAGTCCTAGCCGCCGGCCCAGAGGGCGTGACAGTCCGCACGACACCCGCAGCGGCAGCCGGAGTGGTACACACACCTCCACGCCGTCCAGCAGGAGCGGGCACCGGCGCGGGGATGCTGCACCACGCGCGACAGCGCGGCCTGCAGTTGTGCCACCTGCGCGGCCGGCGGCGCCAGCAGCAATGGTCTCGCCGGCGGGTGGCGGCATGGCTGCCGGCGCACCCGCGCCACTCAACCTGCGCAATGCGGGTGGCGGCGGCGGCGGAGGCGGTGGTGGCGGCGGGCGGGCAGCGCCGGTGGTGGAGGAGCACTCGCAGGGGTCAGACCGGACACCCAGCCTGTCCAGCGTCAGCCTGCCGACGCACACGCCGTATGCGGCGCGCAGCGGCGAAGGCACGCCGGCGCCGTACGGCGACATTCCACGTGGCAGCGACCCCATGTCCCCGCCTGCCGTCGTGCCTGGTTTCCCGCTGCCTGCCGAGTATGGCGGCGACGGTACCATGGTGGCTACCAGCTACAGCGGCGGTGGAGCTGGGGGCGGCAGTGTGGGGTCCGCTGACAGCGGCGAAGCAGCGAGCGTTGTCAGGGGCGCCGCGTTGGCGAGTGCCGTCGCCACCGCCGCCGCCGCCGCCACCGCCGCCGCTGCCGCCGCAGCGGCCGCGTACCTGGCATCGGGGGTGAAGCGGGCTCGTAGTCGGCGTCACAGCGACGCGTACTCGCCCATGGCTGCTGCCATCTTGCAGCCGCCCGCGCACCTGCTGATTGGCGGCCCCGGCGCCGCCGCCAGCATTGGGGCCGGCGGCGGCGCCAGCAGCAGCGGGGTGGATGCCTCCAGTTGCGGCACCGGCGGCAGTGGCGGTGGTGGCGGTGGTATTGGAAACGTCGCGGCTGTTGTTGGTGTCAGCAGCGGTGGGGTGGTGGTGAGCGGCGGCAGGGCTGCAAGCGGCAGCCGCGTGCCGTCGCAGCGCGCGTCACGGAGCGCCAGCGAGTGCAGTGCCGCCAAGCCTGACGACGCGAGCTCGCATGCGTCGGATTGGAGCCGCATGGAGGCGCGGCCGGTGCGCGAGGCGGGCGCGGTCGGCGGTGAGGATGGTGGCTGCGCCAGCGGTGGCGGCGGTGGCGGCGGAGGTGGCGGCAGTAGTGGCGGCGGCGGTCTGCCGCGCTTGCGCACGCACCACCACCATGGGCCCGCCCACGGCCACGCGCCCCACAACACGCAGTACGCTCACAGCATTGCGACGGAGGACGGCGCGGGCGGTGGCGGGGGTGGCAGCGTGCATGCGTCACTGGGCGAACCGCCCGCCAGCGGCGGCCTGGCTGTCAGTGCTGGTGAGGGTCTCGACCACGGCGACGCAACAATGGCGGAAGTTGCATATGACAGCGACGGCGGCATGGAGCGCAGCCCGGCGCCGGTGCGACCGCGGCTGCGTCTGCTGCCGGCAGGTGTCGCCACACCGCTGCCGTCACCGACGCATGTGGTGGGGCATCCCGGCGGCTTGGTCATCACGCACCGCAGCGCGCTGCGCACCGGTGGGCGGGAGGTTGGCAGCGGCGGCAGCGCCGCGATGGATGAGGATGCGCATGCACACGAGTAGCCATCGTTTCCTATTTTTTGCTGTGCGCCGCCGCCGCCGCCGCTGCTGCTTATACGCAGCAGCTGTTGCGCGGTGGTGCCATAGCCATAGTGTGTGTGTCTGGTAGTCCCTGCGCGAGCGACAGTGACAGCTCTCGTCTCGCAGCATGTGCCTGGTGTCGTTATTTGGCCGTTTGTGGCGGGCGTGCGTATTGTCGGGTCGTCATGATTGAACTACTGCAGCCGACAGGGGAACACCACAAACCGTCACCATTTTGTTAGGGCAGCCGCAGACACAAGCACAAACGCCGGGGAATCGTACAAATCAAGGGGGCGTGCGCAACACGACACGCACCAGCCAGCTTGTCAAAGTTGTTAACCAAACTTACTTGCCACACGTGCCTCCGCCGCTATCAACAGCGGCCGGCGGTGGGCCTGTCAATACCACGCTGTCTGGGCGGCCTGGTAGTGAACTGCGGCCGGCGCTAGGGGTGGCCTTACCAACACCACCTGCGACGCCGCTGGCGGCGCCACCGCTGCCACCGGCACCCCCGCTGGGAGCAGCAGGCCCTCCCCCAAGCTCGCGCTGCGCAGCCGCCACCATGCGTTCCGCCAGCGCCACATACGCGGCCTCAACGTTGATGCCCGTCCGCGCTGATGTCTCCAGGTACGGCACGCCCAACTCCTTTGCCACCTCCTGTCCCGCCTTGGTGGACACCTCGCGCCCTTCGGCCAGGTCTGCCTTATTACCCACCAGCACCATGCTGCAGCCGCTTGCTGCAAGGGGTTGGCGGGTGGGACTGGGTGGGGACACACTCCACGCGCATTTAACACCCTCTCCCTCGCCCACGCACCATGCTCGCTGATGGCACGCATCCACGTCTTGATGCTTCGAAATGAGGCGGTGGAGGTGAGGTCAAAGCACATGACGACGCCCTGTGCGCCACGGTAGTAGTTGGAGGCAATGGAGCGGAAGCGCTCCTGCCCCGCCGTGTCCCAAATCGTCATCTTTACAATCTTGCCGCTCGCCACCAGCGTCTTGGTTCCCAGGTCAAACCCCATCGTGCTGGTCTTATTCATGTCCACCGCGTCACCATGCACCAGGCGGTCCATGATGCAGCTCTTGCCCACCGCGCTGTCGCCCAGCATCAGCACCTTAAACTTGAAATCCACCACGTCACCCACCCCGCCCACGCCGCTTCCGCGGCCTGGCCCAGCTGGCCGCCACCCAGTGGGCGTGGCTCCGCTCCCGCCGCCGCTGCCACCGCTGGCACTCCCGGCGCTGCGTGCCGGCGTGACAGCGCTTCGTGCCGGCGTGGCGGCGCTGCCAGGCCCCGTGCCGCTGTTGCGCCGCGCCATGGCTGCGTCTTGCCACACTCGGGGCAATGCAAGCCGGTCTTACAATAACGTTACTTGGACCACCTTTTCCTCACTGCGTCGTTTGCCTGGCAATCGTCTGTCGTGTGGTTGCCGTCTGTCGTCTGTGTGTCGCCTGTTACTCGTCCTCTTCTCGCTTCTCGCCTACTCGGTGCGTCGCGGGGAATAAAAACCACGATATCGCAGTTATATGCACCAGGCAAGGAGCAGGTTCGCAATAATGTTGCCAATGTCGTTACTTTCTTGTGTAAAATTGCATGCCGAGCGTGTGGTTAGCAATTTTACTCTTTGCAAACAGGAGCAGCTCCGCCCCTCCCCGCATCGCTCTCGCCTCTCGGCGCCAACTGCCGGAACCGCCTTCCAGACAAGTTCCAGTCATGCAATGTTGGTCGGCTAACGTCGAGTTGGGCGTCACACGCGTTCAATCGCACGGCACGAATGGAAACAAGGTGCACGCGCGTGGGTGTGCACCAGGGAGGACGGAGGGGATAGGGCGCGGGCACAACAACAGACAGGCAGGAAGGTTCAGCATCGTCACGCTGGTCTGCCGTAGCGCCGCCGCAGGTTGCTGGATGGTGACGCACCATCTGGCGCGCCGCCAGAAGCGGTGGCGGACGTGGCGGACGGCGGATGCGGCACGGCGTCGCCGTCATCGCTGTCGTCGCCGATCTGGAAGTCGCTGGCGGGGGGCGCTGGCGCCGGTGGCGCAGAGGTGCCCGGCAGCGACAGCGACGGCATGTCGCCGCCGCCGGCCACCGCGGCGGGCGGGAACGCAGGTGTGGCAACGCCGGCAGAGACGGCGCGGCGGAAGGACGGCGCAGCGCCAGGGCCCAGCACGGGGCTGCGGCTGAGTGCATGCGCGTGTGCCGCGGCAGCCGCATCTGCCTGCCGCCGCAACAGCGCCTCGTCGCCGCGCACCGCGGTGTCATCCGGGAACGAGGTCAGACCAGACAGGCCGGCCCCCGAGCTGGAGCCTGCAAGGTGCGCGCCGGCGCCGGCTGCCACCGCCGCGGCTGCTGCAGGTGGTACGCCAGTAGCAGGTGCACGCGGCGCCCCTGCCGCACCTGCCACCACTGCTGCTACTATGCCGCCACTTGCGCCTGCAAGCGCTGCCGCCGCACCCGTCGCCGCCTTTGGTGGTGGTGACCCGGCGGCACCGCCCGCAGACGCAGCAGTAGTGGCAGCTGGTGTGCCCGCCGCCGGCGTGGCGGCGCCGCCCCCATTCAAGTGCAGTGCCGTTGTCAGCTCGTCTGTCACCGCCTGCTGCCGCGCCGTGATGAACCGCTCTGATGGCTTCCTGCAGGTATGGTGAGGGGGGAAATGGGGTGGTGGTGTGTGTGCCATGCGTCCGCCGCCGTGCCCCCCCCCCCCCCCCCCCCCCCCCCCCCCCCCCCCACCACCCCACCCTCACCCCTCCTCCTGTAGCCGTCCCACCCCACCGCCTCCAGGCCGGCGCGCGCGGCGATCATGTGCTGCACGCGGGTGGCGAACGCCTCGCCGGACTCGTCCGGGCGGCGCGTCTGCGGGTCCAGGAACCACACGTCCGCCACGAGCGCCCACGACGTCATGATGCGCAGCAGGTGCTGGCCGAACGACTGCTCGCGCGAGTTCCAGAACGCATCCACAAACACCTTGTTGTACTTGATGGCGATGGGGTTGATGGGCACGCCCAGCTCAAACACGCCTTTCTTGAACTGCACCACGTACTCGTTGTTGACGCAGGTGCCCTCCGGGAACACGAGCAGCGGCGTGTCCGCCTTGCTGGCGTCGTGCGAGTGCGCGCGCAGGCGCTCTGCCACAATGCGGCGGTCGTTGGCCTCGCCGCGGTTGAACCAGATGCAGGACAGGCCGCCCAGCAGCGAGTCCTGCTGCAGGCCCACCCAGCCGGGGTGCTTCTGGCCCACCACGGA
>Ga0066256_1005717_pt1 | contig 10120 bp, 10 predicted proteins | sample ThiBio_1000_biof_FD_87107 | JGI IMG/M metagenome (GOLD analysis project Ga0066256, IMG submission 87107) | Wastewater bioreactor microbial communities from Cape Town, South Africa - Thiocy_expt_1000_biof (version 2) | ecosystem: Engineered > Bioreactor > Thiocyanate-remediating >... | reverse complement strand
AGGTCCGTCGATGTCACCGGCGCTTTCCGACGGCGATGTCGTCGTCGTCCGGTTCGGGGCGCCGGTCGAGGCGGGCGGCGGGGGGCTCGTGCGGGGGGCGGCGCGGCCGGGACAGCTGTCCGTGAAGCGTGCGGTCCGGCCGGCTGTGGAGGGCTGGTGGGTGGAGGGGGACAATCCGTTCGGGTCGACGGACTCCCGCACGCTCGGCCCGGCGATGGTGGACGCGGTGGTCAAGGCGCGGATGTGGCCGAAGCCGGGGAGCCTGCGAAGGAAACGGTGAAGCACGCCCCGCCCTCGGGTGCGGGGGAGGCGGTGATGTCGGCGCCCATGCGGGTCACGAGGCCGTGGACGAGCGCGAGCCCGACACCGCCGGCGCCGACCGGACGGTGCCCGCGGTAGCGCTCGTGCAGGGCGCCGCGTCGGAAGACGTGGGGCGCGTCGTCGGGGGCGAGGCCGGGGCCGCCGTCGCGGACCTCGAGTGTGCCGGGCCGCGCGGCGAGGACGAGCGGCGCGCCGGGCGGGACGAGGCGCAGCGCGTTCTCGGCGAGGGCGTCGACGACCTGGCGCAGCCGCCGCAGGTCGGCGTGCACGAGGACCGGCTGCGGTGGCAGCTGAAGGACGAAGTCCACACCTGCTGCGGCACAACGGGCCCGCCACACGGAAGCGGCCTCGCCGAGCAGGGCGACGAGGTCGACGGGGCCCATGTCGAGGCGGAAGTCGTCGGCTTCGAGGCGGGCGAGCTCCATGAGATCGGCGACGAGCCGGTCGAGGCGCTGGGCCTCCTGCAGGATCGTGGTGCCGGCGGCGCGGGCGTCGTCGCCGGTGACGACGCCGTCGGCGAGTGACTCGGCGAACCCGCGAACGGCGGTCAGCGGGGTGCGCAGCTCGTGGGAGACCGAGAGCAGGAACTCGCGTTGGCGCCCTTCGCTGTGCGACAAGGCGTCGGCGAGCTCGTTGACGGCGGCGGCGACCTCGGCGACCTCGCCCGGCCCGGCGACGGGGACGCGGACGTCGCGACGTCCGGTGCGCAGGCTGCGGGCGGCGGAGGCGGTGCGGCGCAACGGCCGCGCGAGCAGGGTGCCGACGACCCCGCCGACGAGCAGTGCGACCCCGGCGCCGGCCAGGAGGGCGAAGGCCAGGTTGCGACGGATGAGCCCGGTGCCGAGGGGTCCGGTGTCGGTGGTGCGTGCCAGCGCGAACGCACCGGCCGGGGTGGGCCTGGCCTCGACGATCCATGTCCGCTTGCCCGACTCCACGACGGCGGACACGGGGGTGCCGGTGACGGCGCGGTCGACGTCGGCGCGGCGCAGGGCGGCGGCGACGTCGGTAGCCGGCGCGGGGAGGCGGAGCCCGTCTCCGATGCCGACGACGGCGATGTCCTGGCCCTGCAGCACCTGCACGACCGACCGCAGGCCGGCACCACCGGGAGAGGACGCGAGCTGCGCCGCGACGACGTCGGCCTGCTGGGCGAGGACGTCGCGGGTCACCTGGCGGGCGGTGGCGCCGACGAGCCGCAGCCCGACGAGCGCGGCGACGACGACGGCGACGACCGCGACGAGCAGGCAGCTGGCCGTGACGCGGAACGCCAGCGAGGTGCGCGGCCGGGTCACGGCACGTCCGCTGCGTACCCGACGCCGCGCACGGTCCGGATGGGGCTGGCGTCGCCCAGTTTCGCGCGCAGTTGCGCGACGTGGACGTCGACGGTCCGCGCCCCCGACGACGCGGTGTAGCCCCACACGGCGGCGAGGAGCTGGTCGCGGGTGTGGACGCGGCCCGGGGCGCGCACGAGGTGGGTGAGCAGCGCGAACTCGGTGGCGGTCAGCGCCACCTCGGCGCCCCCGACCCGGACACGCCGCTGGTCGACCAGCACCTCGACGTCGCCGACACGCAACACCTCGTCGAGGACAGGGACACCACCGGCGCGGCGCAGGACCGTCCGGACCCGGGCGACGAGCTCGCGGGGGCTGAACGGTTTGGTGACGTAGTCGTCGGCACCCATCTCGAGGCCGAGGATGCGGTCGACCTCGTCGTCGCGGGCGGTGACGAACAGGACGGGGGTCCAGTCGTGGGCGGCGCGCATACGTCGGCAGATCTCGACGCCGTCGATGCCGGGCAGCCCGACGTCGAGGACGACGGCGACGGGGGAGAGCCGGCGAACGGCGTCGAGGCCCGCGGTCCCGTCGTGTACGACGTGGACCCCGAAGCCGTCCTTGCGCAGGTAGAGGCGCACGAGGTCGGCGATGGCCGGTTCGTCCTCGACGACCAGCACGAGTCCTGGCACGTGTGGATCGTGCCACCGGGTCATCTGCCGGCGTCCGCCGCGACCTCGGATTCGACGGCACCGACAGTCGCTTCGGCCGACGAGAGGGTCGACTGATCCGACGCAGTGCCGGAGTCGCACCCTGCGGGGGCCGCCAGGCCCGCGAGTGGGGCGACGGGGAGCATGGCCCTCACGAGCCGTCCTTGGTCCGGATGTCCTCGAGGGTCTTCTTGGCCGCGGAGAGCTGGTCGAGCCGGTCCTGGCGGTGGGAGAGCCGGGCGGCGATGAGGTCGGCCAGCGCGTCGTCACCGGCGGCGCGGGCCCTCGACTCCTTGTTCGTGAGCCATGCCGTGGAGCCGCGGGTGCTCGCGTCGCCGTTGATCCGGGCGGTCACCTTGTCGATGCGTGCCAGCAGTTTCGGGATCCGCTCGGTGCACGTCTTCTGGGAGCCACCACTGTTGGTGGGTGGGGCGTCGGCGAACGCGGTCCCGCCACCGACGACCAGCGCCGTCGCCGCAACTCCGGTGACGACCGCGCCACTGACCCATCGCGTCACTCGCATCCGTTCCTCCTGCGTCGGGTCCGGCGAGGGGAGCCGGACGGGCAGGACGATGCCGGGCGGGGGTGAAGCGTCGGTGCGGGCGATGTTCGGGTCGTGTCAGGGCGCCGTCTCATCCGTGAGACACCGCGGACACCAGGCATGCGGTATGCCTTCGTTCCGAAGAGGACCGGATCCAGGAGGCCCGAATGATCTTCATCGTCTTCAGGCTCGACGCCCGCCCGGACAAGCGCGACGAGTTCCTCGACGGGATCGTCCGCTACTCGGAGCAGGTGCGCGCCGAGCCCGGGAATCTGGTGTTCAGCTGCTACGAGAGCGTCGAGCGCGCGAACGAGTTCACCGTGCTGGCCAACTACGAGGACCAGGCCGCGGGGGAGGCGCACGTGTCGTCGGAGCACGCGAAGTGGTTCTTCGGCTGGCTGCCGTCGGTGGTGACGGAGCAGCCGAAGATCGTCTTCACGGAGCTCCCCGGCGAGGGCTGGGGCCCCATGGGGGAAGTGGTGATGGAGAACGCCTAACCCTTGCGCGCAGCGGCGTAGACGACGACCGTGTTCCCCCACGGATCACGGGCGACGGCGCGGATCTCGTGGGGGCCCTCCTCGGGCGCGCGGACGACGGTGCCGCCGGCCTCGAGCAGGGCCGTCAGCGCGGACGGCACGTCGGCGACCTTGATCGACGCGGCCGGGAAGCCGTTGGTGAGGTCCTCCTCCGGCGCGGCCAGGGCGAGCGTCGTGCCGCCGGCGTCGAGGGCGGCGTAGCGCGAGCCGTCGACGAACTTCGTCGCGAAGCCGAAGACGGAGCCGTAGAACTCGACGGCCGCGCCGACGTCGGCGACGGGGTGCAGGACGTTGCCGATGCGGGCGGGGTTCTCGGACACGGGGGGCTCCGCTGGGTGGGGGGGGGGGTGGCCCCCGGCCCGGCCGGGCCCCCGCCGGGCGGGGCGGGGGGGGCGCCCGCCTCGGGTGGGAGAAGGGAAGAGGCGGCGGGGTGGACGCCATGACGACCGCCCTCCCCCCTGACGGACCCCGCCTGTACGCCGAGGAGCAGGGCACGGGCGACCCGCTGGTCCTGCTGCCCGGCCAGGGGTCGAGCCACCTGATGTGGGGGCGCACGATCGGCCTGCTGGCGGCGCGGCACCGGGTCGTCGTGTTCGACTACCGGGGCACGGGGAAGAGCGGGACGCCGGAGGACGGATGGTCGACGCGGGGGTTCGCGGGCGACGCGGTCGCGGTGCTCGACGCGCTCGGGATCGAGCGGGCGCACGTGTACGGGTTCTCGATGGGCGGGCGTGTCGCGCAGTGGGTCGCGATCGACCACCCCGAGCGGGTCGGCGCGCTGGTGCTCGGCGCGACGACGCCCGGTGACGCGCACGGGGTCCCGCGCCCGCCGCACGTCGACGAGCGGCTCGGCGCGGGCGGCGACCTGACCGAGTTCCTGCACAACCCGGGCTGGGCGCGGGCCCGGCTGCGGGTCGAGGGGGTGTGCAACGACTGGCGCGTCGGCACGTCGCAGCGGGCCGCGCTGAGGCACTACCGGGCGAGCCAGGCGCACGACTCGTGGGACGGGCTGGCGTCGATCACGGCGCCGACGTTGTGTGTGCACGGCACCGAGGACGTGCTGAACGTCGTCGCCAACAGTGACATGCTCGCGCAGCGCATCCCGGATGCGCGGGTGCACTGCATGCCGGGTGCGCAGCACGCGTACTTCGAGGAGCAGGAGGTGGAGGCGACGAAGGTCGTCCTCGACTTCCTGGCGGAGCACCCGATCGTGACGGGGTGACGAACGCGACCCTGCCCGTCGGCGCGGGGCGCGGGTAGCATCCCGGTCGAACCCGACCGCCTCCACGGCCGGCCTCGACCGCGACATCCGCGGTGACCGGCAGGTGGGGCAGTCCGGCACCGCGAGCGGGGCGAACACCCGCGACCTCCGGTGTACGGAACGCGCGACCTTCGTCGCGCACACCCACCGCACCCGAGGACGAGGGACCCCTGTCATGACCACCGCGCCCGAGCGCGCCCTGTCGGCCCCCACTCGCGACGAGATCTTCGACGCCCACCGTGGCGGCAAGCTGTCGACCGGCCTGACCGCCCATCTGCGCGACCAGCGCGACCTCGCGATCGCCTACAGCCCCGGGGTGGCCGAGGTCAGCCGGGCGATCGCCGCCGACGCGGCCGTCGCCCGCACCCACACCTGGGCCGACCGGCTCGTCGCCGTCGTGAGCGACGGGACCGCCGTCCTGGGCCTGGGCGACATCGGCCCGCGCGCGGCGCTGCCGGTCATGGAGGGCAAGTCGGCGCTGTTCAAGACGTTCGGTGGGCTCGACTCGATCCCGCTGGTCCTCGACACGACCGACGTCGACGAGATCGTGGAGACGCTGGTGCGGCTGCGCCCGAGCTTCGGCGCGGTCAACCTGGAGGACGTGTCGGCGCCGCGCTGCTTCGAGCTGGAGGCCCGGCTGATCGAGGCGCTCGACTGTCCGGTCATGCACGACGACCAGCACGGCACCGCGATCGTGCTGTTCGCGGCGCTGCGCGGGGCGTGCGAGGTCACCGGCCGCGACCTGGCGTCGTTGCGGTTCGTCGTGTCCGGGGCCGGTGCGGCGGGCATCGCGTGCTCCCGGATCCTGCTGGCGGCCGGGGCGCGTGACGTGGTCCTGCTCGACTCGCGCGGCGTCGTCGACGCCACGCGGGGGGGTGAGAAGGCGGCGCTCGCCGCGATCACCAACCCGCGCGGGGTCATCGGCGGGATCGCGGAGGCGATGGCGGGTGCCGACGTGTTCGTCGGCCTCTCCGGCGCCCTGCTGCCCGAGGAGCTGCTGGCGTCCATGAACCCGGGCGGGATGGTGTTCGCACTGTCCAACCCGGACCCGGAGGTGCACCCGGACGTGGCGGGCCGCTACGCCCCGATCGTGGCGACCGGCCGCAGCGACTTCCCCAACCAGATCAACAACGTGCTCGCGTTCCCGGGCGTGTTCCGGGGTGCGCTCGACGCCGGGGCGCGCCGGATCACCGAAGCGATGAAGCTCGCCGCGGCCGACGCGATCTTCGCCGTCGCGCGCGACGACCTGGCTCTCGACCGCATCGTCCCCGGCCCGTTCGACCCGCGGGTGGCCCCTGCGGTGGCCGCCGCGGTCGCGGAGGTCGCGGATCGCGGGTGATCACGATCGGGGGGCCGACCGGTTACGCAACGCAGCGTGAAGCACGTCACGACCCCCACCTGGGGTTATTCCACCGGTCGGCCCTCGCGATCACAGCCTGTGCGTGTTCCTCCGGTACCTCACTCGGGGCGGCGTAGTCCGTCCGTGTGAAGTCGGCGCATCGAGTGGACGAGTGACTCGTTGTTCCGAGTGCACCGTCGGCGCACTTGGTGGGGGAAGCCCGTGAGCGAGTTCGGACGTGGTCCCCGCGACGAGCGGGACGAGAACCGGGACGACGTCCCGGCCACCGAGGCCGTCGTCATGGCCGACCTGCGCCGGTCGCGGCAAGCCGTCCAGGGCCCCGCGGACCCCGGGGCCGTGCGGTTCGCGGAGAACCTCGCGCGGGCGATCGACCGGGCCCCCGGCCACCCCGACGAGGACATCGACGCCGACGACCGTGACGTCGCGATCGCGGCCGTCGCGCCCGCCCCTGCGGCGGCCGAGCCGCTCACCGACCCGCGTCGTGACCGGTCCTTCGGCCCCGCGTCGCTGCCGCCCGACACCGTCCACGCCGGACGTCCGGGGCCGAGGTCGTTCGCCACCGACGCGCCCGCCCGTCCGGTGGTCGCCCCGGGCGTCCGTGAGACGGCGTTCGGCCGCTCCGGGGCCGACATGCTGCCGCTCCCGGCGACCGCCGCGGTGGTGGTCGACCGGTCCGACCGGATCGTGCGGGTCAACCCCGCGTTCGCACGGCTCGCCGGCCGGATGCCCGGGGACCCCGAGAACGGTCCGCTGGGGATGCCGCTGCGCCGCCTCGTCGTCGGGACCGACGGCGACGCCCGGCTGATCCGCGCCGACGGCACGCTCGCGCGGGTCCGCGTGGTCCGCTGGGACCTCGCGATGGACCTGCAGGCGGTCGTGTTCGTCGAGCTCGGGTCGGCGTCGGACGCGCGGCGCATCGCGGAGCTGGAGCGGATGGCCCGGGTCGGCACCTGGACCTACGAGCTCGCGTCCCCGGCGGGGTGAAGGACCCGCGACCCCGCCCCCGGGGCCCTGCGGGGTGTCCCCGGGGCCGCGCTGCCGGCGGCGCCCGAGCCGCTGTCGGCCGACGGCCTGCCCGACTGGCTGCGCCGCGTCCCCGAGGGCGCGGGCAACGGCTACCGCATCGACGCGCTGCCGCTGCTGCGCGCCGACGGCACCCGCGTCTGGTGTGGCGTCGGCGTCACCGTCACCCGTGCCGACGACGGCGCCCCGCTGTTCCTCGTCACCTGCGAGGACATCGACGACCGCCGCCGCGCGGCCGAGGTGCTGCGCAGCGCGGGCACGGTCGACCCGCTGACCCGGCTGCTCAACCGGGCCGCCGCGCTCGACGCGGTCGACCGGCTGCTGGTCGGCCCGGCCCGCGACGGTGTCGTCCTCGTCTGCGGCGACCTCGACGACTTCGCCCGTGTCAACTCGTCGCTGGGCCACGAGGCCGGCGACGACCTGCTGGTCACGTTGGCCGGCCGGCTGCAGCGGGAGCTGCCGTTCGGGTGCACCGCGGCCCGGCTCTCGGGCGACGAGTTCGTCGTCATCTGCTCCGACCACGCCGAGGCCGGTGGCCCGGAACGGTTGGGGCACATCGTCGCCGAGCTGCTGCGCACGTCGGTGACGGTCGCGGGGCGTCCCGTCGAGGTCACCGCGTCGGTCGGGCTGGCGACGCCGACGGCCGACCCCGGCCTGCGCGCCGCCGACATGCTGCGCTTCGCCGAGGTCGCCATGCAGGAGGCCAAGAAGCGCTCCCGCGGCGGCGTGGGAGTGGCCACCGAGGTCGTGATGCGGTCGGCGACGAGCCAGCTGGTCGTCGAGGCCGAGCTGCGCGCCGCGATCGCCGACGACCGGCTCGCGCTGGAGTACCAGCCCGTCGTCGCCGCCGACGGCCCCGTCCGCAGCTCCGAGGCGCTGATCCGCTGGCCGCACCCGGAGCGCGGCATGGTCTCGCCGGGGGAGTTCCTGCCGGTGGCCCAGCGCGGCGGCCTGATGCGCGAGCTCGACATGTGGGTGCTGCGCACCGCGGCGCGGGAGGCGGCGTCGTGGGCGCCGCTGGCCGACGTCGCCGTCGCGGTCAACCTGGCAGGGCTGCTGCCGGGCGACCCCGAGTTCGCCGACGTCGTCAACGCCACCCTCGCCGAGACCGGGCTCGACCACTCGCGGCTGATCCTCGAGCTGGTGGAGACGAGCCTGGTCGCGCTGCCGCCGCACGCGTTGGCGGCCATGGCCGATCTCGTCGCGCGCGGCGTCCGCTTCGCCGTCGACGACTTCGGCACCGGTTACTCCTCGCTCGCCCGGCTCAAGGAGCTCCCCGCACAGACGGTCAAGGTCGATCGCGCGTTCGTGACGGGCATCGCAGACGACCCGGTCGACCACGCCGTCGCCCGTGCCGTCGTCGACATGGCGCGGGCCATGGGGCGCAGCACGGTCGCCGAGGGCGTCGAGACGCCGGAGCAGTTCGAGGCGTTGCGCGCCATCGGTGTCGACGCGTTCCAGGGCTGGTTGTTCGCCCGCCCGCTGGCCGCCGACGCCATGCGCGACGTGCTGCGTTCGGGCCGGCTGCGGGTCCCGGCGTCGACCGACGTGGCCTGACCGGACATTTCGACGACCGTTTCTGGCACGCGGGCGGGGGTCCGTCGGAAGGGTCGCGGTCCGGTCACATCGGTCGCGGCTGTCGGTGTGCCGGGCTAGATTCGCGGAACTGCGGCGGCCGACAAGCGGCCGTCGGCGACGACGGGGGTACCCGGATGATCGAGTTCCGGGGCGTGACGAAGCGCTTCCCGGACGGCACCGTCGCGGTGGACGATCTCGACCTCGTCGTCGATTCGGGTCGTATCACCGTGTTCGTGGGGCCGTCCGACAACATCGCGACGGTCCCGTTGCTGTTGGGATGGAACAAGAAGCAGGCCCGCGAGCGGGCGGCCGAGCTGATGGACACCGTCGGCCTCGCCCCCGAGATGGCCAAGCGCTACCCGGCGCAGCTGTCCGGTGGCCAGCAGCAGCGTGTCGGCGTCGCCCGGGCCCTGGCGGCCGACCCGCCGGTGCTGCTCATGGACGAGCCGTTCAGCGCCGTCGACCCCATCGTGCGCGAGACGCTGCAGGACGAGCTCCTGCGGCTGCAGGGCGAGCTGGGCAAGACCATCGTGTTCGTCACCCACGACATCGACGAGGCCATCAAGCTGGGCGACAAGGTCGCGGTGTTCCGCACCGGCGGCAAGCTCGCCCAGTACGACGAGCCGGGCGTGCTGCTGTCCCGCCCGGCCGACGACTTCGTCGACTCCTTCGTCGGTCGCGACCGCGGCTACCGCGGCCTGGGCTTCCTGTCCTCCGACGGGCTGCCCATCGGCGACCTGCCCGTCGTCGCCATCGGCGACCGGATGCCCACCGACGGCTGGGCGCTGGTCGTCGACGGCGAGCGTCGCCCGCTGGGCTGGGTCGCCCGCGGCACCGGCACCGTCTACGAGGACGCCCTCGTCCCGGGCGGTTCGCTGTACGACGCGGGCGCCGGTTCCCTGCGCGCCGCGCTCGACGCGGCGCTGTCCTCGCCGTCGGGGCGCGGTGTCGCCGTGGACGGTGACGGCCGGGTACTGGGCTCCATCGGCGCCGACGATGTGCTGCGCGGCCTCGCCGACTCCCGCGAGGCCGACGGCGCCCCCGGTGCCGACGTCGGCCGGCCCGTCACCGACACCGACGCCGCCGATCGGGTCGGCTGAGGCGGGCACGTCGTGAACTGGGTGCTGGAGAACATCTCGTTCATCGCGAGCCTGCTCACCGACCACATCGTGTTCTCGCTCGTCCCCGTGGTCATCGGGCTCGTCATCGCCGTACCGCTGGGGTGGCTGGCCAACCGGGCCGGGTTCGGCCGCGCCGTCGTCGTCAACCTGGCCGGGTTGCTCTACACGATCCCGTCGCTGGCGCTGTTCGTGTTCCTGCCGGTCATCCTCGGCACGGGCATCCTCGACCCGATCAACGTGATCGTGGCGCTGTCGGTCTACACGGCGGCGCAGCTGGTCCGCACGGCCGCCGACGAGCACGAGGCCGTCCCGCCGCTCGGCGTCGACGCGGCGACCGCGATGGGATTCACACCCTTCCGCCGGCCCGTCGCCGCCCAGCTGCCCAACTCCGTGCCGGTCAC
>Ga0066256_1005716_pt1 | contig 10121 bp, 5 predicted proteins | sample ThiBio_1000_biof_FD_87107 | JGI IMG/M metagenome (GOLD analysis project Ga0066256, IMG submission 87107) | Wastewater bioreactor microbial communities from Cape Town, South Africa - Thiocy_expt_1000_biof (version 2) | ecosystem: Engineered > Bioreactor > Thiocyanate-remediating >... | reverse complement strand
AAATGTAGATCCAAGTGTGCAATTCCCGTGAATTCCAACGCCGGGAATCCCAGTGGATGATTGATCGGCGCGCGTCGCTGCTGAAATTACGCTGCCGTATGGTGGCGTTCGTTTATTGGTTTGTGGCGTATTCGACGCCTCTGCCCTACCGGTAGTGGGGGTGCCAGGTGGTGGTGGTATGTGGTGCCAGGTGGGGCTGGGTGGTGGTGGTATGTGGTGGTACCATGAAGTAGTGGCTGCTGGCTGAGCACCGGAACACGCAGTTATTTCACTGCTAGTACCGGTAGACTGCTACAGTGCGCATGCGAGGTAGGGTGTGCGGTACCCTGTTGCGATCCGGCTGTTGCAGATTGCGGCAGCGGTGGTGGTGTGCGCCGACGTGGCAGGCAGCCTAGCAGCAAACGGCGAGGTCGCTGCTGGCGAGCCACCATGGGACAAACGGGGAGCAAGCCGGCGACTGGTGCCGCCGCTGCTCCTGTTGCTGAACGTACTGCAGGCAGCGGCGCCGCAGCCGCCGCCGCTGCTGCAAGTGGCGGCGGCGGTACTGCCGACGCACCTGCCGCAGCTCCTGCCGCCGCAAGCGCCGCAAGCGTCGGTAGCAGTCGACCACCAGAGTGCACACTCCCAGCAGAGTACACGCTGACATTCAGCGACATCAAGTGGGACAAGGACGGCGACGATGAGAGGGTAGAACTGGGACGCGGAACCTCTGGCACTGTGTTTGCGGGGCAGCTGCACGGGCAGCCGGTGGCCATCAAGTATGAGGTGATAGACAACCCCGACGGCGCGGCGGGATGGACCAAGACAGCGGTGCTGCATATGCGCGCCAAGTGCCCGCACATCATTCTTATGCACGGCGCGGTGGTGCGCAAGCCCACAACAGGCGGCAGTACAGCATATTACTCTATTATGGAGCGGCTGGCAGGGACGCTGACAAAGCTGCTGCTGACGCGTGGCGGCGCGCACCACGACGCCGACATGGAGCTGCGGTTGGCACTGCTGGCGGATGTGGCAGGCGGCCTGGCACACTTGCATGCGGCGTCCGTCATCCACGGCGACGTGAAGCCGGACAACGTGCTGCTCAGTTCATCCACGCCTCCGGTTGCCAAGCTGACGGACTTGGGCAGCAGTGTGCTGCGGCGAGAGGGCGCCGAGATCCGAGAAACAATGATGGGCGAACGCGGCACGCTGATGTACATGGATCCGCGACTGTTTAACCCTGCCGCCGCCATCACGGCTGCGAGTGACGTGTACAGCTTTGGCGTGATGGCGTGGCAGCTGCTGAGCGGGCTTGTGCCGTACGAGGCCGACTTGATTGCAACGCTGCCGCCGAGCGCGACGGGGCTGCAAACGGTTGACGCGTTGCGACGTCACGTGCTGGGTGGTGGCCGCCCACCTGTTGCGGTGCTCGTAGAGTGCGGCGTGCCGCCCTCCATAGTGACGCTGGTGGAGTCGTGCTGGGCGCATGAGCAGGCGTCGCGGCCGACCATGGCGGCGGCGCAGCAGGCGCTGAGGGCGGCGGCAGCGGTGTTCGCACCGCTGGCGTATGCGTGGGATGACGAATTGGAGCTGCCCAATCATGGTACTTTTGTGACTGCCTTGGCGCTGCTGCCGGGCGGCCGGCTTGCCAGTGGTGATGCCATCGGTGTGGTGCGACTGTGGGACGCTGCGCGTGGCGAAAAGGCGCTGGCGGTGCTGCAGCGACATGCTGGAATTGTACGCGCGCTGGCGGCGCTGCCCGACGGTCGCCGCCTAGCTGCTGCTATGGTCAACGGCAAGGTGAGTGTGATTGCGGTGTGGGACACGACAACTATGCCACCCACCCGATGCGTCACTATTGATTGCGATAGTGGCGTGAACGCGCTGGTCGTGCTGCATGATGGCCGACTCGCGGCAGGCTGCACCGATGGTCGTGTGCGGCTGTTGGATATTACGGATAGCGCGGGCGCAGGTGCGGTGCCAGCGTCGGCAGCAACGCTGGAGGGATACGCAAGTGGCGTAGCAGCGCTGGCGGTGCTGCCTGCTGGTGCCCTAGCGAGCGGGGCGTGGGACGGCACAGTGAGGCTGTGGGACGTGGGTGCGCAGGCGTGTGTCGCGACGCTGAAGGGGCACACATCCATTGTTTCTTCGCTGGCGGTGCTGGCTGATGGCCGGCTGGCCAGCGGCTCCACTGATTGCAGCGTGCGGCTGTGGGATGTTGCCACCCGGGCTTGCGTGGGTGTGCTGGCGGGGCACAGTGGCAATGTGAGTGCCCTGACAGCGCTGCCAGACGGCCGCCTGGCCAGCGGATCGGCTGACAGCACCATTCGGGTGTGGGATACACGTCTCACTACCGCTGCCGCCAACTCTGCCGGCGGTGGCGCTGCTTTTGCCACGCCTGTGGAGGTGTTGGAAGGGCACACCACTTGGGTCCTTTCGCTGGCGCCGCTGCCTGGCGGCCGTCTCGCCAGCGGGTCGGGAGACGGCACGGTGCGCCTGTGGCGCCTGCCGCCGGTACACGACCTCATCATGCCCATTGGTTGAAGCGTATTCGCGGCGCCTCCTTGTCACATCGTTCACGGTGCGGGCGCCGCCATCTGGGCTGCAACGCTGCTGGAAGCGCATGGTGGGCGCGCCATGGCATACTGGCGCATCCCGCCTGGCACGCACCTTGTCCGCGGCCGCCCCGACACCCGCCCAACGCTGCCGGCACACCCGCCGTGGGAGAGATACAATACTGGCCACCATAGTGACGGCGACGCGTACATGGCGGAGTAAGGCAAGTACCGGTAACGGCTGTCGCATCCGGACCCGGTGTGGCCGCCTTCAACTGAGGCCAGCCGCCAAAGCCGCCAGCCATCATTAAAGCCTGCCCAACGTACCTGTATCTCCCACAGCCATTGTCGGAACGCGTAGCGCACTTCGGAATGGAAACAGTGTCGTGCCACTATGTCTGGGTGCCATGCCGCCCAACGACCGATCGGCGGCGACGACCATCACTTCTCAATCAACATGTAAGAACACGCGGGCCGCGCTGCGCGCTGCAGCCTGCAGGGTGAGGGTAACCTGGGTAACAACACACAATCAGTGTTACAAATGCACCGCACACCCATTCGCACGCGTACACAGGCATTGCTACTTACCACATGATGTGGAGTCAAGAATTTCACTCGTTCTAGCGGCGCAAAGTACGTTTTTCCATTACTAACAGCAACTGCTCCGCACCCTCGGCGCGCGAGCAGGCGGCCGCGGCACTGTGCGGCAGTGCGCGACCGCGGCGGCAAAATGCCACGGCCATACCATAACAAGGCATATACTGTTGCAAGGTCCGTTGGGTGTCGGTCGCATGCTGCGCGCCGCATAGCAAACCTGTGATGCGTTCACCGGACAGGGCCGGCACCGGTAGTGCAGCGTCCATAAGGTCAACGATCGGACTTCAATCATGGCGCCGGCAGCGCTGGTGATGGGCGCGCTGCTGGCGGCGGTGGTGGCGGTGGCGCGCGTGGGCGCGGTGTGGCACTCGGACGCCGTGATGGTGAATGGGCAGTCGGTGACGTGCCCGTGCGACACGGCGCCGTGCCGCCTGTGGACGGCGGCGGAGGTGGCGGGCGGCGGCGCGGGCGTGGCGCTGTCGCAGCCGATGTGCGGCGTGAACGCAGCCACATGCGTCGCGGGGAGGGGCGCGGTGGTGGCGGCAGCAGACTGGCTGGTGGGGTTGGTTACCAAGCGTGTGTCACTTGCGCGGTGCACGGCGCCCATCACGTGGGTGTCGCCGTGGTCAGATGTGTACGCCATGACCACAGATGGGGTACCGAATGCCTTGGACATGGCATGGCGCCAAACTGCGGTGCCAGTGGGCATCAACAGTCGCGATGCCAGAGCAGGCGTCACCCTCCGCCTGCACTGCGTACGGTGTGGCGGGGCGTATGGCACGATAGTGAACAACTATGGCGTGTACACGTTCCGGGCGGGGGCAGAAACGACTGCGCGGGTTACATTGATGGTGATCGGCCACTACACTGCAGATTATGATGATTTTGATCAGAATCAGAATCAGAATTGATGAAATGGAGGCGGATGTAATGCGGGGCACTTCCGCGGCGCAATATGTCCTGCGCGCCTGCTTTGTCACGCGTGTTGGGATAGCCCGCCGTTCCACGTGTCACGCCCACTGGGCGTTACCCAATGGGTGGCTAACCAACTAATGGACTTTGCAGCGGCAACGATGGGCCAGCCTCTGGAGAGTGTCTCAAGTGAGATGATGACAACCGTACGCTTGGGTGGTACTCTCAACGTTGGGTGGCGGATGATTGCCAGAGCCAGCGATGGCGTTGTAACAACAGTGTTCTCCGGCTGGGAAGGCGGGTCAGCTGGCTCAATGACGCTGCGGCGCACATTTGCCGCTTGGTTGATGCGCGCGGAGTTACAAGACAGCGAGTGGTCGAGCTGGCAGAGGTGCACTACGCTGGACATTGCCAGCGCGCTGGCTGACTCGACACGCATGGCGGCAATGGACTCGCGCCTCTTTGTTTCCTTCCCCTTGCCGCCCACCGTTGTCTGCGACCTGCTCCCTGCGGGCGCGGGGAACTTCTCGTATTCCGTGTTACTGCAAACAACCACCACGATCCGCGGCGCCAATGGTGCGGTTCTGTATTTTGATGCGGCGGACACCACATCCATTCGCTTCCGCTTCCTGCCCGCCATCGTCTCACCTCCTTCGTTGCGCGATCTGAGCGTCAATTTGGCGGCAGAGAAATCGTTTACCCTTTTAAATAGGGATCCTATTACCGGCTACCACGACTATGCCTATACCGGTGACATCGTGCATTACCTGGGGACAACGGTTGATGGCATTACGGAGGTCACGAAGGCTGCCTCGGTGGTTGACCGGCGCAGTGGCAGTGCCGGTATCTGGTACCGCCTGTGGCATCCCAACTCGCAATTGCTGTGGGGCGGCGCGGTGCGCGCGCGCGTTGACTACATCTCCCTTGTACTCGCTACCATCTGGAGAGGTAGGTGGAGTTATGATCCGCCTACTGGCATTGAGGTTGTTGCAGAGCAGGATGCCTCGCACATTGCATCCGCGGTTCGGGCGGGCAGTGGGGAAGTTGCATTCACATTTCCGGCGGCGCTGCCTGCGCTCCTGCCGCGCTCGGCTCAAAACGCGTCGCGCGGGTATGCCGTGGGGATGCGTGTCAGGGTGCACGTGACGATGGCAGACGGCAGCGTGGTGTATGCGAGCAACTACACGTATTGGAGTCGAGCCTTTCACCTGCGGAGCCCGGCGCCGGACGTTGCCGCCCTGGCCTTTACGCAGCACCAGCTGCGCTTGGCCAGCGTGGTGGAGGCGGCGACACCCTTTGGCGCCAGCGTCCCGCTTGATGGCCACGGCATCCCAGTCGTGCGGCTGGGCGGCAAGGTGCACGTGGGGGTTGTGGCTGCCTTTGACGTAACGGATGGCTGGTCTAACTACCAGCTGCTGGGCACCGGCGGGCCCCTGTGGGATGGTGCCGTGACATCGCGTCTGACCTACACGCTGGGCGTCGTCCGGGTGGGCGCCAACACACCAGCGGTATCCGCAGCATTGCTCAATGCGTCGTGCATTGATCTACGCGTCACAGAGCCCCTGCGCGCCGCTGGCGCGTTTGCCGCCAACGCGGCCGGTCGCACCACGTACCTCACATTCACACTGCCTGCCGCGGCTGGTTGCAACCTGCTGCCACCCGACCGCCAGAATGGCACTGATGGCTACGCGCTGGGCCTGCGAGTGGACGTGGAGGTTGTGGATAGCACCAGTGGCGCCGTGCTGCTGTCCAACACCTCCAGCGCCGTGACGCCCCTGTTCCACTTGTACCCCACCAACACCACATCAGGCGGCGGTGGCGGCGGCGGTACGCCAGGCAACGTGCGTAACGGCACGCTGGTGCAGGTGCCTATGGTGGTCAACGTGTCCGTGCCGTCCGACGGCGGCGAGACGGTATCGCGCATGGTGGCCGCACTGGTTGACGGCAGCGCGGGCGTGGGCATTCGCACTGCGTTCAGCGGTCTGGTGGGCGCGCGGCTGGACACGGTGGTGATCGTGGCGGTCGTGGACCATCTCACTGGCCGTGTGCACCGCTTCGCGTGGCACTCGCCCGCCAACGGCGGGACGGCCGCCGACGGCGGCAACGGCGTCACCGCCACGTCGATACCCACCCGCCGCCGGCGGCTGGGGGCAAACACGTGTGGCGCGCCTGACCTCACCACCAGCACCCTGTCGGACGCCGCCACGGCCGGTGGCGGCGCCGCCATGACGGTGGTGTTGGGTGTGTATGTGCCGCCGCCGTCGTGCACCAGTGGCGGCGGCGGCAGTGCCACCGATGCTGACGCGGATGCCGTGGCGACGGACGCGACGGCCACTGTTGACGCGTTGTCTGGCGCCGCTATCAACGGTGCCACCAACGCATTCACGGCAGCCGCCATGGCAAACCTGGCCATTAGCGCCGGCGTGGACAGTAGCACCGTGTCCGCCAGCCTGCCGCCCGGCGGCGTGGTGGTGGATGCGGGGCTGGCGCGCAGCGACACATCTGCTGGCGGCGACAGTGGCGGCGCTTCGTCTGGCGGCGGCGACAACGGTTCATCAATCAATGGCGCTGTGGTGGGCGGTGCCGTGGGTGGTGCCGTGGCGCTGGTGATCGTGATTGCGGTGGTGGCGCATGTGTACTGCCGGCGCCGCAGCGCGGGCAAAGCTGCCTATGCTGCAGCTGTCGCCCCGGCCCCCGCCCCTGCTGCCCCCGCCCCTGCTGCCGCCGCCGGTGCCGCCGCATCGGAGCCCAACCCCAAGGAGCGGGCCGCGGCGTTGGCGACCTACAACAAGATGGCTCCGCCGGCCGCGTCGTAGGCACGAGCGGCGCTGTGTGCCGGTGCGGAGTGCGCGCACCGGGCTTTTCATATTATTGCATGTGTGCAAGTTTCTACGTGTACCTGCCGACCGCAGTTCAGCAATGCCATTTGGCAGCGCCGTGCCGTGCGCTGTGCGTGAAGGCTGTGAACCCGGCTGGCATTGGTGGCCCCGACTGCGTGAGTGTGTGTGTGCGTGTGTGTGCCACTACGGTGTGCCGTGTGGCGCCCTGCTCGGCGCAGCAGCGCCAGGCGGCTGCCGCCAGCACTGCCCGGCGACGATGCATGGTGCAATGAGTGCTGCATTGACACATGCATTGTTGCCCGACTTGAAGTGTGCCAACACCACTGCACTGCCCAGGCAGATGCTGTGGATGCACCGCTGCCACGCCTGAAATGCGGCGGCCGCAGCTTGTTGCACAATCACTTGACAGAAAAGAATCAACACAACTTCAAGCCGCCGGCGCCGCCGCCGCCGCGCACACACACGTTGGAAGGCGCGGCGGCGGCGGCGGCGGGGGACGCACACAAGGAAGCAGGAACGTTACTATGGGGTTGGTAGTGGTGGCGCGCGCGCGTCTGCACCGCGCGCGCACACGCACGCCGGCGCTTAGTCCACCTCGTCGATGGTGGGGCCGCGGCCCGCGCCGCCGGAGGGCGCCGAGGGCATCTCAGAGGGGCCGCCGCCGCCGCCGCCGGCGCCGCCCAGCTTGGCCAGGATGGGCATGACCTTGGCCTCCAGCGCCTTCTGGCGCTCCGTGAACTCCTCCGTCTCCGCCTCGTGGTGCTCCTCGATCCAGTGCAGCGCCTCGTCGACGGCGGTGGACACCGTCTTGACGTCGGTCTCGGACAGGCGCGCCTTCACCTTCTCGTCGTTGATGGAGTTGCGCACGTTGAAGGCGTAGTTCTCCAGCGAGTTCTTGGCCTCCACCTTGGCGCGGTTGGCGTCGTCGTCCGCCTTGAAGCGCTCCGCCTCCGAGATCATGCGCTCAATGTCGTCCTTGGTGAGGCGGCCCTTGTCGTTGGTGATGGTGATGCGGTTGTCCTTGCCGGTGGACTTCTCGACGGCGGACACGTTCAGGATGCCGTTGGCGTCCATGTCGAACGTCACCTCGATCTGCGGCACGCCGCGCGGCATGGGCGGGATGCCGTCCAGGTGGAACTTGCCCAGCAGGTTGTTGTCCTTCGTCATGGCGCGCTCGCCCTCGTACACCTGGATCAGCACGCCGGGCTGGTTGTCGGCGAAGGTGGAGAAGATCTGCGTCTTCTTGGTGGGGATGGTGGTGTTGCGCTTGATGATGGGCGTGAACACGCCGCCCGCCGTCTCCAGGCCCAGCGACAGCGGCGTCACGTCCAGCAGCAGCAGCTCGTCCAGCTTGCCGCCCGAGTCGGCGCCCGACAGGATGGCGGCCTGCACCGTCGCGCCGTACGCCACCGCCTCGTCGGGGTTGATGGCCTTGCACGGCTCCTTGCCGTTAAAGAACTCCTTCAGCAGCTGCTGCACCTTGGGGATGCGCGTGGAGCCGCCCACCAGCACCACCTCGTGCACCGACTCCTTGGCCATCTTGGCGTCGCGCAGCACCTTCTCCACCGGCGTGATGGTCTTCTTGAAGTAGTCCATGCACAGCTCCTCGAAGCGCGCGCGCGTCACCGTCACCTGGAAGTCGATGCCCTCGTACAGCGAGTCGATCTCGATGAACGCCTGCGCCGCCTGCGACAGCGTGCGCTTGGCGCGCTCGCACGCGGTGCGCAGGCGCCGCTTGGCGCGCTCGTTGGTGGACATGTCCGCGCCCTTGTTCTTGCGCTTGAACTCCGCCATGCACCACTCCACCATGCGGTTGTCAAAGTCCTCGCCGCCCAGGTGCGTGTCGCCCGCCGTCGCCTTCACCTCGAAGATGCCGTCCTCGATGGTCAGCAGCGACACGTCGAACGTGCCGCCGCCCAGGTCAAAGATCAGCACGTTGTGCTCCCCGCCCTTCTTGTCCATGCCGTACGCGATCGCCGCCGCCGTCGGCTCGTTGATGATGCGCAGCACGTTGAGGCCCGAGATCGTGCCCGCGTCCTTCGTCGCCTGCCGCTGCGCGTCGTTGAAGTAGGCGGGCACCGTCACCACCGCGTTCTTCACCTCGCTGCCCAGGTAGCTCTCCGCCACCGCCTTCATCTTGCCCAGCACCATGGCCGAGATCTCCTCCGCCGAGAACTGCTTGCGCTCGCCCTTGTAGTCCACCTCAATCATGGGCTTGTCCGCCTCGCCGCGCACCAGCTTGAAGGGCCACAGCTTGGCGTCCGCCTGCACCACCGGGTCGCTGAACTTGCGCCCGATCAGCCGCTTGGCGTCAAACACCGTGTTGATGGGGTTCATGGCCGCCTGGTTCTTGGCCGAGTCGCCCACCAGGCGCTCCGAGTCCGTGAACGCCACGTACGACGGCGTCGTGCGGTTGCCCTGCTCGTTGGCGATGATCTCCACGCGCCCGTGCTGCCACACGCCCACGCACGAGTACGTCGTGCCCAGGTCAATGCCCACCGACTCGCCCGACACCTTCGCGCCCTTGGCCGCCATCTTGCGTTGTTGCTTGTTGCTTGAGAGGAGAGAGAGTTGCTGCGTGAGGTGTGGGTTGGGGTGGGGGTGGTGTGGGTGGTTGTGGGTTGGGTGAGGTGTGGGAGTAGTAGCGAATAAGAGAAGAGTGGAGGCCACGTGGCCAGGAGTAGAGAGGAGAGAGCTGGAGCGGAGCGGGGGAGCTGGCGCGCAAGCGCCCACAACACGAAAAAACAAGTCCTATCCCCCTCCCACCACCCCCTGCTGCTTTGCCGCTTCCCACCGTGGCGTAGCAGAAGCAGCAGTAGCAAGCAAGTGGTAAGTGGGAGAGGAGGGGGGAGGAGAGGAGAGGAGGAGAGGAGAGGAGAGGAGAGAGAGCGACACGTGTCGTCTCTCTCTCGCTCTCTACTCCCCCCTACCACCAAGTACACTGCCCCTCACACAAACACAACGGCGCGCGCGCGCACACGGCACACCACACACAAGGGGCAACGTACCTGCACCGATTGCTGTTGCGATTGCAATTTTGTCGCCCACGCGCGCCACCGTGCCGCCGCCGCGTCGGCGCGTGGGTGGTGGTAGAGGTGAGAAGCAGAAGGTGTTTCTGGCAGAAAGTTCAAGAAAATGGAAAATTCAAAGGGTTGGAAGCTGCTTCCTCCAGAAGCGCGTTCCTTCTTGCTTCGTGTGTTGTTGTTTGGAACATTCCGATTGGAAGGGCGCCGACCTT
>Ga0066256_1005713_pt1 | contig 10124 bp, 9 predicted proteins | sample ThiBio_1000_biof_FD_87107 | JGI IMG/M metagenome (GOLD analysis project Ga0066256, IMG submission 87107) | Wastewater bioreactor microbial communities from Cape Town, South Africa - Thiocy_expt_1000_biof (version 2) | ecosystem: Engineered > Bioreactor > Thiocyanate-remediating >... | reverse complement strand
GCCGGTCCCTGGCTAATCGCCCGCGTGCCTTGGTCGGGGGCCGAGCCCGCCATCCATGCCATGGGCGCCGACGAGAAGGTGGCTTCGGCACTGAAGATTTTGTCGGGCGCTCCCTGCCTCGTCGTCGAGCGCCGCGCCTGGAGCGGCGCGGTGCCGATCCCCCATGTGCGCCTGATCTATCCCGGCGACCGCCATAGCCTCGTGGCCCGTTTCGCGCCGACCGATCCCGGCGAACGCGTCGCCACCGTCTGATCTCCGATCATCGGATGTTGGCGTGGGCGCGCGGGCGTTGATCGTTGCGCTCATAGGCAAAGATCGCCGGCGGCAGCGGCTGGCGGTGGCGGCTGATATCCGCGCCCTTCTCGCCGACCATGATCGTCGGGGCATTGGTGTTGCACGAGGGCACGCGCGGCATGACCGAGCTGTCACAGACGCGCAGGCCTTCCAGCCCATGCACGCGCAGATCCAGCCCGACCACCGCATCCGCGCCCATGCCCATCTTGCAGGTGCCGACCGGATGGTGGTCGGTCTTGGCATTGGCGCAGCCGTAATTGAACAGATCTTCGTCGCTGACGGCCTTCGGGCCGGGCAGGCGTTCGGCCAGCACGTAAGGCTTTAGCGCTGCTTGGCTCATGATCTCGCGGGCGATCTTCAGCCCCTCGATCGACATTTTCCGGTCATGCGGATCTTCCCAATAATTCGGGTGGATCGGCGGCGGGGCGGCGGGATAGGAGGAAGAGGGGCGCACCGTGCCCTTGGGGCGCGGAGGCAGATGGGGGAAATCCAGCGCCACGCGGGCATTCTTCATTTTTCCGCCGCCGGCCTGGATGCGGGAGCGGAGGCCGAGATGGAACTGGATACCGGGCGAGCGCGCCCCCGGACCCGCATACAAGAAACCGCCGGTCTCGAACAACGAGGAGGCTACCGGCCCGGAGCGGAACATCACATATTGCAGCCCGGCCCAGAGGGTGCGGTGCAGTTTGGCGACGCCGTCATAGGTATGGTCGCCGGTGCATTCGCAGATGACGAACAGGTCGAGGTGATCCTGCATGTTGGAGCCGACGCCTGGCAGGTCGTGGTTTACCCTGACGCCGACCGATTTCAGATGATCGGCCGGGCCGATGCCGGATTGCAGGAGCAGCTTCGGCGAGCCGATGGCGCCGGAGGAGACCAGCACCTCGCGCTCGGCGCGAACGATTTCGCTGCCGCCCGAGGTCACCACCTCGACGCCGACCGCGCGCGTTCCCTCCAGCACGATGCGGGAAACGCGGGCGCCGAGCTTGACCGTCAGGTTCTTGCGGCTGCGGATCGGCGAGAGATAGGCGAGCGAGGCGGAGGAGCGGCGGCGATTGCGCTGGGTCAGCTGGTAGAAACCGACGCCGGCCTGCTGCCTGCCGTTGAAATCGTGATTGTAGGGAATGCCGAGTTCCTGCCCGGCGCGGATATAGGCATCGCAGATCGGCAGGGCCGAGACCGGCATGGAGACGCCGAGCGGCCCGCCATAGGAATGGTAGTCGTCGGCAAAGCGCTGGTTGTCCTCTGCCCGCTTGAAATAGGGCAGGATCGAGCGGTAATCCCAGCCCTCGCAGCCGTCTTCGCTGGCCCAGAGATCGTAATCGGCCGCATTGCCGCGCGTATAGAGCTGCGCGTTGATCGAGGAGCCGCCGCCGATCACCTTAGCCTGGGTATAGCGCAGCACGCGGCCCTTCATGTGCTTCTGCGGCACGGTTTCCCAGCCCCAGCTCGCCACGCCCTTGGTCATCTTGGCAAAGCCGGCGGGCATGTGGAACAGTGGGTTCCAGTCGCTGCCGCCGGCCTCGATCAGCAACACGTTCACATCAGGGTCTTCGCTGAGGCGATTGGCAAGCACGCATCCCGCCGGCCCGGCGCCTGTGATGATGTAGTCGTAGCGCATATGACACTCCTCGAATTCCAAAGCTCCGCCGTTCCCGCGCCGGAAGGGCGGGCGGCAGGCAAGATGATGGCTGTTTCAGCCGTTACAGTCTGGCGATCGACAGCCCGCCATCGGCATCGATCACCGAGCCGGTCGCGAAAGCGAAGCCGCCGCCGGCAAGGCCGGCACAGATGGCGCCGATATCGGCGGGGCAACCCCCCCGCCTCTTCGCAACGAGCCCATCGGCGATCAGCCGGTCGTAACGGGCGGCGACACCGGCGGTCATGTCGGTGCGGATGATGCCCGGCCGTACCTCGAAAACGCCGATACCGTCTTCCGCCAGCCGCAGCGCCAGCCCCTGGCTGAAGGCGGCAAGCCCGGTCTTGCTGATGCAGTAATCCAGCCGCTCCGGCGAACTGAGCGAGGCAGAGACGGAGGTTATGTTGATGATTGATCGATAGGTATCGCCCTCTGGCCGGCCGAGCATCGCCTTGACCACGGCTTGCGTGAAAAACACCGTGCCGCGCAGGTTGGTGGCGAGGATACGGTCGTAATTCTCCGGCGTCAGGTCTAGAAAATCGCCGCGCACCACCGAGGCCATGCCGGCATTGTTGACGAGGCAATCGATACGGCCGAAACGGCCAAGGATCGCATCGACCGCCGGGCCATGGGTCGAAAGAGCGGCAAGATCGTACGGGGCATAAAAAGCCTCTACGCCTAGGGCGCGGATTTCATCGAGCGCCGGATCGGCCATGCCGTTGGCATCGAGCCCCGTCGGGGCGATGTCGAACCCGGCGACAGCGAGCGCCTTGGCGATGCCGAGGCCGATGCCGCGCCGTCCGCCGGTGACGATGGCAAGAGGTCTGTTCATCGGGCAAGCTCCGTCGATGCGATGTGATCGGCGACCCTCAGCGCCTGCGCGGCAATGGTCAGCGACGGATTGACCGCCGCCGATGTCGGCAGGAAGCTGGCATCGACCACGAAAAGATTGGGATGCTGGTGGGCGCGGCAATGGATATCGAGCGGCGCCTTGGCGGCCTCGCGCCCCATGACGACCGTGCCGCATTGATGGGACGGCGTGCGCTTGTCGAAGGCGCGCGACAGGACCAAGGGAAAGCCTGCGGCGCGCAGCACGCTTTTCAGCTTGGCCACGAGATCGAGATGCGCCTGCCAGTTGGTGCGATGCCATTGCAGCACGATGCGCTCGCCATCGACGCGAATGCGGCTTTCGGGATGCGGGATATCCTCGCTCATCGCGTAGAAATTGATGGCATGGGCGGAGATGCGGTCGAGCAGCCACTCCGGCATCGAGGGCATGTTGCCCTTGAGGATTTTGCCCGAGACACGGCCGAGAAGCTGGACATTGCCGAGCGGCGGCCCGCCATTACCGTCCGACAGATAAAAGTCGTTGAAGCCAAACGTCTTCTGGTAGACGGAATCGTTGCGATAGGTCGGCGAAAGCGCCAGCACGGCGCTGGAATTATGGTTCATGAAATTGCGCCCGACCTGATCGGAGGCATTGGCAAGCCCGGTCGGGTGGTTGTCGTTGGCCGAGCGCAGCAGCAGCACGGCGGATTGCACGGCGCCGGCCGAGAGGATGACCAACTTCGGCGTCAGTTTCTGCGTCTGCCCGTCCCTGATATATTCGACGGCCTCGATGGCCTGCCCGTCCGGGGCGGTGATCAGCCGCGTGACCCGCGAGCCGGTCTGCAGCGTGACGTTGTCATGTTGCCGCGCCAAGGCCAGCGCCACCGTTTCGGCATCCAGCTTGCCGTCGAAGCTGTGCGGATGCGCATCCCACGGCGTCTGGCCTTTGGCGAGCCAGCGGTCGATATCGATACCGAGCGGCAGCGAGAAGGGATGCATGCCCGCCTTGCGCAGCTTTTCCCGCACTTTTGCAATGGCAGGCTCTTCCCGTACCGGCGGGAAGGGGTAGGGCTTGCTATGGGCCGGTTCGGTCGGGTCTTCGCCGAGCGTGCCGCGCACCTGATACATCTGCTCGGCCGCCGAATACCAGGGCTCCAGTTCCTCGTAGGGGAAGGGCCAGGCAGGCGAAACGCCCTCGCGGTGGCGCATCTCCTCGAAATCCTCGCGGCGGTAGCGGGCCAGCACCGCGCCGTAGAATTTCGAATTACCGCCGACATTATAGTAATTGCCGGGGTTGAACGCCGTGCCGTCGGCCTCGTACCAGAACTCTTTCGGTCGGAAATGGCCGCGCTGGAAGATGGCGCGCTGGTCGCGGTTTTCTGGGCGGTCCTCGATGTGACCGCCCGCTTCGAGGATCAGGATATCGGCGCCGCTGGCGGCGAGGCCGGCGGCGACGGTGGCCCCGCCGATCCCCGATCCAATGATGACGATATCCGGTTGCGATGGCATGGACGTGGGCCTCAGGCGATTCTGGCTTGCGATTGCGGATCGAAGAACACGGCCTTGTCGAGATTGAAGGCAAGGCGGGCGCGTTCGCCGGGCGCGATGCGGGCATCGGCGCGCAGGCGGGCGACCACTTCCTTGCCACCGAGCTTCGTCACTGCAAAGGTATCGGAGCCGGCGGGCTCGACCACCTCGATCAGGCAATCGCCCTCGGCGAGCGTGCGGGCGTTGCGGTCGGCGCCGTCAGGGTCGGTCAGGGCTTCCGGGCGAATGCCGAACATTACCGTACGCCCGGCATGGGCGGCTAAGGCCTCGCGGCCCGGCGCGATCGGCAGTTTCAGCACGCCGCCGCCCGGCTGCTCCAGCGAGACCTGAACGGTGTCGCCAGCCTTTTCAACATTGGCCGGCACCAGGTTCATGGCTGGCGAGCCCATGAAGTCGGCGACGAACATGTTGGCGGGATTGTTGTAGATCTCGGCCGGCGAGCCGAATTGCTGCAGCACGCCGCCCTTGAGGACGGCGATCTTGGTCGCTAGCGTCATCGCCTCGATCTGGTCGTGGGTGACGTAGACGATGGTGGTCTTCATGCGGTGGTGCAGCCGCTTGATTTCGGTGCGCATATCGACGCGCAGCTTGGCGTCGAGGTTCGACAGCGGCTCGTCGAACAGGAAGAGTTTCGGATCGCGCACCAACGCCCGGCCCATGGCGACGCGCTGGCGCTGGCCGCCGGAAAGCTGGCCCGGCTTGCGGTCGAGCAGGTGGCCGATCTGCAGCATGTCGGCGACCTGCTTGATCGCCTTGTCGCGCTCGTCCTTCGGCACGCCGCGGATTTCCATGCCGAAGGCGATGTTGCCGCCGACCGTCATGTTCGGATAGAGCGCATAGGACTGGAAGACCATGGCGATGTCGCGCTGCGACGGCGGCAGGCCGGCGACGTTGCGGCCGTCGATGCCGATTTCGCCTGACGTGATCGGCTCCAGCCCGGCGATGCAGTTCAGCAATGTCGACTTGCCGCAACCGGAGGGGCCGACGAGCACGAGAAAGCCGCCTTCCTCGATCTCGATATTGATGTCCTTGAGGATTTCCAGCGCGCCGTAGGATTTGCGCAGGTTTGCGATCTTGAGGAAAGACATGGAATTTATCCTTTCACGGCGCCGGACATCAGGCCGCGCACGAAATAGCGGCCGGAGACGATGTAGACGACCAGCGTTGGCAGGGCGGCGAGGATCGCGCCTGCGAAATGGACGTTATATTCCTTCACACCGGTGGAGGAGGAGACGAGGTTGTTGAGCGCCACCGTCATCGGCGTCGAATAGGGGCCGGAGAAAGAGGCGCCGAACAGGAAGTCGTTCCAGATATTGGTGAACTGCCAGATGACCGAGACGACGATGATCGGGCCGGAGGAGGGCAGCAGGATGCGGCGGAAGATCTGGAAGAAGCTGGCTCCGTCGATCTGCGCCGCGCGCACCAGCTCGGTCGGGAAGTTTTCGTAATAGTTGCGGAAATAGAGCGTGGTGAAGCCGAGGCCGTAGATCACATGCACCAGGATCAGACCCCAGATGCTGCCGGCAAGCCCGAGGATGCCGAGGATGCGCGCCATCGGGATCAGCACGATCTGGAACGGGATGAAGCAGGAAAGAAGCAGCATGCCGAAGAAGACGTTCGAACCCTTGAACTGCCACTTGGTCAGCACATAGCCGTTCAGCGCCCCGACGATGGTGGAGATGGCGACCGCCGGCACGACCATCAGGATCGAATTCAGGAAGAAGGGTTTGAGGCCGGTCGGCTGCACGCCGATCTGCGCCGTCGACCAAGCCGAGATCCACGGTTCGATCGTCCAGGTCTGCGGCAGGTTCAGCATGCCGCCCTGGCGGATTTCGTCCAGCGGCTTGAAGGAGTTGACCACCATCACGTAGAGCGGCAGCAGGTAATAGACCGCAAACAGGATCAGGGCGGTATAGATCAGCGCGCGGGTCAGCCGGCCGTGGGAGATGACGTTGTCGGGATTTGCAGGAGCGCCGCTCATCGGCCTTTGCCTCCACGGATTTCGGAGTAGAGATAGGGGATGATGATCGAGAAGATCATGGCCAGCATGACGATCGCCGAGGAGGCCCCGATGCCCATCTGGTTGCGGGTGAAGGTATAGGAATACATGAAGGTCGCAGGCAACTCCGTCGCCTGTCCCGGCCCGCCGCCGGTCAGCGCCACCACGAGGTCATAGGCCTTGATGGCGAGGTGGGCGAGCACGACGAAGGCGGAGAGGAAGACCGGGCGCATCAGCGGAATGATGATGCGGCGATAGACGGTCATGGTCGAGGCGCCGTCGATCTGGGCGGCCTTGATGATCTCGTTGTCGACGCCGCGCAGGCCGGCGAGGAACATGGCCATGACAAAGCCGGAGGATTGCCAGACGGCGGCGATGACCACGCAATAGATCGCGAATTTGCCGTCCTTGATCCAGTTGAACGAGAAACTCGTCCAGCCCCAGATATGCATGGTGTTCTCAAGGCCGATGCCCGGATCGAGGAACCATTTCCAGGCGGTGCCGGTAACGATGAAGGACAGCGCCATCGGGTAGAGGTAGATCGGCCGCAACAGCCCCTCGGCGCGGATCTTCTGGTCGAGCAGGATCGCCAGGAACAGGCCGAGCACCGAGCAGATGATGATGTAGAGCGAGGCGAAGATCGCCAGGTTGGTGATCGCCCGCCACCAGTGCGGCAGCGCCCAGAGCTTGGAATAATTGGTGAGGCCGGCGAAATTGTAGGAGGGCAGCATCTTGCTGTCGGTCATCGACAGGTAGCCGGTATAAGCGATGAAGCCGTAGACGAAAATCAATATGACGACAAAGCTCGGCGCCAGGACAAGCTTGGGCAGGACTTCCTGCAATCGGCTGCGACTGTTCATGGTCGATCACCATTCCTTGCGCATGGCAGAGGGATCGGAAAAGCCTTTCCGGTTCTGCGGCGCGCATCTTTTCGAAATAGACGTTCGGGTTGAGACCCGATGAATGCCGGCCGGCGGAGCCGCTCCCTGCGCGCGCCCGCCCTCGTCGACGGGAAGCGGCAGACCCCGGAGCGGGTCGTTTACAGCCTTCTCCCCGGGGGCGGGGAGAAGGTGCCGGCTGGCGGATGAGGGGCTGAAAAGCCCCTCGGCCATGCTTACTTCGCGGCCTCGACGGCGGTGACCAGTTCCTTCACGGCGGCTTCCGAGGTCAGCTCGCCGTTGAATTCGCGGGTCACGACGTCATAGATCGCGTTCTTGACGGCGGCCGGGTTGGCATGGCCATGGGCCATGGAGCCCATCAGCGTGTCGTTCTTGTTGGCTTCGGCCAGATCCTTGATCGCCTTCTTGCCGCAGGCGTCGAAGGCGGTGTCCGGAACGTCGGTGCGGGCCGGGACCGAACCCTTGACGACGTTGAAGGCCGACTGGAAGGTCGGGCTCTCGATGGCCGAGGCCATGGCGAGCTGGGCCGGAACCTTGTCGGCGGCAACCTTGAACATTGCGAACTGGTCGGAGTTGAAGGTCACCGAGCCCTGCGTGCCGGGGAAGCGCATGCAGACGAAGTCCTTGCCGGGCTCCTTCTTGGCCTTCAGGAACTCGCCCTTGGCCCAGTCGCCCATGAATTGCAGGCCGGCCTTGCCTTCGATGACCATGCCCGACGCCAGGTTCCAGTCGCGGCCGGAGAAGTTGTCGTCGACATAGGAGCGCAGCTTGGTCATGCGGTCGAAGGCTTCCTTCATCTTGTCCGAACCCAGCGTTGCCGAATCGAGGTCGATGAAGGCCTTCTTGTAGAAATCATTGCCGAGCGAGAGCACGACGGCGTCGAAGATCGTCGCATCCTGCCAAGGCTGGCCGCCATGGGCGATGGGCGTGATGCCCTGAGCCTTGAAGTTGTCGAGCAGGGCGATCAGCTCGTCCCAGTTCGCCGGCTCCTTGCCGCCGGCCTTGTCGAGCGCGGCCTTGTTGATCCACATCCAGTTGGTGGAGTGAACGTTCACGGGCGCTGCAATCCAGTGGCCGTCATACTTGGAAAACTTCTGCAGAGCGCCGGGGATGACCTTGTCCCAGCCTTCCTTGCCGGCGACTTCATCGAGATTGCCGAGCGCGCCTTCCTTGGCCCAGTCGAGAATGTCGAAGCCGAGCATCTGCACGGCGGTCGGCGCGTTGCCGGCCGTGACGCGGGCGCGCAGGACGGTCATGGCTTCCGTGCCGCCGCCGCCGGCGACGGGCATGTCGGTCCAGGAGATGCCCTTGGATTCGAGGTCCTTCTTGAGGACGTCGAGCGCGGCGGCCTCACCGCCCGAAGTCCACCAGTGGAGGACTTCCACATTCTCGGCCGCGCGGGCGGCGGTGCCGCCCATGCCCATCAGCACCGCAATCGCTGCGGTGGTCGTCAGAAACTTGCGCATCGTATTCCTCCCGTTTGCAAGTTCGAGGGCGGAAGCCTCCTCCCGCCGATTTCCCCGAGGCCCGAAGGCGCGTCGGAATCTGGTCCATGGCTCAAAGTGCCGCGCCAATTTAAAACGTTGTAAATTTGCGGAGTCAAGCCGCGATGGCACGGGCCGACGGCTCTCTCGATAAACGCGGTAAATTCCGGAAGTGCAGGCAGGTCAGCCATTTCGAACGGCTTTGTGCGGCGCACTGAAATCGTTTTAAATTCTGTGCAGCGAAAGATTGCCGAATGCCGGGCGCACCGATATGGTGCCGCAAATTGACTGACGCCATCCGAAGAAGCGTATCCGTGTCCCGCATCGAAAAGCCCGCCGACAGTGACCCCGCCCGCAGCACGCTTCGAGCCGGCAAGCCGACGCTGAAGACGATCGCGGAAATGACGGGGCTTGCGATCACCACGGTCTCGCGCGCGCTCGGCAATGCGCCGCAGATCTCCGAGACGACGCGCCGCCGGGTGCACGAGGTCGCCGCGGCGATCGGCTACCTGCCGGACCGCGCCGCCCAGCGCCTCAAGACCGGCCGCACCAATGTCATTTCGGTGCTGCTCGATCCGCACGAGGAAATCCTCGGCTTCGGCACCTCCGTCATGCATGGCCTTGCGCGCGCGCTGCAGGCGACGCCCTACCATCTCATCGTCACGCCGAATTTCCTCGACGGTAGCAATGTCGATGCGGTCAACTACATCATCCGCAACGGCATGGCCGACGGCTTGATCTTCTCGCGCACCGAGCCCTTCGATCCGCGCGTGCGGCTGCTTCTGGAGAACGGCTTTCCCTTCATCACGCATGGCCGCACGGAATTCTCCACCCCGCACGCCTTCGTCGACTATGACAATTTCGCCTTCGCCTACGAGGCGACGAAGCGCCTGATCGTCAAGGGCCGGCGCAAGGTGACGATCATCCTGCCGCCGAGGCGCCTGACCTTCCACCAGCACATGCTGCACGGCTTCATGACCGCCGTGCGCGAGGCGGGCATCGCCTACGAGATCCCCGAGGCTCTCGACCTCGACAGCCCCGCCGACATGATTCGCGACCATATGCGCCGCCGCAGCGCCGAGGCCGATCCGCCCGATGGCTTCACCTGTCCCGGCGAAGTCTCCGCGCTCGCGACCATCACGGGCATGAGCGACAACGGCCTTGCCCTCGGCGGCGAATACGACATCGTCGCCAAGCAGACCTCGCGCCTGCTCAGCCAGATTCAGCCGAAGGTCGAGACCATCTACGAGGCCCTCACGGCGGCTGGCGAGGCCATGGGCCGGCTGCTCTTGAAGCGCATTGCCGGCGAGCCGGCGGGTGAGCTCACCCTGCTGCAAAGCCCGCAATTCAGCTTCCCGACGCCGTGAGGCACAGCGGTTGCCGCCTGCCGATCTCCTCCCTTGGAGGAGATGCCCGGCAGGGCAGAGGGGGGT
>Ga0066256_1005709_pt1 | contig 10129 bp, 10 predicted proteins | sample ThiBio_1000_biof_FD_87107 | JGI IMG/M metagenome (GOLD analysis project Ga0066256, IMG submission 87107) | Wastewater bioreactor microbial communities from Cape Town, South Africa - Thiocy_expt_1000_biof (version 2) | ecosystem: Engineered > Bioreactor > Thiocyanate-remediating >... | reverse complement strand
CGCCCGGTGGATCGCCGGATCGTCGGGCAGGGCCCCGCGCGCCCGCAGCCAGACATGGTCGATCGCGGCGCGCGGCGCGCGGTCGCCCGACAGGGCGCGGGGGCCCCGCCCGATCACCGAGCGGGTTTCAAACGCCTGGGCCCGGCCGATCCAGTCGCGCAGGTCGCCCGACAAGACAGGATCGCGCAGCAGTGCCTGCCGGTCGTCTTCCAGATCTTCGGGCGGCGGCACCACCGGCATGGCGGCCTGATGCTCGAATCCCACCTCCTCCACCTGGAAGGAGGCGGCCAAGGTGAAGATGGGAACGCCATGCTGGATGGCCACCACCCGCCGGGCGGTGAAGCTGCCGCCGTCACGGCTGCGTTCCACTTGATAAAGGATGGGAATCCGGGAATCGCCGGGCCGCAGGAAATAGGCATGGAGGGAGTGGCAGAGCCGGGCCGGGTCCACCGTGCGCGCGGCCGCCGCCAGGGCCTGACCCAGCACCTGGCCGCCGAACACCCGTTGAATCCGATGGTGGGGGCAGGCGCCCCGGAAGAGATTCTCCTCGATGTGTTCCAGGTACAGCAGGGCGGGAAGCCGGGCCAGGGCCGGTGCGTCGGCGGATTCGGAAGACATACGGGTTTTTCCGGATACGGGATTGATAACATTATAAAATTTTTGCAACCCGCATCCAAGGCCCAGGGGACACCGCCGAAGCCATTCCCGGCGGAGGCCGACTGATGGTTTGTCAAACGTTAAAATGTAAAATGGGACGGTTCCGCCGGGCTGTGGCGGATGCAACACAGTGCCGGGGTAAAACCTTGATAACAGGGGCGCAATCTGCCGCAAAGCAGCAATAGCAGGGGAGACTTTCGCAAGGATCGCCGTTATAAGCGCTACATTGGTTTCGACGTATTGGCGGGGGCGTCCTGCCCGTCGGTATTTTCAAGCGAGGGTAAAATGAAACTTCGAATGCTTGCCATGGCGACGGTCGCCGCCGCCGCTCTCAGCACGCCGGCTTTGGCCGCTGAGGGTTGGGATCTGGGCCTGGCCGGCGGCTATGCCGCGCAGGACAACATCACTGCCCGCTCCATCCCGCTGGCCTCCAACGCCACCGTGGCCACGGAAGACAATGCGATCGGCATGATCTCGGTCGGTTATGCCTTCCCCGAGAACTGGCGCATCGAAACCGAACTGGGCTACTCCTCGCATGACATGAACGCCGCCGGCGTCGGTGTCGGCAGCAACGACCTGCTGACCTCGATGGTCAACGTGCTGTACGACATTCCGCTGGGCGACGCCTGGAAGCTGAGCATCGGTGGCGGCGTCGGCGTGGGCAAGTTCCACGCGCGCGCCGACGTGCTGGGCGTTCCGGTCCTGCGCGGCACCAACTCCGCCTTCCAGTGGCAGGCCATCGTCGGCCTGGCCGTCGCGGTCGCCCCGGATGTGGATCTGTTCGGCGAATATCGCTATCGCTCGAACGAAACCGACTCCAACTTCGGTGGCCTGGCCGGTCTGGCCCCGTGGCGCATCAGCAATGTTTCCGAGAACGTGGCCCTGTTCGGTCTGCGCTGGTACATGACCCCGCCGCCGCCGCCCCCGCCGCCGCCGCCGCCTCCCCCGCCGCCGCCTCCGCCGCCTCCCCCGCCGCCGCCGCCTCCGCCGCCGGCCAAGACCTTCATCGTGTTCTTCGACTTCGATAAGTCGAACCTCACGGCTGAAGCGCAGGCCACGGTCAGCGAGGCTGTCGCCGCCGCCAAGTCGCAGGGTTCGGTCCGCGTGCTGGTCACCGGCCACACCGACACCGTCGGCTCGCAGAGCTACAACCAGGCGCTCTCGGTCCGTCGTGCCACCTCCGTGAAGGACGAAATGGTCCGTCAGGGTCTGGGCGCCGACTCGATCGCGATCGAAGGCAAGAGCTTCAACGACCCGCTGGTTCCGACCGGCCCGGGCGTTCGCGAGCCCAAGAACCGCCGCGCGGTCATCGATCTCGGTGGCTGATCGGGTTTCCCGGTTGAACGGGATCTGAATGTGAAAGGGCCGGTCGCAAGACCGGCCCTTTTCATTTGGCCCCGCAAATCCGTGGCCATCCCGATCCGCGACATCCCCAGTCCGCAGCAAAAAGCCCGCAGCAAAAAGTCCGCAGCAAAAAGTCCGCAGCAAAAAGCCCGCCGGAGATGTCTCCGGCGGGCTTTTGCATCACAGGGGCGCGGCGCGTTCAGCCGGGGGCGCTGGGGTCGCCCGGCTGGTCCGGACGGGCGATGGGAGAGATGTCGGGCACGGCCTGCACACCTTCCAGCGTCATCGCCACGGTGATCTCGCAGCTGTTCACCGGACTGGCCTCGTTCACCGGCACGCCCGCCACGAAATCCTCCAGCAGCGGCTTGTCGGGCGCCAGGGCGGCGGCGAAGACGATGTTGGCGGCGCGGCAGAAATTGTCATGCTCGCCCGGCTTGGTGCGGCGGCGGTCGGCATTGGCGATGGCGCGGGTCTTGTAGGAATCATAGGCGGCGTTGCCCTTGGCATTGCCGTGCAGGCGCTTGAACATCCGCAGCATCAGGCCGTCGGCGGCGCGCAGCTCCTTGCCGAACACCGACTGGAACCGGTTGAAATTGGCCACCGCCACCGGGCCGCAGGCCAGGGCGGCGTCGGTCAGTTCCTGCTGCACCGCCGAGATCTGCACCGCCGACAGTTCGGTGCGGCTGGCACAGGAGGCGCTGGACCGCTGGGCCTGCGCGGCGTCCATGCCGAAAAGACCAAGGGCGGCCACACACACGCCCATTCTCACAACCGTTTTCATCCAGACCCTCTCGCAGACCCTCTCGCGCAAGCCCGGTCATCCGGGCGCGCTGCGACCATAGCCATATTCGTGGTTTGCCGCCAAGCCTCTGAAAAGAGGGCGGGAATCGGGAACTCTGCAACTCCTGGCCCGGTCCCCGCGTTTTCTGAACGTGACCGTGGAAACGAACCGCCATGCGCGCCTTTTGGACCTGGAATCTGGCTGCCGCCGCCCTGGCGGCCCTGGCGCTGCCCGCCGCGGCGGACGCGCCCGCCGCGCTGGCCCCCCAACTCACCACCGAGCATCAGCAGGCGCTGCGCGTCGCGGATACCGAAAGCGCGCCCTATGCCCTGAATTATGCCGATCAGGCCGCCCAGTCCCTGGGCATGGCCAATGGCCGCTGGGAGGCGTTCGACACCGGCGGCGGCGATGCGCTGCTGCCCGCCTTGAAGGGCGGCATCGATAACGGGGCCGCCATGCTCAAGCTGCAGTGGCAACCGGGCCGGTAAGCCTTCCCTCCCCGCCTCCGGATTGGCTATAGCTGCCCTCTGTCCGAGGGTTCGACATGGCGTACAAGATCGCAGTGGTGGGCGCGACCGGCAATGTGGGCCGCGAAATGCTCAAGGTTCTGGTGCAGCGCCAGTTTCCCGTCAGCGAGGTGGTGGCGCTGGCCTCGACCCGCTCGGTGGGCAAGGAGGTCTCGTTCGGCGAGGACCATGTCCTCAAGGTCAAGGCGCTGGACTATTATGATTTCGCGGGCACCGACATCGTGCTGATGAGCGCGGGCGGGAGCGTCGCCAAGGAATGGGCACCGAAGATCGCGGCCCAGAAAACCGGTGGTCAGGGGCCGGTGGTGATCGACAATTCCAGCGCCTGGCGCATGGACCGGCAGGTGCCGCTGGTGGTGCCGGAGGTCAATGCCGACGCCCTGAACGACATTCCGCGCGGCATCATCGCCAATCCCAACTGCTCCACCGCCCAGCTGGTGGTGGCGCTCAAGCCCCTGCACGATCTTTTCCGCATCAAGCGCGTGGTGGTCTCCACCTATCAGTCGGTGTCCGGCGCGGGCAACGAGGCGATGGACGAACTGTTCCGCCAGACCCGCGCCATCTTCGTGGCCGACCCCATCGAGCAGGGCAAGTTCACCAAGCAGATCGCCTTCAACGTCATTCCGCATATCGACGTCTTCATGGATTCCGGCCTGACCAAGGAGGAATGGAAGATGGCGGTGGAGACGCAGAAGATCCTCGATCCCGACATCCAGGTGACCGCCACCTGTGTGCGCGTGCCGGTCTTCATCGGCCATAGCGAATCGGTGAACATCGAATTCGAGCAGCCCGTCACCGCCGACCAGGCCCGCGCCGCCCTGCGCGCCGCGCCCGGCATCCTGGTCGTGGACAAGCGCGAGGACGGCGGCTACGTCACGCCGGTCGAATGCGCCGGCGAGGACGCCACGTTCGTTTCGCGCATCCGCAAGGACCCCACGGTCGAGAACGGCCTGAATCTGTGGATCGTGTCCGACAATCTGCGCAAGGGCGCCGCGCTGAACGCGGTGCAGATCGCCGAAGCCCTCGTTAATCGCAACTTGTTAAAGGTGACCTGATGCCGAAAGCCTACTGGATCGCGCGCGTGGACGTTCACGACCCCGAAACCTACAAATCCTATGTCGAGACCGCCAAGCCGGCCTTCGTCCGCTACAACGCCAAGTTCCTGGCGCGCGGCGGCCAGACCGAGGTGCTGGAAGGCCAGGCCCGCGCCCGCAATGTGGTGATCGAATTCGCCTCGCTGCAGGACGCCCATGACTGCTACCACTCGCCGGAATATACCGCCGCGCGCGCCTTCCGCGACAAGGCGGGCAAGGGCGAGTTCGTCCTTGTCGAAGGCGTTGAATAACCCGCCCCGCGCGGCCCTCTACGTTCCCGCCGACAACCCGCGCGCCCTGAAAAAGGCGCGCGGGCTGGAGGCCGATCTGATGATCCTGGACCTGGAAGACGCGGTCGCGCCCGCCGCCAAGGCAGGCGCCCGCACAGCCGCCTGCGCCGCCGTCGCGGCCCTGGCGCCCAAACCGGTTCTGATCCGCATCAATGCCCTGACCAGTCCCTGGGGTCCGGACGACCTGACCGCCGTTCTGGCGGCGCGGCCGCAGGGTGTGCTGCTGCCCAAGGTGAACACCGCCGGCGACATCGCCGCCGCCCGGGCGCAGGCGGGCGGCTTGCCGCTCTGGGCCATGATCGAAACCCCGCGCGCGGTGCTGAACCTGGCCGCCATTGCCGCCAGCGGCGTGGCGGGACTGGTGCTGGGCAGCAATGACCTTTTGAAAGAGATGGGGGCGCGGCCCATGCCGGACGCCGCCAACCTGCACGCCGCGATGTCGCTCTGCGTGATCGCGGCGCGGGCGCACGGCCTGACCGTGCTGGACGGCGTGCACAATGATATCGCCGACAGCGAAGGCTTTGCCGCAGCGGCGCGGCTGGCGCGCGATTTCGGCTTTGACGGCAAGACCGTGATCCATCCGGCGCAAATTCCGCTCTGCAACGCCGCTTTCACGCCCGGCGCGGAGGAGATCGCGGCGGCGCGCGCCATCCTGGACGCTTTTGCCGCCCAGCCGGACGCTGGCGTGATCGCGCTGAACGGACGCATGGTGGAACGGCTGCACGCCGACAGCGCGGCGCGGCTGCTGGCCCGGGCGCAGGCGGGCCCAAATCCTGAAAGCGCGGGGCCTTGATGCTGCTGACCGCCTATCGCCAGGCCGTGGCGCGCGGCGAACTCAAGCGCGATCCCGCCCAGGACGCGGTGATGGCGCGGCTGGACGCGCTGGCGCGAAGCCTGGGCCAGCGGCGCGGCTTTTCCCTGTTCCGCAAGCCGCCGCCGCCCCGTGGACTTTACATCTGGGGCGATGTCGGACGCGGCAAGACCCTGCTGATGGACCTGTTCTTCGAGGCCGCGCCGGTGGCCAAAAAGTGGCGCGCCCATTTCAACCGCTTCATGATGGATGTCCATGCCCGCATCCATGCCGAGCGCCAGCGCGCCGGCCATGCCGACCCCATTCCCGTGGTGGCGCAGGCCCTGGCGTCCGAGGCGCGGCTGCTGTGCTTCGACGAATTCCAGGTGACGGATGTGGCCGACGCCATGATCCTGGGACGGTTGTTCGAGGCGTTGTTCGGGCTGGGCGTCACCATCGTCGCCACCTCCAACACCCCGCCCGACCGGCTGTATGCGGGCGGCCTCAACCGCCAGCTTTTCCTGCCCTTCATCGAACAGATCAAACAGCGGCTAGATGTTCTGGAACTGAACGGCCCCACCGACTACCGGCTGCAACGCCTGTCGGGAGTGCCGATCTACATCACCCCGCTGGGGCCGCAGGCCGACGCCGCCATGGATGCGGCCTGGCGACGCCTGACCGATACGGTGCGGGGAAAGCCCTGCGGCCTGCCCGTGCTGGGGCGCATCCTGCCGGTGCCGCAGGCGGCGCGGGGGGTGGCGCGCTTTGATTTTGAAGACTTGTGCGACCGGCCGCTGGCGGCGGCCGACTATCTGACCCTGGCGCAGGAATTCCACACCGTCCTGCTGGACCGGATTCCGGTGATGACGGACAACATGCACAATGTGGCGCGGCGCTTCACCCTGCTGGTGGACACGCTGTATGACGAGGGCGTGAAGCTGGTCTGCTCCGCCGCCGCCCCGCCGGGCGATTTGTTCACCACCGGCACCAATGCCGAAGCCTTCCGGCGCACGGTCAGCCGTCTTGCCGAGATGCAGAGCGACGACTATCTCAGGCGCGGCCACGGGCTGCACGATCTTGGCGATCAACCGCCTCCCCCTTCCGGCGAAGCCGGGGAAGGGGGAGATGTCGCAACGACGGGTCCGCGGAGCGGACCGAGTTGCGACAGAGGGGAGTAGGAAACTCAACCGCCTCCCCCTTCCGGCGAAGCCGGGGAAGGGGGAGATGTCGCAACGATGGGTCCGCGGAGCGGACCGAGTTGCGACAGAGGGGGTTAGAAAACAAAGAGGGTATAAATGGATAGCGTCTACTGGGCCTGCGCTTTCGTGCTGACCTGCATGGCCTTCTACAAATATGTCCTGCCGGTGCTCAAACGCTTCGATGCGGCCAACACCGCCCGGATCGCCCAGCAGGCCCGCGACGTCCAGGACGCCAACGCCCATGTCCGCCATGCGCTGGATGTGGCCGACGAGCAGGTGGAGGCGGTGCAGGAAATCCGCGTCGGCGCGGCGACGCATTATCTGTTCGAGGCCCAGGCTTTCTCCAGCCGCGAGGAAGCCGAGGAGATGCGCGCCCGCCGGGTGGGCGTGGTGGCGCGGCGCTTCTATGAGGAACTGCCGTCCGCCATGATGGCGCGGGGACCGGAAGCGGCGCCCCGCAGCCCGCTATCGGCGCGCGAGCGCGCCAGCCAGCGCTGGAAGCGGACGATTCATTAGCACCTCTGTCATCCCCGGCGCGCGGCGCATTGCGATGCGGCGCGCGGGAAGGGGATCCAGACTTTCAACACAGAACAGGTTTTCGACAGACTGGATCCCCTTCCCTCGCCGCTGCGCGGCTCGCCGGGGATGACAGTCGTGCTAAGCTGCTTCGCCCTTCATCAATTTCGGCAGCTTGCCCACATCGCCGCCCGCATGGCGCATGAAGAAACGGCGGGCCGGGCCGATGGCGTCCACCACGCCCAGCCCCAGATCGCGCAAGAGGCGCAGCGGCGCGAGGTCGTTGGAGAACAGCCGGTTCAGCGCATCGGTGGAGACGCCCAGGGTGACGCTGTCGAAGCGCCGCCAGCGTTCGTAGCGCTTCAGGGTATCCAGGGCGCCGATATCGCGGCCCAGCCGCGCCGCATCCAGCAGCACTTCGGTCAGGGCGGCGGCGTCCTTCAGGCCCAGATTCAAGCCCTGCCCGGCAATGGGATGGATGCCATGGGCGCAGTCGCCCGCCAGCGCGAAACGCGGTTGCACGAAATCGCGCGCGATATGGAAGGACAGGGGATAGGACCAGCGCGGCCCGGCGCCGCGGACCGCGCCCAGATGATCGCCGAAACGCCGCGCCAGCTCGGCCTGGAAGCCGGTTTCGTCCAGCGCCAGCAAAGCGGGGGCCTTCTTCTTGTCCTCGGTCCAGACCAGCGATGACCGGTTTCCGGTCATGGGCAGAATCGCGAACGGCCCTGACGGCAGGAAATGCTCATAGGCGACGCCATGGTGCGGCTTGTCGTGCTCCACCGTCGCGACGATGCCGGTCTGGGGGTAGGACCAGCCCACGACAGGGATGCCCATGCGCGCGCGCAACGGGCTTTCGCGGCCGTCGGCGGCGATGACCAGGGCGGCAGAAACCTGGCTGCCATCGGCCAGCGTCACCACGGCCGCGCCCGCCTCCACCGCCACATCCTTGACTCTGGCGGGGGCGAGCAATTCCAGATTGGGCGCGCGCGCCACCGCCGCATACAGCGCGGCGCGGATATGCCGGTTCTCGGCGATATGGCCCAGGCTGTCGGCGCCGACCTCCTGGGCGTCGAAATGCAGCGAAAAGGGCGAGGCGGGTTTGCCCGGCTGCCCGTCGGTGACCAGAATTTCGCGAATGGGCTGGGCATGGGGCGCCAAGTCGTCCCACACGCCCAGGGCGGTCAGCATCCGCACGCTGGCATAGGCCAGGGCCGAGACGCGCCCGTCGAATTGCGGCTCCAGCACCGTGGCGGGCGGGGCGGCATCCACCACCAGCACCGTCAGCCCGCCTTGCGCCAGGGCCAAGCCCAGCGGCAGCCCGACCATGCCGCCGCCCGAGATCACCACATCCACGCGCGTCATGCGCTCTCCTCGCCCAGAATACTGGGCCCTGAACACCGGTCGCCCGAAAAACGGGCAGTTACATCCTACTGCATATTCCGCAGGCAAATCCGCTTGCCCGCTTTGGAGTCACGCCGGGCCAAAAATCCAGAAAAACATTTTTCTTTCAATGTCTTGCCGGGTTCCGGAGGAGTTGGCCCGCTTCTTGATAATTCCTGAACGCCGGAGGGTCCTCCGGCACCAGGCATAACCACGGAAGGACGGCAGATGAAGCTTATCACGGCGATCATCAAACCCTTCAAGCTCGATGACGTGCGGCAGCAGCTTTCGGCGCTCGGCATTCAGGGCATGACGGTGACGGAGGTCAAAGGCTACGGGCGGCAGAAGGGGCACACCGAAATCTATCGCGGCGCGGAATATGCCGTGAGCTTCCTGCCCAAGCTCAAAATCGAAGTGGCGGTGAAGAGCGAGAGACTCGACGCGGTGGTCGACGCGATCTCCGCCAAGGCCAAGACCGGCCAGATCGGCGACGGAAAGATTTTCGTCACCCCGCTCGAACAGGTCGTACGGATCCGCACCGGCGAAACGGATGGCGACGCGCTGTAGGCCGGTCCAGGCCCCAGGCGTCCAACAGAGGACGGAAATCATGAACATGCAAAGTTTGAAGAAAGCGGGCGGAACGGCGCTGGCCGGTCTTGGCCTTCTGGCCCTGACCGCCGGGGCGGCTTTCGCCCAGGACGCGCCCAAGCTCGACAGCGGCGACACCGCCTGGATGCTCACCTCCACCGCGCTGGTGCTGTTGATGACCATTCCGGGCCTGGCGCTGTTTTATGGCGGCATGGTCCGCAAGAAGAACGTGCTGGCCACCGTGGCCCAGAGCTTCGGCGCCACCGCTTTGCTGTCGGTGCTGTGGATGGCGGTGGGCTATACCCTGGCCTTCAAAGCCAACCCCAGCGCCGGCCTGAATTCGTTCGTCGGCGGCCTGGACTATCTCTTCCTCAAGCCCCTGACCCTGGACTCGCTCAGCGGCACCATTCCGGAATCGCTGTTCATCGTCTTCCAGATGACCTTCGCCATCATCACCCCCGCTCTGATCGCGGGCGCGGTGGCGGACCGCATGAAATTCTCGGCCTTCCTGTGGTTCGTCGGCCTGTGGCTGGTGCTGGTCTATGCCCCCATCGCCCACTGGGTCTGGGGCGGCGGCTGGCTGGCCGAACTGGGCGCGCTGGATTTCGCCGGCGGCGCGGTGGTGCATCTGAACGCCGGTACCGCCGCCCTGGTGGCCTGCATCATGCTGGGCAAGCGCCGCGGTTACGGCACCGAGAACATGTCGCCCCACAATCTGGTGCTGAGTGTGATCGGCGCCAGCCTGCTGTGGGTCGGCTGGTTCGGCTTCAATGCCGGGTCGGCCGTCACCGCCGGCTTCAACGCCGCCATGGCCATGCTGGCGACGCAGATCGCCACCGCGGCGGCGGCGCTGGCCTGGATGGTGGCCGAATGGGTCATCACCAAGAAGCCCAGCGTGCTGGGCAGGATCTCCGGCGCGGTGGCGGGCCTGGGCGCCATCACCCCCGCGGCCGGGTTCGG
>Ga0066256_1003702_pt1 | contig 10130 bp, 11 predicted proteins | sample ThiBio_1000_biof_FD_87107 | JGI IMG/M metagenome (GOLD analysis project Ga0066256, IMG submission 87107) | Wastewater bioreactor microbial communities from Cape Town, South Africa - Thiocy_expt_1000_biof (version 2) | ecosystem: Engineered > Bioreactor > Thiocyanate-remediating >... | reverse complement strand
TCTGCGGCGATGTCCTCCAGCTTTCGTTTCCCGATGGCGATCCGGCGGCGTTGCGCGCGCTGATCGACGAGCATTTCAGCCCGTCGGACCTGCTGGTGGCGCAAACGGATTTCAGCATTCCGCATGTGTTCGTGTCCGACATGGATTCGACCATGATCGGGCAGGAATGCATCGACGAGCTGGCCGATTTCGCCGGCATCAAGCCGCAGATCGCCGCGATCACCGAGCGGGCGATGCAAGGCGAGCTCGATTTCGAAGCCGCCTTGCGTGAACGCGTGAGGCTGTTGCGCGACCTTTCCGAAAGCGCGATCGCCCAATGCCTCGACGAACGGATCGAGCCAATGCCGGGCGCGCGGGCGCTGGTCGAGACGCTCAAGAGCAAGGGCTGCCGCACCGTGCTGGTCACCGGTGGTTTCCACCAGTTCGCCGATCCGGTGGCGGAACTGCTGGGCTTCGAACGGGTGGTGGCGAACAGGCTGGACGTGGCGGACGGGGCGCTCACCGGCGGGCTGGTCGGCCCGATCACCGACAGCAGCGTGAAGAAGGCGGTGCTGCTGGAGGAAGTGGCCGAACTGGGCGATGAGGCCGTGTCGCTTGCCACCGGAGACGGGGCGAACGACATCCCGATGCTGCAGGCGGCGACTTACGGCATCGCCTTCCGCGCCAAGCCCAAGGCGCGCGCGGCCGCCAATGGCTGGATCGACCGGGGCGACCTGACCGCGATTCTGCAGCTGCTCGACATTCCGGAGAGCGACTGGCTGGGACGCTGAAGCGCCGAACCGTTATTGACATTTATGTAAGCCAAACCATCTTGCAGGCATGAGTTCCGTCATGCCCGCTATCGCCTTCCTTCCGCCGGAGCAGCCGATGCCGGCTCTGCGCCATCGCCCCTTGAAGGCATGGCGCCACTTCCGCGAACTGGTGAAGGACAAGGAGAACACCCGCGAGGTGTTCCACATCTTCGAGGCTCTGCCCTGGAAGGGCATGCCCCGGGCGGCGCAGGCGTTTCTATCGAGTGAGCGGGGCAGGGCGGTGCTTGCCCGCGAGCCTTCCTTGCCCGAACTGCTCGACGATCATGCCGGTTTGCGGCGCCTGCCCGCCGGCAGCGTGGCCCACGCCTATTGCGACTTCATGGAAGCCGAAGGGCTGACCGCGCGCGGGCTGGTGGAGGAATTCGAAAGCTATGCGCTGGAACGGCCGGACAACCTGATCCCCTTCGCGCCTTATCTCGACCGGATCAGGGACACGCACGATCTGCTGCACGTCCTCACCGGATACGGGCGCGATGCGCTGGGCGAGCAATGCGTGCTGGCTTTCAGCTACAGCCAGCAGCCCAGCCCCGGCTTCCTGTTCATCGCCTATGCGGGCGGGCTGGAATTGAAGCGGGCGGCGAAAGGCAGCAGGGCGCCGGTGTTCCGCGCGATCCGCGAAGGCCAGCGCCTCGGCAAGGCATGCCCGCGTGTGGCGGAGCTTTCCATTCGCGATCTGTTGGCGATGCCGCTGGAAGAGGCGCGGGCGAAACTGGGGATCGCGCCGCCGAGGCATTATGAGCAGGCGCATCGGGTGTGGCGCGGAATGGGGATAGACCCCTACGATCTGCTGAACAGCCAATCCGCCTGATCGAAGCGGCGCGGGCGCGGGATATTCCACAAGGCGATCCGGTGGGCTAGACAGCCCCATGGCCACAAAGCAGCAGGGACAGTTCTCAGGATTGCGCCATCCGCGCTATCTGCTGTTCCTGGCGGTGCTCCTGCTTGCACCGTGGCCGTTGCGGGCGTTCCTCGATACCAGCCATACGATCATCGCGGCTTTCGATCTCGCGGCGCTGTGCTTCATCCTGTCCTGCATCCCGCTGTGGCATGAAGGCGGGCCGGAGACGATCCGCCACCAGGCCCAGCGCGACGATGTGGGGCAGGTCTCGCTGCTGCTGCTGGCCGGGCTGATCAGTGCGGTGGTGCTGGCGACGCTGGGCCTGCTGATCCTGGAACGCGAAAAATTCGGCCCCGACGGCATAGCGTTGCTGATCGGAACGCTGATGGTGGGCTGGACCTTCGCCAATCTCACCTACGCGTTCCACTACGCCCGGCTTTACTATTCGGCGGAGGATGGCGGCGACCGCAAGGGGCTGGACTTTCCGGGCGGCCGCCAGCCGGACTTCTCCGATTTCGTGAACTTCGCCTTCGTGATCGGCATGACCTGCCAGACGGCGGACATCGATATAACGGACTACCGGATGCGGCGGGGCTCGGCCCTCCCTAGCCTGTTCGCCTTCGCCTTCAATCTCGGCGTGCTGGCGCTGGCCGTGAACGTCCTCGCTTCGTCCTCGAGCTAGTCTTCCATCCACTCCTTGAAGAAGCTCTCATGCGCGGCGCGCAGGTCCGCGATGCCGACCGAAAAGCCGGGGCCGCTGACGGTGTTGCCGCCAGTCGTGCCGATGCGCGTCAGCGGAATGCCCGCCGCCTGGATCGTATCCGCGGCCGCGCTGGTCACGACATAACGCGCCTGGTCTTCCCCGAAAGCGGTGAAGTGGTCGCCGATCTGCTCCAGCGAGCAGCCGATGCCGCTTGCCATCGCCATTTCCGCAAGCGCGACCAGAAGCCCGCCGTCGGAAACGTCGTGCACGGCGCTGAGCTTTCCTTCCGCAATCAGCCCGCGGACGAATTCGCCATGCGTGCGTTCGGTCGCCAGGTCGACGGGCGGGGCGGTTCCTTCCTCGCGCCCATGAAGCTCCCGCAGCCAGAGAGACTGGCCGAGATGGCCATTGTTCTTGCCGATCACGAAGATCGCTTCCCCTCCGGCCTTGAACGCGATCGTCGCCATCGTGCCGGCATCGTCCAGCAGGCCAACGCCGCCGATCGCCGGGGTCGGCAGGATCGCGCTTCCGCCGCCGGTCGCCTTGCTCTCGTTGTAGAGGCTGACGTTCCCGCTCACGATCGGGAAGTCGAGCGCGCGGCATGCTTCGCCCATGCCTTCGAGGCAGCCGACGAACTGCGCCATGATCTCGGGCCGTTCGGGATTGGCGAAATTGAGGCAATTGGTCACAGCCAATGGCTTGGCACCGACTGCCGAGAGATTACGGTAAGCCTCGGCAATGGCCTGCTTGCCGCCTTCATAGGGATCGGCATAGCAATAGCGCGGCGTGCAGTCGGTGGTGATCGCCAGCGCCTTCCGCGTTCCATGGACCCGCACCACCGCCGCATCGCCGCCCGACAGCTGGAGCGTGTCGGCGCCGACCTGGCTGTCATACTGCTCCCAGATCCACTTGCGGCTTGCGAGATCGGGGCTGGCGAGCAGCTTGAGCAGGTCCGCGCCGATATCGGTGCTCTCGGGCACGTCCTCCAGCGGCTTGACCCCGGCCCAGGCCCGGTATTCCTCGCGCGAGAGGGCGGGGCGGTCATATTCCGGCGCATCGTCGGCCAGCGGGCCGAGCGGAATGTCGCACACCACTTCGCCGTTGAACTCCAGCACCATGTGGCCGGTGTCGGTCACTTCGCCGATCACCGCGAAATCCAGCTCCCATTTGCGGAAGATCGCCTCGGCCATCGGCTCCTTGCCGGGCTTGAGCACCATCAGCATCCGCTCCTGGCTCTCGCTCAGCATCATCTCGTAAGGCGTCATGCCTTCCTCGCGGCAGGGCACCATGTTCATGTTCAGCCGGATGCCCGCGCCGCCCTTGCTGGCCATTTCCACGCTGGAACTGGTCAGCCCGGCCGCGCCCATGTCCTGGATCGCCACGATCGCATCGGTGGCCATCAGTTCCAGGCAGGCTTCGATCAGCAACTTCTCGGTGAAGGGATCGCCCACCTGCACGGTGGGTCGCTTGGCGTCCGCATCCTCGCCGAAATCGGCGCTGGCCATGGTCGCGCCGTGGATGCCGTCGCGCCCGGTCTTCGACCCGACATAGACGATCGGGTTCCCCAGGCCCGTGGCGGCGGAATAGAAGATCCTGTCGGTGTCGGCCACGCCCACGGTCATCGCGTTGACCAGGATGTTGCCGTCATAGGCGGAGTGGAAATTGGTCTCCCCGCCCACGGTCGGCACGCCCACGCAATTGCCGTAGCCGCCGATGCCGGCGACCACGCCGGAGACGAGGTGCTTCATCTTGGGATGATCGGGCCGGCCGAAGCGCAGCGCATTCATGTTCGCCACCGGCCGCGCGCCCATGGTGAACACGTCGCGCAGGATGCCGCCCACGCCGGTCGCCGCGCCCTGAAAGGGCTCGATATAGCTGGGGTGGTTGTGGCTCTCCATCTTGAAGATGGCGGCCTGCCCGCCGCCGATGTCGATCACCCCCGCATTCTCGCCCGGTCCGCAGATCACCCAGGGCGCTTCGGTCGGCAGCTTCTTCAGGTGGATGCGCGAGGATTTGTAGGAGCAATGCTCGCTCCACATCACCGAGAAGATGCCCAGTTCCACCAGGTTGGGCTCCCGGTTCAGCCGCTTGACGATGACGGCGTATTCTTCGGGGCTCAGGCCGTGCTCGGCCACGATTTCGGGAGTGATCTGCGACATGAAGCCGCCCTTAGCGGGGCTAAGCGCGCCGGGCTAGACGAGTCGAGGCCGATCCGCACAGTTTGGTGGCGGGAAGCATCGATGATACGCTCCACCTTTCCGAAATCGAAGGGGGTGACGGGATGGGAATCGAGATCGTCGACGGCGTTCTGGAGCCTGCGCAGCCGAGCGGCACGAAGCGCGGCTATGCGCGCTTCAAAGTGCTGCGAATCGCGCTGCCGGGCGGGAAAGTGCAGGATTATCACAAGGTTTCCACGGCCGAGCCGGTGACATCGGAAGTGATGAAGGGCGGCGAGGGGCGCTTCTACTTCACCACCACCGACGGGCCGCTCGGCATGTTCGGCGTCCGCCGGCCGGATGGGGCGGCGCATTACGCGCATTTCAGCAATGTCGAGAAGCTGCTGCTGGTCGTCGGGGGGCTGGCTTCCATCGGATCGGTCGCCCGCTTCGGCTTCGGTGTGGCCTTCCCCCTGCTGGGCGCGGTTCTCGGCCCGCTGATGCTGGTGGGATGGTTCTATCTCGACGGGAAACGCAAGGCTGCGCTGCGCGCATTCGAGGCCGACGCGGCCTGAGGCAGGTTGTTCGCTTGACCGCCGGGCGCGCCGCCGCCATTGCTCGCATATATGGAGGAAGCGGCGGACAATCTGGCGGGGATGAGCTTCGAGGACGCGCTGCGCGCGCTGGAAGACATCGTGCGCAAGCTCGAAGGCGGGGAAGTGCCGCTGGACGAATCGATCACGCTCTATGAACGGGGCGAAGCGCTGAGGAGGCACTGCCAGGCCCGGCTCGACGCGGCGCAGGCGCGGATCGAGAAGATTGTTTCGGGGCCCGACGGCAAACCGGCGGGCACGCAGCCGCTGGATCCCGATTCGACCGGAGGGGCCTGACCCATGGCCATCACCGGCGTCGTCGATGGTCTGCTTTCAAGCAGCCTCGAGCGGGTCGGCCGGGAAATTTCCGCCGCCTTCGACGCGCTGCTGCCTCCCACGGAGGATGCGCGGGCGCGGTTGGTGGAGGCGATGCGCTATGCCGCGATGGGCGGGGGCAAGCGCGTGCGGCCGCTGCTGCTGGCCGCCACGGCCGATCTCTACGGCGTCGATCGCGATCTCTCCGTCCGCGCCGGCGTGGCGATCGAGGCGATCCACGTCTATTCGCTGATCCACGACGATCTGCCCTGCATGGATGACGACGACCTGCGCCATGGCAAGCCCACGGTGCACAAGGCGTTCGACGATGCAACCGCCGTGCTGGCCGGCGATTCGCTCCACGCTTTCGCTTTCGAAATACTCGCCGACCCCCGGATGTGCGGCGATCCCTTCATCCGCGCCGAACTGGTCGCCACGCTTGCGAAGGCCAGCGGGCACGAAGGGATGGCGGGCGGCCAGATGATGGACATGATGGCCGAAGCCGAACAGTTCGACCTTCATACGATCACCAGGCTCCAGCAGCTCAAGACCGGCGCGCTGCTGGGCGCGGCGGTGGAGATGGGCGCGATCCTGGGCAAAGTGCCGCCCGAAGGCCGCACCCATCTGCGCAGCTATGCGCGCGACATCGGCCTGGCCTTTCAGATCGCCGACGACCTGCTCGACCATGAAGGCGACGAGAAGGCCGCGGGCAAGGCGCTGCGCAAGGACGAAAGCAGGGGCAAGCAGACCTTCGTTTCCCTGCTGGGGCCGGATCGCGCGCGCGACCAGGCGCGGGCGCTGGTCGAGCAGGCGATCGGGCATCTGGGCCAGCATGGGAAAGAAGCCGACCTGCTGCGCGCCGTCGCTCGTTTCATCGTGGAGAGGGATCGCTGATGGCATTGGGGAGCAGCGGGGAACGCATCGGCGTCTATCCCGGAACATTCGATCCGATCACGCTGGGCCATTCGGACATCATCCGGCGCGGGGCCAAGCTGGTGGACCGGTTGATCATCGGCGTCACCACCAACCCTTCCAAGGATCCGATGTTCTTGCCCGAGGAACGCATGGCGATGGTGGAGCGCGAAGTGGCCGCGCTGGGCCTGGGAAATGTCGATGTGGTGGGCTTCAACGCGCTGCTGATGAAATTCGCGGAAAAGCAGGGAGCGAACGTGATCGTGCGCGGGCTGCGCGCCGTGGCGGATTTCGAATACGAGTTCCAGATGGCCGGCATGAACCAGCAGCTCAATCCCAATATCGAGACGGTGTTCCTGAGGGCCGATGTCAGCCGGCAGCCGATCGCATCCAAGCTGGTCAAGGAAATCGCGCTGTTCGGGGGCGACATCTCGCGCTTCGTCAGCCCCGCCGTGCGCGACGAGGTGGTTGCGCGCGTTGCGCAGCTCGGCCTTCGCGGAGAAACGTGAGCGCAAGCGCGCGGCCGCGCGATCATTCATTGAACCGACAGTCCGCCCCCGCTACACCCCCGCGCTGGACGACGCTTCGGAAGATTAGACCAAGTTCATGATCAAACGCCTGATTGCCGCGACGCTGGCACTGACATTCGCAGCGTTCTCATCCTCCGCCTTCGCACAGGGCGATCTGGACATTCCGCTGCCCGCCCAGACCGTGCAGGTCTATCAGCCGGTGGACTTCAACCTGAGCGACGATCCGGAAAACATCCTGCTGCTGGACCTTTCGACCGGCAAGCGCGTGGCGATTCGCCTGATGCCGAGCTGGGCGCCCAATCATGTCGAGCGGATCAAGACGCTGGCGCGGCGCGGTTTCTATGACGGGGTGATCTTCCACCGCGTGATCGACGGCTTCATGGCCCAGACGGGCGACCCCACCGGCACCGGGCAGGGCGGCTCCGACCTTCCGGACCTCAAGGCCGAGTTCAACCCCATGCCGCATATGCGCGGCACCGTTTCCATGGCCCGCGCCGCATCGAACGACAGCGCCAACAGCCAGTTCTTCATCGTGTTCTATCCCCGCCTGGGGCTGGACCGGAAATACACCAATTTCGGCCGCGTGATCGCCGGCATGGACGCAGCGGACGGGATTGCCCGCGGCGAGCCGCCGGCCAATCCCACCCGGATCGTGCAGGCGTCCATCGCCGCGGACAACAAGCCGCCACCTGCCCCGCCGCAGCCCGCGGCCCCGGCGGAGTTCACGGCGGACCTGCTGAGCAATTCCGCTTCGAACTGAGCTTTCCAAGCCCGCGCAGGCCGCATAGAGGCGCGCCATGCGTGTTGACCTGTTCGATTTCGAGCTTCCGCCCGAACTGATCGCCCTGCGGCCCGCGCGCCCGCGCGATGCCGCGCGGCTGCTGGTCGCGCGCGGGCATGAGCCGTTCGAAGATCGAATCGTGCGCGATCTGCCCGGCCTGCTGCGCGCGGGCGACGTGCTGGTGTTCAACGATACCCGCGTGATCCCCGCACAGCTGGAAGGCCGGCGGGGCGAGGCGCGGATCGGCGCAACTTTGCATAAGCGGATCGACCTGAGGCGCTGGCAGGCCTTCGTGCGCAACGCGAAACGGCTGAAGCCCGGCGATGCGATCGCCTTCGCGGGCGGCGTGTCGGCCATCGCCGAAGCGCGACACGAGGATGGAAGCTGGACCCTGGCCTTCGCAGGCGAGGAGCCGGTGGAAGTGCTGCTGGAGCGTGCGGGCCGGATGCCCCTGCCACCCTATATCGCGGGCAAGCGCGCCACCGACGAGGCGGACCGGAGCGATTACCAGACCATGTTCGCGCGGGAGGATGGCGCGGTCGCCGCCCCCACCGCCGCGCTGCATTTCACGCCTGAGCTGATCGCCGCGCTCGATTCGGCGGGCGTGCTGCGCGAGACGCTCACGCTCCATGTCGGCCCGGGAACCTTCCTGCCGGTAAAGGCGGACGACACCACCGGGCACCGGATGCACGCCGAATGGGGCCGGATAGACGAAGCGACGGCCGAACGGCTCAACGCGGCCCGCGCATCCGGCGGCCGGATAATCCCGGTCGGCACCACGTCGCTCCGCCTGCTGGAAAGCGCCACGGGCGAGGACGGCATCATCCGCCCCTTCGCGGGCGATACCGCGATCTTCATCACCCCCGGTTACCGCTTCCGCGCGGTGGACGGGCTGATGACCAATTTCCACCTGCCCAGATCGACGCTGTTCATGCTGGTGAGCGCGCTGATGGGGTTGGAGCGGATGCAGGCGACCTACGCCCATGCCATCGCGGAAGGCTATCGCTTCTACAGCTACGGGGATTCGAGCCTGCTGCTGCCCGAGCGTTAGGGTCGAGTATCGTATCGGAGCTCCCTTCCCCCTTGATGGGGGAAGGATACGAAGCCTTGGCCGCGTCAGCGGTCTAGGCGCAGTTGGATGGGGGTGAGTGCGCCCCATACGCTCCGTTCAGCCGACAGATCACCCCCACCCAACTGCGGCTAGCGAGCAAGTCGCAAGCCTTCGTATCCCTCCCCCATCAAGGGGGAGGGAGAGGCGATTCAGCCGGGATTGGGTGGACTCCAGGCAAACAGCTTGCAAACCGGCGCGGCAGACCCAATCTCCCGCCGCGTGACTGAACCGATTCTCGACATCCGGGGCCTCTCCAAGACCTACAAGGGCGGCCTCAAGGCGCTCGACAGCGTCGATCTGCAAATCCGCAAGGGCGAGATATTCGCGCTTCTCGGGCCGAACGGCGCGGGCAAGACCACGCTGATCGGCGCGGTGTGCGGCATGGTGCGGCCGACTTCCGGGTCGATCCACGCCTTCGGGCTCGACCTCGCGCGGCACTGGCGGCAGACGCGCGCGCGGATCGGCCTGGTGCCGCAGGAACTGGCGACCGACATGTTCGAGAAGGTCAGCCGTTCGGTGGGCTTTTCGCGCGGGCTGTTCGGGCTTCCCGCCAACCCCGCGCGGATCGAGGAAGTGCTGCGCTCGCTCAGCCTGTGGGACAAGCGCGATGCGCAGATCCGCGCGCTCTCGGGCGGCATGAAGCGGCGCGTGCTGATCGCCAAGGCGCTGGCGCACGATCCCGACCTGCTGTTCCTGGACGAGCCCACCGCCGGTGTGGACGTGGAACTGCGGCGCGACATGTGGCGCCAGATCGGCCAGCTGCGGGAACGCGGCACCACCATCATCCTCACCACGCACTATATCGAGGAAGCGCAGGAAATGGCCGATCGCGTGGGCGTGATCGACAAGGGCAACATCCTGCTGGTGGAAGACAAGGCCACGCTGATGGCGCGGATGGGCCGCACGGAGGCTGTGTTCGAGTTGGCCTCTCCCTTGCCGGAAATCCCTTCCGCCCTGGGCGTCTTTCCGCTGCAGCTGGCGGAGAACCGCTCGAAGCTGGTCTATCGCGGCGGGGACGGGACCGGGCGCGGCAAGCGGGAAGTGGCCGAACTGGCAAGGGCGCTGGTGGCGCAGGGCATCGAGTTTACCGCGCTCGACATCCGTGAATCCAGCCTAGAAGACATCTTCGTCGATCTGGTGGAGAAGAAGGCATGAGCGCGCGCTATTTCAACGCCCGCGGCACCTGGGCGATCTTCAACAACGAGTTGAGCCGCGCCTTTCGCACCTGGATCGGTTCGATCTTCTCACCGGTTCTCACTACTTCGCTCTATTTCATTGTTTTCGGGGCTGCGATCGGTTCGCGGATCAACGAGGTCAACGGTGTGTCCTACGGGGCTTTCATCGTGCCGGGCCTTCTGATGCTGACCCTGCTGTGCGAA
>Ga0066256_1005342_pt2 | contig 10138 bp, 11 predicted proteins | sample ThiBio_1000_biof_FD_87107 | JGI IMG/M metagenome (GOLD analysis project Ga0066256, IMG submission 87107) | Wastewater bioreactor microbial communities from Cape Town, South Africa - Thiocy_expt_1000_biof (version 2) | ecosystem: Engineered > Bioreactor > Thiocyanate-remediating >... | reverse complement strand
GCCCACGCCCGCAGCGGGGCGGCCGGCCGCCGCCGGCAGGGCGCCGGGCGGCGGCTTGCCGCGCCCCGGGCCGGCGAAGACGCCGACGCGCTGGCCGTAGCAGAGCGGCGTGAAGATATCGATCACCCGCACCCCCGTGCGGAACGCGGTCTCGACGCGCTGGCGCGCGAGCGGCGACGGCGTGACCGGCGCGGCCTCTCCGGTGCGGACGCCGCGCGGCAGCGGGCCGTGATCGTCGATCGGACGCCCGAGCGCATCGACCGCCCGACCGCGCCAGCCCTCGTCCGGCACGATGACGACGCCGCGGTCGACATGGACCGGCTGGTTGAGGACGATGTCGTCGCACTTCTCGTAAGGGGCGACGATCACGTCGTCGACGCCGATCTGCACGATCTCCCCGGATCGGTTGCCGCGCTCGCCGCGAAACTCGACGACGTCGCCCAGCCTGGTGCTCTCCGACAGGCCGCGCACGCGGAAATGGGTGGCCGAGACCTGCGTCACCCGGCCGCCGCGCCGCATGCCGGCGCCGGGCTGGCGGAAGGTCCGGTAGACGCGCTCCAGCGCCAGCAGCGGATTGTCCGGCGCGAGGCTGCGCGCGGGCGTCTCCGCAAGCGCCGTCGAACTGGCCTCGGTCGCCTCCACGCCCGCCTAGCCTCAGGACGTGCCCAGCGTCTTGACCGACTGGTCGAGCGCGTTCGAGCCGTCCCTCATCAGGGCGGTGATCTGGTCGAAGGCCCGCTGCACCTGGATCAGGCGCATCATCTCGCGGATCGGGTTGACGTTCGATCCCTCGACGAAGCCTTGCGCCACGCCGACGTCCTGCCGGTCGACGATCGGCTCCGGCCGCCCCTTCGGGACGATGCCCGAATTGCCGTAGCGCACGAAGGTCTCCCCCGGCTGGAACTGGTAGAGGCCGATCGCGCCGACCAGCCGGCCGTCCTGGCGCAGCGAGCCGTCCTGCCCCGCCGCCGGCGCCCCGCCCTGCCCGTCGAGCTGGATCGGCGCCCCACCGGCGTCGAGCACCGGATAGCCCTGCAGCGTCACCAGTTCGCCGGTGTCGCGCATGGTGAAGCGGCCGTCGCGGGTCATCACCGTACCGGCCGGCGTCTCGATGGCGAACCAGGCATCGCCCTGAATGGCGAAGTCGAACGGGTTGCCGGTCTCGGTGATCGAGCCGCCGGAATTGGGAATGAAGGTGTCGCCGGGCGACACGAAGCTGAGCGCGCTGTCGCCGCTGCCGCTCACCAGGTCCTCGAACTTCACGCCCGTGGCGCGGAAGCCGACCGTGTTGGCGTTGGCCATGTTGTCGGCGATCGTGTCCAGCCGCTTCTCAAGCGCGATCTGCGAGGACAGGGCGACGTAGAGGCCGGTCTGCATCGGCGCCTCCTATTTGCGGAGCTGCTGGAGCGCCAGCAGGGTGGAGGTGGAGATGCCGTATTCTGCCGGCTTGGAGAAAAGCACCGCCGGCGAGGTCTGGCTCGACGAGCTGCCGTTCTTGATTTCCCACATGGTGGTGAAGCGGGCGAGGAACTTGTCCAGCTTCTCGGGGTCTTGGAAATCCTCCAGATTGATCCGCTTCTCCAGCATCTTCGCCTGCTGGTCGACATCGGCGTTGACCACCGCGTCGGGCAGCCCGAGCGCGGTCCGCACCACTTCCCCCAGCGCCTTGTCGGCGAGGATCTGGTAGGGGCTGGTCAGCGTCGACGCCTTGCGCTGGAAATAGAGCGCGAGCCGCACGGCGTCGTTCTGGTTGCCGGCATTTTCCTCGAGCGTCTGGCGGGCATACTTGTCGACGATCCCCTGCTGGGCGGGATTGTAGGTGGTCGCCGTCTCGCCATAGGCGGCGAAGTCGAAGGCCGCGGCGAAATCCTTGAGATTGGTGTTGGACTGCTTGTTGACGTAGCTGTTGGGATCGGCGACGCCGCCTTCGAGGACCTTCCGGATGAGCGCCTTGTCGCCGATCTTGTCGCTGAGGCCGTAGGCCTTCAGCGCGAAGTTCAGCAGCGAGTCGTCGGCCAGGAAGTCGTCGATCGACTTCACGTCCTTGATGTCCTTAAGATAGGTCTCGGTCTGCGCCTTCAGCGTCGGGTTGTCGGGCGATACGCCCGCCTTGACGGCCTCGAGCTGGTAGCGCTGCGCGGTACCCTGCTGGGCGGGATTGTAGACGGTGGCGTCCTCGCCATAGGCGAAGAAGTTGAACACCTTCACGAACTCGGCGTAGCGCTTGTCCGTCAGCTTGTTGGCGAAGCTGCCGTCGTCCTTGATGCCGCCTTCCAGCGCCTTCTTCATGAAGGCCTTGGCGTAGTCCATGTCCTGCAGGCCCATCGCCTTCATGGCGTATTTGAACAGCCGCGTGTTGTTGACGAACTCGTCGACCGATTTCACCTTGGTGATGTTGTCGAGATAGTACTTCGTCTCGCGCGCCACGCCCGGCTGCTTCTCCACCTGCTGGAGCGAGCGGTCGATGTCCTTGGCGATGAGCCGATAGCTCATATAGGTGCTGACCATGCGCGAGCCTCCACGGATTGCGGCAGGCTGCTCATAGGCCGCAACGCTTGCGCGAGGCTGTCGCCGGTCGGAAAACAAGCCTCACACAAGGCACGCGCGCTACTGCGGAAGCCGGATGATTCTGCGACGGGGCCTGCGGTGGGTATTCTGATCGGACTGGTGGTGACGCTGGGCTGCGTGCTCGGCGGCTTCATGGCGATGGGCGGCCATCTGCACGTGCTGATGCAGCCCTGGGAGCTGGTCATCATCGGCGGCGCCGCGCTCGGCACCTTCTTCGTCGCCAACCCGATGTCCACGGTGAAGGATGCCGGCAAGGCGATCGGCGAGGCCTTCACCCAGGCCGTGCCGAAGGAGCAGGACTACCTCGAGGTGCTGGGCGTGCTGCACAGCCTGATGCGCGAGCTGCGCACCAAGCCCCGCAACGAGGTCGAGGCCCATATCGACAATCCCGAGGAATCGTCCATCTTCCAGGCCTACCCGAAGGTGCTGAAGAACCACGACCTGACGAACTTCATCTGCGACTACTGCCGCATCATCATCATCGGCAACGCCCGTCCCTTCGAGATCGAGGCGCTGATGGACGAGGAGATCCACACCATCAAGCACGACAAGCTGAAGTCGTATCACGCGATGGTGGCGGTGGGCGACGGCCTGCCGGCGCTCGGCATCTGCGCGGCCGTGCTCGGCGTCGTCAAGGCGATGGGCGCGCTGGACCAGTCGCCCGAAATCCTCGGTGGCCTGATCGGCGCCGCCCTGGTCGGCACCTTCCTCGGCATCTTCCTGTCCTATGCCGTGGTCGGCCCGATCGCCACCAAGATCAAGATCGTGCGCGAGAAGAAGAGCCGCCTCTACGTCATCGTCAAGCAGACGCTGCTGGCCTACATGAACGGCTCGCTGCCGCAGGTCGCCCTCGAATTCGGTCGCAAGACCATCTCGGCCAAGGACCGGCCGTCGATCGACGCGGTGGAGCAGAGCACGCTCAACCCGGGCGGCGAGAAGAAGGCGGCCTGAGCCGGGCGGGACGACGGAAGCAGCGATGACGAGCGAGGCCTCACCTCAGGAGATGCGCACCCGGATCGTCGAGGGCCTGACCGGCGCGACGGGCGACCCGGCACGCATATCCGACGCCGCCCGCGCCTGCGGCCAGCGCTGCCTCGCCGCCATCGCCCCGCAGATCGCCGAGATGCTGGCGCCGTCGGTCTCGGTCGACTGCGTCTCCGTCGAGCTCGCGCGCTTCGCCTCCGCCCGCCCCTCGGCGTCCTCCTTCTCCGCCATGACCATCGTGGCGGCCGACAATTCGCCCGACGCCCTGCTGATGACCGCCGATGCCGACGCGCTCGCCATCGCGCTCTGCGCCATGTTCGGCGCCGACGAGGAGCTGCCGGTCACGCCGATCACCCGGCCGCTCTCGCCCATCGAGCTCGACATCGCGGCACAGCTCTTCGACATCTTCGCCAATGCCTTCAACGGCTCCGGCGAGCGTTCGATGAACCTGCGCTTTCCCCTCCCCGCCCCGATCACCGGCGAAGAGGTCGACAAGCAGGTCATGCGCGACGGGCCGGCCGCCAGCATCGGCTTCGAGATCGTGCTCGGCGAGAGCCGCGGCCGCGTCTCCGTCACCATGCCGCAGCGGGTGCTGCTCGAGCATCGCGGCGAGGCCCGCGCCGAATCCGGCTCCGGCGCCCAGTGGCGCGAGCGCTTCGGCGAGGAGGTGATGCGCTCGGCCGTCTCGCTGACCGCCACCATCCCGCTGGCGCGGCTGACGCTCGCCGAGATCTCGCATCTCAGGGTCGGCCAGGTGCTGGAGCTGGAGATGCAGGCGCCCACCCAGACCAAGCTGTCGTCGCGCGACCGCACGCTGTTCATGTGCGAATTCGGCAAGCTCGGCGAGAACTACACCGTGCGCGTGGTCGAGCCGTTCGACGCCAAGCGCGAACTCGTAGAGGAACTGCTGACCGCCTGACGGCGGTCGGCGAAGGAGCGATGCAATGAGCGAACCCCAGCCGGCGGCGACCGAGCCGCTCGAGGAAGACCAGCTCAACAAGGCGATCGAAGAGCTTCGCGGCGTGCTGCGGGAAGAGGTCAAGGGCGGCGGCGCCAGCCCCGCGCCGACCGACTTCGGCGGCAATTCGGTCATTCTCGACATCCCCGTCGAGGTGCAGATCGTGCTGGGCAGCGCCGAGATGCCGGTTTCCGGCCTGATGGCGCTTCAGAAAGGCTCGACGGTCGCGCTCGACCGCAGGATCGGCGAGCCGGTCGACCTCGTGGTCAACGGGCGACAGATCGCGCGCGGCGAGATCATCGTGCTGGAGAACGACCCGTCGCGCTTCGGCATCCGCCTGACCGAGATCGCCGCGGCCAAGCCGGGCAAGTAGCGGAGCAGCCGCCGAGATGAGCGGGATCGCCGGATGAACCAGTTCGACAGGCTGACGCGGGCGCAGAAGGCCGCCGCCATCCTCGTGGCGATGGGCAAGCAGTCGGCCGGCCGCCTGCTGAAGTTCTTCAAGCAGGAGGAGCTGAAGGGTCTGGTCGAGGCCGCGCGCACTCTGAAGACGATCCCGCAGAGCGAGCTGGAAAAGATCGTCGGCGAGTTCGAGAGCGAGTTCGCCGAGGGCGTCGGCCTGCTCGATTCCGGCGACGCGATGTCGAACATCCTCAACGAGTCGCTGTCCGAGGACGAGCTGAAGGCGATCATGGACGGCGGCAAGCCCGAGGTCCAGGAAGCCGCGCAGACGCCGATCTGGCCGGACCTCGAGAAGCTCGCGCCGGAACGCCTCGCCGCCCTGCTCGGCAACGAGCACCCGCAGACGATCGCCATGATCCTCGCCAACCTCGCCTCCTCGGCCTCGGCCGGCGTGGTCGTCCACCTGCCCAAGGCCGTGCGCGGCGAGGTCATCAAGCGCATGATCTCGCTCGGCTCGGTGCCCGACAGGGCCCGCTCGATGGTCGAGAACCAGCTCCGCGCCCGCCTCGACGCGGAGGCCAACGTCAAGGACATCTCCGCCGGCCAGGCGCGGGTGGCGAGCATCCTCAACGAGCTCGACAAGGACGACCTCGACGCGGTGATGCTGGACGTCGAGGAAGCCGGCGCGCCCGACATCGAGACGCTCCGCTCCAAGCTGTTCTCCTTCGAGGACGTCATCCTGCTGTCGCAGAAGTCGCGCGTCGCGCTGTTCGATTCGATCCCCGCCGAGCAGGTGACCGCCGCTCTGCGCGGCGCATCGGCCGAGCTGACCGAGGCGATCCTGTCGGCGATCGGCGCGCGCTCGCGCCGCATGATCGAGGCCGAGCTCAAGGACGCCGCGGCCTCGCCGCCGCCGGACGAGATCGCGCGCGCCCGCAAGGCGATCGCCTCGAACGCCATCCGCCTGTCCTCCGAAGGGCTGGTCGAGCTTCCCTCCGTCCAGGCCGCCGCCTGAGCGGGCATGCGGCGGAGCTAGCCCGTGGCGGAGGACAGCGACAAGGACAGCAAAACAGAGGAAGCCTCCGAGAAGAAAATCCGCGACACGATGGACAAGGGCCAGTTGCCCTTCGCCCGCGAAGCGCCGGTCCTCGCCTCCTTCCTCGCCATCCTGGTCTTCCTGATGTTCTTCGCCAAGGACAGCATCGCCCAGATGGCGACCTTCCTGTCGATCTTCATCGAGAAGCCCGAGGACTGGCCGCTGCAGAACGCGCAGGACGTGACGCTGCTGCTGCGCATCGTCGCCATCGAGATGGCCAGGGCCGTCGTCGTGCTGATGGCACTGCTGATCTCGGCGGCGCTCGCTGCCTCGACGCTGCAGAACATCCCGCGTTTCGTGGGCGAGCGCATCCGGCCGCAATTCTCGCGCATCTCGCCGCGCCAGGGCTGGAAGCGCATGTTCGGCGCCAAGGGCCTTGTCGAGTTCGCCAAGCAGCTCGGCAAGCTGCTCTTCGCCGGCATCATCCTCGGCTTCGCCATGCGCGAGGCGCTGTCGAAGCTGCTGGCCGGCATGATCACCCAGCCGATCGCCTTCGGCGGCGTCATCGAGAACATCGCCACCGACATCGTCATGTGGATCGCGCTGGCGATGCTGATGATCACCAGCGCCGACGTGGTGTGGTCGCGCTTCTCCTGGCTGCGCGACCTGCGCATGACGCGCCAGGAGGTCAAGGACGAGATGAAGCAGATGGTCGGCGACCCGCTGGTGCGCATGCGCATCCGCTCGGTGCAGCGCGACCGCGCCCGCCAGCGCATGATGAGCGCCGTGCCGGGCGCCACCCTCGTCATCGCCAATCCGACCCACTACTCGATCGCGCTGCGTTACGTGCGCGACGAGCACGCCGCGCCGATCGTCGTGGCCAAGGGCCAGGACCTGATCGCGCTGAAGATCCGCGAGATCGCCGAGGCCAACGGCATCCCCGTCTTCGAGGACGTCGCGCTCGCCCGCTCCATGTACAAGCAAGTCTCGGTGGATAGCATGATACCGCCGCAGTTCTACCAGGCGGTCGCGGAGCTGGTGCGCGCTGTCTACGCGCGCGCTCCCGCGACGGCCCGAAGCAGGGACAACTGATGAACCGCCAGCCGCATTCCCTTACCCGCGAGATCATCGTCGCCGACGCGATCCGGGACGTCGTCAGCGAGTTGCGGATGGTCGCGCCGACCGACTACGTCGCCTTCATCCACACCGAGCAGTTCGCCAACATCGCCGACATCGTCGACTCCGCCGCCGAGCTGTTCTTCGTGCCGGGCACGCTGCGGCTCGGCCATGGCGGCGAGGTGCATCTCGACTGGAACCGCGCACCCGAGATCGTGCTCGACCTTGAGCTGAAGCCGTCCGGCGCCACCGTCTACTTCAAGCTCAGCATGGCCGACCAGCACGCCGCCGTCGACGTCAACTACGTCGCCTTCGAGAACCCCTCGCAGGACCCGGACGAGAATTCGAGTTTCCTGGAAAGCGCCATCCAGGCCGCGCGCATCCGCAAGTCCGAGCCGGCGCGGCTGACCGGCACCGGCTGAGCCCGCCGGCCGGTCCCGTCAGTCGATCAGGCCGAGCCGGAGCGCCTTGGCGACCGCATGGATGCGGTTGACGGCGTTGAGCTTCTGCGTCGTGTTGGTGAGATACTGGTTGGCCGTGTGGACCGAAAGGCCGAGCCGCGCGGCGATCTCCTCGCTGGTCTGGCCGTTGGCCGTCAGCTTCAGGCATTCCAGCTCGCGCTTCGACATGGCGCGTGCCCCGCGCGCCGGGGGCGGCTGCAGCCGCGCCACCATGGCGAAGATGGCCATGCCGCGCGCCTGCGTGTCGGCGAGCTCGCCCATGCCCATCGTGAGGCCACTGCCGCAGATCACGATCGCGCCCTGGTTGCCGCGCTCGTCGAGCAGCGGCAGCGCCAAAGCCGTGCCGAGCTCTTCCGGCTGCGCGATGCGCTCGGCCCACAGGCAGCGCGACAGGCTGGTCGCGGTGCGGCAGCCCTCCTCGGCCGCCCACCAGCATGGCTGCGTGGTGGTCGTCATGCGCCGCACAAAGCGCTCCGGCAGCGTCGCGACGAGCAGCTTGGTGGTGGGCGATATGCTCGGGTATTCGCTGTCGATGCAGGGCACCAGCCGCCTGGTCTCGGCCATCGGCGAGACCAGCATCAGCGTGAATGCCTCTCCGCCCACCGCCTCGCAGATGCGCCGGAAGCGCCGCGCCATCTCCGGCAGCGTGTCGAACTGGGGAATGTCCTCCGCAGGGGCGGCGACGAAGCGGCCCTCCGGATTCAGCATGATGCGCCCGCTTGGCAGGCCACCTTGCGCATCAGATCAGCCCCGTCCTGATCGCGGTCGCGATCGCCATGGCCCTGTTGCGCGCCGACAGCTTGTGGATCGCATGCGCCACGTAGCTGTTGACCGTGTTGGACGAGACCCCGAGGATCACCGCCACCTCGTCGGTCGTCTTGCCCTCGGAGACCCACAGCAGGCATTCGCGCTCGCGGTCCGAGATTGGGCTTTCGCCGCCGGCCGCCGGCGCGCTCGCCGCGAGCCCCGACAGCGCGTAGGAGAGCGCCATCTGCGCGCCCGGCAGGGCGGCGGCGTCGATGCTGCGCATGAGCTGCGCTGAGAAGATCACGCAGCAGTTCGCTCCGGCCACCCGGATCCGGGCCGAGGCCATCTCGCGATGCCCGTCCGCCTCAAGCGCGTCGGCTTCCGTCGCGCCGAGGAAGGAGCGGGCCTCGCCCGACGGCGTCCACAGCCGCGGCCGCTCGCCGATGAAGGTCGTGCAGGCTGCACTGGCGATACGCTTGACCGTGTCGATGCCGACCGCCCGCACGGTGTCGTAGGCCCAGTTCGAGGCAAGGATCTGGCTCTCGTCGGCGCCGCTCTCGCGCGTCAGGTCCACCAGCATGTAGTGGTCGGCCCCGACGTCGCGCGCCAGCCGGCTCAGGTAGCGGGCCAGCCCGCCTCGCGTCGCCGGCAGGGCCAGTCCCTCGATCTCCTCGTGCAGGCGGGCAATGCTGTTCATGGCGCCCGACGGAATCCCTCTGCGAGCCGGGGCCCGTGGCCCGGCGAAAAATGCCCAGACGCTGTCAACTGATACACCCGGCGGTACGGGTATCGAACTCGCTCTGCCCTGAAAGGCAGCCCGCCCCCGCGAAACGGCGATGTGATTCGCCATCGCCGAATCAGATTTACAGGGCGGACGACTCCGCGGTCAAGAATCTGCGTGCAGGAAATCGGGAGGGAGAATTCTTGCCTGCGGAAACGTGCTCGTCCCGCCGGCGTAGTCGCGACCTACTGCATCCCGCTGCGGCCCGACAATTCGTCCATGATCGGGCAGTCCGGCCGGTCGTCGCCATGGCAATGGCTGACGAGATGGCTGAGCATCGACCGCAACGCGGCGAGCTCCGCGAGCTTGCGGTCGATCTCGACGAGCTTGGCGGAGGCGATCGCCTTCACGTCCGCGCTTTCGCGGTTCTTGTCGCCGTAGAGCGACAGGAGCTGCCGGCACTCCTCGACGCTGAAGCCCAGCCCGCGGGCGCGCTGCAGGAAGCGCAGCCGGTGCACGTCGTTGGCCGAATAGTCGCGATAGCCGTTGTCGGCCCGCTCGGGGCTGAGCAGCCCGATCTCCTCGTAGTAGCGGATCGTCTTGGCCGGAAGGCCCGTCTTCTCTGATGCCGTGCCGATGTTCATGTCCGGCTTTCCTTCTAGAGTTTGAGCGCCCTGAGCCGCAGCGCATTGCCGATCACGGAGACCGACGACAGGCTCATCGCCGCCGCCGCGATCATCGGCGACAGCAGCGTGCCGAACACCGGATAGAGCACGCCGGCCGCGACCGGCACGCCGACCGCGTTGTAGACGAAGGCGAAGAACAGGTTCTCGCGGATGTTGCGCATCGTCGCCTGCGCCAGCCGGCGCGCCCGCACCACGCCGTTCAGGTCGCCCTTGACGAGCGTGATGCCGGCGCTTTCCACCGCCACGTCCGCCCCGGTGCCCATGGCGACGCCGACGTCGGCCGCGGCCAGCGCCGGCGCGTCGTTGACGCCGTCGCCCGCCATGGCGACCTTCGCGCCGCCGGCCCGCAGCTCCTCGACCAGCTTCTGCTTGTCTTCCGGCAGCACGCCGGCGCGCACCTCGTCGATGCCGAGCTTGGCGGCCACGGCCTTGGCCGTGCGTTCGTTGTCGCCGGTCGCC
>Ga0066256_1005706_pt1 | contig 10139 bp, 3 predicted proteins | sample ThiBio_1000_biof_FD_87107 | JGI IMG/M metagenome (GOLD analysis project Ga0066256, IMG submission 87107) | Wastewater bioreactor microbial communities from Cape Town, South Africa - Thiocy_expt_1000_biof (version 2) | ecosystem: Engineered > Bioreactor > Thiocyanate-remediating >... | reverse complement strand
GGATTGGGACAGATTTTGAGTACATCCTCCCAGCATTTTGGTGGTATGGCACAATCTTTGTCAGTCAGTGAAGCGCAATCTGCAGCTGCAGGTAACATCTCAATGGCAAGTTACAGCGGTTGGAATATGAACTATGAAAATACCAGCGCCAATAACGTTTCGGCTAACAAGCACGATACCAATTGGACGAACATGCATGGGATGCACACGGAACAATTGGGAAGTGGTGTGCTTAAGACTACCACAAGCCATGGGGATGCTGTTTTTGACGTAAATCCTGGGATGTCACGAGGCCCCGTACACATTTCAGATACAAAGGCCTTAAGCGGCTCTTTAAATCAGGCTTTTGAAGAATCCAGACAGGCTGCAGCCAATGAAAGTCAGCATTATCAAACGTCCTTATCCAGTTTTGCGCACAGTGCAGTACAATTATCGAAAATGCAGGGACATGATATGCGTTTAGGCGATGGAGTATCGACAAGCGAATCCGGTCAATACAGCCAGGCATTATCGACCATGACGCATATTGCCTCGGATGTAGCTAAACGCGAAGGGATAAGCCAAGAGGATGCGCTGGCTCATATGACCGCTGTTGGATTAAATGTCCACGCCGGAGTTGCAAGTGAAAAAAGCATGCTAGGAAGCATTGGGCGGTTTGCTTTTGGAGCAACAGGAGGTGCTGATAGCCATGCCAAGTTCGATCGGTCATCAACAAGTAGTGATCGTTACCATGAAGGGACGGACAGCAGCATGTCAGCGAAGGAAGCAGAAGACTTTAATCAGGCGCTTAATTACGTGAGTCAGTTTGCACAAAACCATCATTTTGATAACAGCCATTCGGAAGGGGCAAGCCTTTCGAATCAAATGGGTACCGATTTAAGGGAGGCGCAAACGGCAAGCCAAAACTATGATGCCTCGATGTCTAAAGCCGCTCGCATTAGCACGGCCAGGAGTTATGTGGAATCAAACTCCGATCAGATTACCACCGATCTTAATCAGGCATTTCCTGGCTTTGTGGCACACCGCATTGGAGAGAAGGCACGAGATGAATTGTATTCCAATCCTTCAGATCTGGCCTCATTAAAACAATTACAAACGCTAGCTAATGAGTTTATCAGTGAACAACGAGAAGGTTTAATCGCACAATACGGCAATGCTTCTAAAAATGCTCGGATTGACTCCTTTTATCAGGATGCAGCAAATCCATTAAGTTCAAAAGAATCACAAATGAGAGCTGACTACCACAAAAACAGTAATGCATTGGAGGATTCTGGAAGGACTATGGGAGTTGGCATGGATGCATCAAGAGCCAAAAGAATGCAGCAAAAAATTAATAATCAGGTAGATGCGGCGGTAAATAAAACAAGCAGTGGAGGAGGGCGTTTAAAGAGTCAATCCCAGCAAGCGGTTGAAACAACAAACAACGATGTAGGCGAAGGTAAAAAACGGGGGCAAACCAACGTGGCCATACCCGCCTATTTTACTAAATGGGTTGATCATCATGATAAATCAGCCCCAAAGAAGGAGCTTATCCATGAGTAATGAAGAAATGAATTCACAAGAATTAAAAGAGGCCATCGCCTTGGATATAGAAACATTAAAAACATTGGACGTGGATATTATGCCGGCCAAGGAGTATTACCAGGCGAACAGGCGTTTGTTTTTGCATGTTTTTTTTAAACTATATGGAACAATACTTCTAGGATTTTTACTTCCACTTCCTTTTTATTGGAAGGTGTTGATGGTGGAGACTTCAACGCACGAGCTCATCTACATTTTTTTCTGGCTGCCATTAATGGCTCTAGGACTATGCCTTTTTGTTTTTCTATTCATTTACAGCTCATTAAATCAATACATTTTGATTGACTATCAATTGAAACACAAACTAAGAACAGGCTCATTGATTGTAAAACAAGTAAGGCGGGCTGGAACTATAGCCTATCGAATATTTGCGGGGCTTGTTTTGATTCCTTCACTGTTCTTGTTTCCCAGTGCTGCCTTCTTCATATCCTTTGGCGCTTTTTTCATCAGCGGGATTTTAACGAGCATCCTTGTTGAAATGGAGCTCAATAGGATAGGAATCAGCGCGCTGTTTACTCTCATAAAGAATTATTTTGATAAGGACAAAAATGCTAGTGCGGCAATACCCTTAAAATAAACAAAACACATCAAAAAGAATAAATTTAAACCACAAATACAAGCAGTGGAAGCCGCTGCTTTGCCCAAAATAAGCAGGAGGAAGATAAAATGAGCAATGAATCCAATTACAAACATTACACCCGGGGAGGTCAGATCTCATTCCATAATCTGCGGATGTGGTTTCAGATTAACAAAGCACTCTTTCATGTTTACTTATTCATTTGGGCAGGGTTAAGCATTGTATTGACTTGTATCTTTGCGCCACATGGAATGATAAGACAGACGGTGTCCTATCACGCGGCTCATTTTTATCACCTGGCAGGAGTGCCTCATGTATTTTCTATCCCTGTTAAAGGGGGGTATGCATCACAAACTGTCGAGCAGCTTCTCCACAATCACTATTTTTCTGCTACCTCAGATCGTTTACTGACCTTCTTGTTACAGTCAACTCTATGGAGTTTTCCCTTATCGTTGATTGTGGCACTTTTGGTGAGCCGATATTTCATTTATCGAGGAAAGGTTCAAACGCAAAATCAATTTATACGAGGGGCGAGTTTAGTCCCATCAGAAACACTTAAAAAACAGATAATAAAACAAAGAAAAGCATCTGATTTACAACTTGATGGATTTCCTCTTTTGCAAGGATCAGAGGTACAGCATTTATTGGTACATCGTACGGTCGGTATGGGGAAAAGTCAGTTCATCATGAAATTGATGGATTGTTTACGTGCGCGTGGCGACCGAGTGATTGTTTATGACAAGGGGTGCACGTTTACTCAGGCGTATTTTCAGGAAGGTCATGATGTCTTGCTCAATCCTTTTGATGCACGCTGCGCTAATTGGGATTTATGGCTGGAAGCCCCAAAAGATGAATTACTGGAAAATATGGCAGAAAGTCTCATCCCTATGCATGGAGAAAACGATCCGTTTTGGGTTAATGCAGCACGTACCGTGTTTGCCTGTCTTGCAAGTCAAATGCGTGAGGATAAAGAACGTTCCTTATCCAAGCTGTTAGGGTTACTTGTAACTGGTGAGTTTAGCGAGTTGGAACCTTATCTCAACGGTACAGCGGCAGCAACTTTGGTCAGTAATAAAATAGAAAAAACAGCCATCTCCATTCGCTCTGTCATTACAACCTACCTTAAATCAATGCAGTCGTTAAGTGGTCTTGATGAGTCTGGGAAGCCTTCCTTTTCCATTCGTGATTATCTGTTAAATAAAGATTTGGAGGGCTGGCTTTTTATATCAAGCAATGGGGAACAACATAAATCTTTAAAGCCGTTGATTTCGATGTGGATTGCCATGGCATCACTGACACTCTTAAGTTTGCCAGAAGACGCGAACAGGCGAATTTGGTTTATTTGTGATGAATTACCAAGCCTGCACAAATTACCCTTATTAGGTGAAACCATTGCTGAAGTCAGGAAATTTGGCGGCTGTTTTCTTCTGGGAATGCAGAGCTTTAGTCAATTGGAGAAGGTATATGGGCGTAGTGGGGCAGCTGAAATTTTTGATTTGCTTAATACCCGAGCCTTTTTTGCAAGCCCAAGCCATGAAATGGCGCAACTTGTCAGTAAAGAGCTTGGGGATGAAGAAATTGATGACACCCGAGAAAATTACTCTTATGGAGCCAACTCCATTCGTGACGGCATTTCATTAGGAAAAAACCGTATAACACGCCCCTTAGTAACCTATCCTGAAATTATGGGACTTGATCCGCTTACCTGTTATCTGCGATTGCCTGGTCAATACCCTATTACAAAGCTGGAACTTCATTATCAAAAAAGAAGTATAAAGGCCGCAGGTTTTTTACCTCGTGCCATACCGTCCCTTCCTCCGTGTGATGCAAATCTCAAAAAGGGTTCTGCCGTTAATGAGCCCACCAGCGGTCGTTTTGAGGTGCAAGCGCCAACCAACATCAAACGTATCGAATGCGAGTCCGATAAGGAATTCATTTTTTGATAGGGGAATAAATCATGTTAAGTCTGCGAGTCAAACCAATTAAAAAGCCTGGTTATTATTTTGATCAGGAAAATTATTATTTTACGAACCAATTGGTTACCCAATGGGTTGGATTAAGTGCTGCGCGTCAAAATCTTTCTGGAGAAGTTAACGTAAAAACCCTTGAGTCTATTGTCAGTGGCGAATTACCAAGCGGTGATGTGATTAAAGGCTTGAAATCAGCCACTGGTGAAATGAACAGGCGAGGCGGTTATGATTTAACTTTTTCTGCCCCAAAATCCGTGTCCTATCTTGGGCTGGTTTGTGAACACAAAGAATTTATTGATTTGCACCTCAATGCGGTAAAGACAGTCTTAAAACTGATTGAAAAGGAGGCGGCACAAGCGCGCAAATCAGGAAAAGAAGGCATGGAATATGAAAAAACGGGGAATCTTTGTTTTGCTGCCATTCTCCATGATACCTCCAGAGAGCTTGATCCTCAGCTTCATGTGCATGCATTGTTGATGAATTTCACCGAGCGGCTGGATGGCAAATGGCGTGCGTTGGCTTCTGATATCAGTCGCAATAATGGCACCATGGAGTGGATTATGGATAATCAAATCTTTTTGGGACTTGTGTACCGCTCTGAAATGGCTCTTGGTTTAAAAGAAATGGGGCTCGAAATAGAGCATACGGGTGATGCTCATGGTCTATTTGAAATCAAGCATTTTGATAAGGCATTGTTGGAGCAAATCTCTAAGCGCCGTGCCCAGGTTGAAGAACATATTAAAGGGATGCACTCTAATTCATTAAAAGCGTATGACAGGGCGACTCTGGATTCAAGGAAATCAAAGGAAATGGTTTCTCCAGAGGAATTACGCACACGATGGAGCGCTGAAAGTGAAGCGTTGGGCGTTAATCCAGCCACCTATCTTGCCACCTTAAAAGAAAAAACTAAAGAATCGCATACACCAAAAGAAACCATGTCCAATAATCAAGAACTCGATAGAAGTGTTCTTGACGCAATTGCGCATTTAGAAGAAAAAAAACTAACCTTTACCTATCAGGAAGTATTACAGACGAGCCTTTATTTTTCCTTAGGTGAACAGGGCTTTGAAGCACTGATGGCACGGATTGATAAAGAAATTGATGCACAAAATCTGATTGCTCTTAATACAGAAAACTCCTCTTTTACAACGAGTACGCTCATTAACAAGGAACAAGAACTCATTAAAAAAATCGTGAACTTCACACCCCAAAAAAAAGGCTTAGAACGCAATACGGATAAGGTTTGCAAACTCACTGATAATGAGTCCATTCAAAAAGCAGTAACTCAAGCCTTATTTAATAAAGAAGGGGTTGTGCGCATCAAACAGCAAAGTGCTACCTCGCGTGAGCTCTTAAGTACTTTAATTGATTATTCACAGGATTCAAAAAAAATTCGTATTCTTTGTCCTTCTGCTTATTCTGCGCGGACGATGAATAAGGACATGACCCAATCAGCGCCTACCCTGTGGCAATGGATTTTATCTATTGGAAAACAGGATTTGTGTGAAACAGTTGCGGGCTTTAATTATCGCCATCGTTCAGAGCATAAATTACCTTTTTTTAACAGTAAAAAGGAGCGCGAGGTGCTGATTGTGGATGAATCACAGCGTCTTACTCCCGACGAGATGAATACTTTATTATCTATTGCCGATAAGCGTAGTGCCAAAGTCATTTTGCTGGAAAAATCACAATCCCTTTCTGGTTTTAAATCCGATATTCCCGACTTGCTGAATAAAGCCGGCATAAAAACATTTGAGGTTGATGACAGGAAAGCGCCTGCTACCAACATCAATCTCATAGAAGAAAAAACGATTGAAGGGCGTATTCTAAAAACAGCACAAATGTACAGTAACTTACCGTTGAACCAGAGGCAGAATACAAAAGTATTAACTGTCTCAAAGCTCGAAGCGAAAGAGGTCAATGAAGCAATCCGTAAGCAGTTAAAAGAGCACGGGGAGATTTCAGTAGATGAAAAGAGCATCAATACGTTAACCCCTATGTCCTTGACCTTAAGTGAAAAAAAATTGGCCAAAAGTTATCAGCCCGATTGGGTATTAATCCAGAACACCCGTACAGAATCAAAAAAATTCACGGTAATCGGTGTCAATGAAAAAGACAATCAATTGATTGTTCGGAATCATAACGGGGTAAGATCACAACTTGCTGCTAAAAATATTACAGATTCCACGCAGGTTTATGAACAAACACCATTATCAGTAAGTATAGGAGATCAATTAATTGCTATGGGCAGTTTATCCTTTGAAGGATTAAAAATCGGTAACCAATATGAGGTCACTGCATTTACCCGCCATGGAATAAAAATAAAAGATGGAAAAAGAACGATTCATCTTATCACGAGTAACGAAAAGCATTTCCCATTGAGCCATGCCTATGCCAAAACCATTTATTCTGATGATTTTAAACTCGTGAAACAAACCATTATGACACTACCGGCCTATGCGCTCAAACAAAATACCATGTCGGTATTATGCGAATCGAGCAAAGAAGAATTAATGATTATTACGGATGATGTGGAGAAGGCTAATCGGTTTGCAATGAAGACTGCAACAAAATCCTCGGCGATATCGCTGACTTTGGATGCTGCCAAAACCAATCATGGTGCACAGATTATTGACCATAGAACCACGACTGATCTACTCACGTCACTGGAACAGGCCTTAACTATTTTAACCTCGGAAAAACCTCAAAAAAGTGATGCAGAAAAAGCGCTGAACTTTGCAATAGCCCATCTTTCAGAACGAGAAGCAGCCTTTACTCGGTCAGATTTGCTTAAGGTTGCGCTCACTCAGGCTATAGGAAAAGCAGGACTTAACGAATTAAATAACGTCCTGGATAAGGTCATGACTAATGGGGATTTAATATCAGGGGGGAACGAGATTTTGACCACCAAAGAAGCGGTGGCATTTGAAGAATCGATTATAAAGAATGTTAAAGCGGGTATTAATATTCTTAAACCATTGATGAGCAGTGATGAAGCCCGAAAACAATTAGAACTGACAAACCTTACTAAAGGCCAAAAAGAAGCCTGTGAGTTAATCACGACTACATCCGATCAGTTTATTATGATTCAGGGTTATGCAGGAACAGGAAAAACAACCATGACTCGAAGTGCGATTGACACCATCAGGCATGTCCAATCTATGACTCATGAAGAGGTTAAACTGATTGCGGTCGCGCCCACGCACCAGGCTGTAAAAGAAATGAGGGCGCTGGGAATTGAAGCGCAAACATTAAAGAGTGTTCTTATTGAACAAGAACAGCAAGCGACATTAAGCAAAGAAACACTGGTGCTGCTTGATGAATCTTCTATGGTCTCTAATCGAGATTGCGCAAGCCTCATCCAAAAAATCCATGATTCGGGCGCTCGTTGCGCAATGCTTGGCGATATTAGCCAGCATCAAAGCATTGAAAGCGGTAAGCCAAGCAAGATATTGATTCAGGAAGGAAGCATCAAGGTGGCCTGTATGGATGATTTGGTACGACAACAAGTCATCGAATACAAAAAGGCAATCGAAACATTAATCACGGGGGATATTGATAAGGCGTTAACTCAGTTAGCGAATCAACCCTTAGACTCAATCACCCGAACTAAAACCGATAGTCCTTACCACAACATAACCTCTTCAATTATTGAAACAGGCCACTCGACCCAAGCGTACCAGCAACAAGAACACACTCAACAAGAATCGAGAGAACCCTTCCAGGAAGAATTAAAAGAAAAAAGCCCGATAGAAATGGCTGTAGGAGATTATTTATCACGGACACCAGCATGCCGTGATAGCACCATTGTTATCATTCATGAAAATAAAAAAAGGGAAGTTGCAAATGGTCTGATTAGAAATGCACTGATGAAAGAGTCTACCATAGGCCTTGAAAACAAAGAGTTCCCGCGGCTACTAAGCACGAATTACACCACTGCAGAGCTTTATTATTGTGAAACGTATCGGGATTGCTTAAAAAAGAAAGAAGAGTATTTTTTAAAGAAAGGAGAGCACTATTTCAAAGTAGTTTCGGTAGATGAGGCAGCGAAAGTAGTGGTATTAAATGATACGAAAGGAAATAAATGCCTCTTTGTTCCTGAAAAAGAAAATAAAGACTGGAAGATTGAATTGTTTCAATCCATGCCAGGAAGAGTTTCGGTGGGTGAAAAAATTCATTTTAAAAAATCTGATAAGACTTTGGGACGTTTCGCTAATGAAAGGGTGCAGGTGACGGAGGTAAACGATGAGTCATTTACCGTAAAAGACAGTAGTGGCGTGGCGCACGTTCTGGAAAAAAAACAGATGAAGGATTCCCATTGGGATTATAGTTATACTGCTACCAGTTATTCAATTCAAGGGGCTTCATCCCCATTTGTTATTGGAGTTGCTGAAACTAAAAATGCTCAAGTAAACCATCTGCGTTCATTTTATATCATGGTAACGCGAGGTTCCTTGCATGCCATGATTTATACGGACGATCATAAAAAACTACGAAAACAACTTCGTGTTACTCCTGAAAAAACTTCTGCATTGGAATCGCTTGGCCTCCTGCATACCCCAATGAAGTCCAAAACGCCCAATGAGCAACCAAAATCACTCAAGCCAATGCATGGTATGCCCAAAATAAAGAACCAGGAACCTCGCTATGATGCGAATATGCTGTCACAAAACTTATCCGACCAGGCTGAGCTCGTGATTGAATCACTACTTGGAGAGCCCAATAGAGCGCTTTCGTCAAAAACAGAATATCGATATGGTACTAAAGGCAGCTTAAGCATCTGTTTAAGTGGAGAAAAAAGAGGAGTTTGGCATAACTTTGAAACAAAGGAAAAAGGAAACATGCTTCATTTGATTCAAAAAACATTAAATCTAAATTTTAAAGAAAGTCTTGAATATGCTGCCAAATTCACAGGTGATGACTTAAAAGAACGTATTAAATTAGCAAGCAAAAACCCTAATAAGATTCAAGCAATCGATTCTGATAAGAAAAGAAAAACATCAGATTATGGGCTGCAATTAGCGAGAGAATCTAAACCCATATCAGGTACAATAGCAGAGCGGTATTTAAAAGAAATCAGAAAGATTCATAATGTGTCTGGAGAAAATATTCGCTTTCATCCCCATGTTTATACTAAAGATACCGAAGAAGTTCGCTACAGGCCAGCACTATTGAATATTGCGCGGGACAAAGACAATAAAGTGGCCTGCGTTGAAGCAGTATATCTGGATAATGACACAGCGAATCAAGCAATTATGAAGATAAAGCCTAAGAAATCTTATGGAATAAAAGCAGGCGCTGGAGTCATATTAAATGAGGGGAAAGGACATGAAAGTGTCACCTATATCGCAGAAGGTGTAGAAACAGGACTAAGCATCAGGGATGCAGTTCAAAATGAACGCGTTATAGCGACACTAGGGAAAGAAAATTTTGTAAATATCGATATGGCTTTGCTCACCGATAAAATAGTCATTTGCATGGATAATGATGGAAAACCCATTAAAGAGGACAGGGTAATTATTCAAACCATTGAACGATTGAAACAGCATGGAAAAACCATAGAAATTGCCATTCCGCTGCGTCAAAAAGACTTTAATGATGTGATTAAAATCGGAGGGATACAAGAAGTAGTTGATACATTAAATAAAGCAGTTAGTGTCGATAAACTGATTGGAAGCCCCAATAAAACAGATTTGAATCAAGATCAAATTAAGAAGTGTCTTGATACCATTTCACGACAAATGAACCTTGAAACTCCTGAAATTAAAAACAATTCAATTGATAAATTGAAAACCCTTCAGCGAGAAGAAATGGAAATATATTAAAATATCTTTAATTGATTGAGCATGGGAATTTTTATATGAAAAAAATGTGTGGAATAATCTGTAGTAGTTCAAACTTGATCTGACAGTTGCCGGTTTTTTAGAAGTGTCTGTCAGGTCAAATTCAGTTTATAAATTTTTCCATCCAGAATTGTTTGCCATCATTCAATGTTTGCATTGGTGTTCGTC
>Ga0066256_1005704_pt1 | contig 10144 bp, 9 predicted proteins | sample ThiBio_1000_biof_FD_87107 | JGI IMG/M metagenome (GOLD analysis project Ga0066256, IMG submission 87107) | Wastewater bioreactor microbial communities from Cape Town, South Africa - Thiocy_expt_1000_biof (version 2) | ecosystem: Engineered > Bioreactor > Thiocyanate-remediating >... | reverse complement strand
GGAGATCGCATCAGCCGTCGCCTTTTGATCGCGCGGCGTGCGCACGCGATCGGCAAGTTCTTCGAGCAAAGCGTCGAGGCTCAGTGCCGCATCGCCGATGAGGCCGCAGACAACCTCCACATCCTTGTTGAGATGTTTGGGATCGAGTGTGGCGTGAATGAAGGTCTTGCCCTTCGGCATGGCAACGCCGAAAGCCGTTTCGCCGAACGAACAGCCGATGCCGAAGATGACATCGGCATTGTCGAGAAATTCGCGCACGGCTTTGGGCACGGCGGCACCGCCCGAGCCCAGGGCCAGCGGATGATTTTCCGGAAAGGCGCTCTTGCCTTCAAGCGAAGTGCAGACGGGTGCCGCCAGCAGTTCGGCCAGTTGGCGCACCTGCGGCCACGCCTGCGCATAATGCACGCCCTGGCCGACATAGAGCACCGGCCGCTTGGCGTTGACGAGCAGTTCGGCGGCTTGCGTGACGGCGGCGGGATCGGGGCCGTAGCGGGTTGAGATCACCGGCTTGTAGTCGAAATTCTCCGGTACGCTTTCATCCCACACGTCCTTGGGAATTTCGACGACGCAGGGACCGCCACGGCCGTTGCGCAATTGCGTGAAGGCGCGGCGGAAGACGGCGTTGATGTCGCTGCCGGAGGTGAGCTGTTCCACCGATTTGGTGATGTGCGCCATGCCTTTCGGCGCGCTGAAGTTCGGATCGACATGGGCGAGGCGGCGATCGTAGCCGCCGGGCAGAATGAGGACGGGCACGGATTCACTGTAGCATTGGGCGATGGCGCCGAGCGTGTTCTCGGTGCCGGGGCCGTGCTGCATGGCGAAGACGCCGATCTTCTTGCCGGAGGTGACGCGGGCGACGGCATCGGCCATATGCACGCCGATGCGTTCTTGGCGTACGGTGATCGGCCTGATCTTCGCGGCGGCGGCGCATTCGAACATGCGGTTCACTGGATAGCCAAACAGCGTATCCACGCCTTCGCGCTTCAGGATTTCCGCGATTGCGTCGCCAACCTTCATGAGCCGTCCTCCGCTATGCCGGGCCGCCTGTGTGGCGGCCCTTCGGAGGTCTATTTAAGCGGCTTTTTTCGACTTCTGCATCAGCTCGACGAAACGCTTGAACAAATAGTGCGAATCCTGCGGGCCGGGGCTGGCTTCGGGATGGTGCTGCACCGAGAAGGCCGGGCGGTCATCGAGCGCAATGCCGCAGTTCGAGCCGTCGAACAGGGAACGATGGGTTTCCTTGGCGTTTTTCGGCAGCGTCTTGGTGTCGACGGCGAAACCGTGATTCATTGAGACGATTTCGACCTTGCCGGTGGTGTAGTCCATCACCGGATGGTTGGCGCCATGGTGGCCCTGATGCATTTTCTCGGTCTTGGCGCCGACGGCGAGCGCCATCATCTGATGGCCGAGGCAGATGCCGAAGGTCGGCACTTTCGCATTCAGCAGCGACTTGATCACCGGCACGGCATATTTGCCGGTTTCGGCCGGATCGCCCGGGCCGTTCGACAGGAAGACACCGTCCGGCTTCATGGCGAGAATGTTTTCCGCCGGGGTCGTCGCCGGCACGACGGTGACGGCGCAGCCCGCCTTGGCGAGCAGGCGCAGGATGTTGCGCTTGACGCCATAGTCGATGGCGACGACGCGATAGTGCGGATCGGTCTGGCGGCCGTAGCCTTTGCCGAGTTCCCAGGTCGTCTCGTCCCAGTCGTAGCGCTGGGCGGTGGTGACGTCGGGCACCAGATCCATGCCGTCGATGCCGGGCCAGGCCGCCGCTTCCTTCTTCAGGGCGGCGAGGTCGAACTTGCCATCGGGCGCATGGGCGATGACCGCGTTGGGCATGCCCTTTTCGCGGATGAGCGCGGTCAGCGCGCGGGTGTCGATGCCGCTGAGGCCGATGATGTTGCGGGCCTTCAGCCACTGGTCGAGATGGCGTGTGGCGCGGAAATTCGACGGATCGGTCACCGGCGCGTGGACGATGACGCCGCGGGCGCCGGAGGAGGCCGCCATGTTGACGGTTTCGATATCCTCTTCGTTGGTGCCGACATTGCCGATGTGCGGGAAGGTGAAGGTGATGATCTGGCCGGCGTAGGAGGGATCGGTGAGGATTTCCTGGTAGCCGGTCATGGCGGTGTTGAAACAGACTTCGCCAATGGCCTGGCCAGGGGCGCCCAGGCCGTAGCCCTCGATCACCGTGCCATCGGCGAGCACCAGGAGGGCGGTCGGCGCAGGTTTGGTCCAGCCGGTCGTCTCCGGCTTTGCTTGAACGTTGGTCATGGTCGCTTTACACCGTTCGCGCGTGCCTGTGGGCGCGCTGACGCGCCGATCTGGCCGCGGACATGGGATTGAATTGGCGCGCACGCTAGCGCATGAGCCGCGAAAACGGAAGCGGCCGCGTGAGAAGTTCGCCAGATTACACAAGACAGGAGCAGGGCATGCGCGAACAGTTCACCACGGTCATGAAAGAGGCGTTGAAGGCCGGAGACAAGCGCCGCCTGGCCACGGTGCGCCTGATCCAGGCCGCTCTGAAAGACAAGGACATTGAGGCGCGCGGGGCCGGAAAGACCGTCTCCGACGACGATATCCTGGCGCTTTTGCAGAAAATGGTGAAAAGCCGGCAGGAATCGGCCGATATCTATGCCAAGGCGGGCCGTCCGGAGCTGGAAACCCAGGAGCGTGAGGAAATCGCCATTATCAGCGAATTCCTGCCCAAACAGCTCGGCGAGGACGAAGTGAAGGCGGCGATCGCGGCGGCGATCAGCGAAACCGGTGCCACGGCGATGAAGGACAAGGGCAAGGGCGTGGGCGCGCTCAAAGCCAAATACACCGGCCAGCTCGATTTCGCGAAGGCCAGTGCCCTGGCTTCTTGTTGAGGTGGCGGCTGATCACCGCCGCCCAGAGGCTTGGGGACGCGATCAGGCTTTCTTGGTGGCGTTCATGATCATGCCGACGATCGCGGTGACGATGGCGCCGGAAACGCCGCCGCCGACCAGCTGACCCGCTGCGGCGGCGAGATCGAAGCCGCCGGCTCCGCCCGCCAAGGCCGGAATCAGCGACGACAACAGGCTGCCGCCGGCCAAACCGCCGATGGCGCCGGCAATGGTATTGCCGGTTGAGCCAAGGCTGGCATTTTTCATCGCGCCGGCAATACCATTGCCGCCGATCACACCACCCACGATTTGCAGGATGAGGTTGATTAACATTGCGCCGGTCATAAAAACCCCCTTCGCAAATGCCGTTTCGCTTCGCCTAGAAGCGAAAGCGGGAACGAAGCCAAATGGCCCCACGTTGATTTGACACGCAAATTTGGCTTTACCGCAAGTATTTCCGTCGCCGCTGCTTAATATCGCAGGGGAAAGAAACTTCCCGATGACGGATTTGCACCGCTGGAAAGCGGGGAAAAGCGCACAATATGAGGACTCTGCGGATGCAAGGCTTTATCCTGGCCAGGCGAGACCAGCGCTGATGCGATTCACACCGTCCCTGCTCGAGGAGATCAAGGCGCGGCTTCCTGTATCGGAAGTCGTGCGTAAACGCGTGCAGTTGAAGAAATCTGGCCGTGAATTCAGCGGCTTGTCGCCGTTCACCCAGGAAAAATCGCCGTCCTTTTTCGTCAATGACCAGAAAATGGCCTGGTTCGATTTCTCGTCGGGCCAGAACGGCCATATTTTCTACCTCGTCATGCGCCCCGAGGGGCTGCCCATTCCCTCGGCGGGGGAGCGGTCCGGTGGGGGGGCCCAACAGCGCCCGGGCGGGCAGGCTTGGCCTTCCCGTTACTGGGCGGCGCGGCGCCGGGCGGGGGACCCCGACGGCACCCGCTGAGCCCGGGGACCCGCGCGGCATTCCCGCGCGGCCGTTCAACCTTGCCGCTTATGCCGACGCGGTTGCTGCGGGCGATCCGAAGGAGGTTCTGGAGCTCTCGACGAAATGCTTCGGGGAACAGTTGCAGGCGCGCGGCGGCGCCAAGGCGCGTGCCTATCTGGCCGGGCGCGGGATGGGCGCGGCGGTGCAGAAACAGTTCCGGCTCGCCTAGGCGCCGGACGAAAAATTCGCCCTGCGCGACTAGCGGGCCGGTAAGGGCGCCACCGCCGAGACGATGATCGAGGCGGGCATGCTGATTCACGGCGAGGATATCGCCGTACCCTACGACCGTTTCCGCGACCGGGTGATGTTCCCGATCTGCGATCGCTCCGGCAAGGTGATCGCCTTCGGCGGCCGGGCGCTGGAAAAGGATGTTCCGGCCAAATATCTGAATTCGCCGGAAACACCGCTCTTTCACAAGGGGTCGGTGCTCTACAACCATCACAATGCCCGCAAGGCCGCCCATGACGCCAATGGCCAGGTGATCGCGGTGGAGGGCTATGTCGACGTCATCGCCATGACCGGCGTCGGCTTCGGCAATGTGGTGGCGTCCTGCGGCACGGCGCTGACGACTGACCAGTGCGAACTGCTGTGGCGCATGGCCGAGGAGCCGATCCTCTGTTTCGACGGCGACCGCGCCGGCCGCAAGGCGGCCTACCGGGCCATCGATACGGCGCTGCCCTTGATCGGGCCGGGCAAGAGCCTGCGCTTCGCTTTTCTGCCCGACGGACAGGATCCGGATGATCTGGCCCGCAGCGGCGGCCAGGAGGCGGTCGCCGCCGTTTTGACGGCGGCGCGGCCTTTGGCCGAAGTGCTGTGGACGCGCGAGAGCGAGGCAGGGCCGCTTGACACGCCCGAGCGCCGTGCGGCGCTTGAACGCAGGCTTGAGACGATCGTCCGCTCGATCGCCGATGAAACCCTGCGGCGCTACTATCTCGACGAAATGCGGGCGCGGCTGAACGATTTGCTCGGGCCGCGCCGTGGCGGCGGGCGGGCACCGTTCCAGCCGGGCCAGCGCCGTGGCGGGGCCGGACGGCCGCAGGGCGGGCGGTTCCAGCCGCCGGGAACGCCCCAAGGCTATCGCTTTCAATCGCCCGGTGTCAGTTCCGGCATCGCAAAATCAGTGCTTTTTACTCGAACCGGGGGGATTCCGGCGCGGGAAGCGACCATTTTGCTGCTGTTTGCCAATCATCCGGACTTGCTCGCCCGGCATATCGAGGATTTGGCGGGCCTGGAATGCACCAATAAGGACGCCGGGCGCCTGCGCGACGCGCTGGCGGCGCTCGCCGCCGACCGGCTGGAGAGCGATATTGAGGTGCGGGCCGCCCTCAATGACATGGGCTTGGCAGGAGATCTCCATAAGGCCGAGGCCATGGTTGGCGTCTCCTCCGTCTGGGTGTTGAAGCCGGAAGCGGCCTTAGAGGACGCGGAAGTGGCTCTGCAGCAGGCGCTGGTCTTGCATCGGCGGGCCTTAGCGTTAAATAGAGAGCTGAAATCGGCTGAATTAGCGCTTGCCGAGGACGCCACCGAAGAGAACGTCGCCCGCCTCAGGGAAATTCAGTCGGAGCTTTCAACCATCGACGGCCGCGAGGCCGCATTGGAAGGGTTCGGTTTCATGTCCGGGCGATTGGGCCGGGCCGTGTGATTTGCGTCGTAATTTACGCTTCGGGACGGGGCGCGGTGTTGTGGTTAAGGCGGGCTTAAGCCCGCATCAGGAATGGTGAATGAAGCGAATCGCTCGCAAGGGCGGTGTCAGTGTTTCCGGTTGAGATGTCCCGCGCGCATGTGAATGCGGAAGCGGTGTGATTGGAGTGCGAGATGGCAAAGAAGGACGAAGAGAAGCGCGAAGGCGAAACCGCAGTCGTCGAGACGACCGACAGTCCTTTGCTCGATCTCTCCGACGCCGCCGTCAAGAAGATGATCAAGGCCGCCAAGAAGCGCGGCTTCGTCACCCATGACGAGTTGAACGCGGTGTTGCCGTCGGAGGAAGTGTCCTCCGACCAGATCGAAGACATTTACGCGATGCTTAATGAAATGGGCATCAACGTCGTCGATTCCGAGGACGCCGAAGAGGGCGAGAGCGAAGAAGGCGGCGAAGAGGAAGCCGATGGCGGCGACCTCGTCGAGACCGCGCGCGCCACCGCCGTCGTCGCGACGACCAAGGCCGAGCCGGCCGACCGCACCGACGACCCGGTGCGCATGTATCTGCGCGAAATGGGTTCGGTGGAACTGCTGTCGCGCGAAGGCGAAATCGCCATCGCCAAGCGCATCGAGGCTGGCCGCGAAGCGATGATCGCCGGCCTCTGCGAAAGCCCGCTGACCTTCCAGGCCATCATCATCTGGCGCGACGAACTCAACGACGGCAAGGTTCTGCTGCGCGACATCATCGATCTCGAAGCGACCTATGCCGGTCCGGACGGCAAGAACACGCCGAAGATCGACATGACGGCGCCTGGCGCCCAGGAAGCGCTTGCCGCGCGTCAGCAGGAACAACAGCAGGCCGCCGCCAATCGCGCCGCTCAACGTGCCGCCTCCGGCGACGACGAAGAAGGCGAGAAGCCGGCAGGCGAAGAATCCTTCGACGATGAAGACGATATGGAAAATTCCGTATCGCTGTCGGCGATGGAAGCGGAGCTGAAGCCGAAGGTGCTCGAGACGTTCGACCGCGTCGCCTCGGCCTATAAGAAGCTGCGCCGCCTGCAGGACCAGAACGTCGAGAACAAGCTCAAGAACGAAGCGCTGACGCCGGCGCAGGAGCGTAAGTACAAGACGCTCAAGAAAGAGATCGTCGTCGACGTCAAATCGCTGTCGCTGAACCAGAACCGTATCGAGGCGCTGGTCGAACAGCTCTATGACATCAACAAGCGGCTCATCGGCCTGGAACTGCGGCTGATGCGTCTGGCCGAGAGCCATGGCGTGGGGCGCGAGGATTTTCTGCGCAACTACCAGGGCGGCGAACTCGATCCGAAATGGGTGCTGCGCGTCTCCAAGCTCGGTGGCAAAGGCTGGAAGAGCTTTGTCGGCATCGAGAAGGATCGCATCAAGGATATGCGCGCCGACATCCACAATCTGGCGACCGAGACGGGCCTGGAAATCCAGGAATTCCGCAAGATCGTGCAGATGGTGCAGAAGGGCGAGCGCGAAGCCCGCCAGGCGAAGAAGGAAATGGTCGAGGCCAACCTGCGCCTCGTGATTTCGATCGCCAAGAAATACACCAACCGCGGCCTGCAATTCCTCGACCTCATTCAGGAAGGCAACATCGGCCTGATGAAGGCGGTCGATAAGTTCGAATATCGCCGTGGCTACAAGTTCTCGACCTATGCGACCTGGTGGATTCGTCAGGCGATCACCCGTTCGATCGCCGACCAGGCGCGTACCATCCGCATTCCCGTGCACATGATCGAGACGATCAACAAAATCGTGCGCACGAGCCGCCAGATGCTGCACGAGATCGGCCGTGAGCCGACGCCGGAAGAACTGGCTGAAAAGCTCGCCATGCCGCTCGAGAAAGTGCGCAAGGTGCTGAAGATCGCCAAGGAGCCGATCTCGCTCGAAACGCCGATTGGCGACGAGGAAGATTCGCATCTCGGCGATTTCATCGAGGACAAGAACGCGATCCTGCCGATCGACGCGGCGATCCAGTCGAACCTGCGCGAGACGACGACACGCGTGCTGGCTTCGCTGACGCCGCGCGAAGAGCGTGTGTTGCGCATGCGTTTCGGCATCGGCATGAACACCGATCACACGCTGGAAGAAGTCGGCCAGCAGTTCTCGGTGACGCGCGAGCGCATTCGCCAGATCGAGGCCAAGGCGCTGCGCAAGCTGAAGCACCCGTCGCGCTCGCGCAAGCTGCGCAGCTTCCTCGACAACTAAAGCAAGTCGCGAAACGCGATTTGCTGTCGTGAACCGGTGGTCTGTCGAACGAGTTAGCGTGAGGCTCTTCCCATGTCGCTTTTGAAAAAGCTCTTCGGCATCGGCGGCGCCAGCGAGCAGCCGCCGGCGCTGGCTCAGGAGATCGAGCACAACGGCTTCACCATTCGCGCCACGCCGTTCCAGAATGGCGGGCGCTATCAATTGTGCGGCGTCATCGTCAGCGCGGATGGCACGGAGGAAAAATTCATCCGCGCCGATGCCTTCGGTTCGATGGAAGAAGCGATCGAAATGACCTTCTTCAAGGGCAAGCAGATCATCGATCTGCGCAATGCCCGGATGCCACTCTAAAGGCTTTCACCGAAAGCCTTTCGGTTCCTGTTTTGACGCGTTTTCTTCACGCGAACCGGTATCCACTTCGCTCGAAAACGCTCTAAGTCCAGTGACGTTTTACCGCTTGCTGTTTTCTTGCGCTTGATCGGCTGGCGCCGATCGGCACAATTGCTTTTTGGCGATTTCCGCCCGGAGCAGACCATGACGGCCCCCACCTCCTCCAGACAGCCGAAGCAGACAGCGCCAACCGGGCAGCTCACCGTTCGCACCATCGCCATGCCAGCCGACACCAATGCCAATGGCGACATTTTCGGCGGCTGGGTCATGTCGCGGATGGACCAGGCCGGCGGCATCGCCGGGGTCGAGCGGGCGCAGGGCCGCGTCGTTACCGTCAAGGTCGATTCGATGGTCTTCATCGCGCCGATGAAGGTCGGCGACGTGCTCGAAATCTATCACGAGATCGAGAGCATCGGCCGCACGTCGATGAAAATCCGCATGGAGGCCTGGGCGCAGCGCTTCCAGACCACGCAGCGCGACAAGGTGACGGAAGCAACTTTCACCTTCGTGGCCGTCGACGACAATGGCCGGCCCCGCCCGATCCCCAAGCATGATGTCTGAGGCATCGACCACCTGATTTATACGGATGATTTACAAGATAATTTGCTTGCCGCGCGCAATCGAATATCCCTGCGGCGCACCCGCAGGCGCGGTTTGAGCGCCGTGCTTTCCGGGCCGATAGCTCAATGGTTAGAGCCGGCCGCTCATAACGGTCTGGTTGCAGGTTCGAGTCCTGCTCGGCCCACCACTCACCGCTTCAGTGATTCTGGTTAGCGCTCGATTTGGATTTGTCGGCCTCCGAGCAGAGCGCCGTCGGAGGGTCAGAATCCGCCCATTTGGCGCGCATCTTTTGCCAACACTTCCACGAGCTTAGGATAGGGAGACAAAACCTGCCTGATGATTGCGCTTGATACGCGTGGCTCCGGCTGGTCAAATCGTTCTCAGAAGAGGTGAAAACGTGGAGCGGGCGAATTTGTTAACGTGGCTTGCGCGGTGCCGGGTTGGTGGCGTTCATTGTTAATTTTTATTATACGGAAGGCCTGAACTTTTCCTATTGCCCGTTGTTTATATACTAATTTGATTGCAGAGGGGCCTATCTATATGCCATTCGCTTGTATCTCTGATTTGCAATCTATAAAGGGCCCAGAGCGCGAGCATCTGCAGCATATCGACGATGCGCTGACCAATGTCGTACGCGAGAATGCCCTTTTGGCTCGCGATGGCGCCCTCAATCTGGATGTGATTTCCAATGCGACGGTAACGTTGCTGCTGACGGTGGCGGCGCGTGAAGCGCTTGTTGTCGCCGAGCAAACCGGCCAACGCATCGACAGCGCGACCTTCGAGCGGCTGGCAAAGGAAGCCTTGAGCTGGGCGATCCGCCGGAGCGGCGCTAGCGAGAAAGAAGTCCACTAAAAAGAAAATCGCGTTTCTCTCGAAACGCGATCATGGTCTCACCCATTGGCACCAGTCGGGCCAATGGGTTTTATTTTAAGCGCCAGGCGCTCTTAGCCGTTGCCGAACAGTCTCAGGATCAGCTGCGTGCTCTGGTTGGCAAGCGACAGCGACTGAACGCCCAATTGCTGCTGCACCTGCAGGGCCTGCAGCTTGGTCGATTCCTTGTTCATGTCCGCATCGACCAGCGAGCCGACGCCGCTGGTGATGGCATCCGACAATTGCGAGATGAAGGTCTGCTGCGCCGAGATGCGCGACTTGACCGATCCGAGATTCGAAGCGGCGGTCGTGACATCGTTCAGCGTCTCATCGGCGATCTGGATATAGTCCGCCAGGGTCGCGCTATCGGCGGCGGAATCGGTCAGCGCCGAGACGTCGAGGGTGGCGAGGTTGGCGGTGGTCGTGCCGACGGTGCGTTCCTTGTCGAGAATGCCGCCGGTCGCGCCGGTGGCGGCGGCATCGAAGAGCGCGATCTTCGAAACGTCGATGTCGATCGTACCGAGTGTCAGCGTCCCGCTTGTGTCGCGTGACATCGAGGCCAGCGTGCTCTTGATCGGATTGTAGCCGGGGGCGC
>Ga0066256_1005700_pt1 | contig 10152 bp, 11 predicted proteins | sample ThiBio_1000_biof_FD_87107 | JGI IMG/M metagenome (GOLD analysis project Ga0066256, IMG submission 87107) | Wastewater bioreactor microbial communities from Cape Town, South Africa - Thiocy_expt_1000_biof (version 2) | ecosystem: Engineered > Bioreactor > Thiocyanate-remediating >... | reverse complement strand
CTCGGCATAGGCCGCCTGATTGACGCGCTGCGCCTCGCGCACCGTGGGCACGAGCAGCAGGAGCCGCTTGCCGAGAAAGGTCACGGCGGCGATGCCGAGCGCCGTGTAGAGCGAGAGCTGCCAGTGATAGGCCGCGGCCAGCGATGCGAGAGCGGGCGTGTCCATGGGGCTTGCCTTTCGATCCTCTGCTTTGGGAACAATGTTCTCACTAGCGCCGGATCGGCCGGGGAACTTTGATCCAGCGCAAATCGGGATGCGACCCGCGCGGCGGAGCGAGGGGCGGAACGGTTCGCGCGAACCGGCTCCCCCCTGCGGACAGGGAGGAGCCGCCCGGCGTCAGAACCGCAGGTAGACCCCGCCGCTGACCACCCAGGGATCGAGCTTGTGCTCGGTCGTCAGCACTTCCGCCCCGGCCGCGTTGATGAAATGGGCCGTGGTGCCGATGAAGTACTTCTTGGCGTCGAGGCTCACCCCCATCCCGCTGCTGTTGACCGGGATGTCGAGCCCCGCCTGGAGCGCGACTCCGGCCCGGTTGTCGAGGCGGACGCGGTTGGCGAAGGGCGCCGGCGTGGCGCCGGGGCGCTCGTCGATGAAGAAGAACACGCGCGGCCCGACCCCGACGTAGGGGTTCACCGGGCCGGCATCCAGGTGGTACTTCACCGTCACCGTCGCCGGCAGGATCATCACGTGGTCGACGAGGCCCGCGCCGGCCAGCGCCCCCGCGCCGCTCGCATGGTGCTGGGTGAGGCAGCAGATCGTCTCGATCGAGACGTTGCGCGTCGCGTACCATTCGACCGCCACGGTCGGCACGGCGTTGTCGTTGATATCGGCCTGGCTCCCCGCGGGCAGGCCGACGGCGTCCTTGTCGACCTTGGTGATCTTGCCGTCGACGAGGACCCCGGTGCCGAGCAGCTTGAGCTGCCAGCGGCCCTCGGGACTGCCGGCGTGGGCGGGAGAGGCAAGCGCGGTCGCCGCCGCTAGGGCGACGCAAAGCGTCATCTTGTTCATGTCGGTTCATCCTTGCCGCGGGGGTCCGCCCCTTGCGAACCGAGGTCCCGCGGCATGGCGCGGATGTGGCGGAAGGCTGCGCCGCAGCGCTTTGACGGTGCGCAATTTTCGGCGGAAATCGGCGCTTTTTAGAAATTTGATCGCGGTCAATGTTGCGCGGCAAAAAGCGGCCCAGGGCCGATCCCATGCATATCGCATGAGAGGGAAGGCTCATGACCAACGTACTCGCCCGCGCCGGCTTCTGGCTGGCCGCGGTGCTCATCGCCCTGATGGCCGCCGCCGCGGCCGCCGACACCGGCTTCGCGATCCACATGGCGATCATCGCCATCGCCGCGGGCATCTGCCTGTGGGTCGCGGTCAGCCGCGCCGACTATGCGGGGATCGCCCGCGGCATCCTGCGCGCGCCGCCGGACCAGGGCCGCTACGACGACGACCCGATCCGCTGGGGCATGATCGCGACCGTGTTCTGGGGCATGGCGGGCTTCCTCGCCGGGCTCTACGTCGCGCTGGAGCTGGCCTTCCCGGTGCTCAACCTCGGCCTCGAATGGACCACCTTCGGCCGCCTGCGCCCGCTGCATACCTCGGCCGTGATCTTCGCTTTCGGAGGCAACGCGCTGATCGCGACCTCGTTCTACGTGGTCCAGCGCACTTGCCGGGCGAGGCTGGCCTTCCCCGGCCTCGCCCGTTTCGTCTTCTGGGGCTACCAGCTGTTCATCGTCCTCGCGGCGAGCGGCTACCTGCTGGGGATCACCCAGTCCAAGGAATATGCCGAGCCCGAATGGTACGTCGACTGGTGGCTGACCATCGTCTGGGTGGCCTACCTCGCGGTCTTCGTCGGCACGCTGGTCAAGCGCCGCGAGCCGCACATCTACGTCGCCAACTGGTTCTACCTGGGCTTCATCCTGACCGTGGCCCTGCTCCACGTGGTCAACAACATCGACCTGCCGGTGAGCCTGCTCGGCTCCAAGAGCTATCCGCTGTTCGCCGGGGTCCAGGGCGCGCTGGTCCAGTGGTGGTACGGCCACAACGCGGTCGGCTTCTTCCTGACCGCCGGCTTCCTCGGCATGATGTACTACTTCGTGCCCAAGCAGGCGGAGCGGCCGATCTATTCCTACCGCCTGTCGATCATCCACTTCTGGGCGCTGATCTTCCTCTACATCTGGGCCGGTCCGCACCACCTGCACTACACCGCCCTGCCCGACTGGGCGCAGACCCTGGGCATGGTCTTCTCGATCATGCTGTGGATGCCGAGCTGGGGCGGCATGATCAACGGCCTGATGACGCTCAACGGCGCCTGGGACAAGGTCCGCACCGATCCGATCATCCGGATGATGGTCATCGCCCTCGCCTTCTACGGGATGAGCACCTTCGAGGGGCCGATGATGTCGATCAAGACGGTCAACAGCCTGTCGCACTATACCGACTGGACCATCGGCCACGTCCACTCCGGCGCGCTCGGGTGGAACGGGATGATCACCTTCTCGGCGATCTACTACCTCGTGCCGCGCCTGTGGGGGCGGACCCGACTCTACAGCCTGCGCATGGTCAACTGGCACTTCTGGCTCGCGACCGTGGGGATCGTCTTCTACGCCGCCGCGATGTGGGTGGCGGGGATCACCCAGGGCCTGATGTGGCGCGAGTACGGGGCCGACGGCTACCTGGTGAACACCTTCGCCGACAGCGTCGCCGCGCTGCACCCGATGTACCTGCTGCGCGCCTTCGGCGGGCTGCTCTACCTGACCGGCGGGGCGATCATGACCGTCAACGTCTGGCTGACCATCCGCGGCAAGCTGCGCGAGGAGGCGCCGATGCGCGACGCGGCCTACGATCCGGCCAGGGATCGTCCGCTCCCCGTCGCGGCGCAGCCCGCGACCAGCGCCAGCCTCTCCGTTCCGGCCGAATAAGGGCGCCTTTGCGATGTCCACCAAGATCCTGGAAAACCACAAGAAGATCGAGCGGAACGTCACGCTTCTGGCCGTCTTCGCCTTCATCACCGTCGCCATCGGCGGCATCGTCGAGATCGTGCCGCTGTTCTGGATCGACAACACGATCGAGAAGGTGAAGGGGATGCGCCCCTACACCCCGCTGGAGCAGGCGGGGCGCGACATCTACGTGCGCGAGGGCTGCTACCTCTGCCACAGTCAGATGATCCGCCCGTTCCGCGACGAGGTCGAGCGCTACGGCCACTACAGCCTGGCGGCGGAATCGATGTACGACCATCCGTTCCAGTGGGGCTCCAAGCGCACCGGGCCGGACCTCGCCCGGGTCGGCGGGCGCTATTCCGACGAGTGGCACGTCCAGCACCTCAAGGACCCGCGCAGCGTCGTGCCGGAATCGGTGATGCCGGCCTATGCCTTCCTCGCCGACCGCGACCTCGACGCGGGGGACATGACCGCCCACCTGACCGCGCTCTACCGCGTCGGCGTGCCCTATACCAAGGCGGACCTCGCCAAGGCCGACCAGGACCTCCTGGCCCAGGCCGATCCCATGGCCGACCAGGGCGACTTCGCCCGGCGCTATCCCAAGGCCCAGGTCCGCGACTTCGACGGCCAGCCCGACCGCCTGACCGAGATGGACGCGCTGGTCGCCTATCTCCAGGTGCTCGGCACCCTGGTCGACGTCAACGCCGCCGCCGCCCAGGAAGACCTCGCCCGGGAGAAGGGCCGGTGAGCCTCCATTCGACCTACGACGCCCTGCGGCACCTCGCCGATTCCTGGGGCCTGCTGGCGATGTGCGTGCTGTTCGCCGCCTTCGCGCTCTGGCCGTTCCGCCCCGGCGCGCGGCGCGACAACGACGCGGCCGCAACCATGATCTTCGAGGACGACGACAATGGCGAAGCCTGACGATCTTCCCCCCGCCGCCAAGGGGCAGCACATCGACGAGGCCACCGGGACCCGCACCGTCGGCCACGAATGGGACGGCATCGAGGAACTCGACACGCCGATGCCGCGCTGGTGGCTGTGGACCTTCTACCTCTCGATCCTGTTCTCGATCGGCTACGTCGTGGTCTATCCGGCGATCCCGCTGCTCCATCGCGGCACGGAGGGGCTGTTCGGCTGGACCAGCCGGGGCGAGCTGGCCGCCGACACCAAGGCCGAGACCGACCGCCGCGCGCCGCTGATGGCCGCGCTCGCCGCGACCCCGATCGACCAACTCCAGCGGAACCCCGAGCTGATGCGCCAGGCCGTCGCCGGCGGGCGGGCGGCGTTCCGCGTCAACTGCGTGCAGTGCCACGGCGCCGGGGCGGCGGGCGGCGCGGGCTATCCCAACCTCAACGACGACGACTGGCTGTGGGGCGGCAACCTCGCCGAGATCGAGCAGACGATCACCCACGGCATCCGCCAGCCGGGCGATGCCGCGACCCGGACCAGCCTGATGCCCTCGTTCGGGCGCGACGGCATCCTCAAGCCCGACCAGGTCGCCGACGTCGCGCACTACGTCCGCACGCTCTCCCGCAAGGAGGGGCCGAGTGCGGCCGCGCAGCGCGGCGCGGCGCTGTTCGCGGCCAACTGCGTCGCCTGCCACGGCCCGGAGGGCAAGGGCGACCGCCGCTTCGGCGCGCCCAACCTGACCGACGCGATCTGGCTTTACGGCGGCAGCCTCGGCCGGACCGGGGCCGGCGCCCCCAATGCCCAGCCGGGGGCCAGGCCCGCCGGGGGCCACAAGCTCGACAAGGCGACGATCCGGATGCTCGCGGCCTACGTCCACTCGCTGGGCGGCGGCGAGGACTTCGCGCCGGCCGCCCAAGCCGCGGCCGGGGCCGGAACCGCGACTGGAGCTGCAAACGCGCCGGCAACCGCGGCGGCGGCGGCCGATGCTCGACCCTGACCCCGTAAACCCGCTCTACGAAAAGCGCCGGGCGGTCTTCCCCAAGGCCGTCCGGGGCCGCTTCCGCACGCTCAAGTGGGCGGTGATGATCGTCACCCTGGCGATCTACTACGTCACCCCCTGGCTGCGCTGGAACCGCGGGCCCTACGCGCCCGACCAGGCGGTGCTGATCGACCTCGCCCACCGCCGCTTCTACATGTTCGGCATCGAGATCTGGCCGCACGAGTTCTACTTCGTCGCCGGCCTGCTGATCATGGCCGGGATCGGCCTGTTCCTGGTGACGAGCGCCGTGGGCCGGGCCTGGTGCGGCTATGCCTGCCCGCAGACGGTCTGGACCGACCTGTTCCAGCATGTCGACCGCTGGATCGACGGCGATCGCAACGCCCAGCTGAAGCTCCAGGCCGCGCCCTGGGGGCCGGGTAAGGTCGCCCGGCGGCTGGTCAAGTGGGCGATCTACCTGACGATCAGCTTCTGGACCGGCGGCGCCTGGATCATGTACTTCGCCGACGCGCCGACGCTGACCCGCGACTTCTGGACCGGCCAGGCCGCCCCCGTCGCCTATGTCACCGTCGCGCTGCTCACCGCCACGACCTTCGTGCTCGGCGGCTTCATGCGCGAGCAGGTCTGCGTCTACATGTGCCCCTGGCCGCGCATCCAGACCGCGATGCTCGACGAGAAGTCGCTGATCGTCACCTACAAGGACTGGCGCGGCGAGCCGCGCGGCAGCGTCAAGCAGGCCCGCACCGCCGCCGCCCCGCTCGGCGACTGCATCGACTGCAACCAGTGCGTCGCGGTCTGCCCGACCGGGATCGACATCCGTGAGGGCCCGCAGATCGGCTGCATCACCTGCGCCCTGTGCATCGACGCCTGCGACACGGTGATGGCCCAGGTCGGCCGCCCGCGCGGGCTGATCGACTATGCGACGCTGGAGGACAGTGCGCGGGAGAAGCAGGGCCAGCCGCCCAGCCCGCACTGGAAGCTGATCTGGCACCCCCGGACCCTGGCCTATCTCACCGTCTGGGGCGGGATCGGCCTTGCCCTGCTGTTCGCGCTAGGCGCGCGGCGGCACCTCGACCTGTCGGTCGCCAAGGACCGCAACCCGCCCTACATGCTGCTGAGCGACGGCGCGGTGCGCAACGCCTACACGCTGAAGCTGCGCAACATGGAGGCGCGCCCGCGGACCATGACGGTCACGCTCGAGGGCCTGCCGGGCGGGCGGATGTGGAGCGACGACATGGCCCGCGCCGCCGCCGCCCGCGTGCTGGTGCGCGAGGTTCCCGCCGACCAGACCCAGACCCTGCGGCTCTACGTGATCGCCCCGCCGGGCACGGCCGAGCAGGACCTCGGCTTCACCCTCCACGCGATCGACGACGAGGGCACCACCGACACCGGCAAGACGCGCTTCGATGCGCCGGGAGAAGGACAATGACGGGACGCTTCACCGGACGGCACATGACGGCGATCCTGGTCGCCTTCTTCGGCGTGGTCATCGCGGTCAACCTGGTGATGGCCCGGCTCGCCGGGGCGACCTTCGGCGGGATCGTGGTCGAGAACAGCTACGTCGCCAGCCAGCACTTCAACCGCTGGCTCGACGAGGCCGCGCGCGAGGACGCGCTGGGCCTCCACGCCAATGCCAGCCGCCTGGCCGACGGCCGGGTCGCGGTGACGATCCGGGGCGCGGCCGCGGCGCTCGCCGGAGAGGCCCGCCACCCGCTCGGCCGCCTGCCCGACCGCGACCTAGCCTTCGCGCCGGCCGGCGAAGGCCGCTTCGTCTCGCGCGAGGCGCTGCCCGCCGGGCGCTGGCGGCTGCGGCTGGTCGTGACCTCCGCCGGGCGGACCTGGCGGACCGAGCAGGACCTGTTCTGATGGCCTCCGTTCCGACCGCCGGCGCCCCGCCACCCCGCGCCGAGACCGCCGAGACGGTGCTGATCGTGCCGGGGATGCACTGCGCGGGCTGCATGGCCAAGGTCGAGCGCGGCCTGGGCGAGGTGCCGGGCGTGGTCTCGGCGCGGGTCAACCTCACCGTCCGGCAGGTCGGCATCGTTCACGACCCCGCGATCGCCGCGCCGAGCCTGATCGCCGCGCTGGAGCGGATCGGCTTTGCTAGCCAGCCGCGCGCCGAGGAGCTGGCCCCGCCGCCCTCGGCGGTGAAGCCGCTGCTCCCCGCGGTCGCAGTCGCCGGCTTCGCGGTGATGAACGTCATGCTGCTCTCGGTCGCGATCTGGTCGGGCGCGGACGGGGCGACGCGCGACCTGTTCCACTGGATCTCGGCGCTGATCGCGGTTCCGGCGATCGTCTTTTCCGGCCGTCCCTTCTTCGCCTCGGCCTGGCAAGCGCTCCGCCGAAGGCGGACCAACATGGACGTGCCGATCTCGATCGGGGTGACGCTGGCGACCGGCCTCAGCCTCTATGAGACCGCCGTGGGCGGTCATGTCGCCTGGTTCGACGGCACCCTGATGCTGCTGCTGTTCCTGCTCGCCGGGCGGACGCTCGACGCAGCGATGCGCGACCGCGCGCGCGCCGGGGTCGACGCCCTGCTGCGCCAAGCCGCGCCCGGGGCGATGGTGGTCAAGGACGGCGACGTCGCCTGGCTTCCGGCGGGCAACCTCGTGCCCGGCATGATCATGCGCGTCGCGGCGGGCGAGCGGCTCGCCGCCGACGGGGCGATCGTGCGCGGCGCGAGCCGCTTCGACCAGTCGCTGCTGACCGGCGAGAGCGCACCGGTCCTGCTGACCGACGGGGCGCTGGTCCACGCCGGGACGCTCAACCTCGAAAGCCCGGTCGACGTGAAGCTCAGCGCCGCCGGGCGCGACACCTCGCTCGCCGAGATCGCGCGGCTGATGGAGGCCGCCGGGCAGGCGCGCTCCGGCTATGTCCGCATCGCCGACCGCGCCTCGCGCTGGTACGCCCCGGCGGTCCACACCCTGGCCCTGGCCAGCTTCGTCGGCTGGATGGTCCTGGGCGCGGGCCTGCACCAGTCGCTGGTGATCGCCATCGCCGTGCTCATCATCACCTGCCCCTGCGCGCTCGGCCTCGCCGTGCCGGTGGCCCAGGTCGTCGCCAGCGGCGCGCTGATGCGCGCCGGGATCATGGTCAAGGACGGCAGCGCGATCGAGCGCCTGGCCCGGGTCGACCGCGCCCTGCTCGACAAGACCGGGACGCTCACCCTCGGCCGCCCGGTGCCCGATCCCGCGGCGCTGGCCGCCCTGTCCGAGCCCGCCGCGGCGGTGGCCCTCGCCCTCGCCTCGCACAGCCGCCATCCGCTCTCCCGCGCGCTGGCCGAGGCGCTGACCGCGGCGGGCCATCGCGCCGCCGAGCTGGAGCAGGTCGCCGAGACCCCGGGCCAGGGCGTCTCCGCCCTGTGGCGCGGCCGCGCCGTAGCCCTGCGCCGGCCGGACGGCGGCGCGGGCATGGCGACCGCGCTCGATCTCGCCGGGGAGCCGATCCGCCTGATCGCCTTCGCCGACCGCCTGCGGCCCGATGCCCAGGCCGCCCTGGCCGACCTCCGCGCGCTCGGGATCGAGGCCTCGATCCTCTCCGGCGACAACGCCCCCGCCGTCGCCGAGGTCGCCCGCGCCACCGGCCTCTTCGCCCAGAGCAGCGCCTCGCCCGCCGACAAGCTGGCGGCGGTCGCCGCGCGCCGCCATGGCGGCCACCGGGTGCTGATGGTCGGCGACGGGCTCAACGACGGCCCCGCCCTCGCCGCCGCCGACGCCTCGATCGCGCCGGGCACGGCGAGCGACGTCGGGCGGCAGGCGGCCGACCTCGTGTTCCTCGGGGATTCGCTCGTCGCCCTGCCCCGCGCGGTCCGCGCCGCACGGCGGACCATGCGCGTGGTGCGGCAGAACTTCGTCCTCGCCATCGGCTACAACGCGCTGGCCGTGCCGCTGGCGATCCTCGGCCTGGTCACGCCGCTGCTCGCCGCGGCGGCGATGTCGACCTCCTCGCTGATCGTCATTGCCAACTCGCTGCGCCTGGTCAGGGCGGCGCGATGACCAGCCTGGTCATCACCATCCCGATCGCCCTGGTCATGGGCCTCGTCAGCCTCGCCGCCTTCTTCTGGGCGCTGCGCCGCGACCAGTTCGAGGACCTCGAAGGCGCGGCCAACCGCATCCTGATCGACGACGAGGACGAGATGGAGCAGGCCGAGGCCGACGACGGGCAGGACCGGATCTAGGCCCATGCGCGGGATGACGCTCCTCGCCCTCGTCGCGCTGGCCCCGGCCGGGGCGAACGCGGCAGAGTGGGCCGTTCCGCCGATGATCGTGAGCCTGTGCGGCGGCGATGGCGTGACGCGCCTCGCCGCCCTGCCCCTGCCGCAACCCGCCACCCCTCGCGACGATGGGGAGCGGCAGCGCTGCCCCAAGGGCTGCCACGCCGGCGCCTCGCGCAAGCGGGAGTTTCGTCCCATCCGGGCTTGATAGCCCGGAACTTCGGCCGAAACGGAGCCAATTGCCCCCCGCGCCAAAAGCGAATGCGATAGACAGGTCCCGACTTCGCGGGAGGGGGTGGAAATGGGCTCGGACCGGGCACTGTCGCTGCTGGACCAGATGCTGTGGACGGCCTTCGTCGTCGCCGGCCCGATCCTCGGCGCCGTGCTGATCGTCGGCGTCCTCATCAGCGTGCTCCAGGTGGCGACGCAGATCCAGGAAATGACGCTGACCTACGTGCCCAAGCTGCTCGCCTCGGGCCTGCTGCTGGCCTTCCTCGGGCCGTGGATGGTCGGACGGCTCACCCAGTTCGCGCAAGGGCTGTTCCTCGCCATTCCCTCGCTGGCGCGCTGAGGGGAACCGGCCGCGCCGTGGACGCCCTGCTCGCCGACCTGACCCGCGTCCTCCTCGTCACGCTGCGGATCGGGCCGCTGTTCGCCTTCGCCCCGCCCTTCACCCTGCTGCGGATGCCGCGCCCGATCCGCCTGCTGCTGGTCCTGGCGGTCTCCGCCACCCTGCTCCGGCTCGCCCCCGCGACGGAGACGGGCGCGGCGGCGGGCTTCGGCCTCGCCGCCATGGGCGAGCTGTCGCTGGGGATCGCGCTGGCCCTCGCGCTCCAGCTCGCCTTCGCGGCGGTCGGCATGGCCGGGCGGGCGCTCGACATCCAGGCGGGCTTCGGCCTCGCCTTCCTGATCGATCCGACGACCCGGGCGCAGACCCCGCTGATCGGCGCGATCCTGACCTATGCCGCGGCCGCGGTGTTCTTCGCGACGGGCGGACCCTACGACGTGCTCGCCGCGCTCGCCCTGTCCTTCACGCGGATTCCGCTCGGCCAGGCGCTGGTCGCGCGCGCGCCGGACGACCTGCCCGCCCTCCTCGCCACGGC
>Ga0066256_1005699_pt1 | contig 10154 bp, 7 predicted proteins | sample ThiBio_1000_biof_FD_87107 | JGI IMG/M metagenome (GOLD analysis project Ga0066256, IMG submission 87107) | Wastewater bioreactor microbial communities from Cape Town, South Africa - Thiocy_expt_1000_biof (version 2) | ecosystem: Engineered > Bioreactor > Thiocyanate-remediating >... | reverse complement strand
CGGTGACGTACACGGAGCATGCGCGCCGCAAGACCGTGACGGCGCTGGACGTCGTGTACGCGCTGAAGCGCCAGGGCCGCACCCTGTACGGCTTCGGTGGTTAATAACCCCCGCCTGCCTGCCTGCGGTGGACCCCCGCGGCGACCCGTCGCTGGACGACCAACCAACATACAACTATGCATTCCTTCCCCCGGTGTTTCTAAACACCACCACCTGCCAACAATCTGTAATAATGTGTGCCCTGCGCCAGGCCATCAAAGATCCGTGTCATTGTCATTCAACTGTTGTGTGTCTACCGCCCCAACCACGGCCACCTAGGCAAAGCCCCACCGCCGGAGCGCGTCCTCCGCGTGGAAGGCGTTGTGCGCAGGGAAGTCTTGCTGCTGGTGCGCCACGCTGCAGTAGTAGGTGGGCGTGTACGGCGGGCCGCTGGCGCACAGCGCGCAATTGAGGGTGCCCTCGCGGCCACACACGCGGCAGGGGTGCTCCACCACTGCCGCTGCCGCCGCCGCGGCCGCCGCCGGCAGGAACATGGCAGCGTACGCCGCCATGGGGTCGGTGGTGGCCACGCCGCCAGCGGCGGAGGTGGGCGGCAAGGGCGGCAGCGACGTCATGCCAGCCATGCCCGCAATGCCACCCATGCCGCCCAGCGCGCCCCACATTGCAAACGGGCCCCCGCCGCTGGTGGGCGGCGCAGCGGCAGCAGGCGGCGCCGGCTGCTCGTACATGCCAGCCGCAACGCCGCCATCATACGGTGCGCCCCACCCCGCCGCCGCGTACGGCGGCACGCCGCCGCCTGGCCGCTTGGCGCTCGCGTCCGCCGGCACCGCCACCGGCAGCCCCGTCACAAAGCTGGCAAGTGGCGCACCGGGCGCAAACAGGCCGCCGCCGGCACCAAACGGGAACCCTGCCGAGCCGACAGCAGGTGCGGGCAGCGGAGGCGCAGGTGCGGGTGCCGGCACCAGCGGCGCCGCTGGCGCGCCAACCCCAAAGGGTGCCGTCAGGCTGCCAAAGCCGGGGAAGAGGGGCGCACCACTGCCGTCAGCGCCACCGGCGGCGCCCGCGCCAGGCCACCCGCCACCCGCAGACAGGCCAAACGACGACGTGGTGGCGGGCGGCAGCGGCGGCGCCGCCAGCGCGCCGCCAAACCCGCCACCCAGCGACGAGGGCAGCGGCGGCAGCGGCGCGCCGCCAAACAACGAGGTGGCAGGGGTGGCAGCGTCGGGCGCGCTGCCCCAACCGCCGCCTGGCAGGAAGCCCAACGATGACGGCGTACCGGCACCGACACCCAGCAGGCTGGTGGCCAGGCTGCCGCCGCCCAGCAGGTTGGCATCGCCGCCGCCGCCGCCCAGCAGCACACTGCCGCCGGTGGCACCAAACGCTGGCAGAGGCGCCAGGCCGCCCAGGCTGCCTGCAGCCGCCGGCGGCGGCACCAGGGGCGCAGTGGGTGCTACCGGCGCCGGCACGGGTGCCGGTGGCAGGGGGGCAGCCATTGGCGCACCAAACGCGGCCGCCAGCGCGGCCGCCGTGGTAGCCATGGCCGCAGGCGCGGGTGCCGGCGCGGCCACAGGTGCAACAGCCAGAGCGGGCGCCGGCGCAGGTGCGGCTGCGGGCGTCGGCGTCGTCCCGCCGGTCGCCGCTGCCGCTGTCGCCGCCGTGTGGTGGCCGCGGCCGTGCCCCTTGCCGCTGGCTGCTGCTGCAGACAGCGAGGGGAAGGCAATGTCCTTCGGCTGCGCGCTAAGGGCGGCGGCGGCGCTGGACACCGATGCCGCGGTGTGCGACGTGGCCGCCACCATCGCCGCCATGCTGCCCGGCACGGGGCCAACAGGGAACGCTGGAGCTGCCGGCGCGGCGACAGGCGGCGGGGCCGCTGCTGGCAGTGGCGGCAGCTGTGGTGTCGGCGTCGGCGCGGCAGGCGTAAATGGCGCCAGTGCGGGCGCCGGCGCCGGCACACTGATGGCCACCGGTGGCGGCGCTGCCGCCGCGGCAGGCGTCTTCGTCCACCCCCCTGCCGCCGCGCTGCCAGGCGCCACCGGTGTTGGTGCCGCCGGCGCCGGCTGCCGCGCACCGCCGGGTGTAGTACGCGCTGCCGCCGCGCTCGCGCCGCCAGCCAGTGACGCCACTGCCGCCGTCGTCACCAGCGCCGCGGTGGCTGATGCAGCGGAGCCCGCCACCGGTGGCGCCTTCTTGGGCGTACCAGGCACAGGCGCACCGCCGGCGGGCTTCCCACCAGCTGCCGCCGGCGGCGGTGCAACGGCAGGTTGTGTCGGCGCGGCGGGGGCAGCGGCGGCGGGGCCGGCCGAGCGCGCCGTCACGCCGCCCTTCCGCCCGCCGCCAACCTCCCACTCCTCGCGTAGTTGGCCGCACGCGCCGCACCGGTGCAAGTCGGCTGCATTAATGAGCGTGCAGGCGCTGCAAGACCAGCTGCTGCCCCCCTCGCTGCTGCTGCCCGCCATCGTCGCCGCCGCCATCGGCATGCCACCAGTCAACGCCGCCGCCGCCGCCGCTGCGGTGGGAGCGCGGCCGCCAGTGGCGCCTGCAATACCCGAGCTGGTCGGGTCGCCGCCGCTGCCGCCGCGTGCAACCGGTGGCACAATGGCGCGAGCGCCGCCGCTACTGCCGCCGCCCACACCCACGGTGGTTGGTGCCACCTTGCCCACCACACCGCCTTTCCGGACGTCATCCACACCCTCCGCCTTTCGAGAGCGCGCCGCCGCCGCCGCCGCCACCGCTGCCGCCGCCTCTGCCTCCGCTGTCTCGGCCGCTACGCGCTCCGCTTCCTGCGGGAGGTGGGGTGAGGAGCGGGGTGGGTGGTGGTACGCGGGCGCCACCCACGTGCACACACATACAGATAACACACGCCGGTACACAACAAGAAAGGGGGGTCGCGCGCGCGCTGCCGTCAGGCACAACGATAAACGTTGAGGAACGAAGTGTTCTCATCAAAGACATCAGGTGAAAGATGGTGATTTTTTCGGTTAGCTCATCAGCCGGCCGGGCGCGCCCCACACAAGCACACACAGCACGCAGCACACAGCCACACAGCCACACAGCTAGCACACGGCTACGTACGTCTGCGTGCGCCATCCACAATGAAAAGTTGGCGGCGCCCACCGTGTCTGCCATGCTGCTGCCCATGTCCACCAGCGCCGCCAGCTTGGCGGCGGTGAAGCGCGCCAGCTGGTCGCGCACGGCGACGGGCAGGGGGCCAAAGCCGCCGTCGCGGATCTCCTTGCGAGACAGCACGCCGGTGGACTCAAAGCCGCCGCCCGCCGGGTTGGGCGCATACGACGGCGGGCACAGGTGGCCGACGCCGTGGCCCAGGTCAAGGTGCGGCGGCGCACCAGGTGCAATGGCCACCGCCGGCTTGCCGCCCGGCGTGTGGTACACGGGGTGCGCCTTCAACTTGGTGGCGGCCTCCGTCATGTCGCGGTGCAAGCGAATGAGCGCCGTCTGGCACTTGGTCACTTGTGCAATCTGCAGGGGCAGCGGCGGTGGGGTTGTGAGCGAGGCGGTGGCAACGGCGGCGGCGCGTAAGGCACAACGGGGCAACGCACCAGCGCCTGGTCCGCCCCCGTGAGCGAGCCCAGCGAAATGTCTGCAAAGCGGCGGCCAGCGCGGCGCGCCTCTGTCAATGCGCCGGCGTCCGCCGCCATCCTAGAGAAGCGGTCGCGCGGGTGTGCAATGCCGGAAACCTTGGACAACAGCACAAAGTGGGCGTCGTCGTTGGCGTCGGGCGCCAGCAATGGCGGCGGCGCGGCACCCCGGCCCGCCGGCGCCGCCACGGGTGCCGGCCCGCCGTGCGCTGTAATCCACGCCTGCAGCAACGACGACAGCCGCTCGGTCGTGGGCACCTCTACCAGCCGCCCACCCCGTCGCCCCTGCACCGTGTCATTCTTCATGTTGCGGTCGCCAATCACCACCAGGAAGTCTGCCGTGGTGGCGGTGATGACGGCGGACAGGTGGTCCGGCTTGATCAACTGTGGCCGCCCGCCATCCGCCACATCCAGCTCTGGCAGCTCCGCCAGGTCCGTCTACAAGTGGCGAGGGTGGGGAATGGGGGGGGTGTTGAGCGGGGGCAGCATTGAGACTTGTCCGCTTAGCTCGCGGGGCGCCGTACATTAATGAACACGTCCACGCCGGCATCGTTGAAGCGCTGCGCCACGGCACGCGAGTAGTTGTACACCCGCGTGTCGGAGGCAAACAGGACGACGATCTGCAGCAGCGGCCGCCGCGACGTCATCTTGTCCCTGCTGTTGCCGGCGGCCGCCTGCCGCCTCCCCGCTGCCGCCACCAACCGCGCCGCCGCGGCGCCACCACCATCAATGACGACCGCGCGCCGCCCGTGCTGCTCTCCTTGCTTGCCTTGCTAGCTTGCTTGCTTTCGTAAGGCTGCTGCGCGGGGCGGAGGTGGTGGAGGGTGTGGTTGGCGGGCCGGGGCAAACGACTAAAGAAAGCCGAGGTGTGCAAAAGGGGGCCACGGCGGCAAGCTAGCGGAAGAGAGACGGGAGGAGGAGGCGCAGATGCGAGGCGCAAGAGAGGCGCAGTGTGCAGGGGTGGGAAAAGCGAATGGTGGAGGGAGTACTGGTAGTGGGACGAGCAAGCCCCTCACCTACCACCCACGCTTCTGCTGCAATTGCCCACCGATGCAGTGCCGTCACACAACCACGCACCCCAACCCTACTCGCTATACCACTCCCACGCCACCTCCTCACTTTCTACCACCCACCTTCCTCCGTTGAATCACAAACCACACCTCTCCTCAGTGTCCTCACTGCTGCTGCACTACTCCTCCTTTCCCCTCTCCACTCTCCTCTCGTCCCCTCTCCCTCTCGCCTCCACTACTGAGTCCACTCACACAGACACGCCAGTACTCGAGCACAGCGGAAGTGCAGACACCAGTTCTGCGCCTGGCCACCAGCCACTAGCGTCCCCTACACCCTGCGCACCGTTGCAGGTACGCCTGCCACCCGGCCGTTGCTGCGTAAAAGTCGGCAGAAGCATGGTGGTACCTAGTAGCCCGCTCTCTTTCAAGTTCTCCCTCTCCTCTCTCCTCTCCTCTCTCCTCTCTCCTCCTCCTCCTCTCCTCCTCCTAGCTGTTGGTGCGTTGAAACCGGCCGCAGACTGCAGACATGTCTTGCCGTGCTGCTGTTCATCACCACTGGCCAATGGCTCAGTGGCGGGGGTGCACAAATGTGTGGCATGCGTGTGTGTAGAGGTGCCGGTTGGCTGCATTGGTTTGTGTGCTGACGGGTGCGACCAATCTTTCTTGTGTGTCCCCCACCCACACCCACCCCGCCTGTCACACAACAAGCAGGCAGGAAGGATGGAGGAGGACGGCGGGGATGGCCTGCTGGGGCGGCTGGTGACGGGGGCGGCGGGGCCGGCGGTGGGCGGACTGGTGGCGGCGGTGGAGGGCGGGTTTGTGTGGGCGCGCACACGTGCGGTGCTGCCGGTGCCGGCGCTGGAGGCGCCGCTGGCGGACCTGTCTGCCACCGTGGGCATCCCGCTCAACCTGGTCAAGTTTGCGGCCGCCATGTATGGCGCGTACCTGCTGGCCATCCCCAACCGGTGGCTGCCGGGGCCGGCGGCGCGGCACGTGTGGGCGGCGGCGGGCGGCGTGTTCCTGCTGCAGTTTGTGTTTGGCGGCGCGTGGCTGCACCTGGCGCTCACGTCGGCGGTGGTGTACATCCTGAACGCCGCCACGCTGCGCGTGCGCGCGCTGGACGGCTGGCGGCACTGGGTGGCTGCCGTCTTCTCCTTCACCTACCTCACCGTCATGCACTACCTGCGCCTGTGGACGCACGTGGACGCCACCAGCATGGACTGGGTGGTGGTGCAGATGGTGTCCATCATCAAGCTGTACACCTTCTGCTACAACCTGCACGACGGCGTGGTGGACGGCGCCACCAACGACGCGCGCATCGCGGTGCTGACGGCAAAGATGAGCAGCGCTGGTGGCAGTGGCGGGGCGGCGCACAGCAGCGCGTCACGGGAGCTGCGTGTGCTGCGGGACCGCTCGGCGCGTGCACTGCGCACCCTGCCGTCGCCGCTGGAGTACGCCGGCTACGTGTTCAACTTCACGTCCGTGTTTGTGGGCCCCGGGTTTGAGGTGTCGGAGTACCTGGCAGCGCAGCGGCGGTCCAATGCCGACATCGCCATGGCGCGCCGCATCCCCGTCGCGCTGGCCAAGGCGGGCGTCGCCACCGCCTGCGTCGTCCTGTCGCAGGTCATCACGCGCCACCTGCCGCTGGATGACATCTACACCGACGCGGTGGCGGGCGTGCTGTCGGTCCCCGCGCAGGTGGCCAAGGCGCACGTGGCCATGGTGGCAGTGCGCATGGGCTACTACTTTGTGTGGCGGCTGGCGGAGGGCGCGTCCGTGATGGCGGGCTACGGCTACCGGCCGGACGCGCCGGCGGGCGCGGGCGCGGCGGAGGTGTGGGACGGCGTCACCAATGTGAAGCTGATGGCGGTGGAGACGGCCACCTCCATGGCGGGCGCCATGCGCGACTGGAACTGCTTCACGCAGTCGTGGCTGGAGCGCTACATCTTCCAGCGCGCGCCGCGCGCCGGCGAGTTCAACCGCTGGATCACGTTTGCCGCCTCCGCCTTCTGGCACGGCCTCTTCCCCGGCTACTACCTCGGCTTCGCCTCCGTGCCCATCCTGGCCACCGCCTCCCGCAACTTTTATGCCGCCCTGCGCCCGCACGTCGCGCCCGCCGGCTACAACAAGGCGTCGCTTGAGTACCGCGTGTACACGGTGCTGAAGTGGGCCGTCACGCACGCCGCCTTTGACTACTCCCTCGTCGTGTTTGTCATGTACGACTGGCCGCGCGCCACCGGCGTGTGGCGCGCATGGCACTACTACGGCCACATTGGCGCCCTCGTGCTGTACGCCATCGCCTTTGTGGCGGCGCGCATCCCGTCCGCCCGCGTCGTCGCGCCTGTCGCCGGCGCGGCACCCGCCGCTGCACCCGCCGCTGCACCCGCCACCATTGCGCCGGCGCCCGCGCCGCCGTCGAGCACCACCCGCCGCCGCCCTGCCAGCCCCAGCACCAAAAAGATTGAGTAACCTACCCTATGATAACTTAGACAGCAGCTGAGGTTGAGTTATCGTCGTCGATGTATGGGGTGTGTATTGACCCACCGTGTGCCCTTCAAATTTGGCCACCGCCCCGCAAACACACCAAACGACACAAGGAGTGCGCCACAAACGACCAGCAAGACGAATTAATAACTAATTATATTGTCAGTATGGGTAACGCGCATTGATGGACGGTGGCAGCGCGGCGGGGGCGCCGCTACCCCCGCCGCCACCACCCATGAGCAGGCGGTCTGCCGTGCCGGGCGGCACGGGCGCGCCGTCAATCGTCTCGGTGGTGGTGCGCTCCTCGCGGCCGTCCGCAGTGCGTACCACACGGGTGGTACGCGTCACAACGCGGCCGCCCACCACGGAAGTGCTGCTGCTGCTGCTGGTGGAAGTAAACCCGCCACCGCCGCCGCCACCACTGGATGCCATTGTCATAAACATGTCGCCGCCGCCGGCGCCAAACCCTGCCATCGGCATCATAGACATGAAGGGCGCCGGCATGGGCATCATCATGGCGCTGAAAATGGGTGACATGGGGAACGCGCCGCCCCATGCGCCCGCCGCCGGGCCGGCACCAAACCCGGCACCAAACACGCGGCGGAACAGGTCGTCTGCAAACTCCATGGTGGCGTGCGCGTGCGCATGTGCCGCGGCGGCGTGGTAGTGCGCATGATGCGCGTGATGTGCATGGTGTGCGTCGAAGGGCGACCACCCACCACCAGATGCGCCCCCGCCACTGCCGCCGCCGCCAGGTGATGGCACGCCACGGCGTGCCGCGTCATATGCGGCACGCGCCGTCGGGTCAGACAGCGTGGCGTACGCCTCTGCAATGGTCTTGAACCGCTCCGTGGCGGCCTCCCGGTTGGTGGGGTTCTTGTCGGGGTGCCACGCAATCGCCTGCCGCCGATACGCGCGCCGGATGGTGGAGTCATCCGCATCCTCGCTCACCTCCAGCAGCGCGTAGTAGTCCACCTCCACCTCTGCCGCATCGTCGCCGCCAGCTTCGCCCTCGTCGTCGCCACCGTCGAACCGGTTGTCGCTGTACGCCGGCGCGGGTGCTGGGGGTGCTGCTGCCGGCGGCGGCGGCGGCGGCGCGTAGGTTGGTGCTGGCGGCGGCGGTGGTGCATGTGTCGGCGCTGCCGGCGGTGGTGCGTATGTCGGCGGCGGCGCGTATGTCGGGGCGCCGGCGGGGGGGGGGGGGGGGGGGGGGGGGCCACGCCCCCCCCCCCCCCCCCGCCCCCCCCCCCCCCCCCCCCCCCCCCCCCCCCCCCCCCCCCCCCCCCCCCCCCCCCCCCCCCCCCCCCCCCCCCCCCCCGCCCCCCCCCCCCCCGCCGCCCCCCCCACCCCCGTCCCCGCCACCACCGCCACCATACTCGCCAGCGCGGCTGTTGACATCATGAGCGCTGCTGCGGTACCCGGCGCTGCCGCCGCCACCGCTGTACCCACCACCCCCGTGGCTGCGCGGGCCGGCGTCCCGCGCGTGTCCAGCGTCGCCGGCGTAGTGTGGTGTCCCGCGCCGCGCCATTGTTGCGTGTGCCCTTCTCCCCACAGTCTCCTCCTGACCGTCTGCTCTGATCTATTCCTCAAAGATGCGTGCACCGGCGCGTGACTGCAGCACGCTGATTCCAACACACAAGCAGCGGAAAGCCGCTATGCGGCACCGTGGCGGTCGTGCCACGGCAATTGGGGGCAATTTCCACGGTGGCGTCGTATTATTCCCAACACGCATTTACCGTGCCCGAGTGACGTCATCGCCAGAAGATTTTTCCAACGCCGCGCATCCCGCGCCCCACACAGAGAATGGCGGCACAGCGCGGCAACGACGCCGCGGCAGAGCAACGGAGCGGTGAGGTAGCGATGAAAATACGTATGGCAAGATGGGACGCCGGGTGGCGTAGTTTGGAATGCCGTGGATGACGGTAGCGCACGTGCACAAGTGGCTGGCGCACCCAGCTTGGCGCCAACCGCCGATGTTAACAAGTTGGCAACAAATTGCGCCGCCGCCGGGAGACAGCAAAGATATGCCGCAGCGCACTGCATGCCCGTCCCCAAATTCTTTACTGTGCACCCATTGCAGAGCCGCGGCGAGGCCGGTGGCGGCGAGCGCTGCGTGTGCAAACTAATGCCCACGCCACAACCCACTCCCAAGTTAGTTTATGCGGGCGGGGTTACCACTGGTTAAAGCGGGCGCGACTCGGACTCGGAACGACTGGCGACTCGACACACAAACAAAGCGCGTGCACATCAACGACGACACCAACCGGCACGCCGACGGCGGCAGCGCGTTGTGTACCGGCATGCCATCGTGGTGTGGCCGGTGCGGCGCCGCAGCACGCCCCCTGTCACGCGTGCGCGCGCCCAAACCCACCTTTCTCTCGTCGCCCTCTCGACTTGAACTTTTCGAACGAGTGACGCCAAAAACACGCTGATGCAGCCTGGCGCTGCTGGCGGCGCTGGCCGGCTGGCACGGCTGCCGGGCGGGCGCGGGCACGGCTCACCCGGCCGGCGGCGGGGACGCGCGTGACGGTCAGTCTTGGGCCAGGCTTGGTCGTCGCCCGTGGTAATGGGTCGCAAAGGCGGGCGCCGCGCGCAAATCCCCGCTTCGCGTCGTTTGTGCGTTGGGGCGGGCCCGGGAAACGCGCCAGTGACGCCAGCCGCCCGGCGGGCGTGAACACCGGCGCTCCACCGTCGCGAACCGTGCCGCGTCGCAATTCACGTGCGGGAAGGGTATGTTCACGCGGGTGCGGCATGGGTGCGGTCGTCCGCCGCCCACCGACCGCGTTTTTTCGTGTGCGCCGCCGGGCCGCCGCCTCGACGCCTCGTCGCCCGCGCCAACACGCCGAACCCGGCCCGGTCGAACCGCAACTTATTCGCCAACCACACGCCGTCGGCCGCGCCCGCACTGCGTGCGCCACCCGCCTGGCCATTCCCCGCCCGCCCCCAAGCTGCCATCTTCTTCACCCCCGCCCCGTTGCAACAACGCCGGAAGGCCGGTGACCCCCCCGCTTCTGCCCCCCCTCCTCACGCTACACCCCCCCTACTTCGCCTCACCGGCACCCCA
>Ga0066256_1005697_pt1 | contig 10155 bp, 7 predicted proteins | sample ThiBio_1000_biof_FD_87107 | JGI IMG/M metagenome (GOLD analysis project Ga0066256, IMG submission 87107) | Wastewater bioreactor microbial communities from Cape Town, South Africa - Thiocy_expt_1000_biof (version 2) | ecosystem: Engineered > Bioreactor > Thiocyanate-remediating >... | reverse complement strand
CAGTTCCCCATGCGCGCCGGCCTGCCGGAGCGCGAGCCGGCCTGGCTGGAACGCTGGGAAAAGCTGGATATATACGCGCGCCAGCGCGAGCAGGCCGCCGGCCGCCCGCAGTTCACCCTGCATGACGGCCCGCCCTACGCCAACGGCAACATCCACATCGGGCACGCCCTCAACAAGGTGCTGAAGGATCTCGTGTCCCGCTCGATGCAGATGCTGGGCTATGACAGCGCCTACGTGCCCGGCTGGGACTGCCACGGCCTGCCCATCGAGTGGAAGATCGAGGAGCAGTACCGCGCCAAAGGCAAGGACAAGAACGAAGTCCCGATCAACGAATTCCGCGCCGAATGCCGCACCTTCGCTGAGCACTGGGTCGATGTGCAGCGCGAGGAGTTCAAGCGGCTGGGCGTGCTGGGCGAGTGGGACAACCCGTACCTGACCATGAGCTTCGACGCCGAGGCGCAGATCGCCCGCGAGCTGATGAAGGTGGCAGTCAGCGGCCAGCTCTATCGCGGCTCCAAGCCCGTCATGTGGTCGGTGGTCGAGCGCACCGCGCTGGCCGAGGCCGAGATCGAGTATCAGGACTACGAGAGCGACACGATCTGGGTGAAGTTTCCGGTGCGGGAGGCCGCTGGTGCGGCGCGCGCTACGTGGATCGATACACACGGCCGACTTCCTACCGTTAACATGGGCAATTTTCTTGAACGGGCCTCGGTCGTCATCTGGACCACGACGCCGTGGACCATCCCCGGCAACCGGGCGATCAGCTTCTCATCGAAAGTCGCCTACGGCCTCTACGAGATCACCGCCGCGCCGGAAGGCAATTGGGCGAAGCAGGGCGAGCGCTACATCCTGGCTGACAAGCTGGCCGATGAGACTTTTGCCAAGGCCAAGGTGGAAAAGTTCGAGCGCCTTGCCGGTGTCACCCCCGACGAACTGGTGTCGCTCACCTGCGACCACCCGCTGAAGGGCCTTGCCGGCGGCTACGATTTCGCCGTGCCGCTGCTCGATGGCGAGCATGTCACCGATGATGCCGGCACCGGCTTCGTGCACACCGCGCCCAGCCACGGCCTCGATGACTTCGAGGTCTGGATGAATTCGGGTCGCCTGCTGCGCGAACGCGGCATCTCCGATGCGATCCCGTTCCCTGTCGACGATGCTGGGTATTACACCAAGGATGCGCCCGGCTTCGACGGTGCCCGCGTCATCGACGATGCCGGCAAGAAGGGCGATGCCAACCAGCGCGTCATCACCGCGCTGGCGGAGCGCGGCGCCATGGTCGCGCGCGGCCGCGTCAAGCACCAGTACCCGCACAGCTGGCGCTCCAAGAAGCCGGTGATCTTCCGCAACACGCCGCAGTGGTTCGTCTATATGGACCGCGACATCGAGGGCAAAGCGGGCGACACGCTGCGCGCCCGTGCCCTGCATGCCATCGACGCGACGAAATTCTATCCCGCCGCCGGCCAGAACCGGCTGCGCTCGATGATCGCCGAGCGGCCCGATTGGGTGCTGTCGCGCCAGCGCGCCTGGGGCGTTCCCATCGCCGTCTTCTACAACGAGGCGACCGGCGAAATCCTGAAGGACGAGACCGTCAACCACCGCATTGCTCAAGCCTTCGAGGAAGAGGGCGCCGATGCCTGGTTCGCCGATGGCGCCAAGGAGCGCTTTCTCGCGGATGCCGTGCCTGACCCGCAGAACTGGAAGAAGATCAACGACATCCTCGACGTGTGGTTCGACTCCGGCTCCACCCATGCCTTCGTCCTGCGCAACAAGCAGAAGTGGCCGCATCTGAAGTTTCCGGCCTCGATGTATCTCGAAGGCTCGGACCAGCACCGCGGCTGGTTCCACTCGTCGCTGCTCGAAAGCTGCGCCACCAATGGTTTTGCGCCCTACGACAGCGTGCTGACCCATGGCTTCACCCTCGATGGCGAGGGCAAGAAGATGTCGAAGTCGCTGGGCAATACTGTCGCCCCGCAGGACGTGATCAGGCAGTCCGGCGCCGATATCCTGCGGTTGTGGGTGGCAGCATCGGACTATGCCGACGATCTGCGCATCGGCAAGGAGATCCTCGCGACGACCGTCGACGGCTATCGCAAGCTCCGCAACACCATGCGCTGGCTGCTCGGCAACCTCGCGCATTTCCGTCGCGAAGAGGCTGTCGCCTATGCCGACATGCCCGAGTTGGAGCGCCTGATCCTGCACCGGCTGCAGGGCCTCGATGTGCTCGTTCGCGAGGCCTACGAGTCGTTCGACTACAAGCGGGTGGTCGCGGCACTGAGCCAGTTCATGAACGTCGAACTGTCGGCGTTCTACTTCGACATCCGCAAGGATGCGCTCTACTGCGATCCGCTCTCGTCCACGCGCCGCAAGGCGAGCCTGACGGTGCTCGACCACGTGTTCGATTGCCTCACCGCCTGGCTCGCGCCGATCCTCGTCTTCACGATGGAGGAGTGCTGGCTCGAGCGGCATCCCGGCGCCGAAGCATCGGTGCACCTGCGCCAGTTCCCGACAGTCCCGGGCGACTGGAGGGACGAGGCGCTGGCTGAAAAGTGGGAGCGCGTCCGCAAGGTCCGGCGCGTCGTCACCGGTGCCCTCGAGATCGTCCGTCGCGACAAGGTCATCGGCGCCTCGCTTGAGGCCTGGCCCACCGTCTACATCGTCGACGAGGCGCTGGCCGCGGCGGCGCGGGGTGTCGATCTTGCGGAAGTCTCGATCACGTCGGGTATCGAGATCGTTGCGGGCGAAGGCCCCGCCGATGCCTTCCGGCTCGATGAGGTCGACGGTGTCGCGGTGGCTTTCGCCAAGGCCGAGTATCCGCGCTGCGCCCGCTCCTGGCGGTATGTGCCCGATGTCGGCGCCGATCCCGAGTATCCCGATCTCTCCGCCCGCGACGCGAAGGCCATGCGCGAGCGCCGCGACGCGGGACTTTAGGCGCGGTGGGTTTGTCGGTCCCACCGCCCTCGCGCCTTCACCTGCTCAGCCTGTTCTGGGGCGTGGCGGCATTTGCGCTCGATCGCGGCCACAAGTTCTGGCAGGTCGATCTGCAGGGCTGGCGCGGCGGCGAGTACGTGCCGGTGACGGGCTTTTTCGACTACGTACTCGTCTGGAACACCGGCATCTCCTACGGTCTCCTGGGTGATGTGCCGGTACCGCTGCTCGCAGCGCTCATGGCCATTGCCATCGTGGCGCTGTCCGTCTGGTGGTGGCGCGCACCGCAGCGGCTGGTGCAGATCGGCCTGATGCTCTGCATCGGCGGCGCGCTGTCGAATGCGGTGGATCGCCTGCTTTACGGCGCCGTTGCAGATTTCTTTCACTTTCACTGGCAGGCTTGGTCCTTCTACATCTTCAATATCGCCGACATGATGATCAGCTTCGGAGTGTTGCTCCTGATCCTCGATCTTCTGGGAATCGGCAGGCCCAGGCAGGCAGCGGACGGGACGTGAACGCATTGCTGCCTGAATCTGGCCTTACGCCCACTCATGGGCTATAAGGCGCATCCGCAAGGGGAATTCGGGACGTTCATGCGTAGGTATCTTTCGGGGCAGCGGCCCATCTCGTCGGCCCTTTCCCGAATCGCAGCCATTTCCCTCGGGCTGGTCGCGGCGCTGGCGCTGAGCGCCTGCACGACCACCGAAGGTACCAACGCGATGACCGATTTCGGTACCTTCGAGCGCGAGGTTTTGACCTCGACGCTCAGCGGTTTCGGCGTCGTCGATAAGCCCAATCCCAAGGAAGAGACGGTCCAGCCGCGCGGGCCGCTGGTGCTCCCCAAGGACGGCCGTTCGCTGCCGTCCCCGGCCGTTGCCAACTCGGGTGTCGCGGCGCTGCCCGCCGATTCGGATCGCGTGCAGATCGATACCTCTGGCCTCAGCGACGAGGATCTGAAGCGGCTGCGCAATGCCCGTGTCGTCGATCTTCGCACCGTGGCGGGTCGGCCGCTGACAGAGGCCGAGACCAAGCAGCTGACTGCCCGCATGACGGCGGCGCAGTTGAAGCCCGGCGCACGTCCGCTCTACCTCCCACCCGAGGAATACTTCCTCAACCTCGAAGGCACCGATCTCGTCTGCATGTCCAAGGGCGGCCAGCTCGTGCCGGTCAATTCGCGCGAGTGCCCCAAGGAAGTTCGCGATGCCATCGCCCAGCGCGGTGCGACGAGCGGCGGCCTGCTCGGGGGCGGCCTCAACCAGACTCTCAAGGATCAGATCCGCTAAGGCGGGTCGTTGCCTGCCGGCAAGGGGCAGCGTAGACCATCGGCTGGCGCCGTGATGGCGCCGCAGCGCGGATAGTTCATGACCGACATCGATGCGACGGCAGCCGGCGACCGGCTGGCCAAGGTGATTGCCCGCTCGGGCCTCTGCTCGCGGCGTGACGCCGAAGAGTGGATCAGGCAGGGCCGCGTGTCCGTGAACGGCGGGGGGATCCGCACGCCTGCCTTCAACGTGACGCCCGACGACAAGATCAAGGTCGATGGGGCGCCTCTGGCGGCCCGCAGCGGCACCCGCCTGTGGCTCTATCACAAGCCACCGGGTCTCGTGGTGACCGAGAAGGATCCCGAGGGCCGGGCGACGATCTTCGAATCGCTGGAAGAGGCTGGCCTGCCTCGCGTTCTCACGGTTGGGCGCCTCGATCTCAACACCGAGGGCCTGCTGCTCCTGACCAATGACGGCGGCCTGAAGCGCGTGCTGGAACTCCCCGCAACGGGCTGGCTGCGTCGCTATCGCGTCCGCGCCTTCGGCTCGGTGTCGCAGGCGATGCTTGATGGCCTCAAGGACGGCATCGAGGTCGACGGCATCAAGTATGGCCCCATCGAGGCGACCCTGGAGCGTGAGCAGGGCGCCAATGTCTGGCTGGTCGTGGCCCTGCGCGAGGGTAAGAATCGCGAGGTCAAGAATGTGCTCGGCGCGCTTGGCCTCGAGGTCAATCGGCTGATTCGTGTCAGCTATGGCCCGTTCCAGCTTGGCGATCTGCCGGTGGGCGGCGTCGAGGTGGTGAAGTCGCGCGTGCTGCGCGACCAGCTCGGCAAGAAGCTGGCCGATGAGGCCGGCGTCGATTTCGACAGCGAGATGCCTGAGGTGGCGGCGCAGAAGGCGGCCGCCGATCCGCGTCGGCGGATTTCGGCCTCCGACCACGCCGCCCCGGCGCGAACCGAGCGTAGCGTGCGCCCGTCGCGTCCCGCTGCTCCCCGCGCTGCGCGCGACGAGGAGCGCCCCATTCAGCATCGCCCCGGCCGCAGTGATCCGCGTCCGCCCCGCAAGCCCCGCGAGGTGCGGCCTGAGGGCCCGGCTCGTCGCGTGCTCTTTGACGATCACGAGGGTCGGGCGCCTGAGGAGTTCCGTCCCACGTTCGAGCGGAAGCCGCGCGACGACAAGCCCGGTTTTGATCGCGGCGCTCGCGACGCCCGTCCGCCCCGCGGGCCCCGGCCCGATGGGCCGCCGCGTGGCGATCGTCCCGACCGCCCGCCGCGAAGCGACAGGCCGGATCGGCCTCCCCGCGGCGACCGCCCTGATCGTGCATCTGGCCCGCGTCCCTCGCGGCCGGGCGGCCCGGATCGCCCGTCCCGGTCATTCGCAGGCCCTCGCACCGAACAGCGGAGCGATCGTCCGGATCGCGCCCCGCGCGGAGACCGTCCCGACCGCCCGCGCAGCGACAGACCAGCCAGCGCGCCACGCACCCAGCGCCCTGACCGCCGGCCACGCGCGCCAGGCGCTGAGCGGCCGCGCACATTCTCTGGCCCTCGCGCGGAGGCGCGCGGAGATCGCCCGGATCGCGCCCCTCGCGGTGATCGCCCCGATCGTCCGCGCAGCGACAAGCCCGTTCGTTCGCCGCGGCCCGAACGGCCGGCGGGCGCACGCCCGCCGCGTCGCGATGCAGCGCCGGCTCGCGGTCCAGGCGGCCCGCGCTCCGGGCCGAAGCCTGCAGGTTCCCGTGAGCGCGGCCGTCCATCGACCGGTCAGGTTCGTGGTCCGGCTCCCGGTGGCCGTCCGCCGCGTCCTGGCGGCCCTCGTCCGCCGCGCAAGCCTCGCGCCTGAGCCATGCGGATCATCGCGGGCCGCTTTCGCGGCAAGCAGCTGCTTACGCCCACCGACGACGCCATCCGGCCGACGGCGGATCGTGTGCGTGAATCGATCTTCGACATTCTCGGCAGCCGTCTGGGGCCGAGCTTCGATGGTCTGCGCGTCCTCGATCTCTTCGCCGGTACCGGCGCCATGGGTCTTGAGGCGATTTCCCGCGGCGCGTCGGGGGCGGTCTTCGTCGAGACCGGCGCCGAGGCCCGTGGCCTGATCCGGGATCACATCGAAGCTTTCGGCATTGCCGGCACCGCCAAGCTGCTGCGCCGCGACGCCACCGCGCTCGGTGCATCGGGCACCATAGGCGCCTTCGACCTCGTCTTCCTTGATCCGCCGTACGGGCTGGGGCTGGGCGAACGAGCCCTGGTCTCTGCCCGCGACGGCGGCTGGATCGCCGGGGAGGCGACCATCGTGCTCGAGGAGAGCAGCGACGTGCAAGTTGTCCTGCCGCCCGGTTTCGCGCTTGACGATCGCCGCGTCTATGGCGCCGCCGCCGTGCACCTCATCGCCCGCGCCTGACCCACGTCGACGTCTATCGCGTGCGGCCGAACAGCCGTTCGAGATCCGATTTTTTCAGTTCGACATAGGTCGGCCGCCCGTGGATGCACTGGCCGGAATGCGGCGTGGACTCCATCTGGCGCAGCAATGCGTTCATCTCGTCGACGCGCAGATGCCGGCCTGAGCGCACCGAGCCGTGGCAGGCCATCCGCCCGATGATGGCATCGAGCCTGTCGCCCAGCGCCGCCACCGAATCCCACTCCGCGAGCCCATCGGCGATGTCCCTGATCAGCGGCTCGATGTCCGTCTGGCCGAGCAGCGCCGGCGTTTCGCGCACTGCCACCGCGCGCGGTCCGAACCGCTCGAGATAGAGCCCGACCTGCTCCAGCGCAGCGGCCGCCGCCTCGATCCGCTCGCAATCCTCCTCCGGCAGCTCGATCACGGCCGGGATCAGCATCGCCTGGCTCGCAACGGGACCCGCTGCGAGCTCCGCCTTGAACCGCTCGTAGACCAGCCGCTCATGCGCCGCATGCTGGTCCACCAGCACGAGGCTGCTGCCGTTCTGCGCCACGATGAAATTCTCGAACAGCTGCGCCCGCGCCGCCCCGAGCGGGAATTCCTCGAAGGCAGCGAGGGCCGGCGGGGCAGGCTCGAACCGGGCGCTGGGTTCGCTGAAGCCTGGCAGGGCGGCAGCCGCGCCCGGACGGATTTCGTAGCTCGCCGGTGGTTCGGTGAAGCCCGACGGCCACCGCGTCGGTTCGGGCGCCTGCAGCGCGGCGAGCACGTCGTCCGCAACGGTGCTGGAGGCCCGATGCCCTGCCGCTTCGAGCGCCCCGGTGATGGCGCGGATCACCGCTCCGCGCACCGCGCCCCCATCGCGAAACCGCAGTTCCGCCTTGGCCGGGTGCACGTTCACGTCCACTTCCGCCGGATCGATGGAGAGGTAGAGCGCTATGGCAGGGAAGCGGTCGCGGAAGGTGTAGTCGGCATAGGCCGCGCGCACCGCGCCGAGCAGCACCTTGTCGCGCACCGAGCGGCCGTTGACGAAATAGAACTGGCTGAGCGTATTGGCGCGCGAATAGGTCGGCAGCCCCGTCAGCCCGGCGATCACCATGCCGTGCCGGGCAAAGGCCAGCGGCGCGGCATTGCCCGCGAAATCGTCACCCACCACCTGCGCGAGCCGCGCCCCGAGGCCGCCGTCGCCGGTCGCCGGCCAGTTGAGCGTGCTCCGGTCGGAGCCCTGCAGGATGAAATGGACCTGCGGATTGGCCATCGCCAGCCGGCGGACGACATCGGTGATGGCCGCCGCTTCGGCGCGATCGGATTTCAGGAACTTGAGCCGCGCTGGCAGCGCCGCGAACAGATCGCCCACCTCGACGATGGTGCCGCGGTTCATCGGGTGCGGCAGCGGCCCCGATTTGCTGCCCCTGTCGACAACGAGCCTGAGGCCGCTCGCTGCGCCGTCCGGCCTGCTGGCGATGCCGAGGGGCGAGACCGCGCCGATGGAGGCCAGTGCCTCGCCGCGAAACCCGAGGGTGCGGATGTCGTCGAGCCCGTCGTCCTGCAGCTTGCTCGTGGCGTGCCGTTCGACCGACAGCACCAGATCATCGCGATCCATGCCGCCGCCATCGTCCTCGATGCGAATCAGGGTCTTTCCGCCGCCGGCTGTGGTGATCGTGACCCGCTGCGCCCCAGCGTCGATGGCGTTCTCGACCAGTTCCTTCACCACGCTCGCCGGCCGTTCGACCACTTCGCCGGCGGCGATTCGGTTGATCAGGTCGGCGGGGAGCTGGCGGATGGACAAGGGTGATTCTCCTGAGCTGCCCAGTCTAGCACCCCCGGCGCCGGCCCTCATCTTTTGACCACCGGGAACGCCCGACAGGCTGGCCGCCGGGCCTTTGCCGCGGGCCCCGCAGGCAGTAGAACGCGGACATGACCGCCCCCTCACCCATGGATCATGCCCTCCGGCTTGCCGAAGAAGCCGCTGCTGCCGGGGAGGCGCCGGTCGGGGCCGTCATCATGCTCGGCGATGCGGTGCTGGCCGCCACCCGCAACCGCATGCGTGAGCTCAACGATCCGACCGCCCATGCGGAACTGCTGGCCATCCGCGAAGCGCTGGCCGCACGGGGCACGGGTCGGCTCGATGGCTGCGACCTGTACGTCACGCTTGAGCCCTGCGCCATGTGCGCCGGTGCCATCGCCCATGCGCGGCTGCGGCGGGTGGTCTATGGTGCTGACGATCCCAAGGCCGGTGCGGTCGACAACGGCGTGCGGCTCTTCGCCAGCCCCAATTGCCACCATCGCCCGGAGGTTGTGGCGGGCGTCGGCTCCGCGCGTGCCGAGGCACTCCTGCGGGAATTCTTCAAGCGCCTGCGCTAGCTAGCGGTCTTCCGCGCGCATCGACTCGACGTCCTGGTTGGCCATGAAGGCCTCGACCTTGCGAGCCAGGGCGCGCTTGAAATTGTCCTTGTCGGTCTCGACGTGCTCCACGATCTCGCGCACTCGCCAGAATTCCAGCGCGCCGAACGGCATCACGTGCGGCCGCACATAGACGTCCGGCGGATACGCCGCCAACATGCGCGCGGGCAGCGAGTGCATCATGATCTGCGCCGAGCCGAACCAGACGTCGAGCGCATTGTGGTTGGTCTTGCCCAGCAGGTCAGCCGGGTCGCCGTTGACGTCGATCCCGACAAGGATGTCGGTATCTGCCGACGCCTGGTCGAGCGGCAGCGGATTGACCACGCCTCCGTCGACCAGCAGGTGGTTGGCGAAGGCGACGGGCCTGAACAGGCTGGGGATGGCGATCGATCCGGCAATCGCCTGCCGCAGCGGTCCATCGCTGAACACCGCCTGGTGCCAGGATTGGAAATCCGTCGCGACGACATAGAATGGCGTCTTCAGGTCCTTGAAGGTCTCGGGGAAAGGGGTGGGCAGGAAAGCGTCCACGACCCGTTCGGCGTCGAGCTGGACCGAAAACCCTTTCTGGAAGAAGTTGCCGAGGTTGCGCACCTGCGCGCCCCACAGGCGGCTCGCGATGATCCGCATCGTACCCAACACGTCGAAGGAATGCTCGCGCAGTTCCTTGCCGCTCATCCCGTTGGCCCAGCCTGAGCCGATCAGGGCACCAATGGAGGTGCCGGCGATCACCGAAGGCCTGAGGCCCAGTTCGTCCATCGCCTCGATATAGGGGATGTGGGTAAGCCCGCGCGCCGAACCGCCGCCCAGCGCCACGCCGATCCGCGGCCCGCCCCGGTCGGGCGCGGGGATGCGTCGCCGCCGGCATTGATTCGACGAATGATTTCGGCTCCCCGCTCGACGATGGGGAGCACTTCAGCCACGGCAGGTTTCGGATCGTGCTTCACGATAAGGGGACAGGGTACGCGCCCGATGTTTACGACATCTTGATAAGTCGTTCAGGGCTGTTCCCGTTCCACCGCCCGCCAGCCGATGTCGCGCCGGCAAAATCCCTCCGGCCAGTCGATCCGGTCCACTGCGGCATAGGCGCGGGCCTGCGCGCTACGAACCGTGCTGCCGAGAGCCGTGACGTTGAGCCCCCGGCCGCCGTTGGCGAGCAGGTCCGTGCCCTTCCGCT
>Ga0066256_1005695_pt1 | contig 10156 bp, 2 predicted proteins | sample ThiBio_1000_biof_FD_87107 | JGI IMG/M metagenome (GOLD analysis project Ga0066256, IMG submission 87107) | Wastewater bioreactor microbial communities from Cape Town, South Africa - Thiocy_expt_1000_biof (version 2) | ecosystem: Engineered > Bioreactor > Thiocyanate-remediating >... | reverse complement strand
CTGCCCCGGCGCCCGCCCCGCGCGCCGCGGCCCCGGGGGGGGCGGGGGGGGGCGGGGGGGGGGGGGGGGGGGGGGGGGCGGCGGCCGGGGCGGGGGTAGGGGCGGCGGCGGCCTGGCGCGGGGCCGTCCTGGCGGGGCCCCCCGCCTTCCCCAGCGCGCCGCGCCCCGCCGCCTGCGGCGCCCGCCGCTGTTTCTCGTCCGACACGACGGACGCCTTGGCGCGCAGCTTGTCGTCCTCCTTCAGCGTGATGGGCGTGGACACGATGGAGTCGTAGATGGCGCCCAGGAAGTCGGCGGGCAGGTCGGCGCCGTTGGCAATGCCACGGTTGTTGGAGATGAAGCCCGCCTTCTTCATCTTCTTCTCGGGCTTTATGTTGGGGTTGTGCGCGTCCGTTTGCAGCATGATGATGGAGTACGCCAGGATGAAGGCGGTGTCGGTGGAGGGGAAGACGCCGGGATTGTTCTCGCAGTACCGCTGCGCAAACTTCTCCATGATGCGGTCAATCTTCTGCGCCTCGCCCGGCAGGCGGAAGCCAGACAGGTAGGTGCGGATGGCGCCGTCGTACGACATGCCGGTGAAATCCAGCTGGTCCACAAACGCATGCAGCGTGCTGACGTTGAAAGGCTTCTCCTCGCCCATGAAGTCGCCCATCGCCGTCTTGTCCAGCGTCTCGCGCCACTCGTGGAACAGCGCCGCCACCGACTCGGGCGACTCGCCCACCATTCCCATCCGCCGCATGTACGCCAGGCCGTCCTTGGGCTTCACCGCAAACTTAATGGCAGCCAGCGCCATCGCCTCCCGCTTCTTCTTCTGCTCGCCGTACACCTTGGCCAGGTTGGCAGACGCTGACACCGCCACAGCGCCGCCACCACCGCCGCCGCCACCGCCGCCACCACCAGCACCACCGCCGGCGCCGGCCTTTGCCGCCTCCTTCTCCATGCTCGCTCGCGCGGCCTCCAGGGAGCGCTTCAGAGTGAGTGCGATACCGTGGCCAGCACCCAGGTACACCGTCGCAACCTCCACGCCTTTGTTGTACGCCTGCACCGACGCGCCAAAGTGCTTCATGAACTCGCACTCCACGCCAATGTTATGGTAGCAGATGGCCAGCACAGCAATGCGGTCCGGCTTCTGCGCCGCCACCACGCTGGCGCCGGAGCCAAACAGCTCCTCCTGCAGCAGCAGCAGTGCCGCCTGCGCGTGCTCCAGCGCCTCGCGGTGCCGGCTCAGTTGCGACAGCACGGCGCACAGGTTGAGGTGCGTATCCGCCGGGTTGTCCACCTTTGCCAGCCGCTCCTCAATGCGCAGCGCCTTTTGCAGGAACGACAGCGCGGCGTGCAGCCGCCCCTGCTGCCGCGAGTAGCACGCAAAGTTGTTGTACGTGACGGCGCGCCCCGGTGGGTCGTGCTCCGTCAGGATCTCTGCCTTCTTCAGCAGCTCCGACACCACGCCGTACTCCTCGCGCTGCAGGTACGTCATGGCCAGCAGGTTGCACAGCTCCCCCGTCGCCTTGCATGCGCCCAGCACCTGCGTGGATTGGGGGGTGGGGGCAATGAACACAACTGACACGAAACGAGGAGCAGCACCCCAGCACAGTCGGTCACAACCGCATGCATACCTGCGCCGACTTGCCGCCATACAAGCGGTGTCGCAAGATGAGCCCCTTCTCCATGCACTCTAGTGCCTCCAGGTAGCGGCCCTCCTTTTGCAGCGATGTGGCAGCGTCGTCCAGCCGTGCCAGTGCCTCCTCCTCTGGCCGCAGCGGCTCCTCTTCCACGCCCACGTCACGTGCGCTGCCCCCGTCACCTCCTTCCGCAGCCGCCGCCGCCGGCTTTGCCGCCACGCCCGGCAACGACGACGCCGACGATGACGACGACGCTGCTCCTGCCGTGCGCAACGACCGGGTCCCTCCTCCTGCTCCTCCTGCCGCTGGCCCTGCTGTTGCTGACGCAGCGGTTGTGGGTGGCGCTACTGCGCCGCGCGACGCCGCCTCATCGTCGTCAACCGGCACAGCTGCCGCGTCGCTTGCATCCGTGGCCGCCATGGTGCACCCCCGTGTGTGCTCTGTTGCCAGCAGTTGCGATGTTGGTAGGAGGGCAGTGGAAACTGTGCCCCTCACACTCGCAGTCCTCGACTGGCCGCCGCCAACGTCTGCCGCCCGTCTGCTGCACGTCCGTTGCTCCCGGAGTGTGTGGCACAGGGAGGTACTGTGTGAATGCAAATAAAAAAGTGGCACGCTCGAATGAAAAACGGACAGCCGCACCAGCCGCAAACTACTTTAAATCGCATACTCCCAGCGTTTTGCAGCAATCTGCACCGTGGGTTGTGTGTGCCACGCAATGGCAGCGGGGGGTGTTTGACCGGTTGCGTAACGGAAAAAACTCTGTCGCGGCGCACAGATACGAGACGAGTGGTGCCAAAACGTTGGCACCTAGAGGTCAAGTGCAAACAAATGCGTATTTGCAAGCGCACAACCACCCGCAATTACAACAGCGTATGGAGGATACTCCAATTGCGGTGCATTGGTGTCTTGCAGTTAGTGATAGTTCTGGTGATTATTAGGTACTAACATGGCGGGCAACCCGAGCAGCACCACCACCTCCAACACCAACACCACCTACAGCGGGCGCCGGGGCGCCGCACGGGCGGCGGGGGGGGCGTCGTCATCAGCGGCGGCGGAGGCAGAGGGGGCGGGGGGGGCGGGAGCGGAGCCACTCCTGCTGGTGCCCGTGCGGCAGGGCACCCCCGCCACATCCGCTGCCATCCTGGGCTGCCTCAACACGGCCGATGCCAGTACCCTGCGGCAGGTGCACCCGGTGGTGGCGGGCGTCGTGGCGGGCGTGCCATGGGCCGACATGGACACGCCCGTGGCGGATGCCGTGCGGTGGCGTGCAGCGCTACCGGCAGCGGTGGGCGCGAGAGTGGCGCGGCTACCAGATTGGGATCCCGGTATACCGATGGCGCCTGTCGGCGCGGCATTGGCGGGTGTCGTTGACCTCGACCTGCGCGAGGACTTGTCAGGCGGCGTAGAAGATCTGCTGCCGTGCCTGCCGCGCTCGCTGCGTGTGCTGCGTCTGGCGGAGTGCCAGGATTCGTGGTCTAGCTTCCGGTTGAAGCACCTGACGTCGCTGGAGGTGCTGGACTGCAGCGATACACCCCTGAAAATTCGTCGTCTGCCACCGTCGTTGCGAGAACTTCGCATGAACGACTGCACCGTGAGATCCACGGCTACCTTCCGCCACCTCACCGCGCTGCGGGTGCTGCGGATTGCGCGCACCTACTACTCGAGTGAGTCGCGGCTGGACGGCTCTTCCACCATTGCCAGCTTGCCGCCGTCGCTGCAGGAGCTCGACTTGTGCATGTTGTACCTCAGCCCCGCTGGCGTGTCGCTGGCGCATCTGGTGCAGCTCCGGGTGTTTCGAGCAGTTGGCACCGATATCCATGACGCCACACTGGCGTCCCTGCCGCCGTGCCTTCTGGAGTTGGATGTGGCGGGTTGCAACGCTCTCACGCGGGCGGCGTCGTTCGCGCACCTGCCCGCGCTGCAGGCCCTGACGGTGACACGCAGCGCCATCGGCGATGCGTCGCTCGCGAGCTTGCCGCCGGGCCTGGCATACCTGGAGGCATCAGGATGCCGCGGCCTCACGCCTGCCGCCGTGCTGCCGCACTTGCCGGCGCTGCGGGTGCTGGGCGTGAGCCACACGGGCATTGGCGACGCGCTGATTGCGAGCCTGCCAGCGGGCCTAACGGATCTGCGCATGCTTGACTGCAGCAGCGTGACAGCCGGCGCCACGCTGGACCACGTGCGCGCGCTGCAGGTGCTGCATATCCATGGCACGGGCCTGGCGGCAGCCGTGGTGGCGGCGTGTCGCGCGCGTGGGTGCACTGTGTCAGCAGTGCACGTGTTGCGCGGGCAGCGCGGGGGCGTCGTGGATGTGCTGGCGTCGCTGCCCGACGGCCGGGTTGCAAGCCGCAGCTACGACAGCAAGGTGCTGCTGTGGGATCCGGCGCGGGGGGATGAGGCACCGGTGGTGTTTGACCCGAGAACGATCCCGATGGCACTGGTGGCGCTACCCGACGGCCACCGCCTAGCGGTCGGCTCGATACATTTTGGTGGCTTGGCTGAAGGCTACGTCGAGGTGTGGGATGTGGCATGTGTGCCACCCGTGCGCCGTGCGACTGTCGAATGCAGCAGTGGTGTAAGTAAGCTGGCACTGCTGCCGGACGGCTGCCTCGCTGCCGGGTGCAGCAAAACCATTGTGCGGGTGGACGTGGACGCGGGGGCCGTGACAGCGGTGCTGAAGGGGCATGATAGCGACTTGCAGGCGTTGGCGGTGCTGCCCGACGGCACCCTGGTCAGCTGTGCCTGTGGCGACGAGGATGTGTGGGTGTGGGATGTGGACGCGCAGGCATGTGTGGCATGGCTGGCAGGGCACACCGCCGTGGTTCGCTGCCTGGCGGTGCTACCCGACGGCCGGCTGGCGAGCGGGTCGGGCGACTGCACGGTGCGGCTGTGGGACGTGGGCGCCCGCGCCTGTGTGGGCGTGCTGGCCGGGCAGGGCAACGTGTCTGCCCTGGCTGCGCTGCCTGACGGCCGGCTGGTTGCGGCGGCCCGCTCGCCTGTTGGCCACGATGCTGTGGACTCAATTTTATCGCTGTGGGACACACGCCCTGGCGCGGCTGCCGGCAGCAGCCGCCCCGCGGGTGCTGTGCCTGGGACCGTGTTTGCGCGCTTGTCGGGCGACGTGCGTGCGTTGTTGCCGCGGCCGGATGGCTCTCTTGGATTCCTGCACCCAAGAGGGATTGCAGTAGAGGTGCTGGCCGTGCCGCCGCCGCCCGGCGCCGCCGAGCCGCCCACCTCGTAGCATTGATTCTGCTGCATTGAAGCTTTATCACCCTTGTGGCGCTGACCTGATGCAGAATCACTCATTGGCAATGCCAAGGGGGCTTGCATCGCTCACAACAACAACCCAACACAGCAAGCACCACGTTAGCGTGCCACAGGAGTGGCAACCAAATATTACGACGCCGCCGGCGGCGGTGGCCGCGACGGCCGCGCCGCAGCAACGCCGCGCTTCTTGGACGGCGCGGCTAGCGTGACGCCGGTGCCGCCAGCGGAGCCAGCTGCGACAGACACAGCGACCGGGCCGGCAACAGGCGAAGCAGCGGCGGACGTGGCGGCGGGCGGCGCGGCCACATGGGTAGGCGGCGCGGAGGGCGGCGTGATGGCAGTGTCCAGGTTGGCAAAGATGCGGTCAGCGGCGGACGCCACCTCGGCATGGTCCATGGCCGGCAGCAAGTTGGCGACCGCGCCGGCGCGCGCCAGGTACTCCACCTGCATGCGGCTGGCCTTCTCAAACAGCTCGCGCTCCACGTACGCCAGATACGCCGAGATGGCGGCGTAGTCGCGCAGGCGGCGGCCGCAGCAGCAGGCGTTGCACACCCAGTTGCCCGCCAGCACCGCCTCCAGGCCTGCCTGCACGATGAGCCACAGCAGCGTGACGCCCACCACCGCCAGCGTGAACTCGGCGGGCTTAAAGTCGGTCAGCTCCCACGTGATGGCGGACATGGCGGCGGGCGGGTTGCGCGCCATGAACACCACCGCCACCAGCGCCGCCGTGTATGTCACGCCGCGCATGATGCCGCCCCACGGCGACGTCAGCAGGCGGGAGGGGTAGGTGCGCCGCGACCGGTTCACCAGCGTGTCCACGTAGTTGTCCAGCGCGTACACCACCAGCGGCGTCGCAAACAGGACGTACCACGGCTGCAGGATGACCAGCATGACGGCGTTGCACAGCACAAACGCCATCTGCGCATAGTGGTCGGCGTCCCACGTCGGCGGCAGGGTGCCAGGCACTGACACGGCGCCGGAAAACACCACCGGAGCATAGGCATTCACGTCCACCAACGCCGCCGCCTCCCGCGCGCCCGCCTCGCCGCCCACCTTGGACAGCACCGACGCCGCGCCGGGGTCGGGCAGCTCGCGCAGCGGCTTCAGGTACGAGTAATCCACCACCGGGTCATCGTCGTCAGACGTCAGCGGCCTGCTCCAGCTACTGGAACCGCCCGCGTCGGCGCCGGTGCTGACGCCGGCAGCGGTGGCGGTGGCATCCATTTTGAGCGACGGCCCGCCTGATAACAATGCTGCAGCACCCTCCCGTCCGCCGCCGCGCAGGCCACCGGTTACCCGCGCCTTACCACCACCACCACCGCCCCCGGCTGCAGCCGCGGCGCCGCCTGCCGTCGCCTTGCCCCCCGCACCCCCTGCTGCGACAACAGGCTGTGGCGGCGGCGGCGGCGGCGGGGCCTCTGGCCGCCGCAGGCAGCGCCAGTGCTGGTACACCTGCAAGAGCGCGGCGCGCGACTGCACTGCCAGGCCGACGGCGGCGCGCGCCTCCACCAGCTTCTCTGCCGCCAGCTCTAGGAAGCCCTCCTTGGAGGCGCCCAGTACGCCACAGGCAGTGGCGTTGGTGGCGGCGGCGGGTGCTGCTGCCGACGTCACCACCACGCCGCCGTCCACGGTGGCCACGGCGCGGCGCTTGGACAGCGACGGCTCCAGCGCACCGGTCACCATACCAACGTAGGCATTGCGGCGGCGCACGGCACCCTCCACTGGCGACGACAGCGGCGGCGTGCCCCACGGCCCGCGCCCATCCGCGCCCACGTACGGCTCGCCCTTGGCGGCCGCCTTCTCGCCCGACACACCGCCCGCCACGCTGGCTGACGGCGCAATGTCGGTGGTGGCGGGCAGGGCGCGCGTGGGCCATCGCGTAAAGAACAGGTACCAGGGCAGGCGCAGGCCGCTGGCGTGGCGCACAAAGGGCGCCACCAGGGCGGTGATGCGGCCGCGGCAGGTGGGGCGAGCGCGGCGGCACAGGCCGGCCGCCAGCGCGCGGCCCACAAAGTCCACCAAAAACTGCATGATGTTGAGGCCCAGCAGCTGGTACGCGGCGGCCTGGAACGGGTCGCCGTCGTAGGACAGGCGCCCGCCGGTGGCAGGCTCGTCCACCAGGCCCAGGTACAGCACGGTGACAAAGTGCGGCAGCGCGCGCACCAGCACGGCACGCGCTACGTCGTGTGCCTCGTCCACCCGCGTGTACAGCCGGCGGCATGCATCCACGCCGTGCCCTGCCGGCAGCCGCGCCCGCCCACCCGCCACCACCATCACCCCCGTACCTACCGCCGTGATGCCGCCGCGCGGGCAGCAGGCGCGGATGGCGGTGAATGCCGCCTCCCCTGCCGCCAGTGTCACACCCGACAGCGACGCCAAGATGACGGGCACCAGGATGCCAGGCGGGTTGTCGCCGGGCAGCCGCGCGCCCTCCGCCCACCATGCAAAATACCCGATGGCGGTGAAAGCGGCCAGCTGCAGAATAAAAATGCACGCCAGCTGCAGCCAGTGCATCGCAATGTCGCGGCGCGTGTACCACGGCTTGAAATAGCGGCCGGCAAGGACGAGGCAGTCTTCCTCCGGCGCCTCGTCGCAGCCACCCGCCATCTTGGCGCCCGCCGTGGTGCGCGCGTGCAGGCGGGAGGCGGAGCCGACAGAGGCGGCAGCCGCCGCCCCCGCCGCCGCCTGCTGCGCCGCCAGCGCCTCCTCCGACGGCTTGCGCATGCCCCACGCTAGCGCGTGCAGCGCCGCCTTGCGCACCCACGCCTGGTGCCACGCGCCGGTGGCCAGCGCCACCACAAACACGGTGTACACGTATTGCAGCAGGCGGTAGGTGGAGTCGTCCGCGTCCACCCCCGTCGCCTGCCGCGCCACCTCCAGGATGAGGAACCGGCCAATCACCATGATGATGAGCAGCGTGCCCATGTCGCGCCGCACACGCAGCAGCATGATGATGGTGGTGGCGGCGCGCTCGCCAAAGTACTGCCGCACCGCCTGCACAAACGCGGGGTCGGTAGACGCCAGCCCCATCGTGTCACGCAGCGCCACCGGCTTGGCACGCGTGTCGTACAGGCTCGCCACGCCCGCCAGCGCCTCCGGGTCATGCAGCAGCACGCAGTCGGGCCCCAGCACACACCGCGCCAGGTCCATGTACGCGCCCTGCACCAGTCTGTGCGTCACCACCACCTTGTCGTCGGCAGCGGCAGGCTTGCCGCCGGCTGGCGGCGCTGGCGGCGGCGGCGGGTCAGAGGCGGCGCTGGTCACCAGCTGCGTGGAGGCAAAGTCGCGTGACGGCGGCGCGCCGTCCACCCACGATGCCGTCAGCAGCAGGCGGTACGTGAGGCGGATGACGTCTTTGGGGAAGAACGGCGAGTCGGCCACCACGCCACCAATTGCCGCCTCCTGTGCCACCACCACCTCCTCCATGGCCACCGTTGCCGCCGCCACCGTCGCCGCCTCACTGCTGCCGTCGTCATCCGAAGCGCCGCCGCCGCCGCCGCCGCCGCCGCCACCGCCGCCGCCGCCGCGCCGCCCGCCACGAAATGTTGACAGCGGGTTGCCGTCCATCCCACCGCCGCCGCCGCCGGCACCCACACTCTCGCCCTTGCCCGTGCCAGTGAGGTCGCCTGGGAGCCGGAAGTGGCGCCGCCACAGCGCCGTCGAGTCCGCCGCCGTGGCGTACGGCGCATATGGCGCCACGTACAGGCTGCTCCACGCCGGCGCGGCAGGCACGCGGCCTTCCGTCGCGCCGCCGCCGCACCGCATGCCCACGTCGCCATCCACGTTGATGCGCTTCACGTCATTGCACACGGGGTCGTCGGTGTACGGCAGCGGGTCGTCGCGCCGCAGCAGCAGCTGGCACCGCGCCACCGCCTCTGCCAGCACCGTTGCGCGTGCCGCGGCGGCAAGCGGCACCACGTCTGCCTGCCGGGCATCCACGGTGCGGTGCCCGCCGATTGCCATGCGCGGCACCGACTCGGCGCGCGGGTTGTTCACCATCTGCACGCGGTAGCCGCACTCGGTGGCGGACTTGGCCAGCCCCGCCTGCGTGGCGCGCAGCAGGATGACAACGTCCCCCACGCCCGTCAGCGGCCCGTGCGGCCCGCTGCCGCCCATGGCCAGCACCGCGCCATGCGACCGCGTGGTGGTGTACACGATGAACGGCCGCAGCGTTTCCAGGCTGCTGCACGTCAGCAGCAGGCGCACACGCAGGTCCACGCCCACAAACACGCGGTGCGTCACGCCCTCCCGCGCGTCGTCATCAGCGGCGGCGGCCTTGGCGGTAGCCTTGCTGGCCGCCTTGCCGGCTGGCGGCGGCAGCGGGCTGTATGCGCCGTGGCACCGCAGCCGGTCGCCATCCAGCAGCGCCGCACGGGCGGCCGGCGTCAAGGCAACGCGCAGGGCGGCAGTGACGGGCACGCCGCCGCCGACGCCGGCCGCCAGGTTACGGGTGCTGCGGCTGGCGTCAACGGCGACGGCACGCTTGGCCACCTCCCGCGCCGCCGCCAGCCGCTCCTCCTCCGACGGCAGCACGCCGGGGTACAGCTCGCGCTGCGCCGTCATCATGAACGGAAACGACTGGCCAGCCGCCAGCAGCTGCGACGCGGCCGCCTGCATGACCACGTTGTTGGTGGGCAGCGCGCCGGCCGCCGGCACGCCCGCCTCCACCCGCGCGTGCTGGTTGCGCTGGTGCGCATCGGTGGCCTCCATCACGCACGCCCGCAGCGCCTCGTACGCCTGGATGCGCACGAGAGTGAGGCGGACGCGCCGCTCCAGCGCGTACAGCGCGTGTGGCACATTGCGCAGGGCGGTGGACACGGCGGAGGAGGCCTCGCGGCGGGTGCCAAAAGCGGTAGCAGACACCGAGGTGGCAGCAGCAAACACGGTGTCAGGCCCCTTGGCACCCTTGCCGCCGCCGGCAGGCAGCACGCAGTCGCCCATCAGGCGCACGTCGCCAAACAGCATGGAAATGGAGGCGAGGAGGGCGGGCAGGACGGCGTCCGCGCCCGCCAGGAAGTCCAGCTCCGGCGGCCGCAGCATGACGGCGTCATTACCGTACTCGTTGGCGGTCACGGCGGCGGCCCAGTTCTGGATCTCCACCAGCCAGTCCACCAGGTAGCCGGAGCGGGCGCCGGCGCGGCCGTTGGGGTGATGCCACCGCCGCAGCGGCAGCGCGATGCTCCACGGCTGCGCCGACAGCACCTCCGACCGGAAGCGTGCCGTGTCCCGCGCCCGCCGTTGACCCAATAACCGCTGCGCCGCCGCTC
>Ga0066256_1005693_pt1 | contig 10158 bp, 3 predicted proteins | sample ThiBio_1000_biof_FD_87107 | JGI IMG/M metagenome (GOLD analysis project Ga0066256, IMG submission 87107) | Wastewater bioreactor microbial communities from Cape Town, South Africa - Thiocy_expt_1000_biof (version 2) | ecosystem: Engineered > Bioreactor > Thiocyanate-remediating >... | reverse complement strand
GTGAGGGGCAGGCGGTGCAAGCCATCAGGTGCACCGGTGGGGGGCAGCGAGGGGGGGGCGGCAGTGCTAGAGCTAGGCGCGGGGCCACTCCGGCGTGGAGGTGACGCCTGCGTCGCAGCTGCCGCTGCTGCTGCCGTGTGGCCTGCCGACAGGGTGGAAAAGGCAGTGGGCGCAGACGCACCGCCGCCACCTCCACCGCTGCTGCCACTACTGGAGTCACGTCCGGCACCCCCACCGCCGCCACTGCTACCGCTGCCGCTACCACTGCTACCGGTATCACCGCTCTTGTCGCCGTGTGCGCCAAGGCCGCCCAGCAGCGACCGCGGATGCGACGCACCGCCGCTGGCGGCACCCGCAGGAGCACCAGTCCCCGGCGGTGCGGTAGTGGCGCGCACGCGCCGCACCGCACCATCGCCTGCCTCGCCAGTCACCGGCACCCCCACCGGCACCGGCAGCGGGAGAGAGGACGCGTTTGACGGCGGCGGCGGCGGTGGCGGCGGCGGCGCGTCATGGTGGTACAGCGGCGGCGGCGCGTGGTTGGCCACCGGCAGGTGAAGGTGCGGGGTTGACACGATAGGCGACGGCGTGCCACCGCCGCCACCACCGCCGCCGCCACCACCGTCTGACAGGCGCACCTGCAGGCCACCGGTACCGGCGCCAGCGCCCGCGGCGGCCAGGGCAGCAGCCGTAACAGCGTCGCCGGCCGCCGTGCCGCCCGCGGGCGGCGGCGGGCGCGGCGGCGGGATGCCAGGTGCAGAGGCAAAGGCGCGCGCCTGCCGGTGGATGTACGGCTGCGGCAGCAAGGAGGAGCGGGCGGGGTGCAGCGCCGGCACGCTGCCGCGGCCGCGCATGCCGCCATCGCTGCCACTGCCGCCCGCCGCAGACGCGGAGCCGACGAGGAAGCGCGGTGCATGGCGCAGCGCGCGCAGGTGCGCGCGCGCCTCCCGCCGCACCGCCTTCATGATGCGCCGGTGCTGGTGGCCCTCCCACTTGTCCAGCGCCTCGTTGGTGGCGTCGATGCCCTGCTGCACGATGGAGGGCATGAGGTGGTAGTCCAGCAGCTTGAACCGCGTGCCCACGTCCGGCCGGATGTAGATGATGCTGTCGTCCGCGTTGCGCAGCAGGTTGCGGATCATCATGTTGTGCGCGATGAAGGACACCTTCAGCGCCACCTCCGCCGTGTGCGGCAGCCGCAGCGGCGGCGACAGGCGCAGCAGCGACAGCAGCCACTTGCCGGCGATGTACCAGCCGGACAGCGTGTCGCCGTAGTTGGGCACGCCCTCAAACAGCGAGTTGTCCTTGTTCTCCACGTCCACGCACACCACCTGGTTCACCTGCGGCGCCAGCGCGCGCAGCTCGTCCACCGGCAGGTTGTTGGTGTACCCGCCGTCAATGAGGATGCGGCCGCGGTCCCACAGCGGCGGCAGCAGGCCCATCACCGTCATGCTGGCGCGGCAGTAGCGCCACAGCGGGCCGGTCTGGTGCACCACCGTCGTGTCGTTGGTGATGTCGGTGGACACACAGAAGTAGTTGATCCACAGGTCCTCGATCTGCATGTCCTTGAAGTTGTCCTGGATCGCCTCGTTGAACGCCGCACCGCTGAAGTACGACAGGATGGGCAGCGTCAGCGACGTCAGCATGGTGTACGTGCTGCCAATCGTGTCTGCCAGCCGCCGCACCAGCGGCACGCACGCCTCCGTGTCCAGCGTCAGCGCGTAGCACGCCGCCATGAACGCGCCCTGCGACGTGCCGCCAATCACGTCAATGCCAATCTTGCGCTCCGCCAGCACCTGCAGCACGCCCAGGTGCGCCAGGCCGCGCGACCCGCCGCCGCCCAGCACCACACCGCGCGCCTTGCCGCACACGTGCCGCGCAATGCGGTCGTAGTCGTCATCGTACATGGTGCGCACGTGGTGGTGCCACGACACGCGCCGGTTGCGCAGCCACTGCCGCGTGCCCGCCGGCCGCCGCGACGGGTCGGGGTGCAGCAGCACCAGCTCCTTGGCAGCAAAGGAGCGCGACACGGGCATCGTGGCGCCGCCGCTGCCACCCCCACTGCCACTGCCGCCAGCGAGGGCAGTGGGCACCAGGCGGAACACGCAGTCGCGCTCCGCGACGGACAGGTCGGCGGGCGTGTGCGCCTGGCCCACCAGCAGGCACAGGTCTGCCTGCTGCACGCACACCTTCGTCCACGGCGTCGCATGCAGGCCGCCATCTGCGCGGGCGCCGCCCTCCCCAAACGCACGCAGCGCGCCTGCCAGCCCCGCGCGCGACGCCGAGTCGGCGCCGCCGTGGCGACCGGCGCCTGGCGGCGGCGTAGCCATGCCGATGGGTGACGCGCCAATGCTGGCGCGTACCACGCTGTCAATACCCGCGCCCACCGAGCGCCCCGCGCCAGACAGCGTGTGCAGCGCGGTGCGCGCTAGCTCCAGGTACGTGGCATTGTGCCCGCCACCCCGCCCACCCGCGCCCAGCGATGACGACCGCCCGCCCTCGCCGCCTGCCGCCGCCGCCGCTGCTCCGGTACCGCCGGGTGTGCCGGAACCCGACCTGGAGGGCGTGCTGGCGGACGGCGCGCCACCCCATGCGCGGGCGCCCGGCCGGTCAGATGGCGACGGGTCGGCCTCAAACACCACAAACCGGTGCCGCTCCTCCTGCGTGGACAGCCATGCACCCACCTTGGCACGCACAAACAGCTGGTCCAGGCGGGCGGCGGTGCCGGCGCCCAGCAGCAAGTCCAGCTTGGCCGAGGTAAGGTGCAGGACGGGGCCCTCGCCGGCGCGCTCCAGCGCCGCCACCAGCTTGCTGGTAAAGTCGGCAATGGCCACCGGCACGCCGCCGCCTGGCACCACGGCGATGGTAACCAGCGTGGGCGCGGTGGGGCTTGGCGCCATAACAGCGGTGGAGGCACCCTGCACAATGCGCGCCAGCGCTGCCGCCTCTGCCTCCGCCGCCTCCGCCGCCATGTTGGCGCGCACCGACGGCAGGGTGGACAGGGTGCGCATGAGCGGCGCATACGGCATGGCGGGCGGCGCGCCGCCCATCCCGCCGGCACCGCCCACGCCGCTGCCGCCGACGCCTTCGCCGCCGCCGGGTAGCCCAAACCCGCTGCTCAGCTCACCCGGCGCGCCCCACGTTGCCACGCGGCTGGCGCTGCCGCCCGCCATGCGCCGCGCCAGCATCTGGTACCGGTTAGCCAGCACGCGCGTGAAGTGCACCATGACGGTGGGGTACTGCGCCGTCACCAGCTCAAAGCTGGTTTGCGAGATGCGCACCAGCTCGCAGTCGCGGATGCACACCGCCGACGCGGTGCGCCGCTTCTCCTTGATGAGCACCGAAAGCTCACCCACCGTCTCACCGCGCCCAATGTCCACCTTCACGGTGGCGGAGGTGGCGCCGCCGCTGCTTTCCTCATTGCCGTTCCGCCTGCCACCACCGCCGCCGCCGCCGCTACCGCCGCCGCCACCTCCGCTACCGCCGCCGCTACCACCGCCGCTGCCGGTCATGGCGCCGCTGCTGCTGCTACCTGCTTGCAGCTCCCCCGCACTGGCGCTGCTCCGCCGCCGCGCAGCTGCCGCATGCCGATAGTGGGACGGCGCTGACCCGGCGTCCAGGCTGCTGGACGCGCTGTTGCTCAGCGTATTTGTCGATGGCGCCACCCGGAAGCTGCTCACCCGCCGCGCCGATACGTCACCGCGCACACCGCCGCGGAAAGGCCTCGCGCTTGCCGGCGACGCGGCGTCCAGATCACTGCCGGCACGCACCATGCCACCGCCGCCGCCACCGCCGCCACCGCCGTCGCTGCTGGCGTCATCCAGGTCGGACGACGATGACGACGATGAGCCGGGGCTGGACGGCAGTGCCTCACCGCTGTCAGACGCCTGGCGCGACGTGTAATGCACCCGGCGGCCAGGGTGGCGGCCAGCCGCCGACGGCGTCACCTCGCCAGTGGTTGTGAGCTGCCCGCCGCCGCCACCACCCAGTACACCCTCCCCATCGCCGTCGCCATCCACGCGAACCACGTCAGGCGCATACGCGCGACCCACCGGCTCACCCAGCATGCCGTCGTTTGGTGTCACACCACCAGATACCCCGCTGCCACTCGCTGCCGCGGCCGCTGCGCCGCCACTGCTGCCCGTCGCGCCACCGCCAGTGCTGCCGCTACCGCTGCTGCCACCGCCGCCGCCGCCACCGCCGCCGCCGCCACCGCCGCCAGACCCCGTGCCGCTGTCGCTGCCACTGGCAGCGTCGCCATGGCCAGATGGCGGCGCCACGCCTGCCGCCGCAGCAGCCTCGGCAATCTCGGTGGGCAGCCGGCCGTCTGCCATCACGCCCGCCCGCTGCGCGATGGTCTGCTTGGCGCGGTGGCCGCCGTTGCCGGTGGTCTGCGCGCGCAGGCGGCCGGAGATGACGACGTACATGCCGTCGGTGGTGGTGTCGTTCTCGCGGAACAGCACCTCGCCGGAGCGCAGCCATAGGCGCTGCACGCCCAACGAGAGGGACATGCGCAGGAGGGGGACGAGGGAGCGCGCCACGGCGAGCGCAATGTCCACCAGCGTGGTGATGCGCGACAGCGCCAGGCCGCTGGGCTCCGCGTCCGCCAGCATGGTGAACAGGCGGCGCGGGAAGACGGCGATTTCCATGGGCGTGACCGCTACCATGCTGTCGCGGTGCGGGTGGCCCACAAAGCACGCCACGCCGCCCGCAATGCAGCCAGGCGCCACGGTGCGGGTGGCAAGGCAGGTGGGGCGCATGAAAGGTGCGCCCACCACCGCCGGGTTGGCGGTTGCAATGCCCTCCTCCGTCTCATCCACCACGTCCGCCCCCGCGGTGGTGTAGTGCAACGGGCCGCCCACCTGCGGCACCTCCGACACGTGGCACACGGCGTAGCCCGCCAGCACGACGTACAGAGAATCCGCGTCGGTGCCCTCCGTGTACACCGTCTCGCCCGCCTGCTTCAGCAGCACCGCCGACGCGGCGTAGCGCAGGGCAGAGACATCCATTGGCACGGCCGGCGCGTGCCGCCGCGGCCCCGTTGGCGTGCCACCGACGTTGCTGCCCGCCTCCAGCGGCGGCGCGCTGGATGACGGCGGCGGCGGAAGCGAGTGCGCCGTAGCGTCATCAGTCGAGTGGCTAGCGGCGCGGTCGGCACTGCCGGAACTGCCGCCGCCGCCGCTGCCGTGTGTCAGCAGGGTGGGCGGCGTGGCAGACCTCGCCAGCTCCATGGGCGTCATGCCACGCGGCGGCGGCGCCGCACTACTCAGCGCCGGCGTGGCCATGAATGCCGGCATGGCGGCCGCCATCGCAGTGAAGCGCGCCATGGGGTGAGGTGCCAAGGAGATGGGCGGTGCAGGTGGCAGGGCATGCGACACGAGGCGGAAGGGTGGCGCGTACCCGGGCGGCTCCAGCGACGTCAGCCACGCATCACGCAGGTTCAGGAAGTCCACCAGCAGGTAGTACGCCACGCGCCACTGCCGTGTGGTGGTGATCATGATGAAATTCACGACGGCGTGTGGGAAGGTGTCAGTAAACCAGGTGAACAGCGACCGGCTGAGGCGCAGTACCACGGTGTCCGTCACTGCCACGCAGTCGCACGGCCGCCGGCTGTCCAAGTACGCATCCGCAAGCGGCGCCGCCGCAGATGGCGCCGTCGCAGCTGCGGCTCCGGCACCGGTCCCGGCCCCGACTCCGGCCCCGACGCCGGTCGATCCCGCAGCGCCCTTCATGCGCGTGTACGCCATGCCCGCCAGCAACGCGTTCTCCCCCACCGTCTGCGCCTGCTTGAACACGCTCAGCAGCGTGCGCCGGCCGTAGTGTGGCGTGGCGTCGGTGCTGCTGAATGTGGAGCTCGCTGACGTCTGGCGTACCGCGGCAGCACCGTACAGACCCTCCTCCATGCTGCCAAACAGGCCGCCGGGGGGCACAGCCGTGCCGCCACCCGCACCACTACTGCCGCCGCCACTACGGTGTGTGGCACGCGTGGAGTACAGCCCCAGCTCGCCCTTCACAATAATGTACATGCCGTCTGCCGCGTCGTCGCCCTCCCGGAACAGGACGCCGCCGGCGGGGATGTGCACGCGCTCCAGGCGCTCATAGATGGACAGGACGGCGGGCGCGTCCAGGCCCTGGATGGTGGTACGCATGAGACGCATAAACCGCTCCAGGTCTCGCAGCCGCGCCGGCGTGTACGCCGTGCTGGAGTTGCGCACGCCGCGTACATTGGCGTATGTCTCGCCAGGCGCCGGCCGCTCTTGGCCGCCCCATGACCGGCCCATGGACCCCGGCGACGACATGCTGTCCTCACCCGAGTGCTCATGCACCGTGTGCAGCATCACGCCGCCACCGCCACCGCCGCCGCTTGCCAGCACGGCAGACGGCACAGAGCTACGGCCGCGTGACGTAACAGTGGCAGCGGAGGCGGAAACAACGGCTGTCCCTGCAGGCTGCGCATGTGCGCCAGCAGCGGCGGCACCGGCAGCAGCGGGTGCAAAGCCAGGCGCGGTGGGCGACGGGCGTGCCGTGGCGTGAGTTCCCGGCGGCGCCACCAGAGTGAGGTTAGGCAGCACGTCTTCAATGCCTGACCCTGTCAGGCTGTCTGACGGCAGGGCGCCGGCGCCGCCATCTGCAGCAGCGCCCACCACGGCGGCCGCGGCAGCGGGATCCAGCGGCTCGTCCGACGTGGGGTAGTCCGTCAGTGCGTCACCCGGTGACGGGTCCCAGGTGCGCGTTATGCGGCGCTGCAGGGTGGTGGTGGGTGTGGGTGTGTGTGTTCGGGTGGGGCGTTGCACAAGTAGCGACTACAACGACGAGGTGGCCGGCGCGGCACGTACCACCCACCGGCGCAGGAACTGCGAGTACTTGAACGCCGCCACCAGCAGCACCACGGCGGTGAGGTACGTCATCGTCTTGTGGCGCACCACAAAGCGCGCCAGCCACCGCGCGAGGCCAAAACGGGAGAAACGGGACAACACGGCATCGGCAACGACGTCGGCGGGGCTGCGACGTGGGATGCCGGCGCCACGGCGGGACAGATCCCGCCGCAGCACTATCCCCAGTCCTGCCAGACCCACCGCCCATGCCGCTATACGTGCCGCCACCACTACCCGCGACGCTGCCGCCCCGGCACCGCGACCAACCCGCCGCTGCCTTCCATCCTGCGGTGCTGTTGGCTTCCTGTTATGCACACGACTTCTGCTGCCGCCGCTATTCGTGACGCACGATGTGTACACTTATGATTGGTGCCTGGCGCCCGTGCTGTGTCTTAGCGGCGACACAGCTGCCACGCAGGCGTGTCGGCAGTCGGCACAACTGTTGTACCTGCGTTCGCCGGCGCTGAGAACGCCGGTTCCACCGGTCCGGTACCGGCGCCGTCCAGCAAGGCAACCAGGCGTCCCCTTCACCTCGCTGCCGTTTTATCGGTCACTTGTTTAGCCAACTGCATTGGCATGTGTGTGTGTTGGGGGAGGGGTGGGGTGGGGGGCGTGGCGTGGGTATGAGCCGTTGGAAAGTCAGGAGGATGGTACGACGCTTGAACGCGGTGTGGAAAGAGGGCGTGGGCGCCACCCATCACAACGAGCGTGAGCTGGGGCACAGATCTGCGGCCCCAGCACCCTAACGGCTAGCGAGTTGAGGCATGTTCGCCGGTCGCACCGTTGGAAGGCGGAGGGGGAGGAGGAGGTGAAGAGGCGAGGGAGTGCAGGTCGGCGGTCGCACTACTGCCACAATATCATATAAGGGAAATGCAATGCGGGCACACCGCGCACTCGTACGCACCAAAATTACAACCAACAGCCCGCAATACCGCCTCCCTCAAAGAATTGGCGTCGCCCGTCCGTTGCTTTTATTTTAAGTATCCCTGCCAATTTGCAGTTAGCAGTGCACTACCACCGACCTGCCGTTGGTGCACCACTGCACCACTCCCTCGTACTCGTCGTACCTGACTACCCTGGGACTGGCTTGGTGCTGCTGCTGGTAGACCTGCTGGTGCTCTAGTATTGCTACTGCGAGTAGTGCTGCTGCTTCTGCTGCTACTGGTGGTGGCATCTGGCAAGTCACCACAAGACGCTGCCGCTTGACTCGCAGGGATCCAGACGCTGCCAAACGGTTTGGGCAGCCCCGTAGCTGGCTGCTCACAAACGGGTGAGACGAGTAGGATGGAGGCAACACCAGGGGCAAGGGGAAGGGGAGAGAGGGGGGCGGCATCGGATTGTGGAGGGCAGACGGAGGTGGCGGCAAGAAGAGAAAAGACAACAGGGGGGCGGCTGCCACGCCTGCCGCGCCGTGGTGGTGCCGCGCGGTGGGTATCGATAGGCTGGCTGGTAGGGGTGGGGGTAGCAGCGTTAGTGGCGGGGCGGGTGGTGGAAGCAGTGGGAGAGTCAACATCGCGCGGATGCACCTGCGTGGGTGAGTGCAGCCGCAGCCTGGACTCGCTGACGCAGACGTGGTGCTACACAAGCGCGACGGACCCGCCGTCCGACTTCGTGGGCTGCGGCCTGTGGTCAGAGTCGCGCCGCGCGTACTGGGACGACTGCACCGTCAATGTCACCACCTTCACGCCGCACGTGTACCTGTCCACCTTCCGCGACGTGTGGTACGTCATCACCGTGTCGTGCACCGGCGCCTGCGCGGTGGCGTACTTCATTGCTGGCGCCGCCGCCTCCTGCCTCACCTCACCACGAAAAACCATGTGGTGGCTGCCCGCCGGCGCCTCCTGCCTGGGCGCCGTCACTGGCTTCCTGGTGGGCGCCATCTTTGCCGCCCTCGTCGCCTTCATGTACATGTCGCTGCCGTACGCCATTGACATCTCCGTCGCCATCTCGCTCGGCATCGGCCTCGCCGCGCTGCTCACCTTCTCCGGCCTCGGCCGCCAAGTGCAGCCCACCGTCGCGCCGGACGGCTCCGCGTACGCTGAATCATAACTGAATTGTATTAGCTGTTTGCCTACTCAGCGGGCATTCAAATGTGTGGCGGCTGGCTCACGCGGCTTGGAGGGGGCGGGGGGTGGTGTGCGACAGGCGGGTGCCACACACCGCCGCCGGCGCTCTCGTGGGGCGGCGTGCGCTTTTAGCAGGGCAAGGCAGGGCAGGCAGTACCACAGGCGCAGTCATCAACTATCCATGTTAGGCGGCTCAAAAAACAAATGATACCTCACGCACAGCAGGCCGCTCACTTCTGGGTCGTCACCGTGTACTTGCCGCGCACGATGGCGCGGTCCACCGACACGCTGCCGGTACTTGAGTCAAAGGTCACGTGGAATCCCTGCGTAGGTGTGCAGTGTGTGTGCGCGGCGTGTGCGTGAGATTGACAAGCAACAGCAACGAGTGTCCCCCACCCCCTCCCCGCCCCCACGCACCTTGTGCAGCGTGGCGCAGTAGTCGCGCATCTTGTGCTTGGCGTCCGCCAGGCTCTCGGCCACAAAGTACACCGGCTGGTACTTGGTGATGGGGTACTCGGTGGTGGCGGCCTTGGCGGGGTCCCAGGGGCGGTACTCCGGGTACGCGGACTCGCCGCCGGCGGGGCGGTACGGCGCGCAGGCGTACTCCATCTCGCCGAACGACGACAGGAGGCCGGCGCCGTACGCCTTGCGCTCCGCGTCCTGCATGCACAGGCCAAACTCGACGGAGAACCAGTAGCAGGTGGCCAGCCGGCGGATGTCCTCGTCCGACGCGCCCAGCGACGCCAGGCCCACCTCATGCGAAAAGTCGGCAAAGTCGGGGTCCGCCAGCATGGGCGCGTGGCCCACCAGCTCGTGCACCACGTCCGGCTCCGGCGTGTACAGCGGCACGGAGTGGTGGCGGATGTACTGCGTGGAGAAGAAGACGCGGAAGGCGAGGCCGTTGAGGAAGTCGCGCGCCGACAGCAGGCCGCTGACGGGCCGCAGCGTGAAGCCGGTCTGCGACTTGAGGAAGGTGGAGATGTCCTGCAGCTGCGGGATGTTGGTGCGCGAGTAGCCGCAGTGCTTCTCCAGCAGCGGCATCACGGCGTTGAACTGCCGCACGCCAAGCTGCTTCGCCATGGCGCGCAGCTTGTCGTACACCAAGCCCCACGCCTACACCTCGCGCGGCGTGTCCTCCACGCGCGGGATCTCCTGCCCGTGCCGGTACGTGGACGCCAGCTCCACAATGGCGCGCCGCCGCTCGCGGTACTCGGTGTCACGGA
>Ga0066256_1003035_pt1 | contig 10164 bp, 9 predicted proteins | sample ThiBio_1000_biof_FD_87107 | JGI IMG/M metagenome (GOLD analysis project Ga0066256, IMG submission 87107) | Wastewater bioreactor microbial communities from Cape Town, South Africa - Thiocy_expt_1000_biof (version 2) | ecosystem: Engineered > Bioreactor > Thiocyanate-remediating >... | reverse complement strand
ATGGACATCGGTGGGGGCGCGGCATTTGGGGCGGCTCGGGCGGGCGGCGCGGCGGCGCTGCTGCGGCCCGGCGAGGCGGGGGCCGCTCCCGACCGGACGCTTCCGGACGCTCCGCCCCCCGATTGGAAGCGCGGCTTCGACGATCAGCGCATCTGCGACCTGGGCGACGGGCGCTTCCTGAACCCGCTGCTCGCCGGCGACCATCCCGATCCCGCCATCCTGAAGGACGGCGCGGACTATTACATGACCTTCTCCAGCTTCGATTCCTATCCCGGCCTCACCATCTGGCACAGCCGCGACCTGGTGAACTGGCAGCCGCGCAAGGCGGCGCTCACGAAGAACATCGGCGCGGTCTGGGCGGTGAGCCTGGAGAAGCATGCAGGGCGCTATTTCCTCTACATCCCGGTGAAGGCCAGCCCCAATTCGATCTTCGTGATCTGGGCCGATCATATCGACGGGCCGTGGAGCGACCCGATCGACCTGGGCCTGCACGACCATATCGACCCCTGCCACGCCGTGGGCGAGGACGGCTCGCGCTGGCTGTTCCTCTCCGGCGGCGACCGGGTGCGCCTTTCCGAGGACGGACTGTCCACGATCGGCAAGGTCGAGCATGTCTACGACCCCTGGCACTATCCCGAGACATGGGACGTCGAAAGCTTCTCGCCCGAGGGACCGAAGATCCACCGCCACAAGGGCTGGTTCTACATGATCACCGCGGTGGGCGGCACGGCGGGTCCGCCGACCGGGCACATGGTGATCGCGGCGCGCGCGCGCTCGATCCACGGGCCCTGGGAGCAATGCCCCGCAAACCCGCTCGTCCGGACCGTCCGCAACGACGAGGCCTGGTGGTCGCGCGGCCACGCTTCACTGGTCGAGGCGCCGGACGGGAGCTGGTGGTCGGTCTATCACGGCTTCGAGAACGGCTATTGGACGCTGGGGCGCCAGGCGCTGCTCGATCCGATCGAATGGACGGCGGACGGCTGGTTCCGGATGACCGGCGGCGACCTGTCCCGGCCGATCCGCAAGCCCGGGGGCGGCGCGCCGGTGCCGCACGGCCAGGCGCTGTCGGACGACTTTTCGGGGCCGCTCGCGCTCGGGCGGAAATGGAATTTCTTCAAGCCTGCGCCGGGCGAATCGGACAGAGTGTCCGTCGAAGCCGGCACGCTGGTGCTGAAGGCATCGGGCAAGGCGCCGGCGGACTCCTCCCCGCTGCTGCTGATCGCCGGGGATACCGGCTATGCATTCGAATGCGACATCGAGATCGCGCCGGGCGGCACGGCGGGGCTGGTGCTCTTCTATGACGAGAAGCTCTATTGCGGGCTCGGCTTCGACGAGAAACGCTTCGTGACCCACCAATATGGCATGGAGCGCGGGCGCCCGGCCAACCCCTATGGCCGGCGGCTGCGGATGCGAGTGACCAACCGGCAGCACATCGTCGCCTTCCACCTCTCCGGCGATGGCGGGAAGACCTGGAAGCGCTTCGACCGGGGGATGGAAGTGTCCGGCTATCACCACAATGTACGCGGCGGCTTCCTGATGCTGCGGCCGGGGCTCTATTCGGCCGGCGCGGGCGCGGCGAAGTTCCGGGATTTCCGGTTCCGGGCACTGTAGCGGCCCGCCCTTGCTCCCCTCCCTTCCAGGGCGGGGGACGGTTTTCGTTCGCCCGTGGCAAAGCCCCGCGCTAAGCTCCTTCCCGCATGGGCAAGAGGCGTATCCTGATCGTCGGCGGGGGCACCGCGGGGTGGCTCGCGGCCGCCTATCTCGCGCGCTTCCTCGACCTGGCGGACCAGGCCCAGATCGAGATCACCCTGCTCGAATCCCCTGAGCTCGGCATCATCGGCGTGGGCGAAGGCACCTTCCCCACCATCCGCTCGACGCTGAAGTTCCTCGGCATCGACGAGACCCAGTTCATCCGCGCCACCTCGGCCACGTTCAAGCAGGGCATCCGCTTCAACGACTGGCTGCACGCGCCGCTGCCCGACGGCACGCGCCACCATTATCTCCATCCGTTCGAAGCGCCCTTCTACACCGAGGGCACCAGCCTGGTGCCCTATTGGCTGCTCCAGGACGCGGCGACGCGCCCGCCCTTCGCCGAGGCGGTGACGATCCAGAACCGCGTCGCCGAGAGCCGCCGCGCGCCCAAGAAACAGGGTGAGGGCGAATTCTCCGGCCCGCTCAACTATGCCTATCATTTCGACGCCGCGCGGCTCGCCCGCATCCTGCGCGAACGCGCCGAGGAACTGGGCGTGCGCCACGTCGCCGGACTGCTCACCGATGTCGAGCTGGGCGAGGACGGCGCGATCGCCCGCATCGTCACCCGCGAACAGGGCGCGCTGGAGGCGGATCTCTATATCGACTGTTCCGGCTTCCGCGCCGAGCTGATCGGCAAGGCACTGGGCGCGCGCTTCAAATCGGTGCGCGACATATTGTTCACCGACCGGGCGCTCGCCTGCAAGATCCCCTATGCCGAGCCCGACGCCCCGATCGAGAGCTTCACCATCGCCGCCGCGCACCCGGCGGGCTGGACCTGGGACATCGGGCTGGAAGGCGCGCGCGGCATCGGCACCGTCTATTCCTCCACCCACATGTCCGACGACGAAGCGGCGCAGGTGCTGCGCGCCTATATCGGGCATGACGACTACAAGGCGCGCATCATCCCGTTCGAGCCCGGCTAACGCGAAGCGCAATGGGTGAAGAACTGCGTCGCGGTCGGGCTGTCGGGCGGCTTTCTCGAGCCGCTGGAATCGACCGGCGTGGTGCTGATCGAGGCGGCGGTGGGGATGATCGCCGAACTGTTCCCGCACAACGGCCCCGTGGATGCGCCGGCCCGGCGCTTCAACGCGCTGATCGTCGGACGCTACGAGCGGATCATCGCCTTCCTCAAGCTGCATTATTGCCTGAGCCGGCGCGACGAGCCCTTCTGGCGCGACAATGCCGATCCGGCTTCGATCCCGGAGGAACTGCAGGAGCTGCTGCGCCAGTGGCGCCATCGCCCGCCAGGACGTTTCGACTTCCTGCTCGACCTCGAGAGCTTCGCCTTCTTCAACTATCAGTACATCCTCTACGGGATGGACTATCGCACCGACCTGTCGGGCGGCCGCGGCGACTTCCCCAATGTCGAAGCGGCGGAGAAGCTCTTCGCGCGCATCCGCACCTTCTCCGAACGCGCGACCGAGGATCTGCCGACCCACCGAGCGCTGATCCGGGCGATCAACGGGTGAGCCGGGCTCCCTCCCTTCCAGGGGGGAATTGCACGTGACGAACGTCTACAGGCTCCAGTCCAGCTGCAGCCAGAACTTGTCGGTATCCGTCGCGAACCTGTCCGCCCGGTAGCGCGCATAGCGGGCCGAGAGCGCATAATGGCCGCGCTTCACCCCGGCGATCAGGTCGAGCTCGTCGCCATAATGCTGGTCCAGCCGATCGCTCCCGAAACGGTGCCAGGTGGCACCCAGGGTGATCGCGTCGAGCGGCCCCACTTTCTTCCAGCCATAGCCCAGCGTCGCATAGAGATCGCGCAGGCCACCCGGCGGCGTGGTGCCGAACTTGCCGGCCCAGCCGTTGAACTTGAAATAGGATGCCAGCGGCGTCTGCACGCTGGTCAGCGCCGCGCCCGTGCCGGCGCCCAGCACCTCATAGCCTGTGGTCAGGCTCAGCGCCTTCGCGGCAAGGTTCAGCTCGCCCAGCCAATAGTCGGCGGCATAGCGATTGGGGTTGCGATGCCAGTCGCTCTGCCGCGCCCAGCTGGCGACATAACCGAGCGACACGTCCTTCGCGAGCGCCTGCCTGCCGGCGAAGCGCAGGCCGTAGGTCTGGCTCGACAGGCGGAAGCCCTGCAATGCCGCCAGGTCCTGGTCGACCAGATAGGCGAAGCCGCTCAGCGTGCCGGCCCTGGTGCCATAGCCGAGCACGGCGAAGACATTGTCGCCGCCGATCGATACCGGCCGCGCACCGGCGCCGTTGCGGCCGTTTATCGTGCGCACGTCCCAGCTATAGGCAAGGTCGAGATTGAGCCCGAGCGGCTTGCCGTACTGGACGCGCACCGCGTCGAAGGTCTGCTCGCTCTGGCGCCAGGGCGCGTTGCCGACGAAGCGATCGTCCGCGAAGTTCAGCCGCTGCCGCCCGGCGGTGACGGCCAGCCCGTCCTTGCCGGCGTAGCGGAGCTGCGCGCGGTTGAGCTCGATATTCTCGGGGTCGACGACCAGCGGATAGCGGATCTTGCCGTTGGTGCCGTCATTATAGCCGTTCGCGAGCGCGACCACGCCTTCGCCTTCCACCAGCGCCGACCAGCCCTTCCAGCTGGCGGCCAGGCCGGGGCGGACGCGCAGGGTCACGGCGTCGGCGTCCCTGGGCAGCCCGTCCTGGTCGACATGCTCGTAGCGCAGCCGCACGTCGGCGCTGGGCGTCAGCTTCACTTCCTGGGCATGCGCGGCGCCGGCGGCGAGCAGCCCCGTGGCGCACAGAAGCGCTCGTCTCATCATGCTTCCTTCGGAAAGCCCCGTCCCGCAGGGGTGTTGCGGGACGGGGAGGAGGACCTCAGGCGGCGGCCGCCAGCTTCGGGTCGAGCGCTTCCAGCTCGCCGCTCTCGCGGGCCTTGCGGCCATAGACCAGCTCGAACAGCGGGGTGGCCATCACGGTGGTGACGATCGCCATCAGCACCAGCATCGAGAAGAGCGTGGGGCCGATAATGCCCTTTTGCAGGCCGATGTTGATGATGATCAGCTCCATCAGCCCGCGCGAGTTCATCAGCGCGCCGATGCCGAGCGCGGTGCGGTTGTCCTCGCCGGCGAGCCGGGCCGCGGCCCAGCAGGCGCCGAACTTGGCGAGGACCGACACCGCCAGCACACCCAGCGCGATCAGCAGCAGCTCGACCGAGTTGACCATGTCCATCCGGGTATTGAGGCCCGAATAGGTGAAGAACATCGGCAGCAGCAGGACGACGGCGAGCGGCTCGACCTTCTTCTTCAGCTCCTCGACGAACAGGCCGCGCGGCATGCACACGCCCATCAGGAAGCCGCCGAAGATCGCGTGGATGCCGATCGCGTCCATCACGAAGGCGGAGGCGCAGAAGAGCATCATCGTGACGGCGAGCATCGCGGTGCTCATCTCGCCCTTCGCCTCGACGATGCGGCCGAGCGGGGCGAGCAGCTTGCGCCCGAACAGGAGCATGAAGCCGGTGTAGAGCACGGCGCCGCCGATCGCGAGCACCGCCACGCCCGGCCCGGCGCCGAAAGTGGCGAGCACCAGGGCGAGGACGCACCATGACGCGGCGTCGTCGAACGCGCCGGCGGTGAGCGAGAGCGTGCCGAGCGAACTGTTGGCCAGGCCGCGCTCGTTGATGATGCGCGCAAGCATCGGGAAGGCGGTGAGCGCGATGCAGGCGCCCATGAACAGCGTGGCGTTCGCCTGGCTGATGCCGGGGGTGAACAGGCCGGGCACGGTGAGCAGGAAGGGCGTGATCAGCGCGGCGAGCAGGAACGGCGCGACGATGCCCGCGGCCGAGACGCCGGCGGCGCTCTTCGCCTTGGACTGGAAATGGTCGAGCCGCAGCGTCAGGCCGACCATGAACATGTAGAGGCCGACGCCCAGCTGCGCGCCGGTGTAGAGCACGTTGCGCGTCTCCTTGGGGAAGATCGCGAGCTGGAGATCGGGGAAGAACAGGCCGAACAGCGACGGGCCGAGGACCACGCCGGCGATCATCTCGCCCACCACCTGGGGCTGCTTCAGCAGCTTCTGGCCGAGCCAGCCGACCACGCGGCAGGCGAGGATGATGATCGCCAGCTGCAGGAAGAAATGGATGCTGTAGTCGCCGGGCGCATAGCTCTTCGCGGCGTTCACCGCGGGCCCGTGCGGGCCGAGTACATCGGTCAATGCGTGCCAGGCACTGTTCAGCAGATCGAGCATGGTTACCTCCCCCCAATTCCCCGCGCGGTGCGTTTCCCGCCCGTCGCGAGGCTTCAGGGAGCGCGCGGCGCCGGCCGCGCGCAACTGCAAATCGCCCTACCCCCCTTATTTTCCCGGCCCGGCCGCGCTTTGTGTTGCACGGAGCGCACATAGTAGTAACGTACCTACATGACAACGCAGACAATCTAGGTATGTAGGTACGAAATGAAGGTGATCACCAGCCGCGAATTCAACCAGGACGTCAGCGCGGCGAAGCGATTCGCCCGGGCGGAGCCGGTGTTCGTCACCGATCGCGGGCGCCCCACCCATGTGCTGATGAGCATCGACATGTTCCGCCGGCTGAACGGCGAGCGCGAGAGCATCGTCGACTTGCTCGCCCTGCCCGCCGGCGCGCCCGACACGGCGCTGACGCCGCCGGAGCGCTGGTGATGTTCCTGCTCGATACGCCGATCGTCTTCGAGTTGCGCAAGGCGCGCGCGGGCGGCGCCGAGGCGGGACTCACCGCATGGGCATCGGGCGTGGCGCGCGAGCGGCTGTTCCTCTCGGCGATCTCGCTGGTGGAGCTGGAGGCCGGCGTTGCCGAAGCGACGCGGCGCGACAAGGCGGCGGGTGCGGCGTTGCGGAGCTGGATCGACGCGCAGCTCGTCCCCGCCTTTGAAGGGCATGTCCTGCCGCTCGACGTCGCCGTCGCCCGTCGCCGTGGCCAGCTCGCGCTTGCCGAGACCCGCGACGCGCTGTTCGCCGCCACCGCGCTGGAGCATGGCCTGACGCTGGTGACGCGCAACACCGCCGCCTATCGCGGCGCGCGCGTGAAGCTGTTCGACCCGCGGGGCTATACCGCCGATGCGGCCGAGGACGAAGGCGACTGGCGCGATGCCGCCCGCACCGGGCCGCTCTGGCTCAAGAACCTGTTCGTGCGCGCCTGAAACCCATCTTCTCGGCCATCCCGAGAATTGGAGTCCCAACCTAGGGTCACGACTCATGCAACGAACCCCGTCATCCCCGCGCAGGCGGGGATGACGAAAGAAATCAAGGTCTTGATCGAGATCTAACCCTAGGCGCGCACGTCGCCGTGCAGCATGGCCTGCACGCGCCGCGCCAGCAGCTCGGGCGTGAACGGCTTCACCAGATGGTCGCTAGCGCCTGCGTCCATTGCCTCGGCTCCCGCGCCGCTCCGTGCCGCCAGCATCAGGATCGGCGTGCGGCCCAGCGCCGGCAGCCCGGCGGGCCCCCGAAATATCGCGCGCCCCGGGCCGCGCGGGGGGGGGGGAGGGGGACCCCGCGGGCCGGGTTTTGGGGGGGCGCTCGGGGCGAGGGCGTGTGTCCGGGGCCCGCCCCCCCCCCCCGGGCCCCCCCCCCCCCCCAGCCCCCGCCGCACCATGGCTCCGACCCGCTCGTCGGCCTCGACATGGATTATCCGGGCCATCGCACCTCGCATTGCCGGGCGGATCGACGCCGCCCGAGTTGGATTATCACGCGCGGATGACAATTGGTTGCGCATCCGTGTCGCCCTTGTGGCGATTGCGTCTTTCCATCATTTTGCAGAAATCCGCCCAATCGGGCGTTAAGGCTCTTTCCGCGAAATCTCCGCGGAATCACGGCGATGGCCGGCATATTTGCGAATCCGGCCCAGGGGCCCGCCGATCGCGCTGCGCTACGCCCGCATATCGCGCTACGCTCCGGCGATACCGCCGATTCGAAAAAGAACGAACGGAAGCAGGAGCAGGAACATGGGAGCAGCCACCGCCTATATCGTCGATGCCGTGCGAACCGCCGGGGGGCGGCGCGGCGGCAGGCTCGCCGGGTGGCACCCCGTGGACATGGCGGCGGCGACCCTCGACGCGATCGTCGCGCGCAGCGGCATCGATCCCGCCGCGATCGACGACGTGATCATGGGCTGTGTCGGCCAGGGCGGCGAACAGGGCTTCCAGGTGGGCCGGGGCGCCGTGCTCGCCTCGAGCCTGCCCGAAAGCGTGCCGGCGGTGACGATCGACCGCCAGTGCGGCAGCTCGCAACAGGCGATCCAGTTCGCGGCCCAGGCCGTGCTCTCCGGCACCCAGGACGTGGTGATCGCCGCGGGCGTGGAGAGCATGACGCGCGTGCCGATGGGATCGACCGTCGCACTCTTCGCCCAGGCCGGGCTGGGCGGGCCCAAGTCGCCGCGCCAGGAGGCCCGCTATCCGGGCGTGCAGTTCAGCCAGTTCCTGGGCGCCGAGCTGGTGGCGCGCAAGCACGGCCTCGGCCGCGCCGCGCTCGACGCCTATGCGCTGGAAAGCCATCGCCGCGCCGCCGCCGCAACCGAGCGCGGCGATTTCGACGCCGAGATCGTGCCGCTGACGATCGACACGCCGGAAGGGCCGGCGATCCATGTCCGCGACGAGGGCATCCGCTTCGATGCTACCGCCGAGAGCATCGGATCGGTCAAGCTCCTCGCCGAGGACGGCGTGATCAGCGCGGCCAATGCCAGCCAGATCTGCGACGGGGCCAGCGCGGCGCTGATCGTCTCGGAAGCCGCGCTGAAGGCGCACGGCCTGACTCCGCTCGCGCGCATCCACCACCTCACCGTCACTGCGGGCGACCCGGTGATCATGCTCGAGGAGCCGCTGTTCGCCACCGACCGGGCGCTGCGCCGCGCGGGCATGACCATCGACGAGATCGACCTGTTCGAAGTGAACGAGGCCTTCGCCTCGGTGCCGCTCGCCTGGCTGCGGCACACCGGCGCCGATCCCGCGCGGCTCAACGTCAATGGCGGCGCGATCGCGCTGGGCCATCCGCTCGGCGCCTCGGGCACCAAGCTGATGGCGACGCTGGTCCATGCGCTCCGCAAACGGGGCAAGCGCTACGGCCTGCAGACGATGTGCGAGGGCGGCGGCATCGCCAACGTCACCATCGTCGAGCGGCTCTGAGCAAGGAGGAGGGAAGGATGAAGCTCGACGACAGCATCCCGGCGGTGGTCACCGGCGGCGCCTCGGGCCTCGGCGCGGCCACCGCGCGGGCGCTCGCGGCGCGGGGCGTGAAGGTGGCGATCTTCGACCTGCAGAAGGAGAAGGGCGAAGCGGTCGCGGCCGAGATCGGCGGCCTGTTCTGCGAAGTGAACGTGACGTCGGACGAAAGCGTCGACGCCGGCTTCGCCCGGGCGCGCGCCGCGCACGGCCAGGAGCGGATCCTGGTCAATTGCGCCGGCACCGGCAACGCCGTGAAGACCGCAAGCCGATCGAAGGAGGACGGCACGATCCGCCACTTCCCGCTCGAGGCGTTCAACTGGGTGATCCAGATCAACCTGGTCGGCACCTTCCGCTGCATCGCCAAATCGGCGGCGGGGATGCTGACGCTCGATCCGCTGGAGGATGGCGAGCGCGGCGTGATCGTCAACACCGCCAGCGTCGCGGCCGAGGACGGGCAGATCGGCCAGGCGGCCTATTCCGCGTCGAAGGGCGGCGTGGTCGGCATGACGCTGCCGATCGCGCGCGACCTGATGGGCGAGGGCATCCGGGTGAACACGATCCTGCCCGGCATCTTCGACACGCCGCTGCTCGCCGCCGCGCCGCCGAACGTGAAGGAAGCGCTGGCCGCCTCGGTCCCCTTCCCCAAGCGGCTCGGCCGGCCAGAGGAATATGCCCGGCTCGCGCTCTGCATGATCGAGACCGGCTATTTCAACGGCGAGGACGTCCGCCTCGACGGCGGCATCCGCATGGCGCCGCGCTGAGCGGGGCCGCCATCCCCCTCCCCGGAAGGGAGGGGAGCAAAGGAAACGGAATGCAGCCGCTCACCGGCATCCGGATCGTCGAGCTCGCCGCGATCGGCCCCACGCCCTTTTGCGGGATGATGCTGGCCGATCACGGCGCCGAAGTGCTGTACGTCCATCGGCCGGGCGCCGCGCCCGATCCGCGCGACCCGCTGCTGCGCGGGCGGGTGCCGGTGGAGGCCGATCTCAAATCATCGGGCGGCGTCGCCCATGTCCGCGCGCTGGCGGCGGCCGCGGACGGGCTGATCGAGGGCTTCCGCCCCGGCGTGATGGAGCGGCTCGGGCTCGGGCCCGCCGAGCTCCACGCCCCCAATCCGCGCCTCGGCTATGGCCGGGTGACCGGCTGGGGGCAGACCGGCCCGCCCGCCGGGGCCGCCCGGCATGACATCAACCATATTGCGCTCGCCCGCGCGCTCCACGCCCTTTGCCGCGCGGGCGACAAGCCGCCGCCCCCCGCGAACGCGGGCGGCGATTTCGGCGGCCGCGGCCGGCCTCCCGCCCTCGCCGCGGCGGCGGGG
>Ga0066256_1005690_pt1 | contig 10168 bp, 12 predicted proteins | sample ThiBio_1000_biof_FD_87107 | JGI IMG/M metagenome (GOLD analysis project Ga0066256, IMG submission 87107) | Wastewater bioreactor microbial communities from Cape Town, South Africa - Thiocy_expt_1000_biof (version 2) | ecosystem: Engineered > Bioreactor > Thiocyanate-remediating >... | reverse complement strand
CTTTCCCTCGCCGCCGCCCTTCCGATCTTGACCGCTGTCGGGAATCAGCCGGGCGTTGCGCAGCGCGGTCTGCACCCGGGGGCCGGGCGACCTCAGGGCCGGGCCGGCAGCGCCCGGATCGGGGGCGTCGGCAGCAACAAGCAACGTGGGCCGATCGCCCCGGCGCACGGCGCGCTCGAAATTCGCCGGGATTTCCACCGCGAACAGCACCTGCCCCGCCGCCAGCAGGTGATCCATCTCGTCCGCCGTGCGCGGGAGCTGCGTCACCTTGAAATAGCGGGTGTTCTGCAAGGCGGCGAGGATCGAACGGCCGACGTCGCTCTGCTCCTGCAGCAGCACCGCGGTCGGCAGATAGCGTGGCGTCGTGTTGATGGCATAGCCGAACAGCACGAGTTGCATCAGCGGCACCGTGACCATGGTGGCGAGCGTGATGCGGTCGCGGCGGAGTTGCAGAAATTCCTTGCGCACCATGGCGCCGACCCGCCGCCAGAATCCGCCCGCGAACATTTTCATTTGAAGGCCCGCTTCATTTGAAATTGTCCCGCGAGCGCGACATCAGGTCGATAAACACATCCTCCAGCGACGGCTCGGCCCGCGTCCAGGTCCAGCGACCCTCGTCGCGATGCGCGGCGATGGCCCGCTCCAGCGCCTGCGCATCACGGCTCGACACATGCAGACTGTTGCCGAACGGCGCGACCATCAGTGCCTTGTCCTCGCTCAACGCGTCGGACCGCCGCGACAGCCCCTCACCGCTCACCGTATAGGTCGACAGCCCCGCCTGCGCGATCACCTGATCGACCGTGCCATGGGTCAGCAATTCGCCATAGGCGATGTACGCGATCTCATGGCACCGCTCGGCCTCGTCCATGTAATGGGTCGAGACCAGCACGGTGAGCCCTTCGTCAGCGAGCGCGTGGATTTCGTTCCAGAATTCGCGGCGCGCTTTCGGATCGACGCCGGCGGTCGGCTCGTCGAGTAGCAGCAGTTGCGGCCCCGGCAAGGTGCAGGCGCCGAGCGCGAGCCGCTGCTTCCAGCCGCCCGACAACGAGCCGGCGATCTGCTCGCCGCGCCCGTCGAGACCGAGCCGCTTGATCATGTCGCGTGCGGCGGCACGCGGATCGGGCACCCCGTAGAGCCGGCCGACGAATTCGAGATTCTCGCGGACAGAGAGATCCTGATACAGACTGAACCGCTGCGTCATGTAACCGACATGCAGCTTGATCTTGTCGGCTTGCGTCAGGATGTCGTAGCCGAGGCAGGTGCCGCTGCCGGAATCCGGCGTCAGCAGGCCGCACAGCATGCGGATCGTCGTGGTCTTACCCGAACCGTTCGGCCCGAGAAAACCGTAGATCGAGCCGCGCCGCACCTGCATCGACAAGTCACGCACAACAGTCCGCCCATCGAACGACTTGGTGAGGCCATGCACGTCGATAGCGATGTCCGGCGTCGCCTCGGCGGCATCCGCCATCCGTTTCGCCACCACATCCGTCGGCGCTGTCATTTTTTCGTCCCGCCCGATGCGCCGCCCGGCAAGATGACACTGACCGGCTGCCCGACGCGGAATTTCTCTGGCGCGTCCGGTCGCGCCTCGATCATGTAGACGAGCTTCGCGCGCTCCTCGAGGCTGTAGATCACCGGCGGCGTATATTCCGCGCTCTGCGCGACGAAGCTGACGCGCGCGGTGAGGCCGTCGGCACAGCCGTCGCAACTCACCGTCACCGCATCGCCATGCTTGATCTGCGTGAGCTGCGTCTCGGCGACGAAGAACCGGATTTTGAGATTGCGTGGCGGCAGCAGCGACACCACCGGCCGTCCCGCCGGCACGGTTTCACCCGGCCGGTAATAGACCTGCTGGATCGTGCCGCTATCCGGACTGAGCGCCCGCCTGCGCGTCAACCGCGTACGCGCGGAATTGACGCGCGCCTCGGCGGTGCGCAGCGCCGCTTCCGCGTCCTCCAGCGCTTTCTGCGTGCCGACCGATTGCGCGGCCAGCGCCTTCGCGCGGTCGAAGCTCTGCTTCATGTTGACGAGATTGGCCTCGGCCTGCGCGAGATCGGCCTGTTGCAGGTCGGGATCGACCGCGAACAGCAGAGCGCCCTTCTCGACACGGTCGCCCTGCGTCACCGCGAGCTGATCGACCCGTCCCGCCTCGTCGGGGCTGACGAAGATCAGTTCGGCCTCGACCCAACCCTGCACGGTCGGCTCGGTCTCCCGGCTGCAAGCCGCGAGGGCCAATGCGCCCAACGCCAAGAGCAAAGCCTGTCGCACGATTGTCATTGCCGGTTGCCGCGCTGCGGTCCCTGCCCGAGGATGAGATCGACATGCGCGCGCATCAGCGCCCGCACATCGAGCGGAGCAAAACGGTCGAACAAACCGATCCAAACGATGGCGACGACACCCGGCGCCGCCAGCAATTGTGGAAAGCGCGCCAGTGCGTCGTCAGCGATCTCGCCGCGCTGGTGAGCTCGGCGCAGCAGATCACCGAGCGTGTCCATCACCGGGCCCAGCACTTCGCGATAGTAAAATTCGGCGAGCTTCGGAAACCGCGCGCCCTCACCGATCATCAGCCGGATCACGTCCTTGCGCGGCGTCGCGAACACCTCATCGACAAACAGGTCGATCAATCGTTCGGCCAGCACGCGGACCGGGATGTCGGTCTCGCGCAGATGCTGGAGCGTGCCCACCAGCGGCACCAGCCGCGTGCGGATCAGCTCGGCGAACAAGGTCTCCTTGTCGCGGAAATAGAGATAGATCGTGCCCTTGGCGATGCCGGCGCGGCGGGCGACATCGTCGAGCCGTGCCGCGGAAAACCCGCGCTCGGAAAATTCCGCCAGCGCCGCTTCCAGAATGGCCAGACGGCGCTCCACCTGACGATTTTCCTGCGGAGGCGCAGCAGCACGGCGCGTGCCGGCGCGAGCGCCCGCTCGCTCCTTGACGCGAGCCTTTGAAGCACGACCGGACTGCGAGCGGCGGGGTGCCATCGACGCATTCCTTAAAATGACTGACCAGTCAGTCATTTTAGAACGCAAAACCTGTTTTGCAAGAGGACAGGCAGGAATGCCGCTGGCCCGACGGAAAATCCAACGAATTCAGAAGATTAGCAGACACCTACCGCAACAGCCGGCAGGTTTCGGGGTCCGCGGCCCCGCGGGATCTATCCGGCACTCAGCCGCGCGCGTCGCAGATAAAGGTGCGGATCACGCAGTCCTTGCCGCCATCCTTGTAGCAAGCCTTCAACGCACCGTTCTGGGCGCTACCCAGGCGCGCGCTCCGGCCCCAGCCATTGGCGGCGCAGGGATCGACGATATCGACCGCCAGCGCCGCGCAGGCGCGCGACAGGTCGGTGACGACGCGGCACTCGGCGCCCTGGCATTGCGACAACGCGGAGGTCCGCGCCTGCGTCGCGCTCGGGAAATCGAACGCCTGGCCATAGGCTCCGCAGCGGCCGACCGCGAGCGCACCGGCGGCATTCGCGGTCGAGACCGCCACCGCCATCAGCGTCATGATCGCCAGCATCAGCGAGCTCGCGACCAGCGCGCGCACGAGAGTGGAAGCGGTATCCGTCATCCCCCGCTCTCCCCCTTGAGAGCTTGGGGTGGAGTTGGGGCTGAGTCGCGCCGGTGATCAAGCGAGGAAGATTCGCGCGCGGATATTGACGCAACGCGCGACTCGGAATCCGCGCGTCAGCGTCGAGAATCGGCGTTACGCGCGTTCAATATGCGCCTTAACAGACCGTAAAGCATCCGGTGTATCGACGTCGATCAGCGTCCCGTTTCCATTCACCGCAACCTCCGCCACCGCCTCGGCATTATCGCGGATCAGATTGCGCGCACCGATGTCGCCGTTGATCTTCATCAGATCGGCGAAGAAACGCCGCGCCCAGAGAACCGGATTGCCGCGCTGACCGTCATGCGTCGGCACGACGACGAGTGCGCCGCGCTCCGGATCGAACGCGCCGATCAAGCGATCGATCAGCGCGGTATCGACCTGCGGCATGTCGGCCAGGCAGACGACCGCGCCGTCCGCTTCGACAGGAAGCGCCGCGATGCCGGCGCCCAGCGACGTGCCGAGCCCGCGCGCGTAATCGAGATTGCGCACGAACCGCACCGCCAAACCGGAGAGCGCCTGCTCGACCTGTTCGTGCTGATGTCCGGTAACGACGATCACCGGCGACGCCTGCGATGCGACCAGTTGTTCGGCCGCGATCCGCACCAGCGGCTTGCCGCCGATCTCTGCCGTCAGCTTGTTGGCGTCGCCCATGCGGGTGGAGCGGCCGGCGGCAAGCAGCACGCCGGCGATGCGCCGCCCGGCCTCGGGGCCGTCCTTGCGCGGCTGCGGCCGGGTGACGATTTCCATCAGCAGCCCGCCGACACCCATGCCGGTGATGTCCGCACGGCCGACCGGGAGACCCGCGAGGAGCCGCATCAACACCCAGTCGAAACCATTTTCCTTCGGCGAGCGCGCGCAGCCCGGCGCGCCCAGCACCGGCTTGCCGCGCGTGTGGCCGATCAGCAGCAGATTGCCAGGATCGACCGGCATGCCGAAATGATCGATGGTGCCGCCGACGGCTTCGAGCGCCGCCGGAATGACGTCGCGTCGGTCGGCAATCGCCGACGCGCCGAACACGATGACGAATTCCGCGCCGTCGGTGAGTACCTCCTCGATGGCGCGCGCCAGCTTGTCCTGATTGTGCGGCACGCGCCGCTCTGACACGACCCGCGCGCCGGCCGGCGCGATGCGGTCGCCGAGCACCTTGAGCGTCTTGTCCACCACCTTGGGCGACAGGCCCGGCAGGATGGTCGACACCACGCCGATCTTGCGCACGACATAAGGCGCGCCGCGCCCCAGCGGCTTCGCGCGCTCGGCCGCCGCGAGCGCCGCGTCACGGCCGCTTTCCGGCATGGCGAACGGGATGATCTTCACGGTGGCGATCATCTCGCCTTCAACCACCGGCTTGAATGCCGGCAGCGTCGCGAACGTCACCGCCTCGTCGGCGCGGTTGAGCGCGTCGATCGCATCCTTGTCGACCACCAGCACGCCGGCGGTTTCCGCGAACAGATTGCAACGGCCGGTGAAGGCGCGGTCGACCCGCACGCCGGGTCCGGTCGCCGCCGCCGCGATCTCCGCCGCAGCGAGGTCTTCCGCCACATCGCCCGGTTCGATCCGCACCACGACGATCTCGCGCACGCCGGCTTCTTCCAGCGCGGCGACCTCGCGCTCCCCGATCACCGTTCCCTTCTTGAGCACTAGCGAACCCTGACGGATCGAGTGTACGGCGGTGCCGCCGAGCGCATCGCGCGGCGAAACAGGACCGAATTTCATGCGCCGTCCCTCCGCCGCAGCGTCGCGGTGATCTCGCCGAGGATCGCCACCGCGATCTCCGGCGGCGACACCGCGTCGATATCGAGACCGATCGGCGCATGGATACGCCCGATCGCCGCCTCGTCAAAGCCGTTCTGCTTCAATCGATCAACTCGCTTGGCATGCGTCTTTCGCGAGCCGAGCGCGCCGATATAGAAGCAATCGCGCTCCAGCGCGTGCTTGAGCGCCGGATCGTCGATCTTCGGATCATGGGTCAGCGCGACGAAAGCCGGAGGGGCGGCGGCGCCCCCGCCGGCCATTCGGCGATCACCTTCACATCGGGAAACCGCTCCGGCGAGGCAAAGGCCGTCCGCGGCTCGACCACCGCGACGTCGTAGCCGAGCATCTTCGCCATCGGCGCCAGCGCCTGACTGATATGCACCGCACCGGTGATGACGAGTTTCGCCGACGGCACATGCACGGTGACGAACACCTCGCCCTCGGGCGTCTCTTCCATCCCGCTCTTGCCGAGCCGCAGGCGCTTCTGCAGCACTTCCTTGAGCGGATCAGCGGCAACGTCGGCTGCCTTCACGACGCGCTGCGCGCCGCCCTTGATATCCGTGACGACCAGAACAGCACGCCGCGCGGCGCGCTCCGCATTGACCGTCTGCAATTCCGCGAGTTGCACTTAGTCCACCTTCTCGACATAGACACGGATGCGACCGCCACACGACAGGCCGACATTCCAGGCGGTCTCGTCCGCGACACCGAATTCCAGCAGGCGCGGCTTGCCGCTGTCGATCACGTCCATGGCCTCGGTCACCACCGCGCCTTCGACGCAACCACCGGACACGGAGCCGAGGAAATTGCCCTCCTCGTCGATCACCAGATTCGAGCCGGTCGGACGCGGCGCCGAACCCCAGGTCTCGACCACCGTCGCCAAAGCCACGCCGCGGCCGGCCTTGCGCCAGTCCTCCGCCGCCTTGAGGATGTCCTCGTCTCGCGCCAGCATCGTATCCATCATCGCCTCCAAAAGTCCCATCGGCCGCATCGCTGCGGGCCATATCCGGCTTGAACGGCCGGGTTCACGGTGTCGGGCACAGAGGCGGCAACCGCGATCTACGCTACCCGTAGCATCGCTTTCCGATCGCCGTCGCCCGATCCCTGCGCCAACGCGCGGATCAGGTCGTGCATCGACTCCAAGTTATGGATTGGCCGCAATTCGTCAACATGGCGCAGGATCGTGCGCACCCCCCGCGCGCGGGGCTGAAAACCCTCATAGCGCAGCAGCGGGTTGAGCCAAATGAGGCGGCGGCAGGACCGGTGCAGCCGGTCGATCTCGAAGGCGAGCGTGTCGTCGCCGTCGCGCTCCAGTCCGTCGGTGATCAGCAGCACCACCGCGCCCTGGGTCAACACCCGGCGCGCCCAATGCTTGTTGAAATCGTGCAACGACGTGGCGATCCGCGTGCCACCAGACCAGTCCGTCGCATGCGACGAACAGGCGGCCAGCGCCTCGTCGGGGTCTTTGGAGCGCAGCGCGCGGCTGACATTGGTGAGCCGCGTGCCGAACAGGAAGGTGTGCACGCGTTTTCGCGCATCCGTCACCGCGTGCAGAAAATGCAGGAACAGCCGCGTGTACTGACTCATCGAGCCGGAAATATCGAGCAGCGCGACGATCGGCGGCGCCTTGGTCCGCTCGCCGAGATATTTCAAATCGATCAGCGCCCCGCCCGCCTTCATGCTGGCGCGCACGGTGCGGCGCAGGTCGATCAGGCGGCCGCGCCGGCTCGGGCCGAGGCGCCGCGTCTTCACCTCGTCGAGCGGCAGGCGCATCCGCGCGAGCGCGGCGCGAGCGGCGGCGATCTCAGCCGCCGTCATTTGCGCGAAGTCCTTTTTCGCGGAACCCTCGCGGTCCGACACGGTGAGCCGCGCGTCGATCTCGACCTCGGATTTCTCCTGCGCCTCGCGCTGCTGCGGACCGAGCGCGTCCTGAATGCGCTGCATGCCCGGCGGCGGCTTCTCCGCCTCATCGACCTTCTGCTCCGGCAGCATCGCCGCGATCAGCTTGTCGAGGAAGGCCCGCTTGCGGAAGAAGATGCGGAACGCCTGATCGAACAGGATCGAGTGCTCGTGCCGTTTCACGAACACCGCATGCAGCGTCCAGTAGAAATCCTGCCGGTTGCCGATCCGCGCAACGTCCACGGCCTCGATGGCGTCGAGCACTGCGCGCGGCCCGACCGGGACGCCGGCGGTGCGCAGAGCGCGCGCGAAATAGACGATGTTGTCGGCGAGACGGCCACCCTCCCCCGCTCCGTTCGCCGGAGATGGGGTGGCAGATGCCGTTTTGTTGTGCTCGTTCACAACGACGTCCTTACTCCGCCGCGCGCAGATCCGATTTGATGCCGTCGAGCAGTTCCCTGACTTTGATATTTGAGCAGCGTGCCGAGCGTATCGGACACCGTCGCCGGATCGAGCGCGATGGCGTCGAGTTCGTTGAGCGCCGTCGCCCAGTCGAGCGTCTCGGCGACGCCGGGCGCCTTGAACACGTCTTCCTTGCGCAGCGCCTGCACGAACGCCACCACCTGCTCCGACAGCTTCTTGCCGATGCCCGGCAGCCGCGTGCGCAGGATATTCAGTTCGCGCTCCGCGTTCGGATAGCCGACCCAGTGATAGAGGCAGCGGCGCTTGAGCGCGTCATGCACCTCGCGGGTACGGTTCGAGGTGATGATGACGATCGGCGGATGCGCGGCCTTGACGGTGCCGAGTTCGGGGATCGTCACCTGGAAATCCGCCAGCACTTCGAGCAGGAACGCCTCGAACGCCTCATCGGTGCGGTCGAGTTCGTCGATCAAGAGCACCGGCGCGCCGGCCGGGTCCGGCTCCAGCGCCTGCAGCAGCGGCCGCTTGATCAGGAAGCGTTCGGAGAACACGTCGCTCTCCAGCCGCGCGCGATCGGTGTCGCCTCCGGCTTCGCCGAGGCGGATCGCGATCATCTGCGCGGCGTAATTCCACTCATAGACAGCGGCGGCGACGTCGAGGCCCTCGTAGCATTGCAGACGGATCAGGCGGCGCCCGAGCGTCTGCGACAGCACCTTAGCGATCTCGGTCTTGCCGACGCCGGCCTCGCCTTCGAGAAACAGCGGCTTGCCCATCCGCAGCGACAGGAACAGCACGGTCGCGAGCGCGCGATCCGCCACATAGCCGCCCGCGGTCAGCAGCGTCAGCGTCTCGTCGATGGAGGTGGGAACTGGCAATTTTGTCATCGCGGGAAGTCTATCCTAAAACCCGGTATATCGCATTGAGTCAGTGCATTTTTTAGGGATCAGCCATGACGCAGGATGGGCCGCGGATCAATCCGACCATCGACCCTCAGGTCCGCATCGGCCATGTCCATCTCAAGGTCGCCGATCTGGAGCGGTCGCTGGCCTTTTACCGCGATATTCTGGGCTTTACCGTGACCCGCGAGCGCGCGGGGGCCGTGTTCATGTCCGCCGGCGGCTACCATCACCATCTCGCGATCAATACCTGGCAGAGCGCGGGAAGCCAGCCGCCCCCGCCGGGCTCCACGGGCCTCTATCATGTGGCGATCCTCTACCCGACGCGCCGCCTGCTCGCCGATGCCTTGCAACGGCTGATCGCGGCGCGCATCCCGCTCGACGGCGCGAGCGATCACGGCGTCAGCGAGGCGCTCTATCTCCGCGACCCCGACGAGAACGGCGTCGAACTCTATCGCGACCGGCCGCAGAACGAATGGCAGTACGCGCCGAACGGACACATCGTCATGGGATCGAAACCCCTCGACCTGCGCAACCTGCTCGCCGAGCTTGAACAACCGGCCGCGTGAGCGCCCGCCGATACTCAAAAGGCTCCGCGCAAGCGGAGCCTTTTCGTCGCGCGAACGCCAAGGGCTATGCCGATCAGTCGTTGTCGTCGCCTTTGGCATTGGCCTTGTCGAGCGCGCGACGGGCCAGCACGCCGACAAGATGCGCGCGATAGTCCGCGCCCGCGTGAATGTCGCTGTTCATGCCCGCCGCCGGGATGGTCATGCCTTCAAGCGACTTCGCCGCGAACCGCTTCTTCAGCGCCTCCTCGAACGACTTGACGCGGAACACGCCGTTGGCGCCCGCGCCGGTCACCGCCACGCGGATATCGGACGAGCGTTTCGACACGAATACGCCGACCAGGGCGAAGCCCGAGGCCGGATGCTTGAACTTCTCGTAGCCGGCCTTCTTGGCGAGCGGAAACTGGACCTTGACGATGATCTCGTTCTCCTCGAGCGCGGTCGAGAGCATGCCGGTGAAGAAGTCGTCCGCCGCGATCTTGCGCTTGTTGGTGACGATGGTCGCGCCGAGGCCGAGGCAGGCGGCCGGGTAATCGGCGTTCGGGTCGTTGTTGGCGATCGAGCCGCCGATGGTGCCGCGGTTGCGCACCTGCGGATCGCCGATCGAGCCCGGCACGCCGGCCAGCGCCGGCATCGCTTCGCGCAGCACCGGCGAATTGGCGACATCGGCATGGCGCGTCATCGCGCCGATGGTGACGGACCGCCCGCTGATCTCGACGCCGGCGATGCCCTCTACCTTGTTGAGATCGACGATCACGTTCGGCGCGGCGAGCCGCTGCTTCATCACCGGGATCAGCGAATGCCCGCCCGCGAGCAGCTTCGCCTCCGGGTGTTTGGCCAGGAGGTTGGCGGCCTGCCGCACCGTGGTCGGGCGGTGATAGGTGAAAGCGTACATCGGTGTCTCCTTGTTCGTCCGTGTTCCGTCAGGCGGCCTTGCGCTGCGACGCGCGCTGCAAGGCATGCCAGACGGCATTGGGGGTGGCCGGCATCGCGATATCCTCGCTGCCGATGGCATCGGTGATGGCG
>Ga0066256_1005686_pt1 | contig 10172 bp, 9 predicted proteins | sample ThiBio_1000_biof_FD_87107 | JGI IMG/M metagenome (GOLD analysis project Ga0066256, IMG submission 87107) | Wastewater bioreactor microbial communities from Cape Town, South Africa - Thiocy_expt_1000_biof (version 2) | ecosystem: Engineered > Bioreactor > Thiocyanate-remediating >... | reverse complement strand
TAGCCCGTGCGGTTGTCCTTCACGATGCCGTATTTCTTGAGCACCGCGAAGAAGGCATTGGCGATGTCCTCGCAGGTATTGCCCGGCTTCGCCACGGCAAGGCCCGCCTCCATGCCTTCCAGCGTCGCCTTTTCCGCATCGAGGAAGGCCTGCGTGGGCTTGCCGAGGAAGACGGTGCGCGAGAGCGGCACATGGTAGCGGTTGTAGCAGCCGGCGATCTCGAAGAAGGTGCCCTCGCCCGACTTCATCGGCCTGTCGTCCCAGGTCAGGTGCGGCGCGGAGGCTTCCACGCCCGAGGGCAGCAGCGGCACGATGGCGGGGTAATCGCCGCCGATCCCGTCCACGCCGCGCGTGCCGGCATCGTAGATTTCCGCCACGAGATCGCATTTGCGCATGCCGACCTCGATCCTGTCGAAGATGCGCTCATGCATCTTCTCGACGATGCGCGCTGCATTGCGCATGTAGCGAATCTCGGTCTCGCTCTTGACCGCGCGCTGCCAGTTGACGAGCGCGGTGGCGTCGACGAAGTGGGCGTTCGGCAGGTGCTTCTGCAGCGAGGCGAAGGCGGCGGCGGAGAACCAGTAATTGTCCATCTCCACGCCGATCGTCAGCGTGTCGAGACCGCGCTCGGCAAGCTTGGCGGAAAGGTAGTCCATCGGGTGGCGCTCGGTGGACTGCACGTAGTGGTCCGGATAGCCGATGATGTTCTCGTGCTTGAGATAGGCGGTGAACTTGGCGCCGTTGGCATCCTGCCCGCGGCCGTACCAGATCGGCTCGCCCGTCGGCGGCACGACGACGCACTGGTGCACGTAGAAGGACCAGCCGTCATACCCCGTCAGCCAGTTCATGTTCGACGGATCGCTCACGATCAGCACGTCGATGCCCTTGGCTTCCATCGCCTTGCGCGTCTTTTGCAGGCGCGCTTCATACTCCGGAAGTGAGAACTTCAGGTTCGCTTGTTTCATCGGTTTTTCCTCTATACCCGACGCAGGGCCGGTCTCAACTCTCGAAGGTCGTGCCGGTGCCCGTCGCTGCCGCGCGGGCGGCAGCAAGGGTGGCGATGGCCGTGCCCGGGATGCCCGGGCCGGTCGGGTCCGCCAGGGTGATCTGCTCGGGGCCGGTGCGGCCCGTTTTGCGCCGGGCGACGATCTCGCCAAGTTGGGGAAAGATCGTGTCCGCCGCCACGAGGCCCGCCTCGATGGCATGGTGCAATTCTCCAAGCCGCCGCGTCTGCCGGAGGCTGTCGGCGACATAGAGGCCGGCGCCGGTGATGACGGCGGGCTCCAGTTCGTTCTTGTGCTCGGCATCCGAGCCCATGGCGGTGACGTGCTGGCCCGGCTGGAGCCATTCCGCCCTGAGAACAGGCTTTTCGGATGGCGTGGTGGTGACGACGATGTCGGCGCCGTCAACCGCCGCGCGCCCTTCGGCTTCCGCCCGCACGGGGAAACCGAGCCTTGCCATCAGGTCGAGGGCCGTCGCCTCGGCCTTGGCCGCATCGCGCGCCCAGATCCGCGCCTGGCGGATGGGACGCACGAGGCTCAGGGCTTCGAGCTGGAGCCGTGCCTGCATGCCCGCGCCGAAGATCGCGGCAACGGACGCATCCGGGCGCGAGAGATGGCGCGCCGCGACGGCCCCGGCGGCGGCGGTGCGCACATCCGTGAGGTAGCCGTTGTCGAGGAGAACCGCCTGCACGAGGCCGGTCCTGGTCGAGAACAGCACCATCAGGCCGTTCGTGCTCGGCAGGCCGATCTTCGGATTGTCGAAGAAGCCGGGACTGATCTTGATGGCGAAGCCGTCGAGACCGGGCACATAGGCGGTCTTCACGTCCACCTCGCCGCGTTGCTCGGGCATGTCGAGCCGGAGGATCGGCGGCATGGCGACGGCCTTGGTGGCGAGCGCGTGGAAGGCCTCCTCCACGCAGGCGATGGCTTCGAGATCGAGCGGAACGATCCGCCTCAACTCCGCCTCGGTCAGTATCTTCATCCTTGTCACGCCGTCTTCTCCCCGAACGGATCGGTTTCACCGTTGATGACCCGCCGGTGCAGGTCCATGTCCACATTGCGGCCGGACAGGATGACGGCCACGGGACCGTCGAGCCTGCCGAGCCGGCCCGAAAGCAGCGCCGCGATGCCGACCGCCCCCGCGCCCTCGGCCACCTCCCGCTCCTGCGCATAGGCGTGCCGCATGCCGGCGGCGATCTCGGGCTCGGAGAGCAGGATCACATCGTCGAGCAGCGCGCGGCACATCCCGAATGTCACAGCGTTGTCGAGCCCGATGCCGCCGCCGAGCGAATCGGCAAGGCTCGCCACCTCCTCGACCGCCACCGGCCGCCCCGCATCGAGGCTCGCCTTCATCGCCGCCCCCCGCGCCATCGTGAGGCCGATGACGCGCGTCTTCGGCGAGCGTCCCTTGACGGCCGCGGCGACGCCGGCGGCCAGCCCGCCGCCGGACAGCGGCACCAGCACCGTCGCTACATCGGGCATCGCCTCGACGATCTCCAGCCCGAGCGTGCCCTGCCCCGCGACGACGGCGGGCGCATCGAAAGGCGGCACCATGACGAGCTCGTCCTCGGCGACCAGCCGGTCGACCTCGAACTGCGCCTCGTCCTGAGACCGGCCGACGATGCGCACGGTCGCGCCGAGGCGGCGGATTTCCGAAACCTTGTTGTCGGGCACCAGCCGGGACATGCAGATCGTCGCGACGGAGCCTTCCGCGCTGGCGGCATGGGCGAGCGCGCGTCCGTGATTGCCCGTCGAGGCGGCGACCACGCCCCTCGCCCTTTCCTCCGGCGACAGCGACAGCACGGCATTCGTCGCCCCGCGCAGCTTGAAGCTGCCCGTCGTCTGGTGATGCTCGAGCTTGAGCCCGACCGGCACGCCGCAGCGCTCCGCCAGCGCGGCGGAAAGCGTGAAAGGCGTGCGCAGGACGCGGCCCTTAATGCGCCGGGCCGCCTGCTCGATGTCCGAAAGGGTCACGGGAAGCGTCGTCATGATCTATCTGCCCGGATAGGCGCGCGTCATCAACCGGCCGAGTTCCGGCCGTGGCGCCGCATCGCCGCAAAGCCGCAGGCACGCCCAGGCGGTAGCGAGGTTGCTGGTGATGACCGGCTTGCCGATGGCGGCCTCGATCTCTGCCGCCACGCCCGCCGCGCGAACGGCCGTGCAGGAGATGAAGAGCGCGTCGCAATCGGGAGCCGTCGCTTCCCGGGCGAAAGCGACGATCTCGTCGGGGGAAATGCGCGCCATCTCCCGGTCGTCGGAAAGGCCGAGGCAGGTGAAGCGGGCGATGTCGAAGCCGAGAGTCAGGAAATAATCCGCCATCGGCCGGCTGGTTTCGAGCGTATAGGGCGTCAGCACCGAGATGCGCCTCGCGCCGAAGGCCTTGAGGCCGCGGACGGCGGCGGCGGTCGGCGTCACGACGGCAGCCTCCGGCTTGGCGGCCTTGACGGCCGCCTCCACCGCATCGTCACCGATCACCACCGAGGCGGAGGTGCAGGAATACATGACGACGTCGAGCGGCTCGTCCGGCAGGATGAGCGCGGCGCCGGCCGTCAGCGAGGGCTGCATGGCGCGCAGGTTCTCCGGCGTCACCGGGTTGGCATAGGGAATGCGCGTGGCGTAGACGCCGATCCGGTCGCTTGCGACCATGCGCTGGAAATCCACCTCCGTCGTATGGTCTGTCGCCAGGATGATCAGGCCGACGCGCTTTTCCAGCGGGCGGTCGTCGAGCCTCGGCGCGCGGGAAGCAAGGGATAGTTCGAGCGTCTGCATCAGCGTTCCTCCACGCGGGCATAGCGTTCTTCCAGCCAGCGCAGGAAGACGACGGAGATCAGGCTCATGACCAGGAAGAACACCCCGACCAGCGTCATCGGCTCGATGTAGCGATAGCTGCTGTTGGCGACGCTCTTGGCCTGGTTCATCAGTTCGAGCACCGTGATCGCGGAGAGCAGCGGCGTCTCCTTGAACATGGCGATCAGGTAGTTGGCGAGCGCCGGGATCATCGGCGGGATCGCCTGCGGCAGCACCACATGGATCCATGTCTGCCGGCCGGTGAGGTTCGTCGCCTTCGCCGCCTCCCACTGGCCGCGCGGCACGTTCTCGATGCCGGCGCGGTAGACCTCCGCGGCATAGGTACCGTAGTGCAGGCCGAGCCCGATGACGCCGGCCGCGAGCGCCGGCAGGCGGATGCCCACGTCCGGCAGCACATAGAAGATGAAATAGAGCTGCACGAGCAGCGGCGTGCCGCGGATGAACTCGACCACGAAGCCTGTCACCTTCGCGACGGGCTTCGGCGCGGTCATGCGCAGGATCGCGAAGAGGAGGCCGACGGCGGCGGCAAGGGCGGCGCCGAGCACGGTCGCAAGGATCGTGATCTTCAGGCCCTCGATGAGGGTCGGCATGATCTGCCAGACGAAGTTCCAGTCCCATTCCATCGTCAGGTCCTCACACCGTCGAGGCCGCGGGTGACCCGGCGCTCCAGCCAGCGCATGCCGTAGGAGATGGCGAGCGCCATCAGGAAATAGAGCACGAGGATGACCGTGAAGGGGATCAGCGTGCTGCCGGTCTGCGCGCGCACGACCTGCGCCTGGAAGGTCATGTCGGTGAGCGAGATCAGCGAGACCACGGCCGTGGCCTTCAGCAGTTCGATCGCATTGTTGCCGAAGGTCGGCAGCATCAAAGGCAGCGCCTGCGGCAGGATGACGTGGCGCATCGCCTGGCTGCGCGTCAGGTTCAGCGCGATGCAGGCCTCCCGCTGCTCGCGGCCGATGGCCTTGACCGCGCCGCGCACGACCTCCGCCCCGTAGGCCCCGACATTCAGCCCCAGCGCCAGCACCCCGGCCTGCAGCGGCGACAGCGTGATCCCCGCGAAGGGCAGCACGAAATAGGCCCAGAAGAGCTGCACGAAGATCGACGTGCCGCGGAAGAATTCGATATAGGTCGTGGCCAGCGCCCTGACCGCGATGAAGCGGCTGACGCGGCCGAGCCCGGCGGCGAACGCCATGACGACGGCCAGCACCGAGCCCATGACGGTGAGTTCCACCGTCACCAGCGCGCCTTGCAGGATCAGACCTATGTAGCCGGACCAGTCGGTCATCGTGCGTCCCAAGTTGATAACGAAAGAATCTGCCCATCACCCGCCTGCCGGCACCTTCCCCCCGTAAACGGGGAGAAGGGCGAACAGGCCGCGATATCCCGAACGTCGAACGAAGCGATGCGGGAAACCCCGGCCACCTGCTCCTTCTCCCCGTTTGCGGTAAGAAGGTCGCGGCAGCGGGATGAGGGGCAAACTCGCGACTACATTCCTCTCGTCACTGCGCCGCGCAGAGCTTTTCGCGGGTCGTCGACATCGCTGCCGCGGCGGAGAAGCCGTAGGGCTCGATGATCTTGGCGAACTCACCCGATTCCTTCAGCTTGGCGAGTTCCACGTCGAAGGCGTCGCGCAGGGCCTCGTCGCCCTTCCTGAAGGCGGCGCCGTCGCAATAGACCGGTGCGCCCTCGACCGGCGCCACGACCTCGATGCCCGGATCGTTCGCCTTCGAAACGAGGTCGTTGATCGACAGCACCGGCAGCGAGTAGACGTCGATGCGGCCGTCCTGCAGCATCTTCAGGCCGCTCTGGCCATCCGGCACGACGATGACGCGATCGCGCGGCACGCCGGCTTCCAGCGCCAGCTTTTCTTCCGTGCCGCCGCCCGGCGCGCCGATCTTCGCATCGGGATTGTCGGCGATGTCCTTGTAGCTCTTGAGGGCGAGCGGATTGCCCTTCTTCAGCGCGAAGGCCTCGGCATCGCACAGGATCGGCTCGGAATAGGCGACCGCCGCGCAGCGCTCCGGCTTCATGAAGAGGCCGGCGGTGATGACGTCGTGGCGGCCGGCCTGGAGGCCGGGGATCATCGCGCCGTATTCCGAGATCGAGGCGACGATGTCGCCGACTCCGAGGCGCTTGAAGACTTCACGCGCCACGTCGGGGGCCGCACCGGAAACCTTGCCGTCCGCCGCGACCGCCGTGAACGGCGGCTCGTTGGCGATGGCGACGCGGGCAAAGCCCTGTTCCTTCAACTGTTCCAGCTTCGCGTCGTCGGCCGAAGCCGGCGCGGCGGCGACAATTGCCATCAGCGCGCTCGCGCCGGCGGCCATGGTCAAAAATGTCCTCATGCTCATTGTTCCGAACTCCTCTGGCTGTCCTGGTTTTGCTTGGAGCCTTGTTTCCGAGCGGGAAGATCCCCTCAGACGCGGTGCCCTGCCGCGATGATCTTGCGCAGGAAGGTCTGCGTGCGTTCCTGCCTGGGATTGCGGAAAATCTCGTCCGGCTTGCCTTCCTCGACGATCCGGCCGCGGTCGAAGAAGAGGATGCGGTCGGCAAAGTCGTGGGCAAAGCCCATTTCATGCGTCACGAGCAGCATGGTCATGTCCGTCTCGGCGGCGAGCTTGCGCATGACGTTCAGCACCTCCTCCACCAGCTCCGGATCGAGCGCGGAGGTGACTTCGTCGAAGAGCATGATCTTCGGCGAGAGCGCCAGCGCCCGGGCGATGGCGACGCGCTGCTTCTGCCCGCCGGAGAGTTGCGAGGGCATGCTCTTCGCCTTGTCGGCAAGGCCGACCATGTCGAGAAGTTCCATCGCCCGCTTCTGCGCTGCCGCCTTCGCCACGCCCTTCGTCAGCATCGGCGCGAGCGTCACGTTGTCGAGCACGCATTTGTGCGGAAAGAGATTGAAATGCTGGAAGACCATGCCGATCTTCTCGCGCATCCGGTGCAGATGGCGGTCGTCCGCCGGCACGAGGCTACCGTTCTTCGGCATATGGTAGAGCTGGTCGCCGTCGACCTCGATATGGCCGCCGCTGATCGTCTCGAGCGTCATGAGGATGCGCAGGATCGTCGTCTTGCCCGAGCCGGACGGGCCGATGAGCGCGAGCTTCTCGCCCGGCAGCACCTCCATCGACAACCCGTCGAGCACAGTCAAGGGACCGTAGCGCTTGGTGATGTTGTCGATGCGGATGATCGGTGCGGCCATGCACGTCTCTCCCTGTTGAGACAAGTTATGGCCTAACGATGCGCGGCGATCAAAATCATGTCAATCCGAATAATAATATCAGTACAATTATTCTTCGAATGCCTAATTGGCAGGCGTTTTCCTCAAATCGCGAGCAGCAGCGCCTCCGGACTTCCGCTGGCCAGCGAGGCCAGGATGCCGAGGCCGGTGCGAAGCTCCTGCTCGGTGGTCGAGCCGAGCGAGATGCGCACGGCCGGGTGCCAGCGCTGGTCGCAGGTACGGAAGGACGAGCCCGGCGCTATGGCCACGCCGCGCAGGCGGGCCTGCGAGACGAACCCCTCCTCCGTGTGCCCCTCCGGCAGCGGCAGCCAGACGTGGAGGCTCTGCGGATGCGCATGATAGGGCAGGCCCGCGAAGGCTTCTGCGGCAATGGCGTGACGCGCGGCAAGGGCCTTGCGCTGCCAGTTGACGAGCTCCATCGCCGTGCCGTCGGACACCCAGCGCGTCGCGATCTCGGCGATCGAGGGCGTCGCCATCCAGTTGGAGACGAGATGGCGGTTGGCGACGGCCGCGACATAGCGGTCGGGCGCGGCGAGATAGCCGATGCGCAGCCCCGGCACGGTGATCTTGGTGAAGCTCGTGATGTAGAGCGTTCGCTCCGGCGCATAGGCGGCGAGCGGCGGAGCCCTGTCCGCGACGAGCGGCCCGAGGATGTCGTTCTCGATGATCGCGATGTCGTGGCACCGCGCCACCTCGGCAAGCGCCTGGCGGCGTTCCGCGCTCATCAGCGTGGCGGTCGGGTTGATGACCGAGGGCTGCAGGAAGACCGCGCGGATCACGCCCTTGCGGCAGGCCTCGTCCAGCGCCTCGGGGATCATGCCGTCGCGATCGATGGGCAGGCCCTCCAGATGCAGGCCGAGATAGGTGGAGAGCGGCACCAGCGTATGGTGGCTGATCGCCTCCGTGGCGACCGTCGCGCCGGGCGGGGCGACGCTCATCAGCGCCACCGTCATGCCCGACGTAGCGCCGTTGGTGAGGCTGACATTGAGCGGCGAGATGTCGAGGCCGCAGCGCGCCAGCCATTCGGCGGCAACGTTGCGATGGCGCGGGAACACCATGTTGGGTCGGAAGGACAGCGCCGAACTCGACGGCAGGTTCTCCGCCAGCCAGCCGAAGGCCTCGCGCATCCTTTCGAGATGAAGCTGCTCGCAGACCGGCTTGAGGATAGAAAGATCGACCAGTTCGCCGAGACGCTCGGGCAGGTAGGGCGGCTCCGGCTCCCGGGGCCGGGTCTGCACGAAGGAGCCGCGGCCGATCTCGCCCGAGATGAGCCCGCGGCGGATCAGCTCGTCATAGGCGCGGCTGACGGTCTGCACGGAAAGCTTCAGGTCGTCGGCGAGCTTGCGATGCGGCAGGAGACGTGTACCGTTCGGCAGCAGCCCCTCCTGAATGGCGCGGGCAATCTGCTCGGCAAGGGAGAGGTAGGCCGGCCGGCGCAATTGGGATGTATCGGGTCGCCAACTTGTCATGATTTCACAGTGCTCAAATTCAGTTCAATTGACAACGCCAAAATGCCCTCCCATTGTCTTTTTCCTTCCTTTGATATGATCTTCGCCCGGAGGGCGCCCGCATGAAACTCGACGCCATCGACCTGCGCATCCTGGAGGCCATCCAGGAGAACGGGCGCATCACCAAGCTGGCGCTGGCGGAAAAGGCCGGCCTTTCGCCCACGCCCTGCTGGCTGCGGCTGCGCAAGCTGGAAAAGGCGGGCATCGTTTCGGGCTACCATGCCCGCGTCGCCGTGCGGCGCGTCGCGCCGGTCGCCAGCGTCCTGATGGAGGTGACGCTCGCCAACCACCGGCAGTCCGATTTCGACCGCTTCGAGCGCGCCGTGGCCGCGACGCCGGAGATCGTCGCCTGCTGGTCGGTCGGCGGCGGCGTCGACTACATCCTGAAGATCATGGCGGCGGACATCGACGCCTACCAGCGCCTCGTCGACGGCCTGCTCGACCGCGAGCTCGGCATCGACCGCTACTTCACCTACATCGTCACCAAGACGGTGAAGGAGGAGACCGTCCTGCCGCTCGCCACCCTCCTCCCCGCCGCACAGTAGAGAGATTGTCTACGCCGACCGGCGCCTTTGGCCAAAGTCTCTGCGCCCCGCCCCGGCAATAGACAATCTGTCGCCCCGCCTCTGGCAGACTTCCCTCCAACAGCCAAGGAGGCCGCCATGACCGCCGTATTCGCCCGCACGACCTTCCACGACGCCCTCGCCCGCCTTGCCGATCCGCACCTGCTGCGCGCGCTCTCCTATGTCGGCGGCCGCTGGGTGGCGGGCCGCGACGGCAACGGTTTAGAGGTCAAGGACCCCTCGTCCGGCGCAACGCTTGCCTGGGTGGCCGCCCTCGACGGCGACCAGGCTGCCGATGCCGTCTCCGCCGCAGCCGGCGCCTTTCCGGCATGGCGGGACATGCTGCCGCAGCAACGCGCGACCATCCTGCGCAAGTGGCACGCGCTGATGCTGGAGGCCCGCGAGGACCTTGCCCTGCTGATGACGCTGGAACAGGGCAAGCCGCTGGCCGAATCCCGCGGCGAGATCGACTATGCCGCCTCCTTCCTCGAATGGTACGCCGAGGAAGGCAAGCGCCTCAACGCCGAGGGCGTCACCAGCCACCTGCCGGGCGCGGAGATGATCGTGCGCCGCGAGGCGCTGGGCGTCGTCGGCATCGTCACGCCGTGGAACTTCCCCTCCGCCATGCTCACCCGCAAGGCCGCCGCGGCACTGGCGGCCGGCTGCACCGTCGTCGCGCATCCCTCCAGCGAGACGCCGCTTTCGGCGCTCGCCCTTGCCGAGCTCGGCGAGCGCGCCGGCCTTCCCGCCGGCGTCTTCAACGTCGTGACCGGCGATGCCGCGACCATCGTCGGCCGCCTGAACACTGAGCCCCGCGTCCGGGCGATGAGCTTCACCGGTTCGACGGAGATCGGCCGGCTGATCGCCGCCCAGTGCGCGCCGACGATGAAGCGGCTCGTCATGGAACTGGGCGGCCATGCGCCGCTGATCGTCTTCGCCGATGCCGACATCGACAAGGCCGCCGACATCGCCGTCAACGCCAAGTTCGCCACATCCGGCCAGGATTGCCTTGCCGCCAACCGCATCTATGTGGAACGCCCCGTGCTTGCCG
>Ga0066256_1005683_pt1 | contig 10180 bp, 11 predicted proteins | sample ThiBio_1000_biof_FD_87107 | JGI IMG/M metagenome (GOLD analysis project Ga0066256, IMG submission 87107) | Wastewater bioreactor microbial communities from Cape Town, South Africa - Thiocy_expt_1000_biof (version 2) | ecosystem: Engineered > Bioreactor > Thiocyanate-remediating >... | reverse complement strand
TCCGGCCTGCTGGCGGGCGCGCCGCCCGCACTGGCAGAGGGGGAATGGCCGCCTATCCTGCTGACCCATGGCGACAGCGATCCGGTGATCCCGCCCCAGGCCATGTTTCTGGCGGCCGGCCAGCTGGGCGCGGCGGGGGCGGCGGTGCAATGGCACTTGGCGCCGGGCATGGGCCACGGCATCGATCCGGACGGCCTGATGATGGCGGGCCGCTTCCTGGGCCAGGCATTCGACGGGCTGTTGAAAAGCCCCGGGCCGGTCCGCAGCGTCTACAACCCGTCATGACGAATCATTTACCCTCTTGAGGCGGATGGGAAACCGCCCCTAAAATCCCGCGTGCAAAGGAGAAGCGCCTTCACAGGATTTCTTCCGTGCTAGCCCCTGTCGCCCCCGCGCGGGCGTCCGCCAGCAACTGTCCGGCGCTGGTGCTGAATGCTGACCATCGCCCTCTGAGTTACTATCCACTGTCGCTCTGGTCGTGGCAGGACACCATCAAGGCGGTGTTCCTGGAGCGGGTGACCATCTTGGAGGAATATGACCGGGTGGTGCGCTCGGCCCGCTTCGAGATGAAGCTGCCTTCGGTCGTCTCGCTCAAGACCTATATCCGGCCCGCCCGCCGTCCCGCCTTCACCCGCTTCAATGTCTTTCTGCGCGACGAATTCGAATGCCAGTATTGCGGCGATCCCAACGACCTGACCTTCGATCACATCATTCCACGCAGCAAGGGTGGGCGCACCACCTGGGAAAACATCGTCACCGCCTGCAGTCCGTGCAATCTGCTCAAGGGCGGGCGGATGCCCGCGCAGGCAAAGATGCATCCACGCAGCCGGCCGCACCAGCCCACGGTGATGGAACTGCGCGCGCATGGCCGCAAGTTTCCGCCCAATTATCTGCATGAAAGCTGGACGGATTATCTCTACTGGGACAGTGAGCTGGAACCCTAGGGCGCGGGTCTTTGGCCTAGCTTTTCTTATGTGCGAAGCACATTAGAAAAGCTGGCCCCGCTTCGAGCCGCGCAGCGGCGAGGGCGGTGCGTCGTGGGTTCGTTGCGTTCGCACGCTGTCGCTACGAACCGCTCGTGTACGCCATGTACACGTCGCTCGACGCGCCTGCCCACGCCACAAAATCCCTCGCGCCGTGCTTGAACCGAATGATGCGCTAAATCCGTTCCGAGAGCCGGATCGCCAGGCGGCAGCCCGCCTTGATGGTCCGGCTGAGGAGGCGGTAGCCGGGGGCCTGCTCGGCGCCCTCGGCCAGGGCGGTGTCGCGGTGCGCCGCTTCGTCGGCGCGGAAGGCGGCGATCTTGTCCTTCAAGACAGGATCGGCCTTGTCGCCGTCCAGCTTTTCCAGCGCGGCGATCTGGGCGGCATAATGTTCGTCGATCACCTCCTCGACGGCGGCGGTGCAGGCATACGCGGCTTTTTCGCCCAGCGCCGCGGTGGCCGCGCCCAGGGCGAAACCGGCCACCCGCCAGACCGGCTCCAGCACGGTGGGCCGCACCCGGCGTTCGTTCACCAGCCCGTCAAAGGCTTTCAGATGCGCCTGTTCCTGCGCCGCCATGTGTTCGATGGTCTCCACGGCGCGGGCGCTGCCCGCCCGGCGGCGCAGCACGGCAAGCTGACCTTCATAGATGCGGACCGCGCCATATTCACCGGCATGATCGACACGGATCATCGCCGCCACATCGGCGGTGGAACCGGGGGCGGCGGGTCTTGATTTGCGGATCATTGGGGCTTCTTCATCAGCAGAACCGCGCCGAGCGCGGCCGCGCCCAGCGAGATCAGCGCGTTATAGGCCGCCAGCGACAGGCCGAACAGCGACCAGGTGACGGCGTTGCAGCTTATTTCCGGCACCATGTCGCTGCCCAGCACGAAACGCTGTCCGGTGCAGGCGCTGGGGCCGGGCAGCAAGCCCAGCTGCATACCCCATTGATAGGCGCCGATCAGGCCCGACACCGCCACCAGTACGATGGCGGCGATGGCCAGGCCGCGCGCGCCCTTGACCTGCGACAACAGGCCCACCAGCACCAGCGCCGCGATGACGATGTAGGCCATCATGGCCCAGGGCTTGGCCACCGCCAGTCCCAGCGCGGTGACGATCACGATGACGCCCGCCACCAGCAGGCGCGAATCCGTCTTCCACAGCGTGACGCCCGCCAGGCCGATCAGGGCGGCGGCGATATGCGGCCAGCGCTGCCAGTGGCACATCTCGCAGGGCGGCAGCGCGCTCCAATACTGGAACCCCAGCGCGCCCAGCAGAAGCGCCAGCGCCACCGCGCCCATCAGTCTTGCAACCAGCACTTCACGAATCATGACGGAGAAATATCTTTCTGCGCGCGCGAACCGGGGTATCATTAGCATAACACCCGCCATGAGACATCCCGTGTTGTTCAAGCCCCGCCGCGAACTGCTCAAGATCGACGGCCGTATGCTGGAAGTGCGCGTGCGCCTCAATCCCCGGGCGCGGCGCATGATCGTCAAGGTCAATCCCGCCACCGGCGAAATCAGCGTCACCGCGCCGTCGCGCCGGGGCCTGGCCCATGCGCTGGACTTCGCGCGCGGCGAGCAGGCCTGGATCGCGGGCCAGCTCGCCAAGGCGCCGGGGCCGGTGGCGCTGACGCCGGGCGCGGTGATCCCGTTTCGCGGCGCCGATCATGAAATCCGCGTCGCCGCCAAGGGGGCGTCGCCGGTCTGGCGCGAGCCGGGCGTGATCTGGTTGCGGGCCGCCGCCGCGCATGGCCCGCGCCGGGTGCTGGACTTCCTCAAGCGCGAGGCGAAAAAACGGTTCGAGGCGCGCAGCCTGCATCATGCCGCGCGATTGGGCGTTGCCCCATCGCGCATCACGGTGCGCGACACCGCCAGCCGCTGGGGCTCCTGTTCCTCCGCCCGCTCGCTGTCTTTTTCCTGGCGGCTGATCCTGGCCCCCGATTTCGTGCTGGATTATGTGGTGGCGCATGAAGTGGCCCATCTGCGTGAGATGAACCACAGTCCGCGTTTCTGGGCGCATGTCCGCAGCCTGTGCGCCGATATCGAAACGCCGCAAGCCTGGCTGAAGGCGCATGGGCGGCAACTGCAACGCTACGGCCTGCCGAACTGACAGAGAGTGATAGGGGCGGGCTGAGAACATCTCCCCCTTTTGCGGCGAAGCCGCATGAAAGGGGGAGATGTCGCAACGAGGTGTTTGCACCTTTGCAAACCCGAGTTGCGACAGGAACAAGCTGAGGATACCTCCCCCTTCGCGTGCGGAGCACGCAGGAAGGGGGAGATGTCGCAACGATGTGTCTGCGGAGCGGACCGAGTTGCGAGAGGGGTCAGAAAACAGGGACAGGCTGAGGATCGCTCCCCCTTCGCGTGCGGAGCACGCTGGAAGGGGGAGATGTCGCAACGATGTGTCTGCGGAGCAGACCGAGTTGCGACAGAGGGGGTTCAAGAAACCAAGAGAGGGGGTTCAAAGAAAAGAATCAAGTCCCCCCGAACAATCCGTTGAGCAGCTTCTGCAAGGTGTCGGTCTTTTCGTCCGGCTTCTGGGCCGTGACGATTTCCGGTGCGTCCGTCTCCGGAGCCGCTTGCGTCTCGGCCACCAGCGTGGCGTCGGCCAGGGTCGTGCCGGTCAGGGGGCGCACCGGCAGGCCCGCCTCGGCATCGGTCATGAAGGCCTGGAAGATGCGCGCCGGAAGTCCGCCGCCCGTGGCCTTGATCATGGGGCTGTTGTCGTCATTGCCGATCCACACGCCGCAGACCAGGTCGGCGGTGAAGCCCACGAACCAGGCATCGCGGAAGTCCTGTGTGGTGCCGGTCTTTCCGGCGGTGGGCCGGTCCTGCAGGCGTCCCGCCTTGCCGGTGCCGGTGGCGACGGTTTCCATCATCAGCCGCGTCATCTGCAGATTGTCGGCGGGGCGCATCACCGCGTCCGGATCCTGCGGCTTGCGTTCATACAGAATCTTGCCCGACTTGGTGCGCACGCGCAGGATGCCGAAGGGCTGGACGCCCACGCCGCCATTGGCGAAGGGCGCATAGGCACCGGTCAGTTCCAGCGGCGTGACCACCGAGGTGCCCAGCGCCAGGGACGAGACTTCCATCAGCGGCGAGGTGATACCCAGCCTGTGGGCGGTGCGCGCCACGGTGCGCGGCCCCAGCTCGGCGGTGAGCTGGCTGGCGACCGAGTTGGAGGACTGCGCGAAGGCCTGGATCAGCGGCATCCGGCCCTTGAAGCGGCCTTCATAATTCTGCGGCTTCCAGCCTTTGATGTCGATCGGCGTGTCGTTGACGATCTCGCCGGGCGTGTGGCCATGTTCCAGCGCCGCCAGATAGACGAAGGGCTTGAAGGCGCTGCCGGGCTGGCGCTGGGCGTCGGTGGCGCGGTTGAATGTGGAGGCGGCATAGCTGCGCCCGCCCACCATGGCGCGCACCGCGCCATCGGGCGTCATCGCCACCAGCGCCGCCTGTCCGGCGCGCAGCGCCTCGCCGTCATGGGCCAGGGCCCGCGCCACGGCGCGCTCGGCCAGGCGCTGGGTTTCCAGATCGAAGCTGGTCTCCACGATCACCGGCTCGCCGGTGGGCGCGACATGCTCGTTCAGATGCGCCATCACCCAGTCGGCGAACCAGCCCGAGCCCGGCGTGCCGTTGGTCCGCATGATGCGGGGGCGGGTGGCCTGGGCCAGGGCGCGGGTGCTTGCATCGATCACGCCCGCGCTTTCCATCGCCTTGAGCACCACCTGGGCGCGGGCCAAGCTGGCGTCGGTATCGGCGACCGGATTGTAGCGCGCGGGGGCCTTGACGCTGCCCGCCAGCATGGCCGCTTCGGTCAGGCCCAGTTCGGAGGCGTGCTTGCCGAAGAACTTTTCCGACGCCGCCGCGATACCGTACACGCCCGCGCCGAAATAGACCCGGTTGAGATAGAGGGTGAGGATCTGGTCCTTGGAATAGCGCGACTCCAGATACAGGGCCAGCATGGCTTCCTGGGTCTTGCGCTCCATGGTGCGGCTGGGGCTGAGGAACAGATTCTTGGCCAGCTGCTGCGTCAGGGTGGAGCCGCCCTGCACCACGCGGCCCGTCATCATGTTCTGCACGGCGGCGCGGGTCAGGCCGATGGGATCGATGCCCAGATGCGAACGGAAGCGCCGGTCCTCGATGGCGATAAACGCGCCGGTGACATAATCGGGCAGGTCTTGCGCCTGCACCATCCTGCCTTGCGTCAGGCCGCGCCGCGCGATCTGGCGGCCGTGATCGTCCAGCACGGTGATGTCCTGCGACGGACCGGTAATCATCAGGTTGCGGACATCGGGCAGGCCCGACAGGAAGTGCGAGAAGAACAGCCCGCCGAAGATCAGGCCCCAGGCGCCCAGCATCACCAGCACATAGGGCCAGGTGGCGCGGCGCTTCGGCGGTGGCGGAGGCGGCGGCGGCGGCGCGGCCTGGGCTGCGCCCGCGCGCCGGCGCGGCGCATCGGCGCCACGGGCGGGTCCGCGGTCGATGACGGGGCGGCCTTTTCCCATGCGCCCCAATCTGGCGCCAACTGGTTAACGCGCGTTAAACAAATGCCGAATGTGGGGCCGTCATGGGACAGGCCAGGTGCTCAGGTGCCAGGCACAGAGGTATCAGGCGCAGAGGTGTCAGGCGCAGAGGCGTCAGGCGCTCAGGCGATAGCCGCCGGCTTCCGTCAGCAGAATCCGGGCCTTGGCCGGGTCTTCCTCGATCTTTTTGCGCAGGCGGTAGATATGGGTTTCCAGGGTGTGGGTCGCCACCGCCGGGCCATAGCCCCATACCTCATGCAGCAGGATATCGCGCGGCACGGTTCCGGCGCTGGCATGGAGGAATTTGAGGATGTTGGTTTCCTTTTCCGTCAACCGCACCTTGCGTCCACCGGCCTGCAACAGCTTGGCGCTGGGATGGAAGGTGTAAGGGCCGATCCTCACCGCGCCGTCGCCTTCGGCGGGATGGCTGGACAGGGCGTGCAGCCGCGCCAGCAGGGTGGAAAAGCGGAAAGGCCGCGCCAGGCTTTCAAACGCGCCGCCGCCCTCTGGGCTGTCGCCGTCATCCGTCAGCACCAGCATCGGCGCCGCCAATCCTTCCGCCCGCAGCGCCGCCGCCGTGGCGGCGCTGTCGAGAAGGGCGAAGGCGGGTGGTCCGCCGGCCAGGGTGCGAACGGCTTCCGCCAGATCGGCGGCGGTGACCACCTCATAGCCTTCGCGCGTCAACTGTTCCGCGATGCTGGCGCGCGGCACGGGATCGGCGTCGACCAGAAGGATGCGGGCGGACTGGGGCATCGAGGGGGGTGCGGGGGTTGCGGCGGCAAGTTTAGCGCGGCGGCGCGCGGGGCGGCAAATATTGCCGACGGTGACAGTTTCCGCGCCACCCGATTCCCAGTCTTTGTGCGGCATTTGCTGTGACATTCTTTGGAACGGGCTTTGGCGCGGGCCTTGCTTTGCCTTTGGCATGGTCATGCTGAACGCCGCGATCAAGCAGACATATTATGCTCCCGCGCCCACCCCCGTGGCGGCGGCACAGCCGCCCGCGACGGCGCCGCAGGAAGAAGAAAGTTTCTTCCAGCACATCCTGGATGTGGTGAACCCGCTGCAGCATCTGCCGGTGATCGGCACCATTTATCGCGCCATCACCGGCGAAAAGCTGGACCCGGTGGAGAAGATCGCGGGCGATGCGCTGTATGGCGGATTGTGGGGCGCGGTCTCGGCCGTCGCCAGCGTGGCGTTCGAGGCGATCACCGGCAAGAGTGTGGAAGACACGGTGCTGGCCTGGTTCGACGGCGATACCAAGCCCGATACGCCGCGCGCCGTCGCCGCCAACACGCCCGCCGCGCAGACAGTGGCGATGACCATTCCCGCCGACGCCGACACGGCGGCGCTGAACAGCGCCCTGACCGCCAAGGGCGTCGATGCCGCCCTGGCGGGCCGCGCCATGTATGCCTATCGCCGCAGCGTGTCGCTGACCGACATCGCGCCCGCGCCGGTTCTCGCCGGCCTCCACTGAGGCTATACAGTCCCCATGAATCTGATCGTCACCACCGACGCCGACGGCGCCTGGCTGGACTGGGGCGATGGCCGCCGCCGCGCCGCCATCGGCCCCGGCGGCATCGCCGTCAAGGGCGGCGAGGGCGACGGCATCACGCCGCGTGGCGCCTGGCCGGTGCGCGCGGTGTTCTATCGCGCCGACCGCATCGCGCCGCCGCGCACGGCGCTGCCGTTGCATGTCATCCGGCGTGAGGACGGCTGGTGCGATGCCCCCGATGATCCCAACTATAACCGGCCGGTGACATTGCCCTATCCGGCCAGCGCCGAGACGCTGTGGCGCGACGATCATCTCTATGACCTGGTGGCGGTGCTGGGCTTCAATGACGATCCGGTGGTGGCGGGCAAGGGCAGCGCCATCTTTTTGCACGTGGCCAAGCCCGATTATGCCCATACCCATGGCTGTGTCGCGCTGGCGCGGGACGACGCGCTGGCGGCGCTGGCGCAGCTGCGCCCCGGCGATCAGGTGATGATCCGTTAGGCGCGCGCGCCGAACAGCGCGCTGACTCTGTTTTAAGCGCGCACTCCGAATAGTGCGCTTCCGACCCGCCCAGGCGTCGCGCCGAATTTCACCGCCAGTTCAAAGTCCCCGCTCATGCCCATGCTGAGATGGTCCAGGCCATGCGCCCGCGCCAGTTTCAGCAGGAAGGCGAAATGCGGCGCGGCATCGTCGGCGGCGGGCGGAATGCACATCAGGCCCTCCAGCGGCAGCTTCAGCGCGCGGGCGTGCGCCACCAGCGCATCCAGGTCGGACGGAAGCACGCCGGCCTTTTGCGGCTCCTCGCCGGTATTGACCTGAATGAACAGGCGCGGCGCATGGCCCGAGCGATCCCGCTCCGCCGCCAGCGCATCGGCCAGCCGGATGCGGTCCAGGCTCTGGATGCAGTCGAACAGCGCCGCCGCTTCCTTGACCTTGTTGGTCTGCAAGGGCCCGATCAGATGCAGTTCCAGATCGGGATAGTCGGCCTTGAGTTGGGGAAACTTGGCCTGCGCTTCCTGCACCCGGTTTTCACCGAACAGGCGCTGTCCGGCGGCCAGCGCGGCGCGGATGCCCTCTTCCGATACCGTCTTGGACACCGCGACCAGATGGGTGGCGGGCGCAGGGTTGATCGCGGCCTTTCGCGCCGCTGCGATGCGGGCCAGAATATCCGCGAGATTATTTGCTAGATTGTTCGTCACCGACATGCGCGCGAACCTATCCAAGCACCAGCAGCGCTTCAACCCCGACTTGACGCTGGTGCTGATGACCGACGACCGTGATGCCGACTGGGCAGGCGCGGCGCGCAGGCTGCCGCGCGGCGGTCTTGTGGTGATACGCGCGCGCGACGCGGCGCGGCGGCGGGCGCTGGCCGAAAGGCTGCACGGCCTCGCGCCGCTGCTGATCGCCGGCGACCCGGCGCTGGCGGAACGGATCGGCGCGGCGGGCCTGCACCTGCCGCAAGTCCGCATGGGCGAGGCGCTGCACTGGCGGGCACGCCGCCCGGACTGGATCATCACCGCCTCGGCCCACTCGCTGGCGGCGCTGATGCGGGCCGGGGCGCTGGATGCGGTGTTCCTGTCGCCGGTCTTTCCCACCGCCAGCCATGCGGGCGCGCCCTGCCTGACCCCGGCGCGCGCCGCCCTGATCGCGGCGCGGGCGCCGGTGCCGGTCTATGCCCTGGGCGGTGTCACCCCGGCCAATGCGGGCCTGCTGGGGCCCGCTTTCAGCGGCATCGCGGCCATCGGGGCATTCCTTCCGGCCGCCTCCCCCGTCCGGCGCGGGAGCCGCTGATCTTTACCAATCCGCAATGGGGCCCCGGCGGCGGACCGATCCAATCGAATGCCCCCTTAAGCCCTTCCAGAATAAGCAAAACCCGCCCCGGCGGCGCGGACCGGCCGCCGTTGCGCGGCGGCCCCCCCGCCGGTATAAGCCGCTGACGGTCCGGCTCGCTTTACGCCGGATCTTTTTCAAGGAAATAACGCCCCATGCGAGTTCCGACTGCCCTTGCCCGCGCCGCCGTCCTGGCCGGTTCCCTGGCGCTGGCCGCCTGCGGCTCGTCCAATCGCGGCATCGACATGGAAACCGGCACCAGCGCCATCGCCAGCGGCTCCACCCGCGTCACCCTGGGGGTCAATTCCTTCCTCTGGCACGCCTCGCTCAACACCCTGTCCTTCATGCCGCTGGTCTCGGCCGACCCGTTCGGCGGCGTGATCATTTCCGACTGGTATGTCGCGCCCACCGCCCCGGACGAGCGGCTGAAAGTGACGGTCTACATCATGGACCGCGCCTTGCGCGCCGACGGCCTGAAGGTGGTGGTGTTCCGCCAGACCCGCAGCGGCGCGGGCTGGACCGACGCCGCCCCCAGCCCCGACACCGCCCACAAGCTGGAAGATTCCATCCTGACCCGCGCCCGCGAACTGCGCCTCGCCAGTCTCGGCAACGGCTAACCCCGCCGGAGAGTGTGCATGGCGCGTTACAACGCCAAGGAATCCGAACGTCATTGGCAGCAGGAATGGGAACGGCGCGCGCTGTTCGCCACGCCTTCGGACGCCACCAAACCCAAATGCTATGTGCTGGAGATGTTCCCCTATCCGTCGGGACGCATCCATATGGGGCATGTCCGCGGCGATGTGATCGCCCGTTCCCGCCGCGCCCGGGGCTATAACGTGCTGCATCCGAGGGGCTGGGCCGCCTTCGGCCTGCCCGCCGAGAACGCGGCGCGCGACAAGGGTGTCAGCCCCCGCGACTGGACCTATGAGAATATCGCGGCGATGCGCGAGCAGCTCAAGATGATGGGCCTGTCCATCGACTGGAGCCGCGAATTCGCCACCTGCGACGAGGCGTACTACCACCAGCAGCAGAAGCTGTTCCTGGATTTCTACAAGGCCGGTTTCGTCTATCGCAGTGAAGCCGATGTGAACTGGGATCCGGTGGACATGACCGTGCTCGCCAACGAGCAGGTGATCGACGGGCGCGGCTGGCGCTCCGGCGCGGTGGTGGAGCGGCGCAAGCTGTCGCAATGGTTCTTCAAGATCACCGCCTTCGCCGAGGAATTGCTGACCGGGCTGGACACGCTGGACCGCTGGCCGGAAAAGGTCCGCACCATGCAGAAGAACTGGATCGGCCGCAGCGAGGGCCTGCGCTTCCGGTTCGCGCTGTCGAACGGCGAAAAGCTG
>Ga0066256_1005329_pt1 | contig 10180 bp, 11 predicted proteins | sample ThiBio_1000_biof_FD_87107 | JGI IMG/M metagenome (GOLD analysis project Ga0066256, IMG submission 87107) | Wastewater bioreactor microbial communities from Cape Town, South Africa - Thiocy_expt_1000_biof (version 2) | ecosystem: Engineered > Bioreactor > Thiocyanate-remediating >... | reverse complement strand
GCCACTCGCCACGCACGGCCGGGCAGGTCCTGCGGGAGAGGGTGGCACCGCCCTGATAGGAATGCCGGCTGGTGCGGAATTGGCGGCAGACCACGCCGGACGCGTTGCTTTCGATGATGGCGTCGATAACGCCGGCGCTGCCGGTCGACGTGTTTGCCCATGGTATGGGCTGGCCGTTGAGCTTGTGAAGGTCCGCCGAGGTGACGGCATTGCGCACGGTGGTTTCGTCGGAGATGCTGTCGGTCGTTACCGGGGCCGTTGGCACAGTGCCGGTGGAAACGCTACGGTCCACCTTGGCCGAGCTCAGATAGTCCATGCCGCCGCCGACGCAGCCGCCAAGAGCAAAGAGGGAGACCAGGGCGACAGCCATCGTCACGCCTTTTGCAAGCTTGCGCTTTGTATGAACGATCGACTTTGCTATGACTTCCATCCGAACATTTCGGCCAGCCAGAGGGGCCAGCGGTTATCAGGAATTGCGGAGCATTTGAATTAATATGTCGGAAAACGAGTTAACAAGCGGTGACTTCACCGAACAGAACGAACCTTTCACTCTTTTTGCATCCTGGCTGCGCGAAGCTGAGACCACCGAGCCGAACGATCCGAACGCGGTCGCGCTTGCAACGGTGGATAAGGATGGCTTGCCAAATGTCCGCATGGTTCTTCTGAAGGGTTTCGATAGCGACGGATTCGTATTCTATACGAATTTCGAGAGCCAGAAAGGCCAAGAAATTCTTTCCCAGAAGAAAGCCGCCATGTGCTTCCACTGGAAGTCGCTGCGTCGCCAGGTGCGCCTGCGCGGCTTGGTTGAGGTGGTGAGCGACAAGGAAGCCGATGAATATTATAAGACGAGAGCCCGCGGCAGCCGCATCGGCGCCTGGGCCTCGAAGCAGTCTCGCCCCCTTGAAGGTCGTTTCGCGCTTGAGAAGGCGGTTGCCGAATATACCGCCCGCTATGCCATCGGCGACATTCCGCGCCCGCCTTACTGGTCAGGCTTCCGCATCCGGCCGCTCTCGATCGAATTCTGGCACGACCGCCAATTCCGCCTGCACGACCGCATCGAATTTCGTCGCGACGTGCCTGAGGGTGCCTGGCAAAAGGTGCGGATGTATCCCTAAAGTGCTGCGATCATTACGCGCTGGCAGCTTTAGGCGTCTGATTTTGCGAATGTCGTTGTTGCGAATCCGCCGCGCATTTTTGCGCGACGTGCTTTGAGACCTATGCCGTTTCCCGGCGCCCCATCAGCCGCATGGGGATGCCGGAGGCGAGGGCGGACGCATAGCGCGGCTTCTGATAGTGGCCGTTCAGCGACAGTCGCGGCAGCAGCATCGGCGCATCGCCGTTGGTTGCCGTGATTGTGCCGGGGCGCGTGGTGACGCCGACGGAAAAGCCAAGTTCAGCAGCAAGCCGGCCTTCGCGCGGCGAGACGGCTTCGCTCGTGCCATAGGGATAGGCAATCGCCGTTGGCCGCTTTCCGGCGATATCCGCGACATATTCGGCCGAAAGCGCCATCTCCGCCGCCGCTTCCGCCTCCGTGAGCCTCGCCAATGCCCTGTGGCTCACCGTATGCGCGCCGAGCGAAGCAAGGGGATGGCGAGCAAGCTGCCCTAATTCGCCTCGATCCAGGATCGAGGCGCTGACGATGCCGAGCGGCTCCAGTCCATGACGCCTGGCAAGTTCATCGATGCGCCCGACGGCTTCGCTTTCCTCATGAGTGTGGACGAAGGCGGCGAAGGGGGCAAATGCCGTGTGCTTCTGGCCGTCCTTGCCGAGCGGCAGGAATTCGTTTCCCGACCCGAAATCGAATGTCAGCCGATCGAGCCGGCCAAGCAGCTCGGCCAGCGTCTCCCACCATATGCTGTGGGTTCGCTCCGAAAGCCCCTGGGCGACGAAAACGGTGAAGGGTGCATTGTGGCGCTCGAAGACCGGCAGCGCGTGATCGAGATTGTCGCGATTGCCGTCATCGAGCGTGAAGGCGACGAAGGGCGGCTTGCCCGCGGCGTCTTTCGCTCTCAAGGGCAACGCATCGAGCGCGATGAACTCGTAGCCATCCTGTTTCAGCCGCGCGATCGCCCGGTCGAGAAAGTCGGGAGAGACCTCCAGATGTGCGTTCGGCGCAAAGCGGCGGGGGAGGGCAGGGGGGACGTGGGGAAGGGGGGATATCGTGCCAAGGGCAGCCACGCCGCGCCTCAGCCCCGCACCCTTCAAAATTGCGGCAGCCTCAAGCCCGCTGGAGATCATCGTGCGCTTGAGGCGGACCTTGATGCCCTGTTCCATGCGGCTCGACCCGGTTGACGACTGTCAACGCTGTAGCGCATCCCCGTTAAACCTTACTGAATCTTCGTCATAATTTCCAATGTGTTAATGGTTATTTTACCAGGAAAGGCAAAATTGAGGAACTATCGAGGCTGTTGCCTCAATATCGCACCGGTATCAGGCTTTTTGTCGCAAAATCATACAGGGATTGATGCGGTGTGTTGGCATTCTTTCGGTTGGGGACAATTATGAAACGACTTTTGATGGCTTTGTCTGCGGCCGTCTTGCTATTGAGCGCTCCTGTAGCGAGCTTCGCGGGCAGCGCCTATTTCATCATGGATGCGAAGACCGGCAAGGTGCTGGCATCGAGCAATGCGGATGACCTCAACCATCCGGCATCGCTGACCAAGATGATGACCTTGTACATGACCTTTGAGGCCATTCACCGCGGCAAGCTGAGCTGGAACACGAGGATACCGGTCTCGCGCGCCGCCGCCGCCAAGCCGCCGACCAAGCTCGGCCTGAAGCCCGGCGGCACCGTGACCGTGCGCGAAGCCGTCGATGGCATGATCATCAAGTCGGCCAACGATGCCGCCGCCGCCATGGCGGAAGCGCTCGGCGGCAGCGAAAGCGGCTTTGCCCGGCTGATGACGCAGAAGGCACGCGAAATCGGCATGCGCCGCACTACCTTCCTGAATGCGTCCGGCCTTCCGAACATGCAGCAGTGGACGACCGCCCGCGACATGTCGACGCTCGCCGTCGCGCTCATCAATAACTACCCCCAGGAATACCGGCTCTTCTCGCAGGCGAGCTTCAATTACCGCGGTCATTATGTGCGCGGCCACAATAATCTGATGTATCGCTACGAAGGCATGGACGGCATCAAGACCGGCTACACCAATGCCTCCGGCTTCAATCTTGTCAGCGCCGTACGCTCCGGCAATCGTCGCGTCATCGGCGTCGTCATGGGCGGCGCCACGGCGCGCGGCCGCGATGCGCTGATGGCCTCGCTGCTCGATCGCTATGTGTCGAAGGCAAGCCCGGTTGCCTCGTCGCGACTGCTGGCGAGCGTCGGTGGCGGCAAGGTGGCCAAGCAGGTTGAAGTCGCGTCCGCATCGAACGACGTTGCCATGGACGTCGATACGCAGACGACCGCGGCCACGCCGCGCAAGCGCACCGAGGTTGTTCCGATGGCATTTGCCGCCGCCTCCAACGTCACCGTACCGATGGACCGTCCGGCTGCGATGGACGAGATCCTCGTTGCCAACAAGCCGGCAGCGAGCGGCAGCTGGCAGGTGCAGATCGCTGCAACCCCGACGGCGCAGGCAGCCAAGGATCTGCTCTCTGAAGCGAAGTCCAAGGCCGGTAACGCGCTCGCCAATGCATCGCCCTACACCGAAGCCGTCGGCAAGGGTGGCAATACCGTCTATCGCGCCCGCTTCGTCGGCTTTACGAGCCGCGACGATGCAAATTCGGCTTGCTCCGCATTGAAGCGCAAGGACTTCGATTGCATGCTGCTGCCGAGCAAGGGCTGAGCACCCTCCCAATTGAATGAAAGCGAGCCGGTGGAGCCAATCTCCGCCGGCTCGACTTTTTGAGGGGAATCGTTCAACGATGTCGAGAACGTAAAGGGAACGACATCCATGCTAAACGATCTGATGAAGCAATTCGAAGCGGCTTCGGTGACCTATGCCGCCGATAACGGCCTGGAACGCGACGACGATTGGTTCGTGCTGAAGCTCCAGGAGGAGATGGGCGAATTGATCCAGATCTGGAACCGGATCACCGGCCGGGGACGGCGCAAGGGCATGAGCGATGCGGATCTGGCAACGGCACTCGCCAATGAAACGGCCGATGTGCTCGGCCATATTCTTTTATTCGCGCATCGCAACGGCCTGGATCTTCCCGGCGCCATCGAGCGCAAATGGCTCTTCCGCCCCCAGGAGTGACAGACGCCCGGGGGATGATGCGGGCAGGGATTAAGCCTTGGTGCCGCCGACCGTGATCTGGTCCATCCTGAGGTGCGGCTGACCAACGCCGACGGGAACCCACTGGCCCGCCTTGCCGCAATTGCCGACGCCGGTGTCGAGCTTCATGTCGTTGCCGATCATCGTGACGCGTTTCATCGCATCCGGGCCGTTGCCGATCAGCATGGCGCCCTTGATCGGAGCGCCGACCTTGCCGTCCTCGATGAGATAGGCCTCAGTGCAGCCGAAGACGAACTTGCCCGAGGTGATGTCGACCTGGCCGCCGCCGAAGGAAACGGCATAAATGCCCTTCTTCACCGAGGCGATGATTTCTTCCGGCGTCTTGTCGCCGCCGAGCATATAGGTGTTGGTCATGCGCGGCATCGGCGTATGAGCATAGCCCTGGCGGCGGCCGTTGCCGGTCGCCTTCATGCCCATCAGTCGCGCCTTCTGCCGGTCTTGCATGTAGCCGACCAACTTGCCGTTCTCGATCAGTACATTGTAGGCCGAAGGCGTGCCTTCGTCGTCGACCGTGATCGAGCCGCGGCGATTCTCTATCGTACCGTCGTCGACGACGGTCACACCGGGCGCGGCCACCATCTGACCCAAAAGCCCGGCAAAAGCGGAGGTCTTCTTGCGGTTGAAATCGCCTTCCAGCCCATGACCGACGGCTTCGTGCAGCATGACTCCAGGCCAGCCGGAGCCGAGCACGATGTCCATCGTGCCGGCGGGTGCCTCGATCGCCTCGAGATTGACGAACGCCTGGCGCAGGGCTTCGTCGGCGCCGTGGTGCCAATTGTCCTCAGCGACGAAATCACCGAAGCCGATGCGGCCGCCCGTGCCGAAGGAACCGGCTTCCTGCCGGTCGCCGTCGCCGACGATGACGGAGATGTTGACGCGCGTCATCGGCCTGACATCGCGCACGCGGTGGCCGTCGGCGCGCAGAATGTCGACGACCTGCCAGCTCGCGGCAATCGACGCCGTCACCTGGCGCACCTTGTCGCTCTTGTCGCGCAGATAGCTGTCGATCCGCTGCAGGAGTTTCGCCTTTTCCTCGAAGCTCGGCGTGCCGATCGGGTTCTCGTCGCCGTAGAGCACCTTGTTGGTGCGCTGCGGGGCGGCGGCGTAGGAGCCGGCATAGCCCGACGTCACCGCGCGCACGGCGTCGGCGGCGCGCTTCAGCGCGGCCTCGGAGAGATCGCCCGCATGGGCATAGCCCACCGCTTCGCCGGCAACCGCACGAAGACCGAAGCCCTGTTCGGTGTTGAAGCTGCCGCCCTTCATCCGGCCATTGTCGAATGTCAGCGATTCGGCCTGGACATGCTCGACGAAAAGCTCGCCATCGTCGGCGCCTGAGAGCGCCTCGGCAACGATGCCGCGCAGCTTGGCTTCGTCGGCATCGAAAAGAGTAAGGAGATCGGTGTTCATGGGTCAGGTGCTCCGTTCAAAGCCGATGTAGGCTTCGCACGACGCAAGAGCAAGGCCCATCCGATCAGGGAAGGGCGTCATAGCCTTCAGCGAAGCCCTTCAGGTCGACGGGGATGCCGATACCTTCCTCCGGCGACTGGAAGACGATGAAGGTCGCCGTCGCGCCGCTGCGCAGCGTCTTCAGCAGTTCGTCCTCGAGCACGACTTCGGCATAGCAGCCGTCGGAGAAGCAGCGCACGAAATAGGCGCGGCCGATATCCTTGCCGTCGATGTTGAGGCCGAGACCGTTCGGCAGCAGCACGCCGAGCGGCGCCAGCACGCGCAGGATCTTGGACTTGCGGTCAGCCGTCTTCAGCACGACGACGGAAAGGCCGATTTCCGGACGATCCTCGGCAATCACGTTCTGCATCAGCGCGCATTGTTCGGCCGAAGCGCCGGCCGGCTTGTCGCAGACGACGGACCATGCGCCATGGCTGGAGCGGACCGTGCCTGGCGGTTGCGGCACCTGGCTCGTCGGAACCTGCTGCGTATGCGGCTGCGACTGGCCTTGCTGCTGTGGTTGCAACTGCTGGGTCTGCTGCGCCGGCGGCTGAGTCTGCTGTGCCTGTTGCGCCCATGCGGGCGCGGCGACCGCTGCAGCGAGGCTGCCGGTAACAAGCAAAAGCCGGGCGAGGGAACGAAAACCCATGAAAACCTCTAGATTCGAATCAGTGCCGCTATTGTTGAAGCCCAGGCCGGCAAATGAAAAGCCCCGGCTGCTGGATTCCAACCGACTACGGCGGAAATACGACGTCTACTCCATTTTGTCCCGGCGGCGCCATGGACCATGATGCAATTTTTCGTATGATGATGAAATGCTTGCCATGTCCGGGACGAGCATGGGGGGATATTCGCGCAAAAATGCCGCACTAACAAATGTCTTGAGTTGTTGCGGAGCACCCCAAACTGTGGTTTGAAGCGCAATGGATTGTAGGGATACTGCGTTTGAGGAAGATCTGGGATCAAACGCTGGAGGGAGAGACATCGTGATTAAGAGAGCTTATGCGGCTCTGGCGGCTATGATCTGTCTGCTTTTTGCGACAGGTAGCTACGCCGATCAGCCGAGACCTTGGGAAACCGGTATGCAGCAGGCGGCAACCGGCAACATGCATCAAATCCGCTGGTTTGAGGCATACACGCTTTGGTTTATCATTCCGATCACGCTGCTTGTTCTGATCCTCCTGCTGGTGGTCATGGTCAAGTTCCGGGCCTCCAAGAACCCGGTTCCGTCCAAGACGAGCCACAATACGCTGATCGAAGTCATCTGGACCATCGGACCGGTCCTCATCCTTCTCTTCCTGGCCATTCCCTCCTTCAATCTACTGACCGATCAGCTGACTTTCCCGGAGAAGATTGACGTTACAGTCAAGGCGACGGCGACGCAGTGGCAGTGGAACTATGAATACGAGGGCAGTGGCACGTCGCCGCTCGCCTTCGATTCCTTCATGCTGAAGGAGCCGGATCGCGCAGCTGCCGGCAAGGAAGATAAGTCGAAATATCCGCGGCTTCTCGCCGTCGACAACGAAATGGTCGTGCCCGTCGGCAAGAACGTACGCGTTCTCGTCACGGCCGCGCCGACCGACGTCATCCACTCCTTCGCCATGCCTGCCTTCGGCGTCAGGATCGACGCCATTCCGGGCCGTCTGAACGAAACCTGGTTCAACGCCGACCGCGAAGGCCTGTATTATGGACAGTGTTCCGAGCTTTGCGGCAAGGATCACTCTTTCATGCCGATCGCCATCCGTGTCGTCTCCGACGATCAGTACAAGCAGTGGCTAGCCGCTGCTGCAACTGATCTGAACAAGGCGAACAAGGCTCTGATGGCCGCCGTCGATCAACCGACGACCGTCAAGGTCGCCGAAAACACGGCGAAGTAAGAGGGGTAGGAACAATGGCTGGATCTAAGGCACACGACGATCACTCGCACGATCTTCACGACGCCCACGCGCATGACGATCATCACGCACACAAGCAGTCCTTCGCAGACCGCTGGCTGTTTTCGACGAATCACAAGGACATCGGCACGCTCTATCTGATCTTCGCGATCTTTGCGGGCGTCATCGGCTTCCTGCTCTCCGTCGCCATCCGCATGGAGTTGCAGGAACCCGGCATCCAGATCTTCAGCGGTCTGGCGTCGATGGTCTACGGCTTTTCGGGCGATGCCGCGATCGACGGCGGCAAGCAGATGTATAACGTCTTCGTCACCGCCCACGCGCTGATCATGATCTTCTTCATGGTCATGCCTGCCATGATCGGCGGCTTCGCCAACTGGATGGTGCCGATCAACATGCGCGCTCCGGGCATGACGCTGCACAAGATGCCGCTCTTTGCCTGGTCGGTGCTGATCACAGCCTTCCTGCTGCTCCTGTCGCTGCCGGTTCTGGCGGGCGCTATCACCATGGTTCTGACGGACCGCAACTTCGGCACGACCTTCTTCGCGCCGGAAGGCGGCGGCGACCCGCTGCTTTACCAGCACCTCTTCTGGTTCTTCGGCCATCCGGAAGTCTACATCCTGATCCTGCCCGGCTTCGGCATGATCAGCCACATCATCTCGACCTTCTCGCGCAAGCCGATCTTCGGCTATCTCGGCATGGCCTACGCCATGGTTGCGATCGGCGCCGTCGGCTTCGTCGTCTGGGCCCACCACATGTATGTGACCGGCCTGTCGCTCGACACGCAGCGCTATTTCGTCTTCGCGACGATGGTCATCGCGGTCCCGACCGGCGTTAAGGTCTTTTCGTGGATTGCGACGATGTGGGGTGGCTCCATCCAGTTCCGCACGCCGATGATCTGGGCGCTCGGCTTCATCTTCCTGTTCACGCTCGGCGGCGTCACCGGCGTTCAGCTCGCCAATGCCGGCCTCGACCGCGAACTGCACGCGACCTACTTCGTTGTGGCACACTTCCACTACGTCCTGTCGCTTGGTGCCGTCTTCGCCATCTTCGCCGCCTGGTACTACTGGTTCCCGAAGATGACCGGCTACATGTACAATGAGCGGATCGGCAACTGGCACTTCTGGATCACCTTCGTCGGCGTCAACATGGTGTTCTTCCCGCAGCACTTCCTGGGTCGTGCGGGCATGCCGCGCCGCTACATCGACTATCCGGACGCCTATGCCGGCTGGAACTTCGTCTCCTCCATCGGCTCCTATGTCGCAGCCGTGGGCCTTTGCTTCTTCTTCTGGGGCGTTATAGATGCTTTCGTGAAGAAGCGCGTTGCAGGCAACAATCCCTGGGGCGATGGCGCGACCACGCTCGAGTGGCAGCTTTCGTCGCCGCCGCCCCACCATCAGTGGGAAGAGCTGCCGCGCATCAAGTAGCTCATTTCCGGACGCCGTGATAAGCGGCGTCCGGCTCAACTGGTAATTGGAAGAAAGAATGACGGTCATCGACAATCACGAAGCGCTCGCAAAGCAAGGCGAAACCGGCCTGTCGGAAGCGGGTGCGCGCGATTATTTCGAGCTTTTGAAGCCGCGCGTTATGTCGCTGGTCGTCTTCACGGCTTTCACCGGTCTGGTGCTGGCTCCCGGCCACATCAATCCGGTCCTCGGCTTCATTGCCATTCTCTGCATTGCTGTCGGCGCCGGTGCGTCTGGCGCGCTGAACATGTGGTATGACGCCGATATCGACGCCGTGATGACCCGCACGGCACGTCGGCCGATACCCTCAGGTCGCATCAATCCTTCGGAGGCCCTGGCCTTCGGCCTGGTACTGTCCGGCTTCTCGGTGACGATCCTGGGCCTGGCGATCAACTGGCTTTCCGCCGGCATTCTCGCCTTCACCATTTTCTTTTATGCCGTCGTCTATACGATGTGGCTGAAGCGCTCGACGCCGCAGAACATCGTCATCGGCGGTGCGGCCGGCGCATTTCCGCCCGTCATCGGCTGGGCTTGCGTGACCGGCAGCGTGCCGATGGAAAGCATCGTGCTTTTCCTCATCATCTTCCTGTGGACTCCGGCCCATTTCTGGGCACTGGCGCTCTTCAAGATGGGCGATTACGAGGCCGTCGGCGTGCCGATGCTGCCGAATGTCTCGGGTATTCCGACGACGAAGAACCAGATCGTCGTCTACGCGGTGCTCACCGCCATCGTCGGCGTTGTGCCGGCCTTTATGGGCTTCGCCAGTATTGGCTATGGCGTCGTTGCCGCGGTACTCGGCGTGATCTTCGTGCACTGTTCCATCGCCGTCTGGCGTATGGCCGATGGCGACGTGAAGATGGTGCCGGCAAAGAAGCTTTTCGGCTTCTCCATCTTCTATCTCTTTGCAATCTTTTCCGCGCTGCTGATCGACCGGCTCGTTGCCGTGCTGATGTCGGGCGGCGCAGGGGGCTGGCTATGATCGAGCTCGTCAAGCTGACGGAAACGCAGAAGAAATCACGGCGAGGGCGCAACATTGCGCTCGGCCTGGTATTAGCCGGTCTTGTGGTCCTGTTTTATGCGATCACCATCATCAAGGTCGGTTCCGGACACGTTTGAGGAGGCGTCATGGAGGGGG
>Ga0066256_1005424_pt2 | contig 10183 bp, 6 predicted proteins | sample ThiBio_1000_biof_FD_87107 | JGI IMG/M metagenome (GOLD analysis project Ga0066256, IMG submission 87107) | Wastewater bioreactor microbial communities from Cape Town, South Africa - Thiocy_expt_1000_biof (version 2) | ecosystem: Engineered > Bioreactor > Thiocyanate-remediating >... | reverse complement strand
CGTGGTTGCGTGCCAACGCTGCCGCCGCTGCTGCGGCTGTTTGTACCACACCACGACGCGCCCCGCACCCACACACCCACACACGCAGGCCACTACGAGAGTAAAGAGGCGTAGCCACGTGCCGAGCCAGCGGCGATCACCTTGTTGTCCCAGCACGCGGCCACCACTCGCTTGCGCTGCATGGTTTTGTTGGAGGTATTAATATAGTGTGAACAGCTCAGCATTCAAGTTGCCAAACGCTGAATGTAACGTCGGGTATGTATGTATTATGTATGCGTGTAATATCGATAGGTCATAACCACCGCGCCCTAGCCACCTCATGCACTCTGGTTACTGAAAGAAGGAAGGCGCGCAAGCTGAGTGACAGCATACTGCATCAGGCAGGCAGAGGGGGGAGAGGGGGGCACGACGGCACCAGGGTGCTATTAACTTCTAGGTGGGCCAACGTTGCGCCTGCAACGGCGGCGTCCTGCGGCTACGAGCCTTCAGCTCGCGCCACGTGGCAGGCAGCCGGCCAGGGAGGAGGGAAGGAAGCAGCGGGACGCGCTGACCAACGAGCAAAATTACACCAGCTGGGTGGGGGAGGGGAGATAGAACGAGAAGCACGAATGGCGGTGCCAAGCACGCGGCCGACGGCGGGCACGTGTGCTGGCAGGCCGCCGGGTATGGCAGGAAGGCCGTCGTTGCCCCGGTGTGCAGCCAGCTCGCTACACGCACACACAGCAGTAAAGGGGAACAGCGATGGTTGGCCACTAATGAATACACACAGCGCCACGCACCGTACAGCAGGGGGGAGGTGGGCCGGATAGCTGCTGCCTACGATTGGGTGGGGCTGGCGGCGGGAGGCGCTTGGCCGTCGCCACCGCCGCCACCAGCCGGTAGGCCCGGGCCGTCTCCCATGCCACGCACCGCCACCACGGCAGCTGGCATGGTAGCAAGGCGCAACACGGGCAGGCGCACGTCGGCGTGGCTGTGGCCATGGCCGCCACCGCCGCCGCCGCCGCCGCCGCCACCGTCGTCCGCCACCATGGACGTCGACACAGCTGCCACCGGGCCGCAGCCGCTGCCGTCGTCCACGCGCGCGCGCTTGGCATCGTGGCCGGGCAGGGCGGCAGGCGCACGCGAGCGGTGCGAGGTGGGCCGCATCTGGTACACGTCCGGCGCACTGCGTGCAACCAGGTACATGTGCGGCGCCGCAGCGGCCGCCGCCACGCCCTCAAACCCATGGCCGGACGCCTCTGGCCACCCGACCTCGTGGCCATGCACATGCAGCAGCGTGCGGCCGAGCGCCGACAGCGCCTCGTTGGCAGGCGGCGACGCGCCCGGCGAGAACGCGCTGCGGGCATCGCTCGCTTGCGTTCCGCCGCTGCCCTCGCTGCGCGCCGACGTGGACAGTGTCGAGGGCGGGGCGTGGCTAGCACGCGCGGACGGCGGCAGGCCCATCAGGGTTTGCATCGCCAGGCCGGCGCCGCGCGACGCGGTGGTGACGGACCGGCGCAGCACCGTCTCCACGATGCGCCCATCGGGTCCCACAACGTCCCGTCCACCGCCGCCGCCGCCGGCGCCGCCAACTGCGCCACCCACCGCCGGCAGGGCATTGGTGGCGGATGGGAGCATGCACGCCGGCACCTGCGGCGACAGGAGGGAGATGAGGGCGTCCGCCGCCATGGGCGTCGTGCCGCCGCCGCCCGACGACGGGCTGAAATCGTAGCAAGTGCCCGGCAGCGTGGTGCGGACGCCCGGCGCGCCCATCACGCCGCTCACATCCACGGCACGCAGCGCGGGCACGCTTGAAAACGCACGCGACGTTGCCTGCGTCACCACCGGCGGCGGCAGCATCGGCGGCGACGGGCGGCCTGCAGGGGCTGCGGGTGCGGGCGGGCTGCACCCCGCCGGCTCTTGGGCGTGCACCACCTGCCCCGCACGCTCACCACCGGCGTCATCGCCGTCATCATCGCCGTAGCCATCGCCGCCCTCGTCGTCGCTGCTGCCGCGGCTGCCCTCCGACTCTGCCAGGTTGGCAGCTGCCGCTGTCAGTGCCGCCCACGGCACCATGGCCGCGTCGCCGGCAGCCGCAGCAGCGTCGGTGGCGGCGGCGAGTGCCGCGTCTGACAGCGCGCGGCTGGTGTGCGACCGGGCACCGGTGCTGGAGCCGCGCGGTGCAAACCCGCCACCGCCACCGGCGCGCGGCGGCGACGAGGCGGGGGTGGAGGTGGACGACGCCAGTGAGGTGGTAGGGAAGCCGCCGGGGCCGCCGCCGCCGGCGCCAGTGCCGGCATCTCCGGTACTACTGGCAGGGGACGGCAGTGGCCCCGGCACGGCTGCTGCGCGGTTGCGCACCGCCAGCAAGTTACGCGCCGCCGCGCCCGGCAGCCCGCCATGCGCACGGTCACCCAGTGGCAGCAGAGCAAGCGAGGAGGTGACGGTGCGCATCTGACGGCGGTGATGGCGCAGGGCAGCACCCCCGCCTGCAGCCGCACCGTCGCCGCCACCGTCTGCCTCACCACCACCACCGCCGCCGGCAGCAGTAGCCGATGGTGGTTGGCGGAGCGTGTTGGCAGGCGCCGCCAGGCCAGTGGAGCGCAGCGCGCCCACGCCGGACTTGAACATGACGGCGGGGATGGCCATGCCGGCGGCCGCCGCGGTAGTAGCCACGCGCTCGGGCGTCCACCCTGTCAGCGCGGTGGCAATGGCAGTGCGGATGTCCGCCGGGGTGGCGCCCGGCGCCGCTGCTGCCACCGCTGCCGCAACCGGCGACGGGATGAGGGCGTGCAGCAGGCAGGCAGCGGTGTACAGGTCATCATGCGCCAGGTCGGCGTCGGGCACCCACGATGACACAATGGTAACAGGCAGCGGCGGCACGCTGGCAACAGCGGCAGCCAGCTGGGCAGCATGCGCGTCGGCGGTCGTGGGGTGCAGCACGTGTGCCGCTAGCACGACTGCGTAGTCGCGCACCGCACTGGTGGACTCGGGCGCCAGCACGTGCCCGCGTGGCAGCACGCCGCCGCCGCCGGTGGCGCTGAGGCAGGGGCCCGCGGCCAGGCGCCCCACCGGGGGCACCGCCCACTGCACAAGGACCTCGTCCGCCCCCGCGGGGGGGTGCAGCAGGGGGTGGGGGTCACCCCCCCCGGCGCCGCCGGCACCGCCGCCAATCCCGCCGCCGCCGGCGCCAGCACCCAGCGTGCCAACACCCAGCCACCCGCCGCCGCTGCCACCGCTGCCACACGAGATGTCAGTGGCCACGCTGGCGCTGCGGTCACGGCGGGAGACGACCGGAAGTAGTTGGCTGCCGCTGCCCCCGGGGCCACCGCCGGCAGGGCCATTGCGCAGCATGCGCACACCGACGATGGCAGCGTACCGCCGCGCAACCGGCGCCAACGGCGCGCCGTTGAGTGACACGGCGGCCGGCGGCGGGATAAACAGGGCGGAGGTGGGCGGCAGTGTGCCGCCGGACGCGCTGCCAGCCAGCGACGGCCCCAATGGTGACGTGCGAATGCTGCCGCCACTCCTTGCCCCCGCCGCCGCATGTGCCGTCGATGACCGCGGCGGCGCCAGCAGCGCCGCCACGGCGCCCGTCATGAGTGTACGCAGGTAGGGCGACAGCAGCATGTCGGAGCTCGCCCGGGCGTGGGCTTCTGTGGCAGCGGTGGTGGATGCAGTGGGCGCGCCGGCAGCCAGCAGTGACTCCAGTCCAAGGCCGGGGGGCAGCAGGTTACCAAATGCCGTGCTGCCGCCGCCCGCCGCGTTGGCTGCAGCAGCGTGGCCGGCCGCCACCGTGCTGGCGGCAAATGCGGGCGTGCTGTCGCTGCTTGGCAGCGCGCGCACGACAGACACGGGGCGGCTGGCGCGGCTCACCACGCTGCTGGGACCGCTGCCGCTGCCGCCGGTGGGCATGGCTGGGAGCAGCGGCGACTGCTCCGGCACCAGCAGGGAAGGCATGTGCCCTCGCCCGCCGCCCATACCCCCTCCTCCACCGCCACCGCCACCGCCGCTGCCACCGCTGCTGCTCACCGAGTGGTACGTGCTGACGTGCGCCAGCGGCGGCGGCATGGATGGTTGCAGCATGGAGGGCGGCGCCTCTGGTGCCGCGTGCATGCCGTACGTCGACGGCGGCAGGTAGGCGCTGGGCATGCCATACATGCCAGCGTGGCGGTGGTGGTACGCTTCCATCCCGCCGGCGCTGCCCGCGCCGCCGTCGCGCATGCCGTCGGTGTACGGCGCCGTGGCGTACGACGCCGTGGTGTACGACGATGCCGCGGGGTGGTGTGGCGCGTGTTGCATGCCCATCGCCATGCCGTACGGCACCGACATGTGGTGGCGCACCGGCATCCCGTACGGCGAGCCGTACGGCGGCGGCGGTAATGGCTGCGGCTGCATGCCAGCATACGACATCATCCACCCGCCGCCCATCGGCGGCGGCGGCGGTGCCATGCCGTACATGGCAGCCGCGTGCGCGGCCTCCATGCTGGCGCTTCCAGCGGGTTGCATACCGCCGCTGGCGGCCGCATGTGCTTGTGCTTGTGCGTGTGCCGCGGCGGCCACCAGCAGCTCCGCGTGGTACATATAGGTCTGGGCAGCGGCGGCACCACTTCCGCTCCCGCCGCCACCGCCACCGCCGCCGCCACCACCAGCGCTGGACGGCGGCGGCATGGGATATCTAGGATCCATGGTAGTGTTGTGCGGCTGACTGCCAGCCGCGGAGATGTGCACCTGCAGGGAGGGAGGCGGGGGCGGGTGTCGAAGGGCTACCGGCAGGGCGGCAGGGCGGGTGCCAAAATAATTGGACACCGAAGCTGCGGCAGCGTCACACACCGTGCTACTGCAGCGTCAAAGCAGGCCCGCCGCCGCCGCGGGCGGGTGGTACTGGTTGGTTGTACTGAGGGGCGGTACGCCGCCGGCGCCGCTGCCGCCGCGGCCGGGCGCCAGGAAGGTACAGCGCCACACCGGCGCGTGCAGGCACGCAAGCAGGTGCAGACCCGCGCCGCCGCAACGACACACAACCCGAAAACGCGCGCGCACACATACAACACACCTGTACGCCAACATGGGCACACACACAGGCGCGCACAGACACGCGCGCGCGCACAAACGCCTGCCACCAGCACTACCGACCCAGTTGCACCGACCACGAGTCCACGACCACCCGCACGCGTCGCAGCCGCGCTTTTCAGCACGCCGCTTGCCACCCGGGGGGTGGCTGTGGGGCGCGCAGCACCACGCCACCCCCCACGGCCCCACCACTCCTCACACGTACGTGCCGCGCACGCAGCGCGCGGCCCGACCGCAGCGCGCGGGGTGGGCACGCCGTGGTACGTGCAGCACCACGCAGGGGGCGTGGGGGAGAAGAAGTGGGGTGGGCGGGCGAGCAGGTGGGCGGGCAGACAGGGCACGCTGCACCAGCGGCAGCGGCAGGTGCAGCGGGTGGATAGAGGGAGGAAGCAAGTGAACACAGAGACGCGGCAGCAGGGGCAGCGTTGGGCGCGCGAGCACGTGTGGAAGGGGGCACAGCGGCTGTCGTTAGTAGGTGAAAAGCAGCGTGTCAGCGGCAGCAGCGTCGCGTGGCACCCAAACCGGCGAGCAGACACCCAACGACGCTTCGCCGCAACTCGCGACTGCAACAGCGGCGGCAGCAGCAGCGATCGCGTTTGCGATAGCTGCCGCGGCTGCAGGTGGCAGTGCTAGTGGCGGCGGCGGCAGCGTCAGCGACGACCGCGGGTGCGCCGGTGCGCAAGCAAGCGATGCAGTCAGTGGCAGCGGCGGCAGAGTAGGAGCAAGGTGAGCACGCGCAGCAACCGCACCCACACCCAGACCCGCACCCGCAGCAACAGCGGTTGCTGCTGGGGGTGGGATCTGGGCTACGGCGGCAGCAGACGCAGTCCGAGATGGGGAAGTGGGAGTAGGCTGCCCGACCCGGCCCGGCGGCACAACGGCAGAAGCGCGCGCGCTAACACTACAACACGCGGGCCAACACCAACACAACCCGCGCGCGCGCTGTCTCGCAGATCGGGGACGCCAAACAAATAGCTGCTACGTGTCAAGGTTCGCTGTTACAACAATAATTGACCCGCCGGCGCCCACACCACACAAGCGCGCCGGCAATGTCCGGCACGGCGCGGGTGCCCCGGCATTGCATAGCTGCCGGAGCATCCCCGCAGCTGCATGGCATGGCAAGGCAGCTGGCATCCAAAGCGCATCGGCCCGCCCGCCGGAGCAGCGCGCAGGTCGGTTGCCAGTTGTAACGTACACACGCGCGCGCACGCACGACCCGCACGCAGCGGCAGCGCACATGACAGCAGGCACAAGTTGTTGCTGCCGGCTTGCCGCAACCGCGATGCCCGCCGCGCGGCGCCAAAGTCTGCGCCACTGGCACGTGACGGCGACGGTGACGCACCGCCGGCAGCCGGGTAACCGCTGCCACCACCGTGCCTCTGGATGCCCTGCCCGGTCACCGTTAGAGCGACGCCGTTGGTATGAGCAGCGCGACAGCAGCAGTGGCAGCAACTCTGAAAGCGGCATTGGCAGCGGCGGAGGTATCAGCGGCAGTAGCGGACAAATTACCGGTGCGTTGCGAACCGTCGCAACGGTCCGCCACCACACACGCGTGCACACCCGCGCACTTGACACTTGACACTGTGGACACGGCACCACGACAGCACCACTTCGCGACGCGTCGCCAAGTTGCCAACACACCCGCACAACCGCACAAACACACACCCGCTGTGCATACAAACACACAAACACGCACACACAACCAGCAGCGGCTGTACAACAGAAATCACCGCGCGGAGGCGGAGCACGGCGCACGCGCCACCTGTTCAGCACCCGGACAAATACCGCCGTGGCCGTGGCGCGAAAGGCTGTGTAGCAGGGCAGCAGTGCTGGAGCGCGCGCAACACCGCCGGCAGCGCCGGTGAGGTGCGAATGTGAGTGACACCGACACCACGTGTCTGTGCCTGTGTGCGTTTCGGGCGTGGCAGCCGACGATGAACGGCAGCGGCCACGGCCACGACTGTGACACAAACCAAGTTGCAACCACCAGCAAACGAAGCTGCAACCGGCAAGCAACGTGACGACGACGGGATAGGCACACCGCGGCAGCCGTTGTCAGCACGACGCGGAGGCGGCGCAGGAAGACTGTGGGGGCAGCGCCCGGATGGCAGTTGCAGAAAGGAGCAGCGGGCGGCGGCACACACGTACCGGTACTGACTGTGGTACACGACGACGGCACACGACGGACGCATGCCAAACCCATCCACCTGTCCCCTACCCCACGCCCAGACACCCATGCACAGCAGCACGTACCTTAGGCGCGCCGTGCGTCGGCGGCGGTTGTGTGTCGAGTCGTTGGTGTCCGCCGGCGGCAGCACACAAAGTTCCACCTCCGTCTGGAGTCCGTGCGTCTGTCGACGTTGTTACCGCCGTGGCAACGCGACGACGGTAGTGGGTACACACGGTGCGCTAACGCGGTACCAGTATGGTGACGGTGGGGGCGCGCGACCGTCGTCGTGGTGGTTGCCGTTGGACGCGGCAGCAGGCAGCACCGGCGGCGCCGACAACAGCAGCCTGCGATGCGTGCAGCGGCTGTCGCGGCGGGAGGGACGGGTGCAATGGGGTGAGGCAGGCGCGGTGTGGTGTGTGTGCGTGTCGGCAAGTACCACAGGTACTCGGCGGAGCGGGAGGGCGTGTGGTTGGGTATGTGTGGGTGTGCGTGTGGCTGTGTGTGTCTGTGCAACGCTCGACAACACCAGCACCACAAGCACCACCAGTGGAAGCGACAGCGGTAAGTACAACGTCAGCGCAACCGCTGTGGCAGTGTGACGACGTCGGCAGCAGCAGCGGCGTTGTGTTTGGAAACGGAGAGGGGCGCAGGGGGGACGTACGTGCTTGCACGCGCGCACACGCAGCCCGGGCGTGGTGGTGGTGGTGGAAATCTGCGACGGCGGGAGAATGGGTGGGTGTGACCGTGGTACCACGAGTATGAGTGTGTGTGTGCGTGTGTAACGTGGGTGGCGGCAACCACGATGGCGTGGGTAAAGTCGCGTCGGCGACAAGTTGTCAACACACACACTGGTACCGGCACCACGCCCGCCTGCTGCCGCCACCGCGACGGTGAGGGTTGTTGCGCTGGGCACACACGCCGCCGCCGGACAGCTGGTCGGTGGTGGTGTCAGAACCGGACAGACGCCGACGCCGCCACCACTGTGGTTGGTAGCGACACCGGCGCCGCCGAGTTGCCCCGCTCGCCGCGTTTGCACCTTTGTGCGACGCGCGATCCACCACTTGCCGCTGCCACTGTGCTGTACCACCGCGTGTGTCACACCCACACCCACCGCGCCACCATGGCGCCAGCACTGAGTGAGTGACTCCCGCGTGGTGGTGGAACCGGGGTGGTGGAACCGTCGGCACAGCAGCGGCTGCACCTGCCGACGCCGCCAGTCGTCGGTGTGCGTGTTGGCATGCTGCTCAGGGTGTCAGTCTGTGTGTGTAGTGACACTACACTGTGTGTGTCGCGGCCACCACACGCCACAACGCCCACCACGGTGCTGGTGCCACTCCCCGGGGCCCCAACCCTGGCATCCCCGCGCCGGTGCGCCTGGTGGCATGCGCAGGAAAGGCGCGTGGGATGGGTGGGCGTGGGCACCGCGCGCGTGAGAGTGCCACCGCACCGCAGCGATCCCTGCTTGCACAGCCTGCGCCGCCGTGTGACTGTGACTGTGACAACAGCAGCAGCAACAGCAGGTGTGGTGGCAGGTGAGGTGGAAACAGGTGTGACGTGCCACACCTCTGTGTCGGTACCCACCACCACCTCGGACACGGAGTAGACAGTGGCGGTGCAGCAGCGTGGTGCGCCAACTGCAGCAACCGCCGCCCGTGTCCCACCACCGCTCTGTAGCTGCCCGGAGTGGGGGTGTTGTCCGCCCAGGCACACCACCACGCCGGGTGTGCTGCGCGCCGGTTCGCACGCGGCGGCGCGGGTGTGCCGGCCACGGACACGGCGGCAGGCAGCAGTGGGTAGGTGGTCGTGTGGGTGAGTCGCTGGCGTGCCACGTTGTGGCATACGCTGTGGCGGTGGACAGCGGCGGTGGCGGTGGCGACGGAGTGATGCTGGTACACTCACCCACCCACACACACACGCTGGGTGGCAAGTGGCAACCGCGCCAACGCACACGCGCGCGCGCGTCAACAACCAGCCGCACACACGCATACAGGTGCAGTGGAACGCAATACGTACGGGCGTGGCGGCGGCAACTTAAATTGCGCGCGCCGGCACACCCCGTCGCACCTGCACCACCGCGGTGTGTCGTACGCACCACCCGTCACGCCGAACTGCTGACAAAATCCTGCGCGCGCCACGTCACGTCAGGGTGGGCACACCGCTGCTCGCGTGTTGGCACGGTACAACACCGTTTGTACCTGCTGTTCCTGCTCACCTTTCTGCTCCGCCCCTCTTTCCACGCACCATCCTACTCAACGCCACGCCCGCTACCCTGTACGCACGCACGCTGTGGTTGGTTGTTACAGTGGCAACGCGGAGGCGGGGTGGCGGTGATGGGAGTTGCTGATGGCACGGCGGTTTGCAACTTTGCACAGGCTGCAACTTGCGCGTGGCTGGCGCGCGCGCGCGTCCCCCAATCCGTCCGGCACTCGCTCCACTTACCCACTCGCCCTCGTACCACCACCACCACTGGCAACCCACCAGAACGCCACGCCCACCCGACACACACGGCTCTGAACGCATGGTACCACGACGCGCTGCCATGTGCGTGCGTGCTGTCGGTGTGTGCCCTTTGCGCCACGACGTTGGCGCTGTGTAAAGACCCGGTGCAGCTGCGCGGCAGCAGGCTGCAACGACTGCCAGATCGGCGCCGCCGCCGCTGCCTCTGTGCAGCCCACCCCCACACCTTTCCCGCGCAAGTGACGGTGGTGTGCCCGGCGTACAGAGCCGCGTTCCGCGCGCCGTGCCGCGTCCCGCGCGCGTCGCACCACCCGGCGCGGCGCGTACACACGGCGCGCACGATGGCGGGGTCGGGCGTTCCGTTGATGACGGCGACGCGCGGTGCGGCGGGCCGCCATCCGCCGGCCGGCGTCGCGAAGTGAGGGGCAGGGAAGTACAGTAAGGACCGAACCGCCTGGCGCCCTCTTCTCCTCGGCCCCTCCGGACGCAGCCGGATGCGAACCCCTC
>Ga0066256_1005676_pt1 | contig 10189 bp, 10 predicted proteins | sample ThiBio_1000_biof_FD_87107 | JGI IMG/M metagenome (GOLD analysis project Ga0066256, IMG submission 87107) | Wastewater bioreactor microbial communities from Cape Town, South Africa - Thiocy_expt_1000_biof (version 2) | ecosystem: Engineered > Bioreactor > Thiocyanate-remediating >... | reverse complement strand
GAATAATTCGCCTCCCGGCGCAGAGAAAGAGGAAGGAATTCGTATGTTTTTGTGTTGAATAATTCGCGAATGGAATTTTTCCGCGCCTGCGGCGGGCTTAACATCGCTATCGCACACTCCACTTGTGGCATTCAAAGTGCCCTGTTGTCGTGCCTGCCTGTCGTAATCCAACGCGCCTGCCATTCAACGCGCGCGCGCGCCATGCCGTGATACTAACTTATCGGCACCGCCCCCATGCTGGTGAGCGTGGCGTTTGCGTGGTACCCCTGGCGGCGGCGTGTTGAATGAAGGTTCGGTGGCGTGCCGCGCGGTGCTTCTGAAATGACGATGCTCCGGCCACGCCTTTCTCTGACGCTGCGAAGGATATCGCGGCGGCGCGTTGTCAGAGGGAGGCAGCGGGAAATGCAGTGAGTTTGTAACAGTCGCGGTGGTACTCTGCAGCGCCTGGTAGCTGTGTGCCTTTGCTTTGTTGTTTATCGTACAACATTGCGGGAAATTATGTCTGAAGAGCGATGAGGCTGCAGGTGGCGGCCAACAAGCGCTGCTTCGCCAAACCAGCATTGCGATGTTGAACGGTGCCAGCCGGCGCCAGCCAGCTGGGGTACGAGCACTGAGTCTCGCAAGCACTGTGGTGGCGGCTGCGTGGGCTTCAGCACGTTTCCTGGCGCCGTCGTGGTGCAGCGGCAGCTGGCGCTGGTGGTGCGCACCATCACTGGACAGCTGTTCGCGGCCAACAAAACGCGCTGGATACAGCGTCAAATAACTTGTAAATTACGCTAGCTTGTGTGTCATTTCAATGTAGCCTCAACTAATTATATATGTGGTGTGTTAAATATGAGAGGGATTTGCTGTTTATTGTGTTTTGCGCAAGATTTGTTGCCACAAAGTTGGCGTGTTCTGGCAGCTGCCTCAACGGCTGGCAGAGGTGTCTGGCCGCCGTGTGGCGCCGCCGTCCCGACCGTCGAATCCCCGTCCACGGTGCCAAACGCGGTAGCGACCGCGCGATCAGCACATACATGGATTGTAATTTCAATTTGGCATGCCTGGCGGCCAGTACGGCAGCTGGTTGTGGCGTTGTTGCCAAACCAACCGGCGGTCCAACCGCTGTTGCGCCCACAAGCAGCGCTGCCTGCCAAAATGAATTCTGCAACGCGCGCTTGGTGGCGACTTCACTGACAAGGCGGTGGAGTGCGTGAGTGCTAGAGCACAATGAGGTGCAATTCAACCGTCACAGCTGCCGCGGCTGCTCTCCCGCGGCGCGGGGTTGTAAGTTGTCACAAACACACAAATACTGGTAAACAAGAGCGCAGCGACACGGCCATGCAGGTGCGGTGTCGCGGAAGAACATGAACGAGCCAATGTAGGTGTTGGTCACAGGGGCGCAAAGCGGCACGTGCAGGATACAAACGGCGAACAGGGCACAGCATACAAATGGTGCAATGGGTAGATGGTGTAGGTGGTGTTGGCAACAAGAACAACGACGGCGGCGGCAGTAGCGTTGGCAGCAGCGTGGTCTGTAGTGTGCGCTGCACGACTCACTTGGGTGTGGCGGGTGCGGCACCGGTACGGTCGCTGTCCGGTGCGGCGGCGGGCGGCGGCGCTGGCGCGCCAGGTGTCGGTGGCCGCGGTGCGGCTGCGCCAGTTGCGACCGCGGCAGCCACCGGGCGCACAGCAATGGGGCGAACAACTGCCGGGTCGGAAGGTGTACCACTCCGGCCACCACCGCCATTAACGTTGGTGTCACCGCCGCCGCTGCCGTTCCAGCTGTTCCGGGTTGGTACTACACTTTGGCAAATCGCCCGCCAATCGTCGGGGTTGCTGTCGGGTGCCGGTACCGGTACGGATTTTGTCCACCCGCGGGGAGGGGGGTGGTCCCATGCAGCGCCTACCGGTACGGCTTTGGAAACTGCTGCTCCTGCTGCTGCTGCTGATGCCGCGAGTGCTGTGTCACTGGCGATGTCAGCGATGCCAGCAACCACACGGTGTGTGCTGCCACCACCGCCGCCGCCGCTGCCGTCGGGGAGTTCGGTGCTGTCGCCAACTTCGGTGGTGTCGGTGCTCGGCCTCTCGCTCACAGGCGACAACGCAGTGCGACGGCGTGCATGGGGCGCAGCGTGGTTGCCGGATGTGCGTGCAGGAGCGGCGGCCGCCGCAATCGGTCCAAGTGTCGCCGGTACTTGGCGGCCGACGATGGTCAGCGCCGCAGTTCTGGTCAAAGGGGCCAGCGGAGTGCCACCGCCCCCGCCGCCGTCGTCGCTGCGTTCGATGCTGACGCCACCATCGGTGGTGTCGCCCGGCGGGTTTGGCACCTCCGCTGCCACCGCTACAGCCGCTGCTGACGCGGTGGCGGTGGCTTCCGCTGACGCGGCAGTAGTGACCGCTACCACTGCAGCGGCTGCTGATGCGACGGCAGTTGCTGCCACCGCGGCATAAGCTGCTGACGCGGCGGCAGTGGCTTCCGCTGCCGCAATCGTGCCCAATGAGAATGATCTGGCGGCAGCACCACCTGAGACTTCGTCGCTGTCACCACTCTCGGTGGAAGCGCTTGTCGTCCGCCACGCGGACGTCTTGGAGCGGCCGGTGAAGCTGGCACTTCGGCCGTCGGTACTGTTGAGCCGAATCGCGGCGAAGCCCAATCCATCGCTGGCAGGCGCAGCACTGGCGCTGCCACCACCACCACCGCTCACAGGCGCGGCACTGGCGCTGCCACCACCACCGCTGGCTGCCGCTTCGGGATCACCAGCGAAGCGCTTCGCGCTCGACTCCTCCCCATGGTACTCCTCCTCGCTGGAGTCCTCCGCAATGGGGGCGTCATCCCGTCCCTTCCTCTTGTACCCGCTCTCCGCCATTGTGCCGGTGCCGGTACTTCACGTGGGGGTGTCCAACGCTGGTGGTGCAACTGCACAATTGTGTGTGTATGGCGGCGGTGCGGTGGGGTGCGTCGCCGTGGGTGCTATGGGTGTGGACGCGCATTAACTGCTGCTGCTGCTGGATGCGACTGTTGTAGTTGCCGGCGCCACCACAACCACGGCCACCGTTGCCGCGGCCGCGGCAGCCGGGCAGCGCGCAGCGCGCAATTGCGCGTCGTCGTGCGCCGTGACGCCGTCGCATGTAAATCATGGTCTACGACCGCAACTGCGACAGCACCTTAACCGGCAGCCTGCCAGCCCCGCAGCACCTCTGTTGGCGCGGCCCCAGGCGGGCTGTGGCTCAACGCGTGCGCCGGCGCGGGCCGACGCAGCGCTGCGCTGCCGCTCGTGCAGCTGGGTGCAAAGGTTGAAGTACGAAACCGCAGGGCCCGCGGACACCCACAAGTTGCCACAACACCCGAAATCATGAGTGCAGCAGTGTACACCACACAGCAGCGGCAGAGCAGCACCGAATACATACATACATGCTGCCTGGTTGATCGGTTGGTTTGTCCGGCTGTGGGAATGTGATTGTGACGGGTCGAGCAGCATGGACGTAGGCTGCGCGGCGGCCTGCGGCGTCGTCACGCAAAGTGCAGGCGATCGCCTGCATCCCTCCGGCAGGATTCCCACCCCCAGGAGGCCCCCTCCCCCCTCCACGACGCCTCCCCAGGTGGTGTACTGTGCTCCCCTCTGCTACGCTGACCCTGCTACTGTGTGGCCGCGTCGGGCGTGTGTAAAAGGTGGGGGGACACCGGCGCCACAGGTGCAAAGGAGCAGGCCCCCGAAACAGCAGGGTGCGTACGGCGCGGCGTCGGCAGCGGCTACGGCGGCAACAGCAGCGGCAGCACTGGCGGCGGCAGGGAGTGGAGTATCAATGTGACTCATAACTTGCGTACGCACCATGTGTCGTTGACCTGGGGGACCTGGACGGGCGTCAAGATATGGGATGCGGAAGAGGAGAAGAGGAGGGGGAGAGGGAAGAGGACGGTTCGATATGGCGTCGTGCAGCATTAATATTAGCGGACCCGCAGCGACAATACCGCCACCCCACAACCACAACTACTGTTTGTGTCGGAAACTGCGATTTTCGCAGTGCGGAGCCGATGCGTTTCCGAGTTGTTGGCAGCAAGATATGGGAGGGGAGGAGGGGAGAGAGGGAAGTCACAGGACGGTTCGATATGGTGTCGCACAACTTATTTTTAGCAACTCGGCAACGCAGAGGGCGCGCCCCAACCCACACCATCTACTGTTTGTTGTCGGAAACTGCGATTTTCGCACTGCGGCGTCGTCGCGTGGCCACGTTGACGGTGCTTGGAACTTGCGCTCATCACTGCCTACCAGGACCACATGATGATGAGGTGTGAGAACGAGAATGAGAATGAGCAGCCTGACGACGGCGGTGATAGGAGTGCAGAATGCAAAACGCCGCAGGGCCGCAGACGGCGGATAGGGTACCTGTAGGCCCATTGGTAGGGGCCCAGATAGGGCGGCATCAGCTCGCAGCACACAGCCTTTATGGCTGCGGTGCGGTGATACTGTTGCTGCTGTTCTCAGAAGCGATGTGGTCATCATGTGGAGGTGGCGGGGCCGCACTTCAACGTGACAGGCCTGGCTGACTCTTGCGGAGGTCATGAACATTCTTGGCATAAAAAGAAACATGGTGGGTTTTCACTCCAAATTATGTGACCAACGCAAATTCAGCGACCCGCCCCCTTCAATGTCGCGATGGTGGTTGTCGTGTATGTGCGTGGGCTGGCGTGGCGTCCACATGATGGCAGATGTTGTTGTAACATCGTTCCATGTCAGTGTGACGTCACTGTGCCGCGCTACCACCATTGCACCTGTGTTGACCGCCACCGCCGAACTGCCAGTTGTCAGCGTCTCAGGGTGCCACAGGCATTGTGCCTCGTTTTGTCGTGACGCCAAGTACAATGGCCGCCGCCGCCGCCGCTGCCGACGCCGTCGCTGTCGATGGTCTGGACGCGCGTGTGGTTGCCGCGCTGCCGGCCGGCGTGAACCTGGATGACCTGTGCGGGCTGTGGATGCTGGATGTCAAGGACGTAAAGTTTGAGTTGGATGCACGCGGGCGGCCGCGTGTGCTGGAGCGCAGCGCATCTGGCGTCGTGTTTGCCGGCACGTACTGCACCGAGCCCGCCGCCATCAAGCAGGTGTTCCCGGCCACCGCGGACGACTTGAACGCGTGGCTGACGGAGCAGCTGCAGTACCGTATCCGCGTGGGCGGCGTGCTGGCGGTGCACGGCGTGCTGCTGGACCTGGACGACGCCGGCGAGTTGCTGTACTACAGCGTGATGGAGCGGGTACCAGGCAGCATGGCGTCGCTGGTATTGGCGCCAGGGGGCGCGCTGGCGGGGGTTGACATCCCCCGCCTGATCCACTGGCTGTGCCAGACGGCGGCGGCCCTTGCGTCGCTGCACGCAGAGGGCATCATCCACGGCGACATGAAGCCAGCCACCATTATGCTGTCGTCTGCTGATGAGGCGGAGGCAGCAGCACTGGTCGCGCTGGTGCGCAGCCCTGATTCCGGCACCCTGACTACACACCGTGGCGAGCGCGGTTCGATGGTGTACATGGACCCGGTCCTGTTTGACGGCGGCAGTGTGACGGCGGCAAGTGACGCATACAGCTGGGCCATCACAGCGTGGCAGGTGCTGTCTGGCGCCGTGCCATATACCGCCGAGCTGGCTGCGGTCGGGGTGACGTCGGAGGCTTTGGCGCTGGATGCGCTGCCCAGGCACGTGCGCGGCGCGACGGGCCAGCAGCCGTCGGTGGCGGTGCTGGCGGAGCGACGTGTGCCTGGCGCCGTGATTGACGTGATCCAGCGGTGCTGGGTGGCGGACGCCGCCGGCCGGCCGGCCATGGCGGAGGTGGCGTCTGTGCTGGCGGCTGCCGTGGCGACGGCGGGTTTGGACGGCAGGCATCCAACGCTGCCTTTGCCTGTGGCGAGGCAGCCGCGAAGTGGGATTGCTGCTGATTTGGTTGCCGCACTGTCCACCCGCGACAAGGCGCGGGTCGTAATTTTAGCAGGGCTGAAGACGGTGGCGGATTTTGAGTCAGATGCACAGCGTATGGAGTGCATGAAGGAAGGGGCTGGTTTGGCGGTCAAAAACGCACTCGATGCATTCACCTATGACGCGGGGGTGATGCACGTCGGCTGTTGTGCACTGGCCAACCTGGCTCTTGCAGCCGATGCCCAAGTACCGCTGCTGCGCGACGGCTCGCACACGGCGGTGATGGCGGCGGCGCGGGCGCACGCCGGCAATGTGGAGGTGGCTCGGGGCGCATGTGCCATGCTGTGGTACCTCTCGCGTGCAGATGACAACAAGGTGCCGCTGGTGCGTGACGGCGCGCACACGGCGGTGATGGCGGCGGCGCGCGCGCACGCCGGCGACGTGGAGGTGGTGCGGGCTGCTTGCATCACGCTAAATAACCTGTCAATTGCAATAGACAGCCGCGTGCCGCTGGTGCGCGACGGCGCGCATACAGCCGTGATGGCGGCGGCGCGGACCCACACCAGCGTCGTGGAGGTGGCGCGGTGGACATGTAGCGTGCTGCAGAACCTGGCGCATTCTTCCGACAATCGCGTGCCGTTGGTGCGTGACGGCGCGCACACGGCGGTGATGGAGGCGGCGCGGGCCCACGCCGGCGACATGGACGTGGCGCGGGCTGCTTGTGGCACGCTATGGAACCTGTCAGTCGCAGATGGCAATCAAGTGCCGCTGTTCCGCGCCGGAGCGCACACAGCGGTGATTACAGCGGTGCGGGAGCACAGCGGCGACGTGGAAGTGGCGCGGGCTGTATGCGCTACGCTGCGCAACCTGGCAGTTGCAGTCGACAACTGCGTGCCGCTAGTGCGCGACGGTGCGCACACAGTGGTGATGGCGGCCCGCGCCGCTCACGCCGGCGACGTGGAGGTGGCGCGGTGTGCCTGCTGCATGCTGCGGAACCTGGCGGTTGCAGCCGACACCCGTGTGCCGTTGGTACGCGCCGGTGCACACACGTCGGTGACGGCGACGGTGCGGGCCCACGCCGGCGACGTGGAGGTGGCACGGCACGGGTGTGCGGCGCTGTGGAGCCTGGCTGCTACAGCTGACAACCGCGTGCCGCTGGTGCGTGACGGTGCGCACACGACAGTGATGGCGGCCCGCGCCGCCCACGCCGGCGACGTGGAGGTGGCGCGGGTTATATGCGGCGCGTTGCGAAACCTCGCGGATGCAGCCGACAACCGGGTGTCGCTGTTGCACGACGGCGCGCACACGGCGGTGATGGCGGCGGCGCAGGCCCACAGTAGCCACGTGGAGGTGGCGCAGCATACGTGTAGTGCATTGTGGAGCCTGGTGCTTGTAGCTGACAATCGCGTGCCGCTGGTGCGCGACAATGCGCACACGGCGATAATGGCGGCGGCGCGGACGCACGCCGGCGACATGGAGGTGGTGCGGTTGGCATGCCTCGCGCTGTGGATCATGGCGTGTGCAGAAGATAACCGCGTGCCGCTGGTGCGTGAAGGTGCGCACACGGCGGTGATGGCAGCGGCGCGGACCCACGCCGGGAACGTGCGGGCTGCATGTGGCGCGCTGCATATCTTGGCGAATACATCTGACAACGCTGTGCCACTTGTGCTTGTGCGTGACGGCGCGCACAGCATGCTGATGGTCGCAGCGCGGACCCACGCCGGCGACGTGGAGGTGGCGCGGGATGCTTGTGGCGCACTGCGATACCTTGCGCGTGCAGACGACAACACGGTGCCGCTGGTGCACGACGGCGTACATATCACAGTGATAGCAGCGGCGCGGGCACACAGCCGGGACTTGGAGGTGGCATGGTGGGCATGTGGCGCGTTGCAGTGCCTGGCGCTTGCAGCGGACAACTGCGTGCCGCTGGTGCGCGACGGCGCGCACACTGCAGTGATGGTGGCGGCGCAGGCCCACAGCAGCCACGTGGAGATAGCGCGGCACACGTGCGGTGCGCTGCAAACCCTGGCGGCTGCAGCTGACAACCGCGGATTGATGGCGCGCGACGGTGCGCACACCGCGGTGATGGCAGTGGCGCGGGCTCACAGCGGTGACGTGGAGGTAGCGCGAGCAGCATGCGCCACGCTTTCCAACCTCTCGGCTGAAGTGAATTGCCGGGACGAAATTGCACGTGGCGGCGTGAGGGAGTTTGTGACGTTGGTGTCGGAGCTCCACCCCGGCGACGACAAGGTGCGGGAGTTCTGTGACTTCTGTCGTGGTGTTGACGTATACCGGTAATAGGCCGTAAAGACGGTGGCGTTGGCGGCGGGCGTTCAATTGACCACTCGCCGTCAGAAAATTGATACCATCGCCCCGCGCTATGTAGTTTATTGTTATTCAAGTTTGATTGTGCCTGAATCTTGCGTGCAACACAAATTTGCATTATTGCATTCAACCGCTGTTGGGTGTCGGATGCCCGCCGTGCCGCAGACTCTGAGACGGCGCTCAGAGCGCGAGTGAGAGGTGTCGCGCGCGGTGGATGTTCTCAACAACGACACACAGAGGCAGCGGCAATTTTCACCCAACACACGACCATAGTGCAACCGACACGCTGCCGCAGTTTGTAGGTACTGTTCAAACCCACTTGGAATGCAGAATGCAGAACGCTGCAACGCAGATACAGAGTACCGGTACCGGTATTAGATCGCAACATAAAGCCTTTACGGCTGCAGTGCAGTGACTGTTGCTGCTGTAGATCGCTTGTCGTCGCACCAGCAGCCCATGCAGGTTGGCAGCTAATATTGGCATCTGCCATGACAAATGGACCCTGACGCGTGTGGGCTGCGCGCTGCGGTGCGCTCACTGCGCTGGAAGGGGCGTCAAATAGCACACGCACGACGCACACACCAGCCCCATTGTTCCTTGCGTGTACTTGAGATACAATTTTGGCAGTGCTTATCGGAGAATTTTCTTGCTCAACGCTCTGAGCGTGAGATATGTTGCCATGAAGCCATTAAGTTGAGTCAGTTTACCGGTACCCACCGCCTGCACTGCCAGGTGGCCACCAGGCCATCTACCGGTACGACGGGCCGGCGGCTCCACGTCCACAGCGACAAACACGGCGGCGACCGCGCGCGCGGCACGCACATGGGTTGACATATGAATGCGGCGCGCCTGGTGGCCGCTGCGGCAGCTGGTTGCGGCGTTGCTGTCAAACCAGCCGGTGGCCGGCAGCGTTTGCACAGCAGCGCTGCCGACACAGCCTGCACTGCGATTGCCAATTGGTGTGGACAGTGACGTGCAATTCAACCGCCACAGCTGCCACGGCTGCACTCCAGCGGCGGGGTGGCGGAGTTGTAAGTTGGACTAAATGCAAATATCGGCACAAGAGTAGCAACGAGGTGACGCGGACGAACAGAAACGAGCCAATGAATGTGTTGGTCACAAGGGCGCAAATAGGCACATGGAGGACACGAACCGGGCACACATAAAAATGCATAGGGTGCAAAGGGATGACAGTGAACGTCTTGGTGACATCATGGTAACTCGTGTGTGGCAGGTGTGGCACTGGTACACTCGCTGTCCGGCACGGTGGCGGGCTGCGGTACCACAAGTGCAGGCAACACGGTGCGGGCCCCGGGTGCGGTGTTATCGCCGGCCATTGCTGCGGCGCCGTTGGGTTCAGCAGCTCAATGCGCGAGCACTACCCCTTCCGCCGCTAGGCGGGCGACGATGGGCGCCACCATTGGCAGGTCGTCCCGTTCCGGACCCGGCGGTAGCACTGCAGGTGCCAACACCGCAGCGCGACGGCGTGCTCCCGTGGGTGCAATGTTATAGCCGGCCATTACCACGGCACCGTGGGGTTCAGCAGCTGGGAGCGCAAGCACTTCATGCGCAACCTCTCCCTCCTCGTGGCGCGCACCGATGGCCGCGTCAGCCGCGTCAGCCACCGGGGCCCCCACTGGGCTTGGGTTGCCGGGGTTGCTTGGGGGCCTGTCAGTCGACAATGCGGACTGGCGCGACCAAACCGTGTCCCGATGGAACGATATGGCGCTGGCGCGTAGCGTTGACACAGAGTCGGCCCGCGGCTCTGGCGTGGGAGCCAGAGCGGGCATATTGCCGCCGCCGCCGCCACCATGGCCGCCGCCACCACCGCCACCATCGCCGCCGCCGCCACCACCACCACCACCGTCACCATCGCCGCCGCCACCACCACCGCCGCCGCCGCCACCGCCACCACCGCCGCCGCCGCCACCACCACCGCCACCGCCACCCCCGCCGCCGCCGCCTCCCACACCACCGCCGCCC